>WNFU01001331.1_pt1 | contig 34592 bp, 39 predicted proteins | sample 5400121 | NCBI WGS metagenome assembly WNFU01 (sample SAMN13153360, study PRJNA577476) | soil metagenome | isolation source: 100 cm soil or saprolite under grassland replicate 1 | place: USA:California | collected 2016-06-15
AGAGGTCGCGCGGATAGGCGCTGAACAAGACATCCACCGGTCGTTGTGACGGCCCGGCTTTGATGCCGGGTGCGATCCAGTCCCAACGACACGGTGGAGGTCCCTGACATCATGCGCGCGCTCGAACCTGAAGTGGTAGATGCGGTGTGGGCGGCGGTGGAGCCGCTGCTGCCGGGCCCAGGAGTCGATGAGCATCCGTTGGTGTCATCGACCTCGGGTCCCGGACCGGGTCTGCTTCGAAGGCATCTTGATCCGGCTCGTGACCGGCTGCGCCTGGGTCGATGTCGAGCGCCTCCTGAGCAACCGAGTGTCGGATACGACGCTGCGGGATCGCCGCGACGAATGGATCGCCGCGGGCGTGTTCGAAGGTCTCGCCGCCGAAGCCATCGCCGGCGATGACCGGATCGTCGGCCTCGATCTCAGCGAGTGTGCCGTCGACGCGAGCGTCCACCAGGCCCCGACCGGCGGTGAAGGCACTGGTCCCAGTCCGGTGGACCGCGCCAAACGCGGTTGGAAGTGGTCGCGGTTCACGGATCGTCACGGCATCCCGGTCGGCTGGACGATCGCGGCCGCCAACCGCAACGACTGCATCCTGCTCGCCCCCACCCTCGACGACGCCGCCCAGCGTGGGCTGCTCACCGACTGCGAGACGCTGCACCTCGACCGCGGCTACGACAACGGCGTCGTGCGTCGCCTCGTCACCGAGCTCGGCATCGACCTGGTCTGCTCCAAGGTCCGCAAGGCCGGCACCGCCGCCGCCAAGCAGCTCGTGCCCCTCGGCATGCGCTGGCCGATCGAACGCACCAACAGCTGGCTGTCGAACTTCGGGCAGCTGCGCCGCAACACCGACCGGTTCGTCATCCACCGACTGGCTCAGCTGGCCCTCGCGATCGCGCTGCTCCTCACCGCCAAACTCATCGACTGGCGCAACCGATGGACCCCATGAGGCGCCTATCCGCTCAACCTCTTAATCCTTCGCGTCCGGGGCGAGCTCGCGGATCATCGTCCGGAGGTCGTCGCCCGTCGCCATGAGCGCGGGTGCCGGGGTCGTCACGCCGTTTGCCGCATACCGGGCGAGCTTCTCCCGACACTCGGCCGGTGAGCCGTGGACGATCAGGTCGTCGATCACGGATTCGGGGATCGACTCGCCCGCGGCCTTCCGGTCCCCGGCGTCCCATGCGTCCCACATCTCACGGAGCGCGTCGCCGCGCCCGAGCCACTCGTGGAACTGCGCGTAGACGGGGACGGTGAGGTAGGAGGAGATCGCTCGCCTGCCGACGAGGTTCACGAGCTCGCGGTCCTCGGTCGGCAGCACGAACACCCGGGCGACGATCTCCTTTCCCTCGCCGACGTGCGGCACGACGGTCTTCACGTCGTCGGCCGACAGCCAGTTGATGATCGCGCCGTCGCCTTCGCGGCCCGCCAGCCGCAACATGCCCGGACGCAGCGCGGCGACGAGGATCGGCGGCATCTCGGCCACCGGCATACCGAGGCGGAAGCTCTTCACTGCGAACGTCTCGTAGTCGGCCGTGACCTTCTCGCCCGCGAGCGCCGCGCGTAGGAAGCGGATGGTGTCGCGCACGCGCTGATACGGCTTCTCGAACGCGATGCCGTTCCAGCTCTCGACGATGACGTTCGAGGACGAGCCGATGCCCAACGCGAACCGGCCGGGCGCGGCCTGGCACATCGCCGCGACCGACTGCGCAAGCGTCGCGGCACCGCGTGTGTACACGGGCACGATCGCGGTGCCGAGGCGGAGCGTGGGGGTCCACGCCGCGGCCAGCGTCAGCGGAGTGAAGGCGTCGCCACCACCCGCCTCGGCCGACCACAAGTCGGTGTAGCCGAGCGCGGCGATCTCCTCGTACCACGACTTGTGCTCGTGCAGCGGTATCCCGTCGAACGGGACGGTGATGCCGTGGCGTTGCGGCACGCTGCTCATGTCCTCACCTCGGTGGCCCCGGTTCTTCGTCCGTGCCCGACCACTCGCGCACGATTGCCGACTGGCTCGCAGTGGCGAGCAGCGTGCCATCCTCGGCCCAGAGGTGCACGACGCCGTGTCCGAAGCCGTCAGCGACGGCCTGGATCCGGATGTCGGCGAGGACCCATTCGGTCGGGTGCAGGCGCACCATACGGATCGTGTTGTCGAGGCTGTTGCCGCGCGTCCGGCGCCCGGCTGCCTGCCCGATCCCGAACGGCACGTAGTCACCGACGATCGACAGCGTGGCGGCGGTGGCCGGAAGTCCCTCGGGGAGGTGCACCCACAGGGCGCTGCGCCCGTCGCCGGGACTCCCGTCCAGTGAGTCGAACGTCCGCGCGTTCGACTCACTGGACGGGAGTCCCGGCGACGGGCGCATCTGGAGGCGGTCGGCGATCGTTCCCCTGTGCCGGGCTTCGACCGGTCGCGGCCGGCTCTGCTCGACACCGGGTACGTCGGGCCGGATCGCCCACTCGCCCGACCAGGGGAGCGTGCGGCGCCCGAGAGCCGCGACGACCGTGAAGATCTCGTCGCCCTCGACGCGCGCCAGCACGCGCGCCTGCGACGACGAGTGGCCGCGCACGACCTCGTTGACCTCGAGCTCCACGACGGACGGCGGCCACGCGTACTCGAGGTACTGCGCGGTGGCCCACACCAGCCTCCGCCCGGTCACACGCTCGAGGACCTCGACCGATGCCCCGAGGCCCACGCCGCCGAAGAGGGCGCCGAAACCGGAGCACAGGCCGCGTGCGACCGGCAGCCGCCACCGCAGTGGGTCGCCGGTCTCCTCGAGCCCGAAGAACGTCAGGGCATCCAGAACCGGCGAATGTACGCGCGCGGCAACCGAGCGGTGGAGATCAAGGCGCGTCGGTGGCCACCATCGCCCACGCCCGGTTCTGCTCCGGGTCCTCGACCGCGAGGTGGACCGCCCAGCCCGTGATCGGCTCGGCCGCGTCCCAGAGGTACCACGAGAGCCGGGCGAGCGCCGTCCCGAGACGCGACGGCGACGGTGGCCACTCGTCGAGCATGCCCGTCACCGCCGCCGCGACCCACCACGCGGCGAATCGACCGGCCGCTGCGCCGGGACGCCTGCCGTGCGCACCGCCGCTCGCGCCGGTCCACGCCATCCACGCCAGCGCGTCGGCGGGATCGACGCGCGCAACACGCGCCGCGGGTGGGCGCAACGCGGCGATTGCGCTCAGCGCGTCACCTCGCACCACGACCGCGTCGACTCGACCGTTCGATGACGTCGTCCAAGCTCGGGGAAGGTCGACCAGCGCAGCAACGGCGTCGTCCGGTGGCTCGACGGTGGGTGCGCGTGGCAGCTCGACCGGCGCGTTCCGTGGGGCGGGCGGCGTCGGGAAGTCCGCCGTCTCCGGTCGATAGGTCGCGAGCGCGTAGCGAGGCTCCCAGGGTTGGAGCTGCAACGGCAGGTCGAGCACCGCGGGTCCGGCCACCTCCGCGTCGTGCAGGTCCTCGCCCCGGACGACGCGTTCGTGCGCGGTGAGCACGGCCGCTGCGCCCGGCCCGAGGTACGCGGCGAGCTCTCGCCACGCGTGGCCCTGCGCCGCGACCTCGGGCAGCGGGCCGAGCGTGAACCGGTCGCCGTCGTCGACGAGCACCGATGCCGCCCATGGCGCGGGCGCCTCGAGCGCCAGCCGATAGGCCGCGTGCGCGGCGATCGGCCACAGCTGACGCCCCGTCTCGCGATACGCCTGCTGGCACCGGGTGCGCAGGTCGGTGAGCGCGTCCCAGTCGCGTTCTGCGACGCACGCCTCGACGACGCGAAGCAGCTCGTCGAGATCGCCTCGCCCGACCGCTTCGGCCAGCACACCCGGGTCCACCGTCCACTCCTATCGCGTCGGCCCGGTCACGTCGTCCCGAGTACAGAGGCTCCCTGCCCGTGGGGCAGAATGTCTGCTCGTTTGGTGCGGGGTGGGTAGGCAGGAGGAAGCAGTTGCGCCGGCTCTTCACGGTCACCGTCCTCGCGCTCCTCGTGTGCGCGTCTGCGGCCGGCCCCGTGGCGGCCAAGGACGACGGAGGCGGCGGCTCACGCGCCGGGCTCGCCGGTGAGGGGCCGAAGGCCGAGAGGGCCTACGAGAAGACCATCAACCTCGCCGTCGACGACATCCGCTCGTTCTGGGCCGACGAGTTCCCGGTGCTCTATCCCGACCTGCCCTACGAAGAGGTCGCCGACGACGAGATCTTCCCCATGACCCCCGACACGACGCACGTCCCGTCGTGCGGCGGGAACGAGCTGTCGTACTCCGATGTCGAGGGCAACGCCCAGTACGCGCGGTGCAACACCGGTGAGAAGCTCATCTGGTGGGACGACGAGGAGCTGTTCCCGCAGCTCTTCCGCGACTACGGCGAGTTCTCGATCGCGCTGGTGCTCGCCCATGAGTGGGGCCACGCGATCCAGGACCAGGCCGGCAACCTCGGCGACGAGAACAGGAGCATCGACAAGGAGCGGCAGGCCGACTGCTTCGCCGGCGCCTGGACGCAACGGGTGCAGAACGGCGACAGCACCGTCAGCCTCAAAGGCGGCGACCTCGACTCCGCGCTCTCGGCCCTGCTCCAGGTCCGGGACGACGTCGGCTCGGATGCGGAGGCCGAGGGTGCTCACGGCAGCGGGTTCGACCGCGTCACGTCGTTCCAGGAAGGGCTCGCGGGTGGCGCTCCCGCGTGTGCCGACTACTTCGTGAACCCGCGCATCAGCACCGAGATCCCCTTCAGTGACGAGCAGGAGGCCGCGAGCGGCGGCAACCTCGGGTTCAAGGCCACGATCACCGCGTCGGTCGACCTGTTGAACGACTTCTACGGTCAGGTCGCGAGCGACGTGTACAAGGCGCTCGACCGGAGTGACGTCCACCCCTACGACTCGTCGGCCAAGAAGAGCGACCTGCCGACGTGCGGCGGCACCACGCCGGCGCGCAAGGACATCACGAACCGGATCTTCTATTGCCTGGACGACGGGTACATCGGGTTCGACAAGCCGTACCTCAAGACCGTGCACGACACGATCGGCGACTTCGGTGTGGCCACGCTGTTCGCCAACGCCTGGGCGACGTACGTGCAGACGCTCCAGGACTTCCCCGGCGTGTCGGACAACACCGACAACGCGGTGCTCGGTGCCGACTGCTACACGGGTGGCTTCACCGCCGCGATCTACAACAACGTCCTGCTCGTCGACCCCGACACGCAAGAGCCGGCGTACCGGCTGTCGCCCGGCGACCTGGACGAGACCATCCAGGCGTTCATCGACTACAACAAGGCGCGCGGCGTCGAGGCGAACCTCGACGTGACGTTCTTGCGGGTCCAGACGTTCAAGGACGGCTTCCTCAACGGCTACGGGTCGTGCAGCAAGTGGTCGCAGGACACCTCGACGACGCTCGACGAGCCGTCGGGGTAGCAACCGGGTGCGTGCCGCGGCGGCGGTCGAGGTCGAGGGGCTCGTCAAGCGCTTCGGCGACTTCACCGCCGTCGACGGTGTCTCGTTCACGGTCCAGCCCGGCGAGCTGTTCGGCTTCCTCGGGCCGAACGGCGCGGGCAAGACGACCACGATCTCGATCCTGTGCACGCTGCTCCGGCCGACGGCCGGAGCAGCCCGCGTCGCTGGCTTCGACGTCGCCGCCGAGCAGTCGGCGGTGCGGTCGAGCATCGGGCTCGTGTTCCAGGAGGTGACGCTCGACGACTACCTGACCGGGGCCGAGAACCTGCGCTTTCATGCCGTGCTCTACGGCTGTCCGCACGCGCAGGTACGCGAGCGAGCGGCACCGTTGCTCGAGATGGTCGGGCTCACCGACCGGGCCGATCAGCAGGTGCGGACGTATTCGGGTGGCATGAAGCGCCGGCTGGAGATCGCGCGTGGTCTGCTGCACGCGCCACGCGTCCTGTTCCTCGACGAGCCGACCATCGGGCTCGACCCACAGACCCGCGTGCACATCTGGGACTACGTCGACACGCTGCGCGAGCGGGAGTCGACGACGATGTTCCTGACCACCCACTACATGGACGAAGCCGAGCGTTGCGACCGGATCGCGATCATCGACAACGGTCGGATCGTCGCGATCGACACGCCCGACGCGCTGAAGGCATCGATCGGTGCCGACACGGTCACGATCGCCACAGCGGATGACGCCGCCGCGTGTGAAGCGCTCTCGAAGGGCCTCGGGGTCGAGTGTGAGACGACCGACGACGGCGTGCGTCTGCGCGTGCCCGACGGTGAGGCGTTCGTGCCGCGCATCTTCGATCATCTGCCGGTGGGCGTGCGCAGTGTGAACGTGCGCCGGCCGAGCCTCGACGACGTGTTCCTGCAGTACACGGGGCGTGACATACGAGATGCCGACGCGGGCCTCGGTGACCAGTTTCGCATGAACGCCATGGTGCGCAGCTTCCGGAGATAGCGATGGCCGACACGACGATGCGCGCCCCGGCCGACGCGGCGATTCCCGTTCGTGCGCGGCCGGAGCGGTCGCTCGCCCGCAACCTCCACGCGATGGCGATGGTGTGGCGGCGTGACCTCATCCGGCTGCGCCGCATGCCGACTCGCATCATCACCGGGCTCGCGCAGCCCCTGCTGTTCCTCTTCGTCCTGGGTGCCGGGCTCGAGAGCGCGATCGGATCTCGCGGCGCGGCAGGCGTCGACTACCAGCAGTACTTGTTCCCCGGCATCCTCGCGATGTCGGTCCTGACCTCCGCGCTGTTCTCGTCGGTGGCGATCGTGTGGGACCGCGAGTTCGGCTTCATGCGCGAGATGCTCGTCGCGCCTGTCTCGCGCGCGTCACTCGTGCTCGGCAAGGCGTTGGGCGGTGGGTCGGTCGCGGTGGTGCAGGGTCTGGTGCTCGTGGTCACCGCGCCGCTGGTCGGCGTCGACCTCACGGTCGGTCGGTTCTTCGAGATGGTGCTGTTCCTCCTGCTGCTCGCGTTCGCGCTCACGGCGTTTGGCATCGTCATCGCGAGCCGGATGCAGCGCATGGAGAGCTTCCAGATGGTGATGGCGTTGGTGCTGCAGCCGATGCTCTTCCTGTCCGGTGCGATCTTCCCGCTCGGTAACCTGCCCGACTGGCTCGGCGTGGTGACGCGGCTGAACCCGGCGACGTACGGGGTCGACGCGATCCGGCGCGTGCTGCTCCCGCCGGCGGTGCCGCTCACGATCTTCGACTGGACCGTTCCGCTGTGGGCCGACGCCCTGATCACGCTCGCGTTCGGCGCTGCCATGCTGGCCCTGGCGGTGCAGCTGTTCTCCAGAACGGAGTGAGGGCGTGGGCCGAGGTGGGCGACGCGCGTGCGCGCTGGGTGCGCTCGCGCTGCTGGTGCCCGTCGGCTCGTCTGCGGTCGCAGCCCCCGTTGCGCCCGCACGAGCCCAGCCCGTCACGAGCTGCGACCCGCTCGACGCGACCAAGTGCCTCTACCCGTTTCCGAACGACTTCTTCACGGTGAAGGACGAGAGCACGGATACCGGACGCAGAGTCGCGTTCGGGGTCGACGCGATGCCCCGGAACGTCGGCGGAGTCCCGATCGACCCGACCGAGTGGAACCGCAACGACGGCTTCAGCCCGGGCTCGCCGATCCTCACGCTCGTTCCGGGGCTCGACCTCGAGCAAACCGGCGCGGCGCCCTCCACCGACATCGCGCGCTCACTCCGCCGCGACGCTCCCATCGTGTTGCTCGACGTCGACACCGGGAAGCGCGTCCCCTATTGGTCCGAGCTGGACGCCAGCGTGTCGCGCGACGAGTTGCGATCGCTCGTCGTCCGGCCTGCGGTCAACTTCCCGGAAGGTCATCGCATCGTGGTCGCGCTGCGGCGGCTGAAGGACCGCGACGGCCGCGCGATCCCGCCTGCTGACCTCTTCCGTGCCTACCGCGACGGCGGCGATCTGCCGGACGCTTCGGCGGAGGCGCGCCGCCCGCACTTGGAGAGCGTCTTCCGCGCGCTCGCCAGCCATGGCGTCGGCCGCGACGACCTGTATCTCGCGTGGGACTTCACCGTGGCGAGCGAGCGGAGCCTGTCCGAGCGGCTCTTGCACATCCGTGACGACGCCTTCGAGTCGTTGGGCGGCAATGCACCTGCGTTCACGGTGAACCAGGTGGAAGACGACGTCGGCGACCCCCGCATCGCGCGACGCGTCAGTGGGACGTTCCGAGTCCCGAGCTACCTCACCGGGGACGGCGGACCGGGCACGCGGTTCGAGTCGGGTCCCGACGGCCTGCCCCGGCAGAACGGCGAGTTGACCGCGCGGTTCGTGTGCCTCGTTCCGCGTGCCGCGCTGCGGGACGACGGCACGGTACGGCCTGCTCGTCCCGCGGTGTACGGGCACGGTCTGCTCGGCAGTGCCGACGAGGTCAACGCCGGGAACATCCGCGACATGGTGAGCGAGCACGACTACCTGTACTGCGCGACGAACTGGATCGGGATGTCGGAGGAGGACATCTCGAACGCGATCTCGATCCTGAAAGACCTCGGTCGCTTCCCGACGCTCGCCGACCGGGTGCAGCAGGGGATCTTGAACACGCTGTTCCTCGCGCGGCTGCTGGTCCACGCCGACGGGCTCCGTTCCGACCCTGCGTTCCAGAGCCCGGACGGTGACCCGGTGCTGCGCGGCGACGAGGCGTTCTACGACGGGAACAGCCAGGGCGGGATCATCGGCGGAGCGGCGACCGCGGTCGCGCAGGACTGGAAGCAGGCCGTGCTCGGTGTCCCGGCCATGAACTACTCGACGCTGCTGCACCGCAGTGTCGACTTCGACGCGTACGAGGCGGTCCTTGATCCGGCCTATCCCGACGAGATCGACCGGACCCTCGGGATCACGCTCGTCCAGATGCTGTGGGACCGCGCCGAGGCCGACGGGTACGCGCAGCACATGAGCGACCACCCGTACCCGAGCACTCCGCGGCACCGCGTGCTCTTGCACGAGGCGTTCGGCGACCACCAGGTCGCGAACGTGGCGACGGAGGTCGAGGCGCGCACGATCGGCGCCCGTGCGCACCTCCCGGCCGTCGCGCCGGGGCGATCGCGCGACCGGTCGCCCCTCTGGGGCATCCTCGGGATCAGCGCATACCCGTACGCGGGATCGGCGATCGTCGTGTGGGACAGCGGCTCGCCCGTCCCGCCGGCCGGAAACGTGGCCCCGCGCGACGGCAATGACCCGCACGAGGACCCGCGCGCGTCGGAGGCGGCACGGCGCCAGAAGGCGGCCTTCCTTCGCCCGGCCGGCGTCGTGGTGGATGTCTGCCGCGGGCGGCCGTGCACCGCGACCCCCGTCGAGTGAGCTCGGCTCCCCGTAGGATGTGACGACCCGTCAGATTCACGGAGGCGCCCGCGCCCGGCGGAGGAGGGGACTGTGACCGCCAGCCAGACCGAGCCGGCCACCGTCACGATCCCGAAGATCGTGAGCGTCGACGACCACGTGGTCGAGCCGGCTCACCTGTGGCAGGCGTGGCTGCCCGAGAGGCTCCGGGAGCGCGGGCCGCACATCGAGCGCCACGGGCTCGGTGCGCTCAAGATGGTCGGCCCCGCCATATACGAGTACGAGCTCGACGACGACGCGCCGCCATGCGACATCTGGTTCTACGAGGGGCAGATGTACCCGCACAAGCGCCACGTCGCGGCGGTCGGGTTCGATCGCGACGACATGAGCCTGTCGCCGATCACCTACGACGAGATGCGCGCCGGTTGCTACGACCCCAAGGCGCGGCTCGAAGACATGGACATCAACTGGGTCGAGGCCTCACTGTCGTTCCCGACGTTCCCGCGCTTCTGCGGTCAGACCTTCCTCGAGGCCGAGGACCGCGAGCTCGCGATGGCGTGCGTGCTCGCGTACAACGACTGGATGGTCGAGGAGTGGTGCGGCGACAGCGGTGGCCGTCTGATCCCGTTGCCGATCATCCCCATGTGGGACGCCGGCGCCGCCGCGGCAGAGGTACGGCGCAACGCGGCTCGGGGCGCGCGGGCTGTGTGCTTCAGCGAGATCCCGCCTCACCTCGGTCTCCCGAGCGTGCACAGTGGCTACTGGGACCCGTTCTTCGCCGCGTGCGCAGAGACGGCGACGACCGTCTGCATGCACATCGGCTCGTCGTCGAAGATGCCGGCAACCTCGGCCGACGCGCCGCCGGCGGTCCAGGCAACGCTGTCGTTCGGCAACGCGATGTCCTCGCTGACCGACTTCTTGTTCTCGGGGGTGCTCGTCCGGTTCCCCACGCTGAAGCTCGCGTACTCGGAGGGCCAGATCGGCTGGATCCCCTACATCCTCGAGCGCGCCGACACGGTGTGGCTGGAGCACCGCGCGTGGGGTGGCGTCCGCGACATCATCCCGGAGAAGCCGTCGAGCTACTACTACCGACAGGTCTTCGGCTGCTTCTTCCGCGATCACCACGGGATCGTCTCGATCGACGAGGTGGGTCGCGACAACACCACGTTCGAGACCGACTACCCGCACACGGACTCCACGTGGCCGCACACGAAGCAGGTCGCGCAGGAGATGTTCGCGGCGCTCGACGACGAGACGATCTACAAGCTCGTGCGGGGCAACGCGATCCGCATGCTCGAGCTCGAGCTCGACTGAGCGCGCTTCCGTGAGTGAGTCGGCGCGAGGGCGTTTGCTCGTTGCAACGCCCGAGCTCGAGGACCCCAACTTCTTCCGTACGGTGGTGCTCGTGCTCGAGCACAACCGGGAGGGCGCGCTCGGTGTCGTGCTGAACCGTCCGACGCCGGGCACGCTCGCCGAGCCTCTCCCGGCCTGGTCGGAGCTCGCGCCCGAGCCTGCGGTCGTGTTCGTGGGCGGCCCGGTCCAGCCGGAGTCGGCGATCGGGCTCGCGCGACGGGCCGACGTGGGCGAGTCCGACGGCTTCGCGCCGCTGTTCGGCGACCTCGGCACCGTCGACCTCGAGCGCGCGCCCGGCGACGTCCGTCCACCGGTTGACCGCGTCCGTGTGTTCGCCGGCTATGCGGGCTGGGGAGCCGACCAGCTCGACGGAGAGCTCGCCGCCGACGGGTGGTTCGTCGTCGACGCCCATCCCGACGACCCGTGGTCGCGGGACCCGCCGGCGCTGTGGCGAACGGTGCTGCGGCGACAACGCGGCAAGCTGCGGGTCTTCGCCGAGTTCCCCGCCGACCCGTCGGCGAACTGACGTCGCGGTCGGTAGCCTGCATCCCGCTCTTGGCTAGCCTTGGGCACATGCGCTTCAACCACATGGAGCTGACCTTCGCTCCGGGCACGCTCGACGATGTCTTCCGCAAGGAAGTCGACGCGTTCTACGGCGACGTGTTCGGCTGGACCGGTCTCGACACCGAGGTCGTCGGTCAGCTCTGCCATATCCTGCTGACCCGCGACGGCGGCGACTTCATCCTGCTCGCCGAGGGCACGAGGTTCATGCAGTCGCCCGGTTACGACCACCTGGGCTTGCTCCAGGGAACCCGCGACGAGGTCGACGACCTGTTGGACCGGTGCAAGCGGTGGCGCGAGAAGGACGACCGCGTCCAGATCAAGGAGTACGAGGATCTGATGACGGGCGACCTCGTCGTGCATGCGTTCTACGTGAAGTACCTGTTGCCCATCTACTTCGACGTGCAGTGCATGGAGCGCGGCGGTGAGCCCGTAGCCGTCTGACCGGTCAGCAGCGGTCGAGCTGCGCGAGGAACGCACCGGCTCCCTGCGTCGTCGCGCCGAGCGCGCGGACGTCGTCCGCGAGCTTGCGGTCGGAAGTGACGACGCGCACCGACCTCGGATCGGCATCGTTCGCGACCAGCTCCACGATGCGCGCATCGGCCGCGTCGCGCCCGCCGCGCCGCGCGTACGCGACACGGACTCCTCCGTGCGTGCCTTCTGGAAGGTCGTCGAGCGGGCGCCCATCGAGCACGAGGGTCAGGTCGGTGCCGGCGTCCTCCGCGAGTCGCTGGAGCCGTGCGAGGAGCCGCCGGATCGCGCCCTCGCGGTCCCGCCACCAGCCGTCGGGCCGCGAGCCGATGACGTTCATCCCGTCGACGAGCACCCGCTCCCGCTTCGCACGTGGCGCCGTCATCGCCCTCCCCACCGCCCTCCCCACCGGCGGGGCCGGGTGGCAAACTGAAATGCAGTTCTAGTAGGGTGGTGCTTCCACCTTCCGCCGGTACGCGAGGAGGCCCTGCCGATGCCCATGCCGAGTGGAATCGGGATCGTCGACACGATGATCGGCTTCCCGCACGGCGACATGAAAGCGGTGTACTCCTTCATCACCCGCCAGACCAAGGACCGCGAGTCGAAGGAGGACTTCGACTTCCCGGTCGAGTACATGTTCAAGGACGTGCCCGAGAAGGGCCTCGTCAATAGCGACGACCCCATCTCGATCACCCTCTCGGAGATGGATCGCTGGGGGATCGAGAAGGGGCTCATCGGGGTGGGCGAGCCCGGCGACGTCGGCGAGCTCGCGCTCAAGCGCCACCCCGACCGGTTCATCCCGTCGATCGGCGCCGACCCGAACGAGGGGATGGACGGCATCCGCAAGATCGTTCGGGCCCACGAGACCTGGGGCATCCGGGCGGTGGGCATGTTCCCCGCGGGAACGTTCCCGCAGGTCGCGATCAACGACAAGAAGATGTACCCGATCTACGCGAAGTGCGTGGAGCTGGGGATCCCCGTGTTCTGCTGCGCCGGCACACCCGGTCCGCGCTTGAGGATGGCCGTGCAGCACGTCGAGCTGATCGACGAGGTGATGTACGACTTCCCCGAGCTGACCTTCGTCACGCGTCACGGGTGCGAGCCGTGGCAGGACCTCGCGGTCAAGCTCATGCTCAAGTGGCCGGGCTTGCACTACTCCACGAGCGCGTTCGCACCGAGGTACTACCCGAAAGCGATCATCGACTACGCGAACACGCGCGGCGCCGACAAGATCATCTACGCCGGCTACTTCCCGATGGGCCTGTCGCTCGAGCGGATCATGACCGAGATGCCCAACGTGGGATTCAAGGACGACGTGTGGCCGAAGTTCCTTCGCAGCAACGCGCTGCGTGTGCTCGGCCTCGACGAATAGGCCCAGAGGAGGAGACAAGGAGCGATGAGCATCGACTTCACGTGCTTCGACGCCGACAACCACTACTACGAGGCCGTCGACGCGTTCACCCGTTACATCGACCCCGCGATGGCGAAGCGGTGCATGCAGTGGGCCGAGATCAACGGCAAGCAGCGCCTGCTCGTCGGCGGAAAGGTCAACCGCTTCATCCCGAACCCGACCTTCGACCCGGTAGCCCGCCCGGGCAGCCTCGACGAGTACTTCCGCGGCCGGAACCCGGCAGCGAAGGACATGCGGGAGATGTTCGGCGCGCTCGAGCCGATCGATCCGGCGTACCGGAATCGCGACGCACGCCTCGCCAAGATGGACGAGCAGGGGATCGACGGGTGCTTCCTGTTCCCGACCCTCGGCGTCGGCATGGAGGAGTCACTGAACCATGATCCGGTGGCGGTGGTCGCCGCCTTCCGAGCGTTCAACCGGTGGCTCGACGAGGATTGGGGCTTCAACTACCAGGACCGCATCTTCGCGGCGCCGATGATCACCTTCGTCGACGTGGACGAGGCGGTCGCCGAGGTCGAGTACGCCATCGACCACGACGCCCGCGTGGTGTGCTTCAAGAGCGGACCGGTCTTCGCCGGTAACGAGTCGTGGTCGCCGGGCGACCCGCGCTTCGACCCGATCTGGGCCCGGGTGAACGAAGCCGGTGTGACCGTCGGCATCCACTCGGGCGACGCCGGCTACGGCCGCTTGTTGCAGATGTGGGAGCCCGGGGGCGACTTCGAGGCGTTCCGGCACACCCCGTTGAGCGGGATCCTCAGCGGCGACCGGCCCCCGCTCGACACGTACGCGGCGATCATCTGCCACGGCGTCTTCGACCGGTTCCCCAACGTGCGAATCGCGAGCATCGAATCGGGCTCCGAGTGGGTCCCGCAGCTCCTCAAGAAGCTGAAGAAGGCGTACTCGCAGAACCCGCTCGCGTTCGAGCACGACCCGGTGGAATCGTTCCGCGAGCACGTGTGGGTCGCACCCTTCTACGAGGACGACCTCACCGAGCTGAAGCAGCTCATCGGTGTCGACCACATCTTGTTCGGCTCCGACTGGCCGCACGCCGAAGGGCTGGCCGAACCGCGCACGTTCGCCGACGACCTGCGTCGCCAAAGCTATGCCGACGACGAGATCCACACGATCATGGCGGAGAACGGCTGGGTGGTGGCGCAGCGGCGCGCGCTCGTCGCCGCGTGAGCGGATCACCGGTGGCGGTGTCGGTACCCGCGCGAGCGTCGACCGAGCGAGCTGCGCCGCCACGACCCGAGTCGCTCGACGCCCACCAGCGCGCGCGACGCGATCGCATCGTGACCGCAGCCGTCGGGCTCATGCTCGAGCGCGACTACGACAACATCCAGATGAAGGACGTCACCGTCGCGGCCGGTGTCGCCCTGGGGACGATGTACCGATACTTCAGGTCGAAGGAGCAACTGTTCGCCGAGGCCCTGCTGACGTGGTCGGAGCGATTCGGCCGAGAGGTCGCGGTCGCACCAGGGCGCAGCGTCGATCGGCTCAAGGCTGCCTACCGACGCGCGGCGCGCGCGTTCGAACGACATCCGCCCGTGTACACGCACCTGCTCGCGCTGCAAGCCACGACCGATCCACTCGCGGCCGAGATCTTCGAGCGGTTCGCGTCACGCCAGACGGAGGCGTTCGCCAGCTTCCTCCCCCGCGTGTCGTCGCCGCGGCGTGAGCAGATCATCGACGTGATGAGCGCCGTCCTCGACGCGAACCTTCGCGATTGGACGCTCGGCCGGCAGCCGATCAGCTCGGTGTACGCGGCGATCGACGATGCGGCCGGGCTCCTGCTCGGCTGAACGCGGGAGGTTGCCGTGACCGGAGCACGACTGGGCCCGCCCGGCGGTCTCGAGGGATTCGCCGCGATCGTGACCGGCGGCGGCACCGGGATCGGTGCCGCGTGCGCCGCGGGCCTGGCGGCCGACGGCGCCGCGGTCACGATCTGCGGTCGTACCGAGTCGCGCTTGGAGGAGGCATCCGAGCGCATCGACGCGGCCGCCGGCTGCGGCGGCAGCGTTCGCCATGTCGTGGCGGACGTGACCGTCGAGGACGACGTCGCGCGCGCGATCGACGTGGCGTCGGGGCCGACAGGGCGACTCGACGGTGTGGTGGCCAACGCCGGCGGGGGCGGTGGACTCGGCCCGTATCACCTCCAGGACACCGACGAGTTCATCCGTGTGCTCCACCTCAACGTGCTCGGCACGATGCTGCTGCTCAAGCACTCGGTCGGCCACATGGTCGCCGCGGGCGGTGGCTCGTTCGTCGCGATGTCGTCGATCGCCGGCAACGTCACGCATCCGTACTTCGGCGCGTACACGGTGTCGAAGGCGGGCATCGAGCAGATGATGCGCAACGCCGCCGACGAGTACGGTCCCGTCAACGTACGGTTCAACGGGATACGCCCCGGCTTCATCGCGACCGAGATCATGGAGGGGATTCCTCGCGACGGACCGGTGTACGAGAGCTACATCGCAAACACGCCGATGGGTGGCGTCGGGCAGCCCGACGATGTCGCGCACCTGGTCCGCTTCCTCATGGGCCCGGAGGCGCGCTGGATCACCGGTCAGATCATCAATGTCGATGGTGGGCATGGTCTCCGGCGCGGCCCGAACTTCGGTCCGTTCATCGAGTCCGCGGTCGGTGCCGACGCAATGCTCGCACGAGGAGAGCCCCGGTGACGCTGAACGGCACGCATCCCGTGCGCGACGACATCGATCTGCTCGAGGGCAGTTGGTACGCGCGCGAGCCTCATGACACATGGGAGTGGATGCGCCGCAACGCGCCCGTCTATTACGACGCCAAGAACGACGTGTGGGCGATCACGCGCTACGCAGACGTCCTCGCGGTCGAGAAGGACCCGACGACGTTCTCGAGCCGGCGCAGCCCGCGCCCACACGGCGACCCGCTGCCGATGATGATCTCGATGGACAACCCGCAGCATCAGCGGCGGCGCTCGCTCGTGAACCGGGGCTTCACGCCCCGGCGGGTCGGTGAAGAAGAGCCGGCGATCCGGGCGATCTGCACCGAGATCATCGACCGTGTGTGCGAGCAGGGATCGTGCGACTTCGTCTGGGACGTCGCGGCTCCGCTCCCGCTGCTGCTGATCGCCGACATGCTCGGATTCGAGCGCGACGCGTACGACGACCTGCTGCGCTGGTCCGACGACCTCATACGCGGGACGACGGCGAACGACGAGGCCGCGGCGGAGAAGTCGATGGAAGCGTCGCTCGCGTTCCGTGAGTACCAACTGGGTGTGATCGCCGACCGTCGCGCGAAGCCGCCGCAGCCGGATCTCGTGAGCACGTTGTGCTACTCCGAGATCGAAGGTGAGCGCCTCGACGACGAGTCGTTGATCCAGGAGACGCTGCTGATCCTCATCGGCGGCGATGAGACGACCCGCCACGTGATCACCGGCGGGATGCTCGCCCTCCTCGACAACCCCGAGCAGCGAGCGATCCTCACCGACGACCCCTCGGCGATCGAGGCCGGGGTGGAGGAGCTGCTCCGGTGGGTGTCGCCGATCAAGAACATGTCGCGGACGGCCACCCGCGACGTGGCGCTCCGCGGTCAGCAGCTCCGCGAGAGCGACCAGCTGATCCTGATGTACCCGTCGGCAAACCGCGACGACGAGGTGTTCGCGGACCCGTATCGGCTCGACGTGCGGCGCGAGCCCAACCCGCACCTGGCGTTCGGGTTCGGTCCGCACTTCTGTCTCGGTGCGTCACTCGCGCGCCTCGAGCTGAAGGTGATGTTCTCCGAGCTGCTGACGAGGCTGCCCGACATCGAGCTCGCGACCGACGAGCCGCTGTCGTATCGGGCGTCCAACTTCATCGTGGGGCCGGAATCGATGCCGGTCCGGTTCACGCCGACGCCGGCTCGCCGCGGGGCGTAGCCCAGCGGGTCCACCGGCTTCCTCGCCGGACATCAGTCGTCGGCTCGCTCGTCCGCGGTGTTCGACGAGGCGTACTGCTTCTCCAGCACCGCCCATTGCCGGAAGCCGTCCGGGATCCACGTCGACCAGTCGAACGGATGCCCGTCGAGCGCGCCCGCCAACCTGTCGAGGTGGAAGTGCCACCCGGCGAGCACCTTGGTCCGGTACTCGTCGGGCCAGGTCGAGCGTGCTCGAGAACGTCAGCACCGTGCCGTCGGCTTCGGGGCGAAGCTCCCAGCGCAGCACGCCGTGCATGTCGCCGCTCGTCTCGAGGATGTGCGGTGGCTCGAGCTTCGTGATCCTCGCGTGCATGACCGCGAAGTTGCCCTGATCGTCGGTGTTGAGCCAGCGCACGGTGAACTCGCCGCCATCGACGAGGTCGACGTCGGCGTCGCCCCACCATCCGATCATCTCGGCGGGCTCGGTGAGTGCCGCCCACACCCGCTTCACCGGATGGTCGAGGTGGCGCCGGAACCGCACGACCTGCTTGTCCCCGTCGCGCTCGAGAGCTCCGTGCTCGGATGTGGCTTTCGAGTCAGTGCTCATGTCGCTCTCCCTCTGCTGTCTCGTCCAGGTGGCGCTCGAGCGCGTCGAGCCGGTCGGCCCACAGCCGCCGGTACGGCTCGAGCCAGGCGTCGACCTCCGCCAGCGGCTCCGGGCGCAGCTCGTACCAGCGGCGCTGAGCATCTGGCCGCACGGCGACCAGGCCCGCCTCGCGGAGCACGCGCAGGTGCTTCGAGGTCCCGGGCTGACTGAGCCCGATCAGCTCCACGAGCTCGCCGACGGCGCGCGGACGCTCCCGCAGCAGGTCGAGGATCCGGCGCCGTGTGGGCTCGACGAGCACGTCGAAGGTCGTGGTCACCGCGACGTCGCCGCTGCGCTCTCGCTCTACGAGCACGTCTTTGGTGCGACGGAGGTGATGCGCCATGTCGAGCAGGGACGCGTGGTGCACGCCAAGGTTCGCATCGGCAACTCGATGATCGAGATGGGGGAGCACACAGACATCGAGCTCCACGATCCGGAGAAGCTGCCGCAGGTCGGCATGCACCTCTATGTCGAGGACGTCGACGCCGTCGTCGCACGGGCCGCCGCAGCCGGTGTGCGCGTGGTGCGCCCGGTCGAGGAGCAGCCGTACGGCGACCGTGAGGCATCCCTCGCCGATCCGTACGGGATCGTCTGGTTCGTCGCCACCCACGTATGCGACGATTGATCCGATGCCGGGCTAGCACGTGGTCCGGCTGATCGCGCGGCGGCGCGTCAGCCGGTGGGTGCCGCACCGGGATTCTGCACCGGGCAACGCAACAGCGCCGCGACGACGTGCCGAGAGAGCGCGGTGTCGGTGTAGACGTGCTCGACGCGGCCGCCGGCGTCGACCACGGCTTCGGCCATCTCGTCGATCACATCGGCGGTCCCCCGAGTCTGCTGCCCGCACACCGGGCATTCGTCTCCGGCGAGCCCCAGCCATCCGCAGTTGTCGCACGCGCGCCCCGGCACTTGGGAGTCGTCGTGGATCAGCAGGAGCTCCACCGCCTTCTCGTTCACCGCGAGCAGGCACCAGTCGAGTCCGGTGGCGCCCATGCCACCTGTCGCCACGCGCTCGAGTGCCCGATCGACGAGCCGTGCCTCTTCTTCCCGCTCGTAGGCGTCGACGACGTGCTCAGCGCGTTCGCGCACTTCCGCCGGTGTCATGGTGTGAGGATCGATGACGAACGTCCCCGCGACGCGGTTCCGCAGCTCGTTCGGGAGGAAGGGGATGAACCGGGAGACCGTCTCCTCGTGCCCACCGACGATGACGAGCTCCGCACCGGTTCTCTGCACCAACTCCTCGGTGGCACCGGCCGTCTTGCGGAAGTGGCGCTTGTCGAGCTCCTCCGCACGTTCGTGGGCGCCGTGCTCTTCGAGCACGTGGCGAGCCGAGGTGCCCCGCTGACCAATGCGATGGTCGGAGCTCGTCGCCTCTTCGAGCTCCTTCATGAAGAACTCGTAGACCCAGGCTCGGGCGCGGTCGACGACCACGACGCAGTAACGGTGAGCTTCATCGAGCGCGGCGAGAAGAGGTCGTAGATACGGCGTCGCGTCGACCACCGCGCGATCGCGCGTGTGCGCGGGGATCGCGATCTCCTCGTACAGGTCGGCTCGTTGGCAGGCGACGATCGCGACCGTGCGCCCCTGGTACTCGCGTGTCCGAGTCGCAAGCGCGATCACTCGTGCGACGTCGGCGCGCAGCGACTCCCGCTCGTAGTGGCCGAGCTGGCTCGAGTCGACCAGCTCCCGCACGGGCTTGAGCAAGGAGTGGATGCGGGACTCCAAACTGCGGAGCTCGCCGGGATCAGACGGGATCCCGACGTACACCGAGAGCATGGGGGCGTCGGGAGAGCGAACGTGCAGCAAGCGGTCGACGACTTGCTGGCCCACCACGCCGCGGACAACCACGCCTGCGCTCGGGATGTTCCGTTCCTCGACAGTCGCGTGAAGACCCCCAGAGCGCGCACTGGGAACGCGCGTTCAGGGTCTTCGACCTTCTGCTGTAGGCAACGGTGGCGTGACCGGCGCGTCCCTTACTGCTCGCGGTGGTAGCGGGCGGCGGGCGTTCCGGGCGGGTTGTGAGCCCCGGGTTCGGCGTCGGGGTTCTGCACGCAGACCTCGCACTCGAGCCCGTCGGGGTCGCGGAAGAAGAGGCTGAGGATCGGACCGAAGTCGGTCACGAACCCGTCGGTTGCGCCCCGCGCGATGAGACGGTCGCGGATCGTCTCGAAGGCGTCGATCGACGGCGCTTGCAGCGCGAGGTGGTCGATCCGCCCGCGCCCGAACATGGGCGTCTGACGCTCGGCCTCGGTGTTCCCGTCGATCTGGAAGACGTTGAGCTCGGAGGACGGTCCGACGTCGATGATCGACAGGCGAACACCGGAGGACTCGGGCGTCTCCGGACCGTCGCGCCGGACTCTGGCGTCGAACACCTCCTCGTAGAAGGCGTGGAGCCGCTCCGTGTTCTTGGTCAGGATTGCCACGTGGTTGAAGCCGTCGAGCAGCATCTGCACTCCCTCCGGAAACGACACTATGGCGCGTGCGGCGGCCCACCACGCGTGCGCCACGCTCCGACCGAGATGGAGTCGCCGGCGTGTCGATCGGGCGGGCTCCCGTTCGTCGTAGTGATGAACCGACCCGACGAGGAGGAGCCATGCGATACGTGCTGATGATCTGCACCGACGAGAACGCGACGGAGAACGTGCCGCCGACCGAGGAGTACGGCGCGTTCGCCGACGAGATGGGGCGTCGGGGGGTGTTGCAGGGTGGCGAGCGCCTGCGGCCCACGACCGACGCCACGACCGTCCGGGTGCGCGACGGTGAGGTCCTGACCTCAGACGGTCCCTTCGCCGAGACCAAGGAGCAGATCGGGGGCTACTTCCTCGTCGACTGCAAGGACCTCGACCAGGCCATCGAGGTCGCGTCGAAGATCCCCGGCGCACGGAACGGCTCGATCGAGGTGAGGCCGATCTGGGAGATGTAGCGACCGACGTCGAGGCCGCAGTCGCCCGTGCCTTCCGCGAGGACTGGGGACGGGTCGTCGCGACCCTGATCCGGGTGACGGGCGACTGGGACGTCGCCGAGGAGTGCGCGCAGGATGCCTTCGCGCTGGCGCTCGAGCGCTGGCCACGCGACGGCGTCCCGCGCAACCCCGGCGCCTGGCTCACTACGACGGCGCGCAACCGCGCGCTCGACCGGCTGCGCCGCGCCGCCACCGGCGCCGCCAAGTTGCAGGAGGTCGCAGTGCTCTCGCCCCCCGACGAACCGAGTGACGGTGACGAGAGCGGCGTCGAGGACGACCGGTTGCGGTTGATCTTCACGTGCTGTCACCCCGCGCTCTCGGTCGAGGCCCAGGTCGCTCTCACACTGCGAACGCTCGCCGGCCTGACGACCGCCGAGATCGCCCGGGCCTTCCTGGTGCCCGAGCCCACGATGGCGCAGCGCCTGGTGCGCGCGAAGCGCAAGATCCGCAACGCCGGCATTCCCTACCGCGTGCCGCCGGCGCACCTCCTGCCGGACCGAACCGGGGCGGTGCTGGCGGTCTTGTACCTGCTGTTCAACGAGGGCTACGCCGCGACCGCGGGCACCGACCTGGTGCGCCGGGGGCTATGTGCCGAGGCCGTGCGCCTCGCCCGTACCCTCGCCCGGCTGATGCCCGACGAACCCGAGGCGCTCGCCCTGCTCGCGCTCATGCTCCTGCACGACGCGCGCCGCGCCGCGCGCGTCGACGACGCGGGCGACCTGGTGCCGCTCGAGGAACAGGACCGCACGCGCTGGGACCGGGACGCGATCGGCGAGGGACTCGACCTGCTCGACGCGGCCCTCCGTCGCGGCCGGCCTGGGCCCTACCAGGTGCAGGCGGCCATCGCCGCGTGCCATGCGACCGCGCGCGATGCAGCCGAGACCGACTGGGCCGAGATCGCCGCGCTCTACCGCGAGCTCGCCCGGATGGTGCCCTCGGCGGTGGTGGAGCTGAACCGGGCCGTCGCGGTGGCCATGGCCGACGGCCCGGAGGCGGGGCTGGCGCTGGTCGAAGCCCTGGAAGCGTCCGGTGCGCTCGCCGGCTACCACCTGCTGCCCGCCACCCGGGCCGACCTGCTCCGCCGCCTCGAGCGCCGTGCCGAGGCGGCCGCCGCCTATCGCGAGGCGCTCGCGCTGACCGCGACCGACGCCGAGCGTCGGTACCTCGCGCGCCGGCTGGCGCAGACGACGGGTGGCAGCTGACCGGCCGCGCTCAGAAGAGGCGGCGGCGCGCGTACATCGCGACTCCGGCTATCGCACCGGTCAGCGCAGTCGCCGCACCCGCGATCATCAACGCGTGCCAACCGGTGCCCGCTCCGTCATTGGGGTCGGCATCGACCGTTGCCGCCGCGTGAGTGGTGGACGGGACGACCGTCGTTGGCGCGACCGCCGTATCGGTCGTGCGCGGGAGCGCTTCTGACCCGATCGTCAAGGTCCCGAAGGTGATGTCGCCGAGCGTCGTCGTGCACGGCGAGTTGCAGTGAACGACGTTGTACTCACCGGGCGGCAAGTCGGGCACGACGAACTCGATCGTGGCGTGATGAGGACCGAACCTGACACCACCGATGTCGTAAGGCTCCAGCCCGATCTTCACGTCGGCCACCCGCACCGCGCCCGGAGGGATGGCTGGGAACTGCGACGGCATGTCCGGTGCCGAGCGAGAGATGTACGCGAAGTAGGGCCCGTCGTCGGGAGTGCCGAGGGCGTCTGAGTGTTCCCAGCTCACCGTTGCCCACGCAAACGCTCTGGCCCCCGGCTGGTAATGGTCCGCGTCGAACTGCCAGACCGAGCCGCCCGCGTGCGCGGGCTGGGCCCAGGTCACGATGCACAACGTCAAGCCCGCGATCCGAAGACCCCGACCGACGGCGACCCTCATGTGTCATCCGACGAACGGCGTTCCCGATCGGTTGCCCGCGCTCGTGCCGACTCGGCGGGGCATGATGTGCACGCAGGAGGAGGCTTTCGATCTCGCAACTCACCGAGAGGCTGGCTCATCTGGTCGGCGAGACCCAAGAGATCGCGCCAACGGTCCGCGCCCTGCGGACGTGAGGCGCGTACTGGGTGGGCCGCGGGCCGAGACGATCGCTGATTTCCTGCGCTGAACGAGACCGAGTGGGCACCCGATACCGTGAACGCGATGGCCCACGACCACCAGCGTCACCACGACGACGACCACGATCACAGTCATGGGCATCACGGGCATGGGCATGGCCGGGTGGACCGTTCGATCGTGCGGTCCCGAGCCGGGGTCAGGGCAGTGTCGATCAGCCTGGCGATCCTGGGTCTCACGGCGCTGCTTCAGGGGGTCGTGTTGGCTCTCTCGGGGTCGGTGGCGCTGCTCGCGGATCTGATCCACAACGGTGGTGACGCGCTCACCGCCATTCCGCTCGGCATCGCGTTCCTGCTGCGCAGCGAGCGCGGAGAACGCTGGTCCGGGTATGCGGTCGTGGTGATGATCTTCATCTCGGCCCTAGTCGCGGCGTATGAAGCCTTCGACCGGCTGCTGCATCCGCGTGGGCTGGACTATCTGCCCGTGGTTGCCGTCGCGGGGTTGGTGGGCTTTCTTGGCAATGAGCTTGCCGCCCGGGTCCGCATCCGCGCCGGTCGACGCCTCGACAGCGACGCGCTCCTCGCCGACGGGGCACATGCCCGCGTCGACGGTTACGTCTCGCTCGGCGTTGTCGCCAGCGCCGCAGTCGTCGCCGCCGGGCTGAACATCGCCGACCCGATCATCGGCCTGGCCATCACGGCGCTGATTCTCAAGATCACCTGGGACGCGTGGCGCACCGTGCACAGTGCAGAGCAAGCGTTGCTCTGACGTGAGAGGACGAAGAGGTCGACGAAGGTCGCGACGAGGCCGGCGAGTCCCGCGATCGCGATGACCCGCGGCCGCGGCGAGAACGCCGGTCCAGACGATCTCGCCGGGGGAGAACACGGTGACGGCCATGGTCGCTCCTCGGTTTCGGCGTCTGCGTCAGGTCGCGCTGGCGCCGTGTGGGTCGATAGCGCGGCGGGGCTGTTGACGGTTGCGCGCCCCGCCGTGGCGGGCACCGTCCTCGGCGCCGACCGGGAGCGTGCCGGTACCGGGCAGCTCGAGGGCTTCGAAATCGACGTCGGGAAAGGCGCGGTCGAACCCGACGGCTTTGTGGGTGAGCGAGAGTGACAGTGCGACGGCGATGTCGGCGTGGATGACGCCGCGTTTGCGAGCCGCAACTGCGAGGCGGGTTTGGCAGCGACAGTCGATGGAGTGGATGGCGGCGGTCTTGGCCGCGGAGCCGACCGCGATGCCGAGGTCGATGTCGCGCAGGTTGCACTGTGGTCCGACGAACTCGAGCTCGTCGGAGTCCTGGCGGAGCTGGCCGGTGGCGTGCAGGAACTCGGCGCACGTCGCGTAGCCGCACGCGCCGCAGTCGTAGTTGGGTGGGTACCAGTCGGCGAGGCCGACGAACAGCGCAGCGTCGATGGCCTCGGCGACGTCGGCGTCGCGGAACCAGATCGTCTCGCGGCGTTCCTTGCCGCGAGCGCGCATCCACGCGGCCAGATCCCCAAGCGTGTCGCGGTCATCGACGATGACGGTCTCGACGAAGAGGTGCTTGCCCTGGATGAACAGCATCCCGCCGGACTTCGGCGCGGTGATCGCGGAAGCAGCCATGAGCCTCGCGACCTCGCGCACCGTGTCGGCCCGCAGGGCGTCGTAGTCGAGATGCTCACTCATGCCCGGGCCTCCACCTGGCGGCTGCACCAGGCGTAGAGGGCGTCATAGACGAAGCTGGCCCGTTCCAGCAGCCGATGATCGTCGGGCTCGACGTCGAGGCCACCGAGCCCGATCGCGAGCAAGCCGGCTCCGGCGGGGTCGGTGTCGGTCTCGCCGTCGATGTCGGCGGCATGCACGATGCGGGCCAGGCGCGCCAGCGCGGGATCGCCGCCGAGGCCACACTCCTCGATCAGTACCTCGAAAGTGCAGCGGCCGTCACGGTGGTCGTAGTCGGCGCCGGGCGCGTCGAACGAGCGCGCATCCTCGGCGGCGGCGACGTCGAGCACCTGATCCGCGGGGACATAGAGAATCTCGGCGGCCGGGTCGATGAAGCGCCGGATGAGCCACGGGCAGGCGATGCGGTCGGTCTTGGGGCGGGCGCGAGTAACCCACTTCATGATTGCTCCCTGATGTTGGTTGCAGCGTGGAGGCTGGCGAGGTTCAGGTAGCCGCCGGCGACGTCGTAGCGGGTGATGGGCCCGTATTCGACGGCTTGGTGCACCTCAGACGCGGTGAGCGCGACACGCTCGGGTGTCGCGATCCACGCGTCGAAGACGTCGTGGCTCGGCCAGATCGTCACCACCACGGTCTCGCCGGCACCGTCGCTGGGCTCGAGCACGAGCTCGGCGAGGATCCCGTGCGCTTCGCGCACCGCGCATCCGTCGGCGATCCAGGCCAAGTACCGCTCCCGCTCGGCAGCCGGGACGTCGACGGTGCGCAGGCAGACGATCACGACGCCTCCGCCGCACCCGCCACCACGCGCACGGTGGCCTCATCGGGCAGGGCCACGGTCGAGAACCACCGCCACAACACGACGTCATAGACGGCCTTGACGGCGCCGGCGATCACGAACGGCGCGCCCAGCGCGATCGAGGACGCCGCGCCCGCCGCCGCCGGGCCCACCGGACGCGTGAGGTAGCGGGCTGTGTTGGTGTAGGCCGCGGCGGCTGTCCGTTCCGTGGGTTCGACGAGGGCCATCACGTAGGCCTGGCGGGTAGGCACATCCATCTGCGACAGCACGGTCCGAGCCAGGAGCGCCCCGATCGCCGTGGTCAGGTTCGGCGCGAACGCGATCAACGCGAGCAACACATTCGACGGCAGATGCGTGAACACCATGGTCCGCAGCAACCCGAAACGCTCCGCCAGGCGAGGCGCGGCCAGGAACGACGCGGTCTGCAGCACCGCCACCGCGAAGAACACCAGCCCGATCGTCTCGGTCGACGCGCCGAAACGGGCTGCAAGCCAGTACGCGATGAACGCCTGCACCACGAAGCCGCCACCAAAGGAGTCGATCGCGAACAGCCCCGCCAGACGTCGGACCATCGGCCGCGAGTTGCCCAAACCAGTCGGGGGACGTCCCGGCGTTGTTGGTGCCTCGACGGCGGGGGAGAGTGACCCCGCCACGAGCGCGCCGGCGCCGGCGGCGGGCACCAGCAACCAGAACCAGGTTGCGTCAGCCGGCGCGCTCGCCCACAGCGACCGCGTCACACTCGGGAGCGCGGCCGCCAACGCCCCCAGCGCCCCGGCCGCAGTCGCGACCGCGTTGTAGACGCCGAACCCGCGCACACGCTCGCGACCCGAGAGGTCGGTCGCGAGCATCGCCTGCTCGAGGGACGTGAACGGGCCAGATTCGACAACCTCGGTGGACAGCGCGCCGGTCAATGCGACAAGCACCAAGAGCCAGAGCCGGTCGGAGAGCGCGAACGTCGCGCCGGTCACCGCGAGCAGGACGTACAGCGCCGCGTAGCAGCGCCGCCGGCCGATGCGGTCGCCCCAACGGGCGAGCCCGAGCGACATCAGCGCGGTGCCCGCCACCACGGCTGCCAGCACCCCACCGACTTGGGTGGTCGAGAAGTGCCGGGCGTGCAGGCTCGCACCGAGCAGCACCGCGCCGAAGCCGTACGCGAAGGCGCGCAACGCCTGCGCTGCGAGGATCCGGCGGGCGTCGGCGCTCAGCACCGCATGCCTCATGCCGGCTCTCGTCCCAACAGCAGGGCGCGGCGCCGGTACTCATAGAGCCCGTCGAAGAGCCGCTCGGTGACGAGCAGCACCTCGGCGTCGCTGCACACCATCGACAGTCCCCGACAAGTGACGTCGAGGCCGGCCGCTTCGGGCGCATCGAAGCGCTCGTCCGCGAGATCGGCCTCGTGCACGATCCGGGCCACATCCCACAGCACCGGATCATCGAGGCCGAAGTGGCGCAGCATCGTCTCGAAGCTGCAATCCCCGCCGTGATGCGACAGCTCGACCCCGGGCATGTCGAAAGCCGTCGCGTCCGCCGGAACATCCTCGGGGTCATCGACGAAGACGAACTCGGCACCGACGTCCACGAAGCGCCGCACCAACCACGCGCACGCGGCCCGGTCGATGTGACACCCCGACCTCGTCGCCCAGCGCATCAACCCACCACCACCACCGTCGCCGCGAGCTGCTCGACCGCAACCCGGGCCGCGTCGCGCTCCGGCGGCGGAAAGAAGTCGCGCGATGCCACCCGATGCAGCTCCCGGCGAAGACGCGCCAGCGTCCGTCGCCGCACCGCACCGGGCTCACCCGCCACCTCGGTCGCGGCCTCCACAATGACCTGGTATTCGGCCGCCACCGCGGCGGCCATGCGCGACGCGACATCACGCTCGGAGCGCTTCGACGCGAGATGACCGATCCAGATCGTCGCCTCGCCGCCCGCCTCCCGGATCTCATCAGCCACCCACTCGAGCTGCTCTTTGGTTCGCGCATCCGAGGGCAACGCCACCAGGCCGTCGACGATCTGGGCCACCCCGAGGCGGCGGAACTTCCGCCAGACCGCGATCCGGGGCGTCGAGGGCTCCCGCGGCATCCGGTACGCCACCAACACCCACTCCGTCCGATCGGCCATCAGCAGCGACCGTACGCCGGCCGCGCTGTCTATGCAACCGCGGTTACAATAGATCCGGTGTCGATCGGGGGAGGGTGTCGAACCGGGGCGGCCGGCGTGTTGCTGATCACCCTGCTCGTGACCGCGACGGCCCTGCCAGCCGCGGCCCGCGGCGAGGCGCGATCTCGATTGCCGCTCCGCCGCGTCGCCGACCTCCGCGTCCCCGGCAGCACCACGCGCTTCGACTACCAGAGCATCGACACCGCCGCTCATCGCCTCTACCTCGCCCACCTCGGCGACAGCACCGTCCTCGTCATTGACCTCGAGCAGCTACGCACCCTCGCGAGCATCCATGACATCGCCGACGCCCACGGCGTGCTCGTCGTCCCCGAGCTCAACCGCGTCTTCGCCACCGCCACCGGCACCAACGAGCTCGTCAGCATTGACGCGACCACCAACCGCATCATTCGACGAACGCCGACCGGCCCGTTCCCCGACGGGCTCGCCTACGACGCCGACCACGACCTCGTGCTCGTGTCGAACCTGCGCGCCGGCACTGAGACGATCGTCGACGCGCGCACTGGCACGCCGGCACGAACGGTCAAGCTCGGCGACGAAGTCGGCAACGTCACCTACGACCCGACCACCCAGCTCGCCTGGGTCGCCGTCCGTCAACCGGACGAGCTCGTTGCCTTCGACCCGGCCACCGGCAACGTCGCCGCCCACATTCGACTGAGGGGCTGCGATGGCGCCCACGGCGTCTACCTCCAACCAGCCGCGCACACAGCCCTTGTGGCGTGTGAGAACAACGCGCAGCTCGCCGTCGCCGACACCACCCGCCGCCGACTCACCGCGCGCCTACGCGTCGGTAACGGCCCCGACGTCCTTGCCTTCGACCCCGCGGACAGCCGCCTCTACGTCGCCGCCGAAAGTGGCACCGTCACCGTCATCGCAACCGCACCCAAGCTCCGAACAGTGGCCCGCGCGCATCTAGCGGACAACGCTCACTCCGTCGCCGTCGACGAGACAACCCATCGCGTCTTGTTTCCGCTCCAGAGAGAACACGGTCACCCTGTACTGCGCGTTATGGAACCGACACGCTGACCCCAGGATCGGGTCTGAGATGTTGCGCCGATCCCGCCTGCGTCGACTGCGACGCTAGGTCTCGGCCGTGCGAGGGCCGGCTGAGGTAGGCGGGCGAACGGAATCCCGATTCACGCGTTGACCCGCGTGAACGTTGTGAATTTCGACAACGCTCGGTTCGCGATCGGTCGCACGACGGTCACGGAGCAGGCAGTCGTCAGGGGCTGCTACGGCTTACCCTGAGCAGGTGGCCGACTGGGTGACCATCTCGTCGCTCGCGACCGCGGGCGGCACGCTCGTGCTCGCGTCGGCGACGTTCGCGTCGGTGCGTTCGGCCAATCGGGCGGCGCGCGTCGCCGAGGAGTCGCTGCTCGCGGGTATCCGGCCGCTCCTCATGCCGTCGCGACCGGAGGATCCCCCGCTGAAGGTGGGTTTCGCCGACAACCACTTCGTGCGGACGCCTGGGGGCGGCGGCACGGCCGAAGTCACCGACGATGCGATCTACCTCACGATGTCGGTGCGCAACGCCGGCTACGGCATCGCGGTGCTCCATGGCTGGCGGATCGAGCCCTCGCGCGAACCAAGCGAACTCGCCCAGGCCGCCCGTCCGCCGCTCGACAGCTTCCGCCGGCTCACCCGCGACCTCTACGTCGCCGCCGGTGACGTCGGCTTCTGGCAAGGCGCGTTCCGTGATCTGGCCGAGCCGGAGTACGCCGACGTCAGCGCGAGGGTCACGGCACGCGAGCGCGTCTTCATCGATCTGCTGTACGGGGACCACCAGGGCGGCCAGCGGATCATCAGCCGGTTTTCGCTCCTGCCGCGCGAGGACGGTGCGTGGTTCGTGACAGTCGTGCGGCATTGGAACGTCGACCGTCCCGACCCACGATGACGGTGTGCGGTTCGAACGTCGCGCATCAGGAGGCAGCCGAGACGACTGGGCCGAGATCCCGGCGCTCTACCGCGAGCTGGCCCGGATGGTGCCGTCGGCGGTCGTGGAGCTCAACCGGGCGGTGGCGGTGATGGCCGACGGCCCCGAGGCGGGGTTGGCGCTGGTCGAAGCCCTGGAAGCGTCCGGTGCGCTACCCGGCTACCACCTGCTGCCCGCGACCCGGGCCGACCTGCTCCGCCGCCGCGAGCGCCCCGCCGAGGCGGCCGCCGCCTATCGCGAGGCGCTCGCGCTGACCGCGACCGACGCCGAGCGCCGGTACCTCGCCCGCCGGCTGGCGCAGACCACGGCTGAGAGCTGACTTGCCGCGCTCAGAACAGGCGGCGACGCGCGTACACGGCGACACCCGCGATTGCACCCGTCAGCGCGGTCGCTGCACCCGCGATCATCAACGAGTGCCAGGCCGGTGCCCGCCGCTCCATCATGGGGGTCGGCATCGACCGTCACAGCGGCGTGAGCGGTGGATGGGGCGACCGTGGTCGGCGCGACCGCCGTATCGGTGGTGTGCGGGAGAGCTTCTGACCCGATCGTGAAGGTCCCGAAGGTGATGTCGCCAAGCGTCTTCGTGCACGGCGAGTTGCAATGCACGACGCTGTACTCGCCGGCCGGTAGGTCCGGCACGACAAACTCGATGGTGGCGTGATGCGGACCGAACCGGACACCACCGACGTCGTAGGGCTCCGATCCGATCTCGACCTCCGCGACCCGCACCGCGTCCGGAGGAATCGCGGGGAGTTGCGACGGCATGCCCGGTGACGAGCGAGAGACGTACGCGAAGTAGGGCCCGTCGTCAGGCCTACCCAGGGCGTCGAAGTGCTCCCAGCTCACCGATGCCCACGAGAACACTCGTGCCCCCGGCTGGTAGTGGTCGCTACTGGATCATGCGAGCGGTCGACGATCCGAACCACGTCATGATCGACCTCGAGTTCGACAGCACGAGCGAGCCGGCAGGCCTCGTGGAAGGGCCTCAGGCGCGGATCGTCGAGACGGTGGAGACAGTGGCGTACTGAGCCGCGGCCAGGAGCGGATCGGGTGAGAGCGGGGGCCGGCACGACACCGCTCTTGACGGCCTTGAACCGTTCGTAGATGCGACGCCGCGGACCAGATCCGGAGCGCCTTCGAATCCCCGGGAGGCTGGAACGGCCTGCTCGAGGCATTCGCGAAGGCGGCCGCCGGCTGAGTTCGTGCTCCAACTCGAGCTGGTCACTGCGACCGGACGGAGGTAGCGCGTCGGAGCGGAGTCGATCTCCTCAATCCGGCTGCACGTTCTGATTCAGCCGGAAGAAGTTCGTCGGGTCGTACTCGCGCTTGAGCGCCTTGAGTCGCTCGTACTTCTCGTTGCCGTACGCCTGCCTGACCCGCTCTTCTCCCTCTTCCATGAGGAAGTTCACGTACACGCTCGTGTGGTGTGGCTCGAGCGCGGACCAGTACGCGCGAGCCCAGGCTCGTTCCGCCTCGAATCCATCGGCCGACTCGCTGTTCCCGTTGATGTTGAACGTGAAGCCGGCGTGACGTCCGTGGAATGCGGTTTCCTGCTCGCCGACGCGGGACACGGAACCACCCATCTGCCAGAGCGCGACGCTGGTGATCGGGGACGTGATCTGCTCGCCGTGCTCCGCCATGACGTCGATCACGTCGTCGCTGAGCTCGGCGACGTCGCACGACCGCACGTAGTACCACCACCCGTGGCGGAAGGACGGGTCGAACATGCCCTGGTGCGTGAGGAACGGCTTCGCCACGCACAGGTCGAGCAGGGGCGAGCCGAACGACTTCAGTGGCTGCACAACCTTCTCGCCGTCCTCGACGGGACCCGCGTAGCAGGCGACGATCGCGATGATGAGCCGCCCGACGAGCTCCGGCGGGACGACGGGGAGCGCGGGCGCCTTTCGCTGCACGACGATCGTCATGAGCTCGTCCGGGCAGTCGGCGATCCAGTCGCGGTAGAAGCGGAGGACCTTGGGCGCGTCCTCCGCCAACCAGAAGACGGGTCCGGCGACGACGTCCGGACCGAGGGGATGGGCGCGCAATTCGAACTCGGTGACCACGCCGAAGTTGCCGCCCCCGCCGCGCACGCCCCAGAAGAGATCGGCGTGCTCGTCCTCGCTTGCCGTCACGAATTCGCCGTCGGCCGTCACGAGGTCGACCGACACGAGTTGATCGATCGTGAGGCCGTACTTCCGCATGATCCAGCCGATCCCGCCGCCGAGCGTGAGGCCGGCGAGACCGGTGTGGGTGACGATGCCGGCCGGAACGGCCAGTCCGAACGCCTGCGTCTCACGGTCCAGCTCCCCGAGGAGCACCCCGGCCTGTGCACGCACGATCCGCTCCTCGGGATCGACGCGGATGCCCTTCATGGCGCCCAAGTCCACGACCAAACCGTGGTCGCAAACCGAGAGGCCTGGAAAGCTGTGGCCACCTCCGCGCACCGCGGTCACGAGCCCGCGTTCACGAGCGAAGTGCACCGCCGCGCGGACGTCCGCGACGCCCGCGCATCTGGCGATGAGCCCTGGCCGTCGGTCGATCGAGCCGTTCCAGACCTTCCGATGCTCGTCGTAGCCGGCATCGGCAGGACCGAAGAGCTCACCGCCGAACGAGCCCCGGAGCTCCTCGACCGAGCGGTCGTCGATCGGTGCGGCCTCTGCGACCTTCGTCATCGTGATCCCCCCGAAAGCCCGATCACGCGCCTCGGAGGCACGACCGTACCGAAGACGGGCAGGTGCCGTCACCCTTTCGACAACTCGAGTGGCGGCGGCGAGTATCGAGCCCAGGTATATGGAATGATCCGCCGGAGATCGTGACGAAGGAGGGCAGGATGGCGCCAATCGTGAACAGCATCGAGATCTCGCGTCGCCCTGAGGACGTCTTCGCCTACGCGACCGACCCAACGCATCTCTCGGATTGGCAGGAGAGCGTTGTGTCCGTGCGCGGAGATCGCCCCTTCACCGTGGGCTCGAAAGTCGTCGTGACCCGCCGGGTCGGGCGCGTAGAGCGGGCGATGACGAACGAACTCACCGAGCTGACTCCTCCGAGAACCTGGGGTGTTCGCGGTACCGACGGCCCCATTCGGGGGAAAGTCAAAGGCACGGTCGAGCCGCTCGACGGCGGCGAGCGTTCGCGAGTGACGATCGCCCTCGATTTCGAGGGGCGCGGGATCGGCAAGCTCCTCTTGCCGCTCGTCGTCCGCCGACTGGTGCGGACGGAGATGCCCAGGAACATGCAGAAGTTGAAGGAGCGGCTCGAGAGCGGCGCCTAACCAAGCGTTCTTCGAAGCTATGTCGACACCGACCGGGTGGTTTACCCCCGATTGGCTGATCCCTTTGCCGAGCTCCTGGCTGAGGAGCTGTTCGACTTCTTGAAGAAGGACATGAAGAACCCGGTTATGCGTCGCGCGGCCGGGGTTCGACTAACGATCCTTTGGTGGAGGTGCCGGGAGTCGAACCCGGGTCTTCCGAGTCCTCGGCGGGGCTTCTCCGAGCGCAGCCGGTGAGAGAGTCTCGGGCCGCCGCCGCTCACCGGCGGCCTGCGGCGGCCCCAGCCTCGCTGTGATGTCCCGCCGGGCCGCGAGGCCCGTCCCGGCGGTGAGCCGCTCTGGATGACGCCCGTACCCGGCCGAGCGGCTGGGCCGGAATGGACGCGCTGTCTAAGAGGTCTTAGGCAGCGAGTGCGAGGTTGTCCTCGGCATTCATTGTTGGTGCCGGCTCTTTCACGACGATCCGGCGACGTCGGCTCGCTTCACCCGCCTCGATCCACGGAATCGAAGCCACGCACCCCCATGTCAAGCGCCCGGTCGTGCGCGTGACCAGGCAGGTCAAGTGTAACGACGGGCTCGGCGCCGACCTTCCCGGCTCAGAGCATGCGGGCCTGGTGGCCTGCCGGTGCGGGATACGCGACCCGGTCGTCGCGAACGGCCGCACCGGGCGTGGTGGCGTGCGGGCGGAGCGAGCCGTCGTGCATGAGATGACGCACGTCGACGTCGTGGAGCAGCCGCGCCGCGTCGGCGATCAGCCGCCGGTGGCACCGCCACCACAGGCTCTCGGCGCACATCACGGCGGTGCGGGCACCCTCGGCCCGGCCGAGCACCGAACCGAGCGCGGCCGCGAACGGTGGCGTCGCCATGTAGTCCGCATAGCCACGAAATGCCGCGTTCCGAAGGCCTGGGTTGGGGGAGTCCTTGCTCGTCCGGCGCCGGCCGCCGAGGCGCTCCTCCCACTCGTACGCGACCCCGGCGTCGGGGAGCCACTGCGCCATCGCGTCGCGAGCGAACTGCGGGTTGCGCCGGCTGCCGGGGAAGCGACGGACGTCGACGACCAGCTCGATGCCCGAATCGCGCACCAGCCCGCCGAAGCCCCCTTGGTCGAGCGTGCCGTGGCCGACGGTCAGCAGCTCCACACGCCGACCGTAGGCGGGCCGCGGCGCGGGAACGGACGCGTTCACGTGGGCGTTGCCACCAGTAGGAGTCGGAAAGGACCGACATGAGAGCCAGCATTCACCTCGGCCGCTTCGCCGGAGTGCCCGTGGGCTTCCACTGGAGCCTCCTCGTGATCGCCGGCCTCCTCACGACCGACCTGGCCTTCGGGCTGCTCCCCGGCAGCGGGACGGCCGCCGCGGTGATCGTCGCCGCGCTCACCGTCGTCGCGTTCTTCGCCTCGGTGCTCGCGCACGAGGTCGCGCACGCCGTCGTTGCGCGCCGTCACGGCGTGCAGGTGCGCGGGATCACGTTGTGGCTGCTCGGCGGCGTCGCCCGGCTCGACGGTGACATCCCGTCCGCCGGTGCGGAGCTCCGCATCGCGGTCGCCGGTCCGGCGACGAGCCTCGGTCTCGCCGTGGGCTTCGGGGTGCTCGCCGCGGCCGTCGCCGCACTCGACGCGCCGGCCCTCGTCGTGAGCGCGATCGCCTGGCTCGCGGTCGTGAACGCGGTGCTCGCAGTGTTCAACCTCGCGCCGGCCGCGCCGCTCGACGGGGGGCGGGTGCTCGCGGCCGCGCTCTGGGCGTACCACGGTGACCGCGAGCGCGCCACCATCGGCGCCGCACGCGCCGGGACCGTGTTCGGGTGGCTGCTCGTGGTGTTCGGCGTGTCGAGCTTCCTCACCGGCGGCGCGATCGGGCTGTGGCCCGCATTGCTCGGATGGTTCCTCGTCAACGCGGCCAAGGCCGAAGCGGTGCACGCCCGGGTCCGGCGCGGGCTGCGCGGCCTGACCGTCGCCGACGCGATGGCTCCGACCACCGGCTTGCCGGGTTGGCTCACGGTCGACGCGTTCCTCGACCGTCACGTCGACGGCCGCACGCCGGCGTTCGTCGTCGAGCGCTGGGAGGGTGGTGTCGCCGGCGTCGTGACGCTCGACGCGCTGCGCGCCGTGCAACCGGCCGAGCGCGGCCACACGCGCGTCGTCGAGCTCGCGGTTCCCATCGAAGACCTCCGGACCGCCGCACCGAGCGACGACCTTGCCGCGGTTTGGG
>WNFU01001444.1_pt1 | contig 34575 bp, 42 predicted proteins | sample 5400121 | NCBI WGS metagenome assembly WNFU01 (sample SAMN13153360, study PRJNA577476) | soil metagenome | isolation source: 100 cm soil or saprolite under grassland replicate 1 | place: USA:California | collected 2016-06-15
CCCGCCCGCCGATTGGCCAGCCCACAGGTCTCGTCTGGTACCATCCATCCCGCTCGCCATGGGGGTGTAGCTCAGTCCGGCAGAGCGCCTCCCTCGCACGGAGGAAGTCAGGGGTTCAAATCCCCTCACCTCCACCCCATCGAAAGCCCTGGTCAGCGGCCTAGCGGGCTCTCCCCGCTGGGCCGGAGCCGTTGCGGGGCGTCTCTCCGGGCAGCAAACGGGCAGCAACCGCCAGCCGGGAGGCACCTCCGGCTGGCGACTGTCCGGGAATCGGTTCGCCCATCCCAAGTGACGGCATCAACCCAGAGCGGATCCGTCACCAACCACGAGTGCCATCCTCTTGCAGCGCGTAGCCTGGACAACCGCTGCGCCCGTCCACGATCATGCCCCATCGTCGACCACAGGCGCCGAAGGGAAAACGGACGACATGGACCATTTCGTCTTGACAGCGACGCTATCCGGTCGCCCAGCTTGACGGCAGGAGTGACGGGTGTCAGGTACGGGGTGCGGGGCCGAGCTTGCCTCCGTTCCTAAGGGTCGGACAGCAGGAGTGAGCGGATGAGATCCCTCCCGCAGGTTCGGCCGACGCCAGAGCAACTCCCTATCGTTGCAGACTATCGTCCCGGAGTCCTGTTGATTCGCGGCGCCGCCGGGAGCGGCAAAACCTCGACTGCGGTCCAACGCCTCAAGTTTGTTACGCGGGTTTGGGAACGGCGACTCCGCGTGGGTGACATCAATGGACCGATTCGTGTCCTCGTGCTTACCTATAATCGCACATTAAGAGGCTACGTCGAGGACCTGGCCAAAAGCCAAGTTGTCGGCGATGCCGTAGAACTCGAAATATTAACGTTCGCTAAGTGGTCAATGGGCCTGTTGGGCGTCGAAGCTCCAAGTGAGGCTACGACCGCAAGGCTTGCCCTACTTTGCTGGAGTCTCCCACTCGATCACAGCTTCGTGCAAGATGAGGCTGACTATGTGCTCGGACGTTTCTTGCCGGAGAATCTTGACCGCTATCTGACCATTAAGCGCGAAGCGCGCGGGAACGCACCTCGGATGGAGCAGCCAATGCGGCAGCGGCTTCTTGACGAGGTTTTATTGCCCTACGGGGCGTGGAAGCAGGAGCGAGGTGCATATGACTGGAACGACCTCGCAGTCGACCTTGCACGTGGCCTGGTGGCTGATCCATACGATATTGTAGTAGTCGATGAGGCGCAGGACTTTTCAGCAAACCAGATTCGTGCCATCACGGCGCAACTAGCGGACACATACTCAGTAACTTACGTTCTTGACGCGGCACAGCGCATCTATCCTCGACATTTCCGGTGGGCAGAGGCCGGTGTTACCATTGCACCTAATAACTCCTTTCGTCTAGGCACGAACTACCGGAACACTGCCGAGATTGCTGCGTTCGCCGCGCCGCTTCTATCGAACTTGGATGTCACGGATGATGGAACGATTCCAGATTTTTCAGCTTGTAACCGCCATGGACCCAAGCCCGTAGTCGTCGCCGGTCGCTTTCAGGACCAACTTTCCTACATGATCCAAGATCTTGAGCAGCGCAGGAACGATCATAAGCAGTCGTCGGCGATCCTGCACGCTGCTGGAGGCGGATGGTTCCGGGAGGTCCGTAGAGCGTTGAACGAGGCCGATCTGCCTTACGCCGAGCTGACCCGGCAGGCTGAGTGGCCTCAAGGTGAAGAAACGATAGCTCTCTCGACCATGCACTCTGCTAAAGGGCTCGAGTTTGACCACATATACATCGTCGGCCTTAACGCTGCGGTCACCCCACATGGTACGGATCCCGAAGATTCCGGCCTGGAGAATTACCGTCGACTTCTTGCCATGGCCATCACGCGCGCCCGAGAGAGCGTCATGCTCGGTTACAAGCCACAAGAAGCATCATCCCTGATCGATTATCTCGCCCCTGGGACCTTTGACCTACGGAGCCCAAGGTGACCTGTAAAGACCCTCCCCTCGCCGACGATTATGCTGTCATCGAGGCGATAATCAGACAGAGAGGCATCACGCGTCTGCTACACTTTTCGACGAATCGTGGTCTTGTAGGAACGCTCGCTAGTCGAGCGCTGAAGTCGCGGGCGTTGCTAAATGTAGACAACTATCTGGAGCGTATCTTTACACCGAATGCACTCGTTCGACGCGACTTCCCGTGGACTCGTCATGTTAGCCTTTCGATCAGCCGAATCAACGCTTCCTTCTTCGCAGCATCTGCCCGGTGGCATGCCCATGATGAGGTATGGTGGTGCGTGCTGGAATTTGCTCCTGTGCTGCTTACCCACGAAGGGGTCGTGTTCGTGACGACCAACAACATCTATACTGGTGCTGACCGGAACACTGGCGCAGCAGGCCTCGAGGCTCTGTTCGCTGAGCGAATATTGCAGTATCGTAACCTCATCTCAGTCCGTGGACCTGACGTACCAGATGAGCTGACTACTGACGCTCAAGCGGAGGTGCTCTATCCCGTGGAAGTCTGTACGCATCACCTCCGTCGGGTGTATGTCCAGAACGAGCACCAAGCGGCGGTTGCAGAAGCGCAGATGGCAGCGGTGGACCATCCGTCGATTCCGGTTGAGGTCCAGCCTGAAGTATTTGCCGCGATGGCTATCTCTTGGTAGGAGCAATTGTGCCTGTCCCAGAACTGGAAGCACTTAAGAACTCCGCCCTATGGGCCGCTTGGGGTGATGCTCTCGGCTTCATTACCGAGCTCACGGATTCCAGCGGGATCCGGCGGCGGATTGGCGCCGATCGAGTGGAGGCACCTGTCGCCTGGCAGCGACGGATAGGAGGCAAGTCCGGTCCTCGAGTTGAGCTTCCCCCCGGTTGTTACTCCGACGACACTCAACTCCGACTAGCAACGAGTCGCTCGATCGGTGGAGATGGCATCTTCGACGTTGACGCATTTGCTAGGGTCGAGTTGCCCGTCTGGCTAGACTACGCATTAGGGTCTGGCAAGAGAACTCGAGCTGCCGCATTGAACTTAGCGAGCTCTGGAGCGACGTGGACTACGAGTCAGTTCAACTCATCGAACGCCGGCTACCTGAATGGTGGTGGCAATGGCGCTGCTATGAGGGTACAACCGCATGTATGGGCTGCAAGGGACGCCGCATCACCTGAAACGTACTTGAGTTCTGTAATCCGCAACGCGGTATGCACCCACGGTCACCCGCGCGGCATCGTGGGTGCTGCCCTGCACGCTGCTCTGCTGGGAGCGTGCATAGGACACCAAGAAGTGCCAGGGCCTAAGGAATGGCAGGAAGCGATCAAGCTCCTTCACCGAGTCCCCGATTTGATCAATCGAGATGAAGACCTCCGGAGCCTGTGGCTTCCAAGCTGGGAGCGCATAACAGCACGATCCTTCTCGTCATCCGTTGCTGAAACCATCAATGAATGCGAAGCTCTAGTTACACGTCTCAGCGAACCGTTCGGTGCAGATAAGGCGGCCGGATACGCCGCAGCGGCCAAGAGCATTGGGGCATTTGAGCCGGCATCGCGAGGGTCGGGAACTGTGACGACACTGCTGGCTGCTGCACTGGCATGGAATTTCCGCGATCGCCCTCATGAGGCGCTGCTAATGGCAGCCAATTTAGTCGGTAGCGACACTGACACAATTTCCACGATGGCGGGCGCACTACTCGGGGTTGTGGCTGAATACCCACCACCGACGCCCGTTCTCGACGGACCGGTGCTCCTAAATGAATCGGCTCGTCTTTTCGCCATTAGGACAGGCCGGAATGCAGACTCCTTCCGCTACCCAGATCTCTTCTCCTGGGAATTGCCACGTGCTCAGGCCGACTTCGTGGGTCGATTGAACGACGGAACTACGGATCTTGCGCTGGCCGGGTTGGGGGTTCTGCGGCCCGTTGGGGAGCCGATCAGAAGTGGCGACACGACTCAGTTCGTATGGCAGTGGATGCAGCTTGGCTCCGGCCAACACATTCTGATTAAGCGTCGGCCAGAGCCACCTCGGCTACCTGCCGTATTGCTGCCTGGCCCACCACGTCAGATTCGTGAGAGCGCACAACCTTCAAGAAGTCCTAGGCAGGAACGTCTGGTGGACATTGATGCCAACGCCAGTCAACGCCCTGACCGGGGATCGGCTACAGCGTCAACACGAAGTCGAGAGGGGCGCGGTACTACGACGCCACAACGACAGCGAAAGACAACCTTGCGAGCTCCAAGCCTGGCCGCGCCAAGGCTCAACGAAGCGGTCGACGAAGCGCTTGCATCAGATCTTGATCCATTCGTAGTCGGGCGCCTGCTTCTCGAGCTCGCCCGCGATAGTGGTGGACTGGATCATGTGGTTGCCTTTGCAGCGGTTGTTGGCAAGGCGGTGCAAGCACGGGTCGAGCGCTCGCGCGGATCCTCTTAATCGTCGACTGAATCGGAGAAATAGTAGCGATAGGTGTTACTAGCCACAGACGGCGTTGGTTGCGCACACAAGGCCAGTGAGAGAGCGGGTCAGACCCGGGCCTGGCGGCCGCGGATGGCCGCCTTGAAGGTCGTAGAGGAAGATCTTACGAGCAAGTCAAGCATTCGCCCCGGTGTGGTTCCCACCTGCGGAAGCGCGCAATGTTCGACGGCTAAAGATGCTAAGGAACTCTGGCTAGTCATTCCAGCTCAGCTGTCCTCCTTGAGTTGCCCGGTTGACCAGGGCAGCAACCGCGAATGAAGCCGCCAACCGTTGCTCGATCGCGGCCACCACGCGCGCCTCCATCTCCGGGGTCGTCCAGCGGTAGCGGGCGCCGATCGGGCTACCGTCGCGGGCCGGCGCTCCCCCACTACGATGGCCTCCGGCGTGGCCCATCAGCTCATCGATCACCCGAGCCGGGATGCCGGCGTCCTCCAGCCAGGTCGCGAAGGTGTGGCGCAGGTCATGCGGGCCGCGCACCCGTAGCTCGCCGAGGACGTTGCTATCGTCCCTGGCGTGGGCGCGCCAGAGTCCCGGCTGGTCCTGGACGGCCAGTCCAGCGTCCTGGAGCACGTCGAGGGCGGCCAGAATGGTGGCCAGCCGTGGCATACGCCCGCGTAGCCGCGAGCAGGCCTCCTCAGCCGTCTGGGGGCCTCCTGCGCGTAGCACCGTCAGCACTCGGCGCGGCGTGTACGGCAAGGACGCGACCGGGTCGGCGACGCGGACCAGGGCGTGCTTGTACACGCGCAGCAGGCCGTGCCTGGACAGGGCGCTGCGCCCGCCGCGTGGCATGCCGTTGCTGCCGCCCGGCCCGGTGAACACCAGGCCATCGGGATCGCGGTCTGGAGGGAGCCGCCGGGCGACGGCCGCGGCGACCGGCGCAGCCAGCGGGACAACGCGGATGCCGGCGGGGCTCTTGGGCCGATCCTTGTAGCCGGAGCCAAACCGCCCGGCGTCGTAGCGCACCTCCAGGACCTCAAGCTGTCGCCGGTCGAGGTCCACACGGAAGGCGCGCAGCCCCAGCAGCTCGCCCGCACGGAGGCCGGTCCCAACGAGGGTGACAAAGTGATCGCGGTAGAACGGCGGTGTTCCGGCCAGCAAGTGGCCGAATTCGTCGGGCGTGTAGGCGCGCCGCTTGGCGCGGCCAAGGCGCGCCTCGGCGTCCACCGGCCGCTTCGGGGCGAGGACCTTGCGGACAGGGTTCGCCTCCATGCGCCGGTCGTCCTCGGCGGCTTGGAGGATGCGGTACAGCAGTGACCGGCACGCCATCACGGTGTCGTAGCCGACGCTGGCGCGCAACTCGTTCTGCCACTTCCGCACGGTCCCCACGTTGATCGCTCGAAGCTGCCGCTTCCCGAAGAACGGCACCAAGTGCAGCCGGAGGCGCGCCTCGGCGGCTTGCAGCGTGCGGGGGCTGAGGTCGGGGTCGCCCGACCAGGCGTCCCACCATTCGGCGGCCCACTCGGCGAACGGCTGCTTGGCCAGCCGAGGGTCAATCCAGGTGCCGCGGGCGAGGCGCGCGAGTAGGTCGTGCTTGAAGTCGCGGGCCTGGTCTCTCGTATTGAACGTCTGGCTGCCCTGGCTGCCGTCGTCGGCGCGCCACCAGACCTTGTAGCCGCCGGACGGGGTCTTGCGGATGCCTGCTGATGCCATGGGTGGGGCTCCTCTCATTGCTGCTGGGCGTGGTCGTGGGGCTGCCAGGTGCCGCCGCACGCGGTGTGGGGGTAGGTGGCGACCCGGGGGTGTGTGGTCTGGTGGCCGCAGCGGTTGCAGCGCCACGCGGGGGCATGCGCCCCATCGCTGTTGGAGCGGGTGGGGATTGCTGCGTCCCCTGCGTCCCGTGCGTCCCAGGGTTGCGGTTCGTGCTGGTCAGAGCCGATGCGGGCGGGGGACGCAGGGCCGCTGGCTGCGTCCCTGGGCTGCGTCCCCCACGCCTCCGCTGCGTCCCCACCCTGAGCTGCGTCCCCTGCTGCGTCCCCTGGTTCTGCCTGCTCACGGGCCATGAGGGACGCAGGGGACGCAGGGGACGCAGGATCTCCTATCCACTCCAATTCGAGGGTGCGGGGGTGGTGGCTCTGGCTGAAGGCGACTCGCACGCCGACCTTGGCGAGGTTGGGCTGGGAGCGGCGCAGCGCGTCCGACAGGGCCTTGGCGGTCTTGGGCCAGGTGCGGGCGCGCCGGTCGATGTCGGCAGGGGCTGTCTGGTTGAGCGCGGCCAGCAGTTGGGTGGCGGTGCCCGTCCAGGATTGGTGCTGCTGGGTGAAGCGGTGCACCAGGCTGGCCACGGGCAGCGCCTCGACCGCCATGGCGTTGGCGGCGGCGCGGTTTTGCTCGTAGGCCTTGAGGAAGTCGTCGGGGTCCATGCCCAGGGACGGCGCGGCGGCCACCACCCACAGGGCGAAGTCGGCCAGCCTGGGCAGCCGCTCCAGGTGCACCTCGGGGAGCCGCCGCAGGGCAGTGCTGGCGGCGTCCAGCAGCGCGCCGAGCAGGCGCGGCTGGGCGGCCTGGTAGTCGGCCCAGAAGGAGGCTTCGTCGCGGCGGGCACCGTCGTCCAGGGCGGCCAGGTCGACCAGCAGGGAGCGGTCGGCGAGGTCGCCGCGGACGGCCAGTTCTTCGATGCCGGTGAGGATGACGGGACGTTGGAAGTCGAACAGGGCTTCGTCGGTGTCGGAGTACAGCTCGCGGGTGGCGAACCCGCCGCCGGTGGCCAGCCGGCACAGCGCGTCCGACAGCCAGCGGGGGATGGCGGAGAGGTTGTCGTAGCCGACCACCTGGCTGTTGCTGGCGGCGATCGCCAGGTCGCGTTCGTCCTTGGGCTCGGCGCGCAGGCCCGCGACGGCGGGGTCGACCAGGTTGCGCAGGGCCTTGGCGGTGGTGGTCTTGGCCGAGCCCTGCGCGCCGAGCAGGTTCAGCACCGGGTAGGGGCCGGCGGGCCGCAGGGTGACCGCCAGGAAGCCGAGCACGAGCTTCCAGCCGTCCTCATCGACGTTGCAGAAGCCGCGCAGCTCCTCAAGCGACCCGCCGGGCACTGGGGTGGGCAGGGGGCGGATGCCGGCGGGGCGGCGGAACCGCACCGGCGGGTCAGCGACCACGCGCCAGCCGGCGGGGGTGATCTCGACCGCTTCCCACTGCTGGTTGGCCAGGTCCAGCCAGATGGCGCCCTGGTGCTGGGCGACCCGCACCGCGATGGGCTGCTCGGTGGCCTCGAACAGGGCTTTGCCTTCCAGCACGCCGATGGCGTCCTGGACGGCTTGGGAGCCGGGCGCCTTGCCGTTGCGCTCGTAGAACAGCCGCTGGAGCCAGCGGCGAAACGGCTTGGCCTTGACCGGCCAGGTCTCGCGGTGCTGGCCGACGGTGACGATCGCGTAGGCGTCGTGGGTGTCGGTGTGGAACAGCTCGATGCCGAGCTGTTCGGCGGCCTCCACCAGCAGGGTGGCCTGGGAGCGCCGCGGCCCCTGCTCCTGGTCGCGCTCGGCGTCGTGCTCGCCGGCCTGAGCGTCCTGGCCCGGCTGGGCGCCGGAGTCGGCGGCGTGCTGGTGGCAGTAGGACCCGCCCTGTGGTGGGGTGGCGCGGCAGGGCTGGCCAGCGCGCGTCGTGCCAAGGCAGCGCCGCTCCGGCTCCGGCTGGGGCGGCTCGGGGATCGGGGGGACGTTCACGGCCTGATCGCCTCGTGGTGGAGCGCTCGGGCGGCGGCGCGCAGGTCGCCTGCGTGCTCCAACACGGCGTAGGCGCGGAACTTGCTGTAGCCGTGGGGTGCGCCGGCCTCGGTGGGCGCAAACGGGGTGGCCTCGGAGTAGACGAACAGCAAGCCGTGACGGATGGTGGCGCTCTTGGGGTTGGTGGCGCCGGGGTGGCGCCAGCGGGCCCCGTCAGCGTCGCCGTCAGGGTCCGGCGAGGTCCACCCGTGCGAGCCGAGCACCTCGGCCCACGTGACCGTGGCGTTGAACCGGTCGGCCACGCTGTCACCCCCGCGTCGGGGCTGTGGCAGGGGCCGCCGGGGCGTGGTGGTGGCCAGTGGCGGGGCGAGCAGGCGCCGCAGCCACAGCGGCGCCGGCGCCGCGTCGAGGGTGGGTTCGGCCCATCGGTAGGGCCGGCCGGTGGCGGGGTGGCGGCTTGGCGGCAGCAGCACGTAGCCCGCCGAGGTCTTGATGTCCAGCCCAGGGCCGAGCCGGGCGGCGGAGACCTGGCCGCCGGGGTGCAGGAACCAGCGGTGCTGGCCACCGTCGCCACGACCCGACCGGCTGACCCTGGTGGGTGGCAGCGCGCCGTGCTCGGCCTCGAGCTGGGCCAGGCGGTCGAGTCCGCCGTGGCGCGGGTCGATGTCGAGCACGAACAGGCTGCCAGGGACGCGCGCGCCGATGTTGGCGGCGGGCCACCGCTGCCACCATCGCGCGACGCGCTCGGGGTCGCTGGTGGCCGCATACAGCCCGTGGCACAGCTCGCAGGTGCAGTCTCGGGCCTGGTGGGGCCGGTAGCAGGGCGAGCGGGGCTCGCAGGCGGGGCAGTTGGCGCGTGGGAGCTTGCCGCGCAGCGGGAACACCTCGTAGCCGGCCGCCGCGTAGGCCAGCGCGGCCTCCCGCAGGGCGGTCACGGCTGGGCTCCTTCGGCGATCGGGCCGGGCCCGGGCTGGTCAGCGAGCTGGAGTTGCTGGTGGAGCGGCCGGTTTGACCAGACGGCCTCGATGGCGTGGGTGGCGCGGCCGCCGGAGGTCAGCGAGCTGGGCTTGTCGACCTTGCGTTCCACGCGCCACCAGCCTGCTTGGTCGTACAGCTCGGCGTACAGCGGGCTGGGGTAGCCGGAGAGCAGCACCGCGGCGGGGGTGGCGTGCAGGGCCCTGGCGAGTTCGCGGTGCTCCGCCTCGGTGGCGTACTCGATGGCGTAGTCAGCGCCGCGGCGCTTGGCCTGGGCGCTGCGGGTGCTGTCGAGGTAAGGCGGGTCGCAGTAGATGACCGCGTTGCCGGCGCCGTACTTGGCGATCACCTCCAGCGCCAGGCGGTCCTCGATGATCACCCGCCGCAGCCGCCCGGTGGCGGCGTCGAGCTGGTCGACCAGGGAGGCGAACTTGCGGGCGTGGTCGGCACCGTTGGTGTTGTAGGCGGCGGCGAAGCCCCGTTGGCGGCCGAGCGTGCGGCTGATGCTCATGTTCAGACGGACGAACACCCGCCGGGCCCGCTCCAGGTCGCTCAGGCCGGGGTCCTCCAGGCTGGCGGCGCGAAGCTCCGCGCGGGCGTACGGGGTCAGTGCCAGGGCCCGGGCCAGCTCGGGGCCGCGGTCGCGCAGCACGCGGAACAGCAAGACCAGGTCGCCGTCGCGGTCGTTGATGACCTCGGTGGGCGAGGGAGGCTTGGCGAACAGCACCGCCGCGCTGCCGCAGAACGGCTCCACGTAGGTCCGGTGTCGCGGCAGCAGCGAAGCGATCCAGGGCGCGAGCCGCCCCTTGGAGCCGAAGTACTGCGTGGGCGGCCTCACGCGCCCACCTGCCCGGCAGCGTCAGCGGCTTGACAGGCCTCCACTGTGCCGAGTGGGCGGCCCTCGGTCTCCAGGATCGGAGCGCGCAGGCGCACCAGGCGACGATGCGACCATGCCCGGTCCAGCGTCCAGCCGGCCTGCTTGAAGCAGTATCCCGGATGCGGCGAGGCGACCTTGGCGGGCTCCACCCACGTCTGGGCGGTCAGCGTCATGGCGGCGCGGATGAGATCGCTGGAGCGGCCGGCGCCTTCGTTGCGGAACAGCGAGCAGCGCCAGGCGTCCAGCCCGTCAAACGCCAGGTCCGCGCGTGGCCAGTGGGTCAGCCACACCGCGCGCTCGCAGGGCGTCACCAGCACCAGCACCCTGCCGGGCGGGCCGATCCAAAGGGCGCCCGGGCGCTTGCGGCTGTGGCGGCGGTCGGCCAGCGCCCGAGCCGCAGGGTCGGAGCGGCCTCGGACCTGCCAGACCGGGACGGCCAGGCCGGGCAGGGTCATCACAGCCGGGCTCATGCGACGGCCTTCTCGGCAGGCTCGGGTTCGGTGACGGCCTGGTGCTCGGCATGCCGCGGCCGGGCCGAGACGGCGCGGACCCGGGGGCGCGCCGGCGCTGGCGGGCAGCCCAGCTCATCGAACAGCCGTTGGCCCAGGCAGTCGGCGCAGCGCCATCCGTCGCCGCGCGGATGGAGCTCCGCCTCGCAGCCGCAGCCCGGGCAGACCTGGTCGGCGGCCGGGCAGGCGTCGCGGTGGGCGGCCAGTGCCCTGGCCAGGCCGGCGGCGCCGTCGATGCCGAGCACGGCGCGGCAGTCGGGGCAGCCGGCCAGCACCAGCCCCAGCGAGGGGACCGGCGCCAGCAGCAGGCTGGCGGGTGGGCCGATCATCGGCCTGGCCCCCTGCGGTCATGCCCGGGCGGGCTTTCCGGGCGGCCCAGGGCCACTGCGGGGCCGGTGCGGCGGGCGCGAAAGCTGGCCCACAGCGCGGCGCCCTGGTCGGCAGGCAGGCCTGCGCGCTTGCTGAGGGCGTCCCAGCCTCCGGTCTCCACCAGGTGGTGGCAGGCGGGGCAGGCGTACCAGTCGCCGCCGGGCACCAGCACCAGCAGCTCGCTGACCAGGACGGCGGCCAGCCGCTCCCTGTGCGCGGGGTAGCGCCAGGCGGCCGGGGCGGCGGCGCAGAAGTCGCAGGTGCGGGCACGCCCGCTGCGGTGGGTGCTGTGCCGCTCGTGGTCGGCAGCGGCGGGCTTGCGTTGGGCGGCCTCCAGGTCTTGGAGGGCGGTGATGGCGGCCTGGGCGGCGTCGGCGAAGGCGTGGTAGCGCCAGCCGGCAAGCTCGGGCGTGTTGGGTGCGCCGGCGACCTGGCCGCTGGCCAGCAGGTGGCCGTGGCCGCCCAGCACCTGCCAGGTGAAGGTCAGGTCCTGGCCGCCGGGGTCGAGGACTCGCAGTTCCACCGCCGGGACCCGGTTGGCGGATGGCCGCTTGCGGTGGGGGCTCATCCGGCCAGCCCTCCCCGGGGAGCGGGCCGCTGGACGGGGTTGCCGAGCTTGGCCCGTTCGGCCGCGTACAGGGCCCGGTACTCGGCTGGGTGGGCGAGCTGGAGCAGCCGCTGGGCGCGGCGGCTGATCTTGTAGACCAGCTTGGGGCCGGCGCGGCGGGCGCCGGCGTAGCCGCGCAGCAGCGCCAGGTACTCCTGGTGATGGGCGCGCCGCTGCTGGTTGGTGGCCACCATGAACGCCCGTGCCGTGGGCCAGTCGGGGTGGGCCGTGCGGAGTTGCTGGTAGCGGGCGTGCCAGTCGGCCTGGTGGCGGCGGGCCAGCTCGGCCAGCGCCCTGGCGCGGGCCTGATCCCAGACCTCAGCGGGGGCGGTGTCGGGGGCCAACTCCCGGCGGGCCTGCTCCCGGTAGCGCTGGTACTCGTCGGGATGGCGGCGGGCCAGCTCGGCCAGCGCCCGGGGGCGGCAGGTGCCGTAGCCGCCGCGGGCTTGGCGCTGGCGGCGGCAGTCCTTGCACTGGCCGGAGCGGCCGGTGCGGGCGTGCCGGTCGATGTCGAACAGCTCCACCCGCTTGACCTGGCCGCAGTCGTAGCAGCGCTTGGTCAGCATCGCCGGCCCCCTCCACCTTGGGCCTGCGACCGCGGGCCGGCGTGGCGGGCGCGCTCCACCCAGCCGAGGATGGCCAGGAAGGTGGGGGTGTCGCTCCAGTGGCACAGGCAGGTAAGGATGCGCCGGTCCCAAGTGCCAAGCGCCACGCCGTCCAGGGCGGCCTGCAACATGGCGGTGCGCCGGGCGGGGGCGATGAAGGTCTCGGCGGGCTGGTGCTCGAAGGGTCCGTGTTGGAGCGGCATGCCCTCCGGGGTGACGGGGTGGTCGGGTAGGCTGGCGGGGTCCATGCGTCCTCCTGCGCAACGTTGGGGGCTGTGTGGGCTTGGTGGGCGGGGCGCGTCCGTCCTTGCCGGGTCCGGGTTCGCGCCCCGCCTCGGGCTGTTAGGCGGCCTGGTGGTGGGGCGGGGCTGGGTGAGCTGGCGGGCGAGCCGGTCGACCATCTGGGGGTCGTAGCGGCGGTGCCCGCCGAGGGTGCGGAGGTGCGCGAGCCGTCCGGCCTTGGACCAGCGGGCGACGGTCTTGGGCGAGACGGCCAGCCGGTCGGCGACCTGTTGGGCGGTCAGGAAGCCGCTGCGGGTCATGGGGTTCACCTCCCTTCGCGGGTGTCGCTGCGGGTGGGGCAGGTGGGCGGGCAAGGGCGGCCACGGGGGAGCCGCACTCGGGGCAGGGGCGCACTTGGCGCACAACCCCAGGCCGATGTACTCGCCCGGCCAGTGGTGGGCGCGCAGCAGGCAGTGCCACTTCCAGGCCGGCCAGCCGAGCACGTAGGGGCAGTGGCCGCGCAGGTCCCGCCAGGTGACGGTCACGTAGGCGCGGCGCATGCCGCCTGGGGAGTGCCAGCGCGACCCGGCGATCACCCCCAGCGCATACAGCCAGCCGACCAGCCGCCAGGTGAGCGGCCACCACTTGGGCGACCAGCGGTGCGGGTACCGCTCCGCGACCTCGGGGTCGGGGGCTGGGTGGTTGTCAACGCCCTGGTCGATGTTCACGGGTTGCGGCCCCGAGGCGAGGCGCCGCAGGGTGTTGATCCACAGGGCGCTGACGGCTGGGAAGGCTGCCAGTTCCTTGGCTTGGTAGCCCGGCGGTTCCCAGGGGTGCCGGTATCAGGCACGACGACCGACACGCTGGAGCCGGGCTCCATCGGCTCGTGGTCGCTGAGGGTGAGCCGAAGGAAGGGCATCAGGACTCGCCTCCCCGGGGTCCTTGCGCGCCGACCGTGGGGCGGAGCCGGTCCCGCAGGCCGTGGGTGAGCGTCCAGGCGGCCGCGTCGGCGTAGTCGGCCAGGTACTCGGGCGCGCGGTCCATCTCCCGCTCGATCTCGCGTGCTTCGTCGATCATGTGCTCGGGGATGTGCGGTCCGCCGCCGCAGCCGTCCTCGTAGTCGGCGCAGTAGTCGTTGCAGCCGAACAGCTCCTCCCACTCGTCTTCGGCGGCCGTGATCGCGTTGAACTGCCGCAGCGCCACGTGGAGCAGGTCGACGCCGGGCGCGCCCGCCAGCGGCTCGGGCACGCGCAGGTCTCCGCGCGCCTCCCCCGGCTCGGGCAGCAGGGGCTCGCCGTCGCCGTCGACCCGGGGCCGCTCGCCCGGCAGCGGCTCGGACCACGACGCGGGGGCGGCGCCGGCGGCGGACAGCTCCAGGGCGGCCTGACCGCAGCGGACGTAGGCGCAGAGCGCCATGGTTTCCAGCTCGCCCACCTTGGCGATCGCATCGAAGATGGCGAGCGACCCGGACGGACGCGCGTCGACCGGGTCAGCGTCTGGGCGCTCGCCGGCGAGGGCGAGGCGCTCGCGCTCCAGCAGCTCGCGGGCGGCGCGTAGGGCGGTGTGCCGCTCGGCGTCCTGGCGCAGCCGGCCGAGGACGCTGTGCCAGTTGGGGTGCAGGTCGCCGCAGTCCTGCATGCCGAGCGCGGCGATCACCTGGTCTCCGGTCGGCCAGGGCGTCGGCGTGGTGGTGGTGCTGGTGGTGGTGGTCACGGGGCTACTCCTCCTCCGGGGTGTCGGGGTGCTGCTGGCGCCAGAGGCGCGTCACGTCGTCCAGGCTGGAGATGGCGGTCCACTGGCGACCGGTCAGCTCGGCCATCAGGTCGGTGTCGCCGGTCCCGAACGCGGTGCGGATCCCCCAGCCCTTGAGGGTGTCCGCGAGGTGGTCGAGCTGGTCGAGGGTGTAGCCGTCAGGCTTGCCACCGACCAGGCGGGCCAGGTCGGTGACACGCTGGAGGGCCAGGCCGGCGAGGTGGGCGCTGCGCGCGAGCTCGCGCTCCTCCGCCAGGTGCTCGGGGTCGCGGTTGGGCTCGGGCGGCTCGGGGATGATCCGGCCGGGCATCGGCTACTCCCCTCGCTCGGGCTCAAGGCGGAGTCGGTACCGAGGGCAGCGCCCCTCAAGCTCGCCGTGGCGTGGCCCGCCGCAGAACGGGCATGGGCCGGTCCGGTCGCCGCCGTCTTGGATTCCGCAGTGGCCCGTGGGACCGAACGCCCCGCCGAGGTACACGACGATGGCCTGACGGCCGCAGGTGCAGAGCTCGCCCTTCTCGGCCGGGCGCTCGGTCTGCTCGATCTGGCGGGTGAAGTCGGGCTGTCCCTGGTAGGCGGATGAGCGGTCGCACTGCTCGCCGGGCTCCAGCCAGTGCATGCCGGCGCCGCCCTGGCCGGCGTGCGCGCACAACCTGCGCTCGGCAGGGTCCTCCCAGTCGGGGTGCCCGGTGGGGCCGGGCTCGTGGCGGACGTAGCGGTCGGCGTCGGGGTGGCTGGGGTCGCCGATGAGCGAGACGGTGGTGTGCCGGCACTCGGCACCGTCCGGGCGGAAGCCCGGCCAGGTGGCGGTGACCCGTTCGACGCTGAACGCGGCGCTGGCATCGAAGGTGCCGGCGTCCACGATCAGCCCGACCTCGACGGGCGTGTCCAGGCCGCGGGGCAGCTCGCCGGCGAGCTGCGTCAGCGCCTGGATCAGCTCGCGGACGGTCCTGGTGGCCGTGGTCGGCTCGGGCGTGCTCACGAGTCCCCTCCGCATCGCGTCGGCGTCTCGGTGCCGATGTGGGCCGGCAGCCCCGCAGCCTCGAACTCGTTGCTCCCGAACGCAGCCCAGCGGTTGTAGAGCCAGACGCGAACCTGGCGGGCACGGTCGAGGTGCTCGCGCTCGGCTGGGTCTGCAACGGTGCCGAGGTCCTGGTCGAGGTCGCGGATCTCGTTGCAGAGGCCGACGAGGTAGGCCACTCGCTGCGCCGTGACCTCGGCGCTCTGGCCCCGGCAGCCCGTCAGGGCGAGCAGGCCAGCCAGGGCGCCGGCGATGAGCAATCGTCGGGACATGCGGTCCTCTTTCCTGGTTCAGGCGAAACAGCGGCTGAGGTCGCGCACGGTCCCGCCGCCGTAGGCGCGGGCGGCACAGCGGACGTGGGCGACGTAGGCGGCGGTGGACGGGTTGGCGGTGGTCCCGCCGTAGTAGCCGGCGACCGCCGGGACCAGGCCGCCAGGACGGGTGGCGCCATCGGCGCAGAGCTTGCGGGCGGCGGCGGGGATCGCGTTGGCGGGGTCGTAGGGGCTCCCCCGCCCGTAGGTGGCCCAGGTCGACGGTGGGCCATCGGTGAGGTTGAACTGCATGGGGCCGGCGCAGCAGCCGGCGCTGTTCAGCCCGGAGCGCACGCCGGGGAGCTGCGCGCGGCCGTGGTTGGACTCGACCTTCCCGACGCCGGCGAGGACCGCCCACGACAGCCCGGGGCAGTGCTGCTTGACGGCCGAGCGGTACAGCCGCAGGTAGCCGCCGGGGATATCGACGCGGGCGGCGGCGGTCGGGGCGGGCTGGCGGGTCGCTCCCCCGCCACCGTGTGGCTTGGCGCTCTCCTCGCCCTGGCCGGGGAGCATGCCGAGCCCGGACATGACGACGACGGCGATGATGAACCAGGGGGCGAGCTGGAGCTTCCGCCTGGCGCTGACCTGCGGGTAGCCGCCGGGGATCATCGGGCCCGCCCTGGCCTGGCGGCGGCGATGTAGTCGCGGCGGATGCTGGTCTGCCGGATCGGGCGGCTGTGGGTGTACGCCTCGACCATCCGCCCGGGCCCGGTGACGATCGCCACGTGCCCGAAGGGCCGGTCGGTGTCGTAGAAGACCAAGTCGCCCGGCTGGAGCGCCGCGCCGCGTGGCAGCGCCGCGCCGCGGGCGGCGAGCCAGGCGTACTCGTCCCGGGCGGTCATCCGGGGCCAGCGCAATCCGGCGTGCGACCAGGCGTACCAGGCCAGCCCGGAGCAGTCGAACCGGCCGGGGCCTTCGTTGCCCCACACGTACGGCTTGCCGATCTGCTCGCGCGCCAGCCGGACCGCCTTGGCCGTGGTGGCCGGCACGCTGGGGGCGGCCCGGTGGCCGCTCCCCAGCCCCAGGGCGTGCGCGAGCGGGCTGGCGATGCGGCCGATGGCGACGTGGAGGTCTGCCGCCTCGGCGACCCTGCCGAGAAACTCGGTGACGGGGGCGTGGAACAGCAGCAGCACGATGGCGACCAGCCACACGCGGCGGTGGAGCCTCCGTACCCAGGAGGCACCCTCGGGCTGCCGGCGACGCCTCATGCGGGCAGCCCCAGCCGTTCCCAGCGGCGCAGCCGCCGGATCCGCTCGGAGTAGGTCTCGGCGTTGTAGACGCCGTACTCGCGGGTCTCGTCACCGTGGATCCGGCATAGCAGCCGGACCGGGCAGCCGCGGCACACCGCCTTCGCCTTGGCGATCTGCTCGTCAGCGTTCGGGGCGGTCTCCTCCACCGTGAACCAGTTGGGGTCGACCTCGGGCGCGGTACAGGCACCCCGCGCCATCCATTCGCGGCCCGTGCGCCACGGCCCGGCCGGCAGGGTGCGGGCGGCCCGCCATTCGGTGGCGGCGGGCCGGCCCGCGCTCCCCCGCTCGATCGTGACGACGCCCTCGGCCACCGTCGTCACGCCTTCCGCCGCACAGACGTGCGGGCGCCGTTGCGGGACTTGTGGGCGGCCTTGTACTCGTCCAGGATCCGGCGGGCGTAGCGCTCATCGAGCGCGATCCCCAAGGCGGCGACGCCGACCACGACCGAGCTTCCAGTGGCCACGCCGAGCTGTTCGGCGGTCAGCCCGGAAAGGTACATTTCGACCGCTCGGCGCTTCGCCTCCTCGCCCATCTCCGCGTGACCGATTTGAGGAGTTCCGGGCTGCCCTGGGCTGGGCATCTGCCCAAACGCGCCCTGCGGGGGGAAGGTGCCAGCGCCGTAGCCCGCAAACGGACTTCCCGACATGGCGTACGAGGCCGGGCCGGAGTAGGCGGCGGGGCCGAGCGCCGCGGCGCTGTTGAGCGGCCGGCCCAGGTGCAGCATCACCCACTTGACGATCGAGATGAGCACCTGGAAGGAGACCATCATCAGGATCGGGGGGAGCGAGGCCACCACACAGCGGGGCACGGTCAGGGCGTCTCTGCCGAGGGTGAGCGCGTGCCACACGTTGAAGGCGATGGTGCACAGCCCGCAGACCCACATGGCGGTGTAGGGCCAGCCCTTGGTGACCTCCTCGGAGCGGGTGGTGGCGCGCATGATCCCGCCGAGGATGGCGGCGCTCTCGCCGACGATGAAGGCGAAGTCGACCAGGCCGGGGAAGGTCTTGGTGATCCCGGCGCCGTACAGGCCGAGCAGGTCGACCAGGTGGTAGATCGCGTTGTAGCTGGTGGCGCACGCCGCGGCGGCGATCGCGAAGACGCCGAAGGCGACCGCGACGATGAGGATGCGGCCGGGGGCGGGGATGTGGCGGAACTTGGTCACGGGCTTCTCCTGGTCGAGGTGGTGGGCGAGGTGGTGGCGGCGCGCTGCCTGGCCTGCTTGGCGGCGCGCCAGACCTTGGCGAGGAAGTCGCAGGCGTCCCCTGCGACCCCCTGGACGGCCTCCGGGCAGAGCTGGGCAGCCCCAGCGGTAGTGCGCCCCCCGGAGCTGGGCAGGGTGGGCTTGGTGACGCCGGTCCCGATGACCAGCAGCACCGCCAGGACGGCGACCGCGGCGTACTCGGCGAGCATCCGCAGCAGGTGGCCCAGGCCGGCGTCGCGGTGGCCGGTGAGCGCGACCACTAGCAGCCAGGCCAGGGCGACCATGAGCCACCCACGGGTCGAGACGAGCTGCCCGGTGACGAAGGCGGCGACGACCAGGAACGCGGCGGCCAGGATCAGCAGCCAGGGCCGGCGGGCCGGCCGGCGGGCCCGGGTGGGCTCGCCCCACCCGGGCGGCGCGAGCTGCGCGGCGCGCCGGTCAAGCAGCGTGCGGAGCATCAACGCCCGCCTCCAGCGTCAGAGCTCGCCTGCGCCGGCGCGTGGTCGGGCTCGGGGAGCCACTGCCCGTTGGCGTCGATGGCCGGCGGGCCGGCCGGGGTGGGCACGTAGCCCTCGGCCCCGGGCCCGGGCGCGGTGGTCGACACGACCACAGTCGGCGGGCCGGCCGGAGCGGGGGCGGCGTGGCTGGCCAACGGGCCGAGCAGCGCGGGGAGGATGAGCGTGGTCAGCACCAGGACCAGCACGGCGATGGCCAGGCGGCGCAGCGGGTGCGCCCGGCGGGTGGGCGGCAGCTCGTGGGCGGGGATGCCCCAGGGCGTGCCGACATTGCGAGCCTCGGTGCGGGCGTGGTGGGCGTCGTGCTGGCGGGCCAGGCGCACGCCTGCGCGCCAGTTCTGGGGCTCGCTGTAGGCGTGGCAGCCGTCGTGGCGGCAGGCGAACGTGCAGGCGCCGTCGCGGTGGCGCATGAGGACGCCGGCGCCGACGTGGAGGGTCTTCGAGCTGGGCATGCGAGGGCACTTCCTTTCGGGTTGGGTTACGAGGCGTGGCCGGGCAGTCGGTTACCGCTCGACCTCCAGCGAGCTGGCGTTGCCGCACCCCTCGAACAAGGGGCCGATCACGTAGAACTCGAGGACGGGGGACAGGAAGGCGCTGATGTAGAGGGCCACCAGGCCCGCCCACTCCACGAACTGCTGTTGCTGGTCGCTGAACACGCGCAGGCAGACGGCGGCGGCGAGGCCATCGAGAAGGACGACCCACCCCTTGACGGCCAGCCGGCGGGCCTCCAGGAGCACCCAGGGACTCATGGCAGCCAACGCCAGCACGATGGCCACGTAGGTCAGGAAGCCGTGGCCGTGGAGCCCGTGCGGCGGCCCCTGGAGCAGGGCCGCGTGCCCGTGGGCCCACAGGTACGCGACGTAGCCACCCATGGCTGCGCCGCCGCTGAGCACGATGAGCCAGAAGCCCACTGGTGATGTCTCCTTTCGGTGTGGTTGCGGGGGCGCGTCCGGGGAGCCGGGCCGGAGTGGCGCCCCCGCTTGGGGCTCAGCGGGTCGGGGGCCAGGTGGTGGGCTCGTGGTCCGGGTCGGCTGGCGGGTCCAGGTCGATCCGCTGGGGCGGAACGGCGGGACGACGCTGCTTCCGGCGTCGGTCGACCAGGAACACGGCCACGAAGCCGGCGAACAGCACCAACGCGATGGCCAGGGTCACGGGGGAGTCACCTCCTTCGAGGTCGTGGTGGGTGGGGCGGGGAAGGGGTTGACCAGGCGGTCAGCCCAGCCGGCGGCGTAGCCGTCGACGATCGAGGCGACGAACAGCACCGCCGCGACGAACAGGACCGCGCGGAACACGAAGCGCTTCACCGTTGCCTGTCCGTCGTCGGGTCGCTGGCGGCGGCGACTTGGAAGGGGTCGAGGGCGCCGGCGGTGCCGCGGCACAGCGGGCAGCGCCGGGCGGCGCCGCCCTGGTTCTTCAGCCGGCGCTCGCGGCCGCGGGTGGCCGGGTACTCGACGTAGGCCAGCTCGAAGGTCAGGCCCGCAGCGAGGGCGACCTGGACGAGCCGGCCCGGACCAGCCCACTTGGGGTTGCGGTGCTCGCGCGCGACCCGGCGCACGAGGTCCTCGGTCCAGCCCCAGTAGTGGCCGGCGTACTGCCCGCGGCAGCCGTTGCCCCGCAAGGGCTGGTGCTCGCCGCTGGCGGGATCACGGAAGCAGAGCAAGTACACGAACCCAGGCGGACCCGGGTCGGGCTGCGCCCACGGCTGGGTAGCGATCCACGCGCCCAGTTGGCCGGCGTGATCCGGGCGCGCGGGCGCCGGCGGCCGCCGCGGCGACCTCGAGGACCTGGCGGCGGTCTGGACCGCGAGCTTGACCGCGTGGCGCAGCCGGCTGGCCTGCACCCGCGTGTCCACGGGTAGCCGGCCGGTGATGCCGTGCTCATCCAGCAGCATCAGCAGCCCAGAGGCCAGCTCCACCACCCGGCCAACCATGGGGTCCTCGCCCGCGCTGGCTGCCGTGCCCGTGGGCAGCTCCACCGCGGCGGTCACTGGGACCGCTCCCGTGCGGGGGTGGCGTCAGGGCGCAGGATGCAGACAGCCTCCAGCACCCGTCGAAGGTTGCCGCTGTCCAAGGTGCCGCACAGCCGCTTGAGCCCGGCCGGAGCATGGCCGGTGCACAGGTCGTGGGCGGCACGCACCAGCAGCCAGTCGCCCCAGGACCACAGCCCGGCCGCAAGCTCCAGCCGCAGCCAGTCGATCTCGCCACGGTCGCTGACGAACCGGTCGGCACGGTCTCGGATGCTGGGGGCGGCTAGGATGTGCAGCGCGGCCGCGTGCTCGCGGCTGGCCGCCACGGTCGGCCGTGCCGGCTGGGCGGTCACCGGGCCGCCTCGCCGCTGGTGGACCAGGCGGCCCGGAGCTCAGCCAGCCGCCGTGCCGTGGTGGCCCGGGCCGCGACCGTGATCCCGCTGCAGGTGCGGGCCGCGGTCGACGCCGGCGGGGATGGGTTGGGCAGGAAGGCGGCCAGGTTCTCGGCGACGAACCCGTCACGGACCCGGCGGCCAAGCTCCAGGTCGACCTCGGTCAGGCGGTCGAAGTTGCAGCGGCGCGGGTCGACGTGCACGCGCAAGATCCAGGTGAGCGGGACGAGCTGGGCGCTCACCGCTGGTCACCGCCCTCCAGCTTGGCCAGCACCGGACCGGCGGTCTGGTTGATCTGAGCGACCAGCGCCCGCACCGACGTCTTCGCATCCCGCAGGTTCGGCTCGCCTGGCCTGGCCGGCTGGTGGGGGCGGGGGAGGGTGGCGTCCGGGATGGGCCAGCGCAGCTCCAGCCGGGTCAGCGCGGCATGCTGGGCGTCGTCCGGCTCGCGCCAGGCCCGTCCCAGGTACTCGGTCCAGCCTCGCCAGGGCGAGCCCAGCCACAGCGACGGCGGGGTGGCCAGGGTGACCTTCAAGACCAGCCGGCCCGGTTCGGGGTCCAGGCCGTGGCCGAGCTTGTAGTCCAGCACGCGGGGATGCCAGCGGACGTAGCCGGGGCTCATGATCGGCCCGGTGGCCACCTGCAACGCTGCGATGGCGAACTCGCCGGGGTCCTGGGTGATGCCGCCTGGGGCTTCGTGCCAGGGGTCGAACTGCTCGGTGTGGCCGCGCAGGTAGGCGCCGTAGCGGCTGACCCTGTCCGAGGCGTTGACCAGGTCCCAGTTCTCATCGACCCAGCAGACCCGGTCGGCCTTGGCGGTAGCTCGGCGTGTGGTCATGCCGCCTCACCGCGCTTGGGCTGTCGGCGCAGCCAGCGGTGGCGGCGCAGCCGGGCGCGGTCCACGGCGCGCGCCCGCTCCAGCGCGGCGGCGTTGGCGTGGCGGCGCCGGGACGCCTCGCGTGAGGCGCGCCGGGTGCACTCCTGACACCAGGCCGACAGCCGGCCGTTGCGGCGCCTGTAGAACGCCCCTGCCGGCTTGGACTCCTGGCAGCGCGGGCACCGCTTGTGGGAGGGTATGGCGGCGGTCATGCGGCCTCGCCCCCGGCCGGGGGTGCGGCCGGCGAGGACTCGGCAAGCGCAGCCGGCGCGAACAGGTCGGCAAGCGACCACTTGGGGATGTAGATCGTGCCGCCGATGCGCTGGTGGGGCAGCACGCCCTTGGCTACCCACTCGTAGACGGTGTTGGGGTGCTTGTCCAGCAGCCGCGCGACCTTGGCGACGGTGTAGGCGATCGGCTCGTCTTCGGCCTGATCGCGCTTGGAAACGCCCTGCTCAGCGGGCAAGGCGGTACCCTGAGCATGCATCCGGGTCTCCCAACCTTGATGCGACCTACGGCCTCGGCGCCGGGGTGTTGGCGCACCCCGGGTTACCGCCGAGGCCGTTCTTCGGTCTTACCGTAATCTCCAGGATCGCTAGTTGTCAACAAGTATCGATATCGATCACCTCAGCATAATCCTCATGCTGACGGGGGCGGCGCTTCGTGGTGGAATACGCCAAGGGCCTGGGCGAACGACTTCAGCGAGGGTGACGTGGACGAAGCGGCCTGGAGAGACTTCGGCGAGTGGGTAGAGCAACTGCGGGAGCGAGCAGGGCTGACCGTCGGTGAACTAGCCAAGCGCGCAGGCGTTTCGCGGATCTGGCTCCAGGTCCTCCGCAAGGGCGGTCGCCGCATCGAAGGCGAATGGCGTGCGCCCAATCCCAAGAACGACGCGCTCGCTCGCGTGGCACGGGCCCTGGATGTGCCCGTCGAGGAGATGTTCGCCCGCGCTGGTCGAGGCACACCGCCGAGCGCCAGCGGAGCCGAGGGGCAGGAGGCCTCCTTGCAAGGAGGTGCCGAGACTGGCTCCATGGAACGCATCCGTGAGCTCGAGGAACGGGTGGCGCGCACCGAGCAGGAGATGGCCGAGTTGCGGGAACTCCTTGAGGAGCAGCCAACTAGGCGAGCCAAGTCACGTTGAGGCGTATGATCCCGCCTATAGGCTCAAATCGGGCGTGCAGGGCGCTGAAGGCGGATGACCTGTGGGCAAGACCAGGCGAGGCGACACGGAAGGGAACGCTGCTTCGGCAAAGGTCGTCCCGCTGCGATCGGTCAGCAGCCGGGAAGACCTGCCAACGGCCTACCTCGAACAGGTCGCGCGGCGAGTGCGGGCCAACCTCGCCGACCTGGTGGCTACGGCGGATGGCTATGATCTCGATCTGGCCGCAGAGTTTCGGCTGGCTGCGAAGCTCCTTAACGAGCCCTCCACCAGGAGCCACGCCGTACAGGTGGCCGAGGCTAGCGCCCTACAACTCATCGACGCTACTGGCGGTTGCTGGGGGCTGGTGAACTACGACGGCACCGTGCTCGGGCTGATCGTAGAGATCGACGGGAGGCTCGTGTTGGCCCCGACATCTTGGTCCCGGCGCGAAGCGCTCGCTGCCGGCAGCGCATTGCTGCTGGCACCGCTCGCGAGCCCAGGCGCCAGAGCGTCCAGTTCGCCCAGGCGCGACGCTGATCCACCGTTGGACATGGAAGCGGCCGAGCGGCTCGACCACGTCATGCAACACCCGCACAGGGTGGATTTCGCGACCGTAGCTGATCTCCGCGTGCGGGCGCAGTCCCTGACCAAGCAGTACGACCTGGCCGCCTCGACCTCGCTGCTTCCCTCAGCCGGAGAGTGCACCGGCCAGGTCACGTTCCTTCGGAGGCACGCTCCTGACGGTCGGGTCCGCCATGAACTCCAGCTCGTTGAGGCGCAGTTGGCGACGCTCATGGGCCAGCTCGTCTGGGATGCATCGCAGCGACGCGACCACGCGACCACCATCGGCTACTACGACCAGGCGATTGCTGCCGCGAACCAGGCCGGCGACCCGACAACGGAGGCGTACGCACGCCTTCGAAAGAGCTACGTCGCCCTGTATGGCGAGCAGGATCCTCGGACAGGGCTCCAACTGGCGCAGCAAGCGGCTGCGCTCGCCGGCGATGGCGCCAGCCATGCCCTGCCAGGTCTGGCGCTCCTGCATGTCGGCGAGGGCCACGCGATGCTGGGCGAGCGGAAAGAGTGCGAGGCTGCCCTCGGCACGGCCGAGGCACACCTGGAGGCCATGCAGGCCGCCGATCCTGCCCACGGCCTCTTCTCCTATGACCGGCTCGGACGGGTCCGAGGCTCCTGCTATCTCACTCTTGGCGACAGTGCAAAGGCGGGGCCGATCCTGGAGAGCACCGCGCACAGACTGCAGGGTCGTCACAAGTCGAAGGCGATCATTCTCGGGAACCTGGCCCTCGCGCACATCGGCCAGCGCGAGGTTGACCAGGCAGTCGCAGTGCTCCACAGAGCGATCGACCTGCTGGAGATATCCCGTGGTGGGGGCGGGCTGAACGTGGCGTTCGCGGCGGTCCGTGAGCTCCGCCCATGGCGCCACGAGCCGTTTGCGCAAGACCTGAACGAACGGGTACTCGCGTTGATGGCGTGATCCAGGGAGGTGTGGGCCACTGAACGTCCAATCAGAGCAAGCCCTCATAGAGATCGAGCGTGCCAAGCAGGAGGTCCGCAACCGCATCTGGGCGCTACTCGAGCGGGAAAGCGCGGCAAAGCCGCCGGGCACCGTCGTCGGCAAGATCCCCAACTTCCTCGGGGCTGAAGCCGCCGCCGAGCAGCTGGCGGCGCTGCCGCTATGGCAGACGGCCCATGTGGTGAAGGCCAACCCCGACAAGGCGCAACGAGCGGTTCGCGCCAAGGCCCTGGCCGAGGGCAAGGTGCTGTACATGGCGGTGCCACGCCTGGCCGACGAACTACCCTTCTACCTGCTGGAACCCGAACGCTTGACCATCCCTCCCTGGGAGGCAGCCACGAAAGAAGGAGCGGCCAGGGTCGGGCGGAAGGTCGCGGCCAGCGAGTTGCGCCCGGTCGACCTGGTGGTCTGCGGCAGCGTGGTGGTCAACCGCGAGGGTGCTCGTGTCGGCAAGGGCGGAGGCTTCTCCGACCTGGAGGTCGCGTTCCTGGTGGAGGCCGGCGTGCTCCACCCGAACACGGTGTTAACCACAACGGTGCATCCGTTGCAGGTGGTCGACGAGCCGCTCCCCGAGACCGTCCACGACTTCCGGGTCGACCTCATCGCTACCCCGGACGAGGTCATCTGGTGCGGGCAGCCGCGGCGGCCCCCCGGAATCCTCTGGGCGCATCTGCGCCGGGAGAAGATCGCGGAGATTCCGGTACTGGAAGCCCTCGCTGCCCGACGATGAGGAAGCATGCAGCCCCGGCGAGGACCTTCTCTGCCGTCTTCGCTTGTCCCATGCCCTATGGAGCTCGCGGTCGAACGCGGCGACACTCTTCCATGACGATCGCCGGCAGCGCCACATCGTGACCGGTCTTCTCCGCCATCGCTCAGACGAGCGCGAATTATGGGACCGGCAAGGGACCCATGCTGGGGAGGTACATTGGTGTCGAGGACGATCAACGTGGACGCTCCGGCGTGTGTAGTTCCGGTGAAAGCCGACTGGCTAACCTATACATCTACGGGACGGCAGACTCGGTCACTACGGCATCACGGCTACAACCATCGCCGGGTATCGGACGCTCTCGACTCACGACGCGGGCACGAAGCCGAGTAAGGGGTTCCCTTTCGTCGGAATCTTCAGTGGCTAGGAAGCGAACCGCATATCCTTGAGCCGCGCGTGCGCCGCGTCCGGTCCTCCGTCCTTGTACGACTCGCTCCAATCGACGGCTTCTTGACCGATATCTGGTTCACCGTCGTCTCGCCGGAGAACCAGAGCGCAGTCGCGAGCGGTCGCCTGACCCTTGGTCTCCCTCCAAATGCGGCTGACCTTGTTCTGAATTGGCAGATGGTCCTCCACCAGTTCGAGCAGCTCCAGCCCGGTGTCGCTACCCACGTCGTTCCAGATCTGGGCCGCAAGCGGACGCGGGTCCTTACCAGGATCAGCCACGTCACCGATCACGATTGCTGCCACACCGTGCTTTGTGAGCACCCGGCGCACTCCCTGGAGCGTCCGAAGCAGGAAGTTCCTGTATGACGCGTACGTATGGCCGTGGTCGAGAGCCGCGTCCAGCCTCTTTCGGCCGACACCGTGCTCGCGACCGACTTCATCGAGCCCGAGTAACCACAGCCGGATCCAGTTGGCGGTCCCATAGTTCACAACCTGCAGATAGGGCGGCGAGGTTACGATCAGATCGACGGAATTCGCCCTCAGGCTCCGACCCTTGAGCAGCGACGTGGCGTCCAGATGGTATGCGCGGCCCGGTAGCCCACTGATGTCATCCAGGTACAGCCGTGCGAGCTTGTCGCGGAGGCACTCGAACACGTCCTGCTCCGGCGGGACGAGCCGGTTGTCGCGGATGTACTTTTCGACGTACGTCGGGGACATGCTGAACGTGTTCGGCATGCTGATGCTCAGGTACTGCGAGGTGCCGTCCCTCCGATGCGACCCGTGCATGATTCCCGCCAGCGCGCCACTGATCATCAGTTCGTCTGGTGACCACTCGGTGATCGGCTTGCTGAGCAGGTGGCCCCGCACGTAGCAGAGCTGCCGCAGGGTGTTCGGATGGTAGAGCATGCGGATGTCGGCAGGGGCGGTGGGCTCGCCGGCACCCGACCGCCTATAACCCTTCTCGAGGCTGGTCAGAAAATCCTGGACGCTGTCCCATGACGGTGGGTTGACCTTCGCGTGCGACAGGACGTAAGCGAGGGGATTGAGATCGTTACATACTGCTACTCGCCCCTCGACGCGGGCTTGCAGCGGCACGGTTCCCCGCCCGCTGAACGGGTCGAGCACGACATCTCCGGGTCGGGAGTACCGCTGGATGAAATAGTGGGCGACCTTCGCCGGGAACATGCCGTGGTAGGAGCACATCGTCTGCATGGAGTGGCCCCACCGAACGCTCACGCCATGCCACAGCGTCCCGGCGCTGGTGGTGCCACCATCGACCGAGTCGCGCTCCGGGGTGTCAAAGAACGCGTCGTCGGACCAGTCGGCGGCAATCATTGCAGATACTCCTGCAGCGACTTCGCCGCAGTGCGCAAGACCGGATCGGGCGACCGCTTGGAAACCCTCTTGAGGTGCTCGAGCGCATCGCTGAAGTCGATCATTGGCTTCGGTGCGGGCGCCGTTCCACCGTTGGGTTGGCCAAGATCAGCCTTCACGGAACGCACGTCCTCGCCGACGCGGTAGTCGATCAACGGCAGCGGTGTGGGCGCCGTTCCACCTTTGCGTTGGCCAAGATCACGCTTCACGGAACGCACGTCCTCGCCGACGCGGTAGTACTCGGGCGACAACGCGTCGGTGATGGCTTCAACGAACTCGATTGGATACCGCTGGCTGTCGCCCTGGCGCGCCCGGGTGACCATTCGCTCGATCCAGACCTCAGGGGCCTCGCCTTCGCTGAAGTTGTCCTCGATGACCTTGCGCAGACCGGCTGCTGTCAAACGCAGCCACGCGTACGGGTTGGAGGAGGGGATGACCTGCACATCCATGAGCTCGACGATCCTGGCAAACAGACCGCCGCGCTGCAGCAGCCGCCACAGCCCCGTGTAGTTGCGGAGCGTGGCCGGTGACACCCCGATATACCGGGCGATGTCGAGCTTGCGGACCTGCTCTGCCTTGTGCACGTGCTCGACCAGTGCTGCCAGCTGGCTGGGCAGCAGGTCCTGGTAGATATCTGACTGATAGCGGATCTCGAACCGCCGCTCGAAGTCCAGCAGGTAGGCGGCAACCGTCGCGAACCGCTCCGGGTGCTGGTCGCGGATCGCCCGCACGGCCCGCAGGCGCATCGTGCCGTCGATGACCAGGTATCCGCCCTTGGGCAGCGGCGCCACCTTGATCGGCTCCGCTAGACCGATCTCCTCAATCGATGCCTTCAGACGTTCCTCAAACTGCTTGGCGCTCCCGGACCGGCTCAGCTCCGGACTGAGCTGTAGCTCATCGGGGTGAACCTCGATGAGCCTCATCGAGTCACCAGCGACAGGACGCCGCCCTCTGCCTCAAACGCGAGCGGCAGCTTGAGCGCGAGCTGGCGAAGCCGCTCCTTCGCGGAGCCTTGCGGCAGGGTGGCCAGTTGGTGGCAGGCCCAGCCCAGCAGGAGCAGGCGTTGCTGCCTGTGCTCGTCGCCCAGTACCACGAGCCGTCGCCAGCCGAGCGCGACGAACAGCGCTTCGATCTCTTTCGTCCGCACTGAGTACGACGCGATGGTCGACACGACCTCCGGCCGTTCCTCGGGGCTGACGTGTCGGGAGATCACGGCGTGGAGTGCAAGGTTGACCTTGCCCGATCGCAGCGCGGCAACCTCGCTGCTGGTCGCACCGTCCAGCTGCCCTTCCAGCCGCCGAACAGTCGCGGGCGAGACCCCGAAGCGCTTGGCGACGTCCGCGGCCTCCTCGCCGTCCCGGCGAGCGCGGGCGATGAGCAGGGCGCGATCGACCGAACGCATCTTCAGCCGAGCCACGTTCTCGACCAGAAACTGTTGGACCTTCTCGTTGTCGGCGTAGCGGTCGTCAACCACCAGGGCCGGGATCGTCTCAATGCCGAGCAGGCGGCACGCGAGCGTGCGTCCTTGGCCCTTGATCAGCAGGTAATCACCGGTGCCGTCTGGTGCCGGGCGCACCGTGATCGGCGTGAGTACCCCGAACTGTGCGATCGAGCGCTGCAGCTCCCGGTGGCCGTCACGGTCACGCTTGCGGCCGAGTCCATCCTCAGGTCTGATCCGGGCGACCGGCACCTGTTGGAGCTGAAACGCACGACTGCCCGAGGCTTGCTCGGCGCCCACATTTACACCTTTCGTCTGGTTCTCCCTCTCCGCAGCGGAAGCCGCAGCGGGCGTCTTCGCCACAAGCACCATCCCCTACTTACATCGGTGTGATTCTGCCATACCCTTCCGGGAGGATTCGGGAATTGAGACCCTCGCAGGATGGCCCGTGTCGTCGCAAGACGGGTTGATCTAGCCGAACTAATGTTCGAACCCGAACCATAGAGCGACGGTACGACAGAACGCCCCAGCGGCACCGAGCGTGTCCACAGGGGTCGCGCGAATGGGTGATCAGCCGATCTTGCGTGACCTCTCCCAATTGTCGGCCTGATCGCCTAGGCTCGTGGAGCCTGAGAGGGGAGGAGAACGCTGGTACTGCGAGATTTGAGCCTGCAGCCTTCGTACCGGTCGGGTCGCGACGTGCTACTCGACGACTTCTATGTGCCGTGCCTTGAGGAAGCCGTCAGTTACGACCGGGCGGTCGGCTACTTCTCGAGCACCCTGTACCACGTCGTCGCGCTCGCCTTCTCGGACTTCGTCGAGCGCGGCGGGCACATGCGCCTGATCTGCTCCCCCGCCCTGACGCCCGAGGACTTCGCCGCCATGAAGGAGGCACACGAGATCGGGCGCTGGGCCCAGTCCACGGTCCGGGCGGATCTTGAAATGCTGCTCACCCGGCCTGAGGCGGTGCCCGCCACCAAGTTGCTGGCCACTCTCATCGCGAACGACATCATCGACGTCCGCATCGCGTTCGCCGATAACCCCGGCGGGATCTTCCACGACAAGCTCGGCATCTTCGAGGACAGCGAAGGCAAGCGAGTCAGCTTCGTTGGCAGCGCCAATGAAACCTGGCGAGCGTGGGGCCTCAACCACGAGTCCTTCGAGGTGTTCTGTAGCTGGAAAAACGAGCCCGAGCTGCTGCGGACCCGCGATCACGCCGACACCTTCCGACGGCTCTGGCGCGGCCACGAGCCCGGTGTTTGGATCGCGCATCTTGAGCAGGTCACTCGCGACCAACTCGTCGCCATCGCCGATGACGACCTGGACCAGGCCATCGATGCGGTCCGCTCCCATCTGCTGGGACGTCGGGCACGGGCGACCGGCCGACCGCTCATGGAGCACCAACGGTTAGTGCTCGAGGACTGGGAGGCGAATGACTACCACGGCATCGTCAACTTCGCGACCGGGGCCGGTAAGACCCTGACCGCCATCGAGGGTGTCAAGCGCTGGACCAACAACGGCGGCGCAGCCCTGATCATGGTGCCAGGCCGCGAACTCCACGCCCAGTGGATCCGCGAGATCGAATTGGAGCTGCCCGGTGCCCAGATCCTGCCCGCCGGCGCAGGCAGTAGCAAGGCTGCCTGGCAGCAGTTGCTCCCGATCTTCAGCGCCCCAGGCAACTCGGCTCAGGAGCGCCGCATCGTCCTGGCGACCAACAAGACCTTCGCCAGCGACGATTTTCAGCGCCGGCTCAAGACCGGCGAACACCTGCTGATCGTTACCGATGAGATGCACCGTGCCGGAAGCCCCAGCGTGCTAAACGTTCTGGAGCGGACGGACTGCGGTGCCAACCTCGGCCTCAGCGCCACATTCCGCAGGCAGTTCGACGAAGCTGGCACCAACCGACTCATGGATTTCTTCGGTCCCGTGCTCATGCCCGTGATCGGATTGGCCGAGGCGCTCATGCTCGGTCTGCTCGTGCCGTACGACTACCGGCTGCACGAACTGCGCCTGGACGACGACGAGATGGAGCAGTACGAGCAGCTCACCAAGCGGATCGGGCTGATGGTCAGCCAGGGCGCGTCCGTCAACGACGCCAACAGCCCGCTGCAAATGCTTCTGATCCGTCGGGCCCGCATCCTCAAACAAGCCCGCGGCAAGGTCCCCATCGCCGGCCAGATCCTCCGCGACGAGTACCAGGCGGGTGACCGCTGGCTCGTGTACTGCGACGACGTCCAACAACTGAAGGCCCTTACCAAGGAGTGCCTCGATGCCGGACTACCGGCGCTGGAGTTCTACTCCGAGATGACCAGTGACCGCGACGCTGTCATCCGTAGCCTCGGCCAGCACGGCGGCATCGTCATCGCCATCCGCTGCCTGGACGAGGGCGTTGACATCCCGGTCACCGATCATGCCCTGATTCTCGCGAGCTCCACAGTCGAGCGCGAGTACATCCAGCGGCGCGGACGCGTGCTCCGCCAGGCACCCGGCACCGACAAGGTGAGTGCCGAGGTCCACGACCTCATGCTGGTCGACCCGATCGGCGGTGCGCTGACAAAGAGCGAAGCCCTGCGCGCGCTAGAATTCGTTCGCCTGGCCCGCAACTCCGGCGCCCGCGATCGACTCAAGGCGATCGTTTCGCTCAGCCAGGATCCGATCACGTTGCCCGACTGGATCGAAGACGAAGAGGAAAACGACTGAACATGGTGGAGCTCGAGAACGACGAAGCCGGACAGGGCCGCAAAGGCGCCCTGGCCGCATTGAACGAAGTCGCGAACGATCCCGAAATGATCGAGCAGTTCGGCATCGCGGCGGCGGCGTTTCAGGATGAGGACTACCAGCAGCTCATCGCGCTCGCCTGGCGGCACCAGTTCGACTACGACCGCACCATGTTCAAGCGCGGGCTTCGCGAGCTACAGGAGCACGTCAGTCAGCGCATCCTCGACTGGCTGGAGCTGTCGGAATGAGCCTACGATTCGAAAGTGTCAGCCTCGAGAACTTCGGACCATACCGTGAGATCGCTGCGCTAAACCTTGAGACCGATCCGGAAGCGCCGATCGTTGTCATCCACGGCGAGAACACGCTCGGCAAGACTAGCCTATTCCGTGCGCTGCGCTGGTGCCTCTATGGCAGCCCTGAGGCCGACAAGACGCCGGCGCAGGCGGCGCGGAACCTTGCCGAGTACCTGAACCGCCCGGCGCAGCGCGACGGCGAGATGGACATGCAAGTCAGCATGAGGTTTACGGCGAACCGCCATAAGTACCACCTTGTGCGAACAGCCAAGTTCGACGGCGGACCGCCGCGGGTATCCGCAGACCTTCGGGTGGACTCGACGGTCATCCAACAGGCCTCGATCGACGCGGAGATCGGGCGCCTGCTGCATCCGCAGATATCAGAGTTCTTCCTATTCGACGGCGAGCTGCTGAAGGACTTCTACGACCGGCTCAATACCGACCGTGAGCGGGATCTGCTGCGGGGCAGCATCGACAATGTCCTCGGCATCCCGGCATTACAGCTTGCCGAACGCGACGTCTCCAGGCTGACCGAGGACGTGCTCCTGCGGCAGGCCAAGTCGGTCAAGAACGAGAAAGAGTCGGAAAGGGCGCGCAAGCAGCTACAGGACCTGAGGTCCAAGCAGGAGAGCCTGGACAAGGACCGCAAGGAGATCGAGGAGGCGCTGCGTAAGGCTCAGGCCGATCTGGAAGATGTGCGCGAGCGGATCGCTGGCGTCGAAGAGCTCAAGGCCGATGCCCGTGAAATGGAGGGGCTGGAGTCCCAGATCGAGGGCGGCAAGCAAGACGAAGCGCAGCTCCGCGACGAGATGCGACGGCTGCTGACGAACGGTTGGCTAGCACCGGCGGCCGGAAAGCTCAACGAGGCCTTGCAGCGCGTCGCATCTAAGAACGACGCTGCCCAAGCTCAGGCCAAGGCTATCCAGGCGGCACAGGACCGAGTTCAGGTGCTACAGAAGCAGATCCAGGGCGGGAGATGCCCGACCTGCCACCAGGAACTGCCGCCGCCAGACGAATCCACCCGCCAGGATCTGGCTGAGGCGGAGGCCAAGCTACAGCGGCTGACGTACGGGGCCGGCGAGGGCCCGGACCTCCGCCTCGAGCGGCGGATCCGTGACCTGATCGACACCACGACCGTCGCGGCGTACCAGGAGAGGCAGAAGCGACTCAACAAGCTGGCCGCGACGCAGTTCGAGCGCAACCGGCGGCTCAACGCCCTGAAGGACCGGCTCAAGGACAACGACGCGGCGATGATCCGCCAACTCGGTGAGGAGCAGGACCAGCTCGAGAGGGTGATTGAGCAATACGAGCAGTCGCTGCGGGGATTCAAGCCGAAGCAGGACCAGATCAACAAGCAGCAGGACAAGCTCGCCGGGATTCTGCGCCGCATGGGTGGCGCGCAGCCAGCGCTCGCGGCGGAGGCGTTCTTCTTCGAGTACGTCGGCACGCTCCTGACACGGACGATTGAGCGCTACCAGGAGCGGACGCGCTCGGAGGTGGAGAAGGCTGCCAGCGAGATGTTCGTCAAGCTGGTGCACGACCCGCAGGCATACCAGGGGCTGCGCATCAGCCGCGACTACCGTGTCGACCTCGTCGGCCAGTGGGGCGAAGCCATAAAGACCAGCGAGGGGGGCAAGCAGCTGATCGCGTTGTCGCTTATCGGCGCCCTCAAGCGAGCCGCCGTGCGCGGCGGCCCCGTGGTGCTGGACAGCCCGCTCGCCCGACTCGATCTGGAGCACCGCGCAAACGTGCTCCAGACCTGGGTTCCCGAGCTAGGCAACCAGGCGATCCTGCTCGTGCAATCGGGCGAGCTGACCGAGCAGCAGGCGCGCACCATCATGGGCAACCGCATCGGGCACGAGTATCGGATCTGCCGCCCGAACGACGATCCCGAAGAGGCCACGATCGAAAGGACTCAGTAGCCGTGGCGAAGGCGCAAGAAGACAAGCAGCAGATCGGCCTGACCGCCACAGGCGACGATGCGCTCCAGGTTCTCCTGGAAGACGGCCGCTTCGCGAATCAGACCGACGCGTACCGTTTCGCAATCTCGTACGCGATAGCCGCTGGCCTTGACCCGGCAGATGCTCCGCAGGGCGGCTACAACACGAAGTTCAATGCGCTTGGCACGTTGGAGAGCGGGAGCAGCATCCGGGATCTCATCGAGATCCTTGGCATCGGAGAAACGAACCGGCCGTTCGCAACGGCGGAGAAGCTAGCCGAGCTTGGCGTGAGGGAAATTGCTATCGCGCAGCGGATAAGTCACAACCGAGGCAGCAGTACTGTCTACGTCGCCACGTCGCCTGCGAAGTGCCGTGACGAACATTTCCGCCGCCTCTGGCACTCGCCGCTGCCTATATTAAAAATTTAGTGGCAGCTCAGCTCTAGCGGTTCGATAGTTGCAGCGATAGCTGGTCGGGCAGAGCTACGTGAAGCAGTCGCTGCCAGGACTACGAGACCAAGAATGGCGGACCCGAACAAGACAAGTGCCCAACGACAAGGACGGCTCGCACCGAGCGTGAAAGACCCCAGCAGTACCCGAACCGTAGCCGGGGCCGCCGTGGGACCGCGAGCCAGCGGTCAACAGCGGTCAACCACGCGGATAGCCAGACCGACAGCTCGGCAGCCATATCGGCCGGACTGGGAGTGACCGTGCCGTTCCTGGCATGCAAGAGATCAGAAGCGTTTGCCAGGTCGACGCGACCGGACCGGTGATAGGGTCGCAGGATGGACCGTGCTGGGGTGCAGGCGTGGATTGCGCTCTACGAGCGAGCTTGGCGATCGCCGGGCACCGAGGTGCTGGCCGAGCTGTTCGCACCCGAGGCGACCTACCAGACCGCTCCCTTTGAGGAGCCCTTCCAGGGTCTGCCTGCCATCGTCGTCATGTGGGAGGCGGAACGCGAAGGACCCGAGGAAGTCTTCGCCATGGATAGCGAGGTCGTGGCGGTCGAGGGTGACACTGGCGTGGCGCGCCTGGAGGTCCGCTACGGCGACCCGGTGCGCCAGACCTACCGGGACCTGTGGGTCGTCCGGTTCGATGCACAAGGCCGGTGTCTGGCCTTCGAAGAGTGGCCGTTTTGGCCGCCGGGCGCCAGGGGTGGCTGGATTGAAGGTCCGCGATCCCTCCCGCCGTCCCCGTAAGCCCGGTGTCGGCCAGGCCGCCATTCAACGCGGTGGTTGCGATCACCGCTTGAAGGCACCGGCCCTTGCTGGTCTGAAAACGTTCCTCCACCATCCACCTGGTCCTGGCGACCCGGACCAGCACGGCCAGCGGCACCGGGCGGGGCATCCACCAGCGGCATAAGGCTAGCTCGCCGGTCCGCTGGTTGCGGCGGATGTAAGCCAGCCTCACGGCGTCGAAATGTATCGTCGTAATTGCGAGCAGAGCTGTTGGCGAGG
>WNFU01006279.1_pt1 | contig 34542 bp, 31 predicted proteins | sample 5400121 | NCBI WGS metagenome assembly WNFU01 (sample SAMN13153360, study PRJNA577476) | soil metagenome | isolation source: 100 cm soil or saprolite under grassland replicate 1 | place: USA:California | collected 2016-06-15
TGTGGCTGGAGTCATCGGGCGCAGCAAGTTCATCTACGACCTGTGGGGAGACACGGTGAACACCGCGAGCCGGATGGAGTCCCATGGGATCCCGGGCGCCATCCAGGTAACCGAACGTGCGCACATCCACCTGGCTCCCGCATTCGAGTTCGAGGAACGCGGCGTCATCGAAGTGAAGGGCAAGGGTGCGATGCGAACGTACTTGCTCATCGGACCCAGAGCCTTCATTCCCGACTCGGACAGAGCTGAGGTGGGCTCCTCGCGTTCGGAAGCTCCCCGCAGCCCCTAGCGAGTTACGCTTGGTTCGTGGTCAGGATCGCTCTAGGGCAGATCAACACGATCGTCGGCAACCTCGCCGGAAACGCCGACAAGCTGGCGGAGGGGGCGGAACGGGCCACCGAGGCCGGTGCCGACCTGGTGTGCTTTCCAGAGCTCGCCGTCACCGGCTATCCACCCGAAGACCTGGTGCTTCGGCCCGAGTTCGTCCGGGACAACCTGGAGGCCCTGGATGACCTGGCTCGCAGGACGGCCGGTGGCTGCGCCGTCCTGACGGGTTTCGTGGACCGCTCGGACATCGGCCTCTTCAATGCGGCCGGTCTTCTATCGGGGGGGAGGGTGGTGGCCCGCTACCACAAGGTGAAGCTCCCCAACTACGGCGTGTTCGACGAACAGCGCTACTTCGTCCCCGGCGACGCGGCGTGCCCCCTCCGGGTGGCCTCAGCGGCCCTCGGAATCTCGGTGTGCGAGGACGCGTGGAAGCCCGGGCGTCCGTGGGACTCCTATGCGGAGCTTCGGACCAGCGTTATCCCGAACATCAACGCATCGCCCTATCACCGGCACAAGATCGCCGAGCGGCTGGAGGTGTGCCGGGACAGGGCCAAGGAGACCGGCGCCTGGATCGTGTACGTCAACGCGGTGGGCGGGCAGGACGAGCTGGTCTTCGACGGCGGGTCGATGGTGGTCTCTCCGCAGGGGGATTTGGCCTGGCACGCAGCGATGTTCGACGAAGACCTTCTGGTGGTGGACATCGACGTGGCCGACGCGCCAGTTGGCTATCCAGGACCTGTCGTGGAGTCCATGGCAAAGCCGGTGCTCCCCGATCCCTCGAGAACTCCATGGCCGGAGGCCCCCGAGGAGGTCTATCGGGCCTTGGTGCTGGGCCTCGGGGACTACGTGAGGAAGAACGGCTTCCGGGAAGTCGTGATCGGGCTCTCCGGAGGCATCGACTCGGCGCTGACCGCGGCTCTGGCAGCGGACGCACTCGGGTCGCAGGCAGTTCGGACGGTGGCCATGCCCTCTCCCTACTCCTCGGCCGAGAGCCTGTCCGATGCCACCGAAGTCGCCAGGCGCTTAGGCGTCCGGCTGGATGAGATCCGCATCGATGACGTGTTCAAGGCCTACCTCGCCGCCCTCGACGAGGTGTTCGAGGGCACCGAGGAGAACGTGGCCGAGGAGAATCTCCAGGCCCGAGTCCGGGGCAACATGTTGATGGCCATCTCGAACAAGTTCGGCTCCCTCGTCCTGGCGACCGGGAACAAGAGCGAGATGGCCACGGGGTACTCCACTCTCTACGGAGACATGGCCGGCGGGTTCGCCCCCATCAAGGATGTCCCGAAGACCCTTGTCTACGAGTTGGCCCGGTGGCGAAACGCCCAGTCCGACTCTCCCCCGCTCCCGGAGAGTGTGCTCGACAAGCCCCCGTCGGCCGAGCTCCGTGACCTGGTGTGGAAGGTCGTCGAGCTGGTCGATCGGGCCGAATACAAGCGGCGACAGGCTCCACCCGGGGTGAAGATCACACCGAAGGCCTTCGGTCGTGACCGACGCCTGCCGATCACCAATCGCTACGCGAGGGCTCGGCCTCCCAGCGGGCCGAAGGGCCCCACCTCGCCGCGGGCGACCGAGCAGTCCTGAGGCTGCCGGAAGCGTCGATACAATCGCGGGACGGGCCGTTAGCTCAGTGGTAGAGCAGGGGGCTTTTAACCCTCGTGTCGTAGGTTCGATCCCTACACGGCCCACTCGCAAATGTCGTGTTCCAATGTCGTGTTCCGGGTGATGCTGGACGTTCCGGCGTCACCTGAGCCTTGACACACTTTCGACTGATCCTTGACGGTGGCACCGGGTGATTCTTGACACCTCCGTTTACCCTAGTCGCAGCTGTCAAGGCGGCGGGGGGGTGAGCGACAATCCGACCAGCTCCCGCCACAGGATCCGGCTCCCGGTGACGCTCTGTCCGTCAGTGAGCCGGTCCACGGACGACAGCTCGAAGTCGAACGCGCAGAACACGTTCCCTCCCAGCCAGTCGCCGCCCGTCGGGGTGACCGTGACGTCCACGTATCCATCCAGGTCGGCGCCGGACTCGTCCGGTGTGCCCTGGTAGCGGAACGGCGAGACGTTCTGGTATGCCCCGGAGATCGGCGAGCCGGTGATGGGCACCAGGGTGTTGGATCCTCGGTAGACGGCCAGCCCGAAGCTCTGAAGGAACCCCTCGGCGTCGCGGACCCGGTACCGGATCACCAGCGGCGCGCCCGCGCTCGGCAGATCCAGGAGCGCGCACTCGCCCGGGTCGGATCCGCCGACGAGCTGGACGTAGTCGACGTCCCCCGTCGAGAGGTTTTGATCGATGAGCAGCTTGACCGTGTCGGTGGCGCCCGGCACCTTCTCGCCGGTCGCGTCGTATCCCTGGATCCGAAAATTCACCGCGCCGAAGCCCGGCTGGTAGGTCGGGGTGTGAAAGATGATCTTCCGGTGCCGTTGGGTGATCATCCAGGCCGGGTCCGCTTCGATGTTCATGTACGCGGGCACGGTGACCTTCGGATCGGCCGGACCGTTCACCCGGAGAAGCGTGTCGAAGGGTCCCACCGGTGTCGACTGCCACGTGGAGTCGGACTGCTGCTTCAGATAGCTGTAGGGCTCGTTGACAAAGTGCCAGTCGGACTCGGTATCCAGCCGGTATTCCCACGTGTACGTGCTGACCGTGGGTGAGGCATCCTCGAAGCACCCGTACACGTAGATGTCGCCCACCCACGCGGAGTGCTGGACGAAGGGCCCAGCGACCGCGGTGGCCGAGTTCGACACCGTTCCGTCGGGATGCAGCTGGGAGTCGGGATTCGGGACGATGGCGATGTTCCCCAGCGTCTGGATCGCGCGACCAGACTGACAAGGCTGCTCCGTTCCGACAAGCTCGGACTCGGGTATGCAGAGATCGATCCGCTTGACGTTTGGGATGTTGTAGTAGGGGGCAGTCTCGAAGGCCACGCCCGCCGGCAGGCTCTCCATGATCTGGACGATGACGTCCGGGAGGGCGGCCGTGGTCGCGCTCTCCCCGATCCCGATGTCGGCGGCCTCCGCGATCAGCTCGCCGAGCGTGCGCGAGAACCGGAACACGTAGTTCCCGAACTCGTCCGTGGCGTTCTCACCGAGAGTCTCCCGAACGCCCGTGCCCGTGTAGCCGCCGCCGGCCAGCTCGGCGGCCGTCCGGTCGTACTCGAGGAAGCGCAGGAGGGTCTCGGCGACGGGATTCACCTCGCAGACCGGGAAGAAGTAGTCCTTCAGCCTTCCGAGAACCAGGAGATCGTCGTCCACCAACCCCACAGTGTTCGACCTCGAAGCGAACAGGTCGAGTGCGGCCTCCTCCGTCACGGTGATCGCGCCCGCCTTCCCCTTGCTCCGCGTGGTGGGGATGTTCAACTCCGTTCGTCCGCGGACCAGGAGCCCGGGCTCGTCCTGAAGCCCGGTGGGGAGGAGCACAGGACTGAACCAGGGAGGGTCCGGAGGGTTGGGGGGGCGCTTCAACACGCTGGCGACGAGGTCCGGGTAGAACTTCTCGACGATCTTCCGCGCCGGCTCGAACGCGACGACGCGCTTGAATGCGGGCAGCGTGTCGATGACCAGATAAGGGAATGGGAAGCATGGATTGAAGATGCAGAAGCCCGAGTACGTCTGAACCTGCCCGTAGACGACCCAGTCCGAGGAGGAGAGCGGCATCGCGCAGGTGAGGACGAGGTCGTTGAAGTCCTGGTCGCCCGCGCCCCCGTCGTCGGTCTGGATGTCGAACAGGAACTGCCCCCCGGACACCCGGTAATTGGCGAGACGGCTGCGGTTCGGCGTCCAACTAACGGGGCCGGTAGGGTTGTGTTCCACCGTGATGCCCCACTGCGATCCGGTGACGAAGACGGGCGGGGTCGAGGTGGCTCCCGTGTAGCTGCCGTCCACGCCGTTGCTCGAACCCTCGATCCGGAAACGCTGCGGCCACGCCGCGTCCTTGCTGGCAACCGAGACCGTCCACGAGCCCTGCAGCCCGATGGCCATGAGATCCCCTTCCTATTTCCGTCCCCGTGGGGCGGAACCCGCCCTGGACCTGCACGGAGACTGATCGAGCGAGCCGTATGCCCGTCGCCCCCCGGCATACCAGGGGGCTTGTATCCCTTCACCCCCAGGCAGGACAATCGGCCGAACGGGTGACTCCACCCGGGCTAGCCCGTGCATCCGATAGGACCGAAGCCTCCGAGCGGCGATCTCAACGGGAGGTGTGACCGTAGGGAGAATCCGGCGGGTTCGTCGGTTGGAGCGCTGGTGCAGGTGGCTCTGATGTCGAGGAAACACACCGCGGGAGGACGGGGCAGCTTGCTGCGAAGCCCGCTTTGTCCAGCGAACATTCGACGTTCTGGATGATGTTCGCCAGCAAGGCGTGGTCCTCGTGGCCGTGCTACGTCGCGACACTGACTGGTCCGGCAGTGGCGCGATCTGCCCTCCCCATCTGACGAGCGATGTCGAGGACGACGCCCTCACCAACACTGGACTCGGATGAGCATCCGTTCTCATTCCGTGAGCCACCAGTCAGCCGCGGTTTCGGCATTCGGTGGTCACTGTCGCCGTCCACGCCATAGTTCCTCGTGTTCGCTGTCCGGTGTAACCACCATGGGCATTCTCTAGACCGGGCAATCCGCGCCGTCAAGGGCTCTCATGGTGGGAGCGAGCTGGTCCGGCTTCGCGCATGAGGAGTGGCGGGTGGAGTCAGGGTCGGCGCGTCAGTTGGTCGGCGATGTCGCGGAAGACGGCCCGCCAGGTGGGGGTGTCGACTCCCCGGCTGCGGCCGAGCCGAACCACGACCGTGTCCGCATCCGGGGCCACGTAGATGTACTGCCCGAGGTTCCCCAAAGCGTAGAAGCGCCCGGGACGCTCCACATCGACCCACCAGAAGTATTGGTAGAAGTCGGCCGGGTCTGTGGTGGTGTCGGCGGCCGTGGCAGCGCGCACCCAGTCCTCGGAGACGATGTGCTTGCCATTCCATTCGCCGCGATGGAGGAACAGCAGACCGAAGCGGGCGTAATCGACCGCCGTGGCGTTCAGGCCGCTCTCCATCTTCTCGAATCCGAAGCGCTCGGAGTCGAGGCTCCAGGTAGCGTCGCGCTCGGCCCCCAGGGGCTGCCAGAGCCTGGTGGCCATGAACTCCGAGACCGACATGCCGGTGGCGCGCTCGAGCACCAAGCCCAGCAGCAGCGGGTGGTAGTTGTTGTAGTGCCACTCCTGCCCCGGAGGCCGCTCGATCCGGGTCCGGTTCAGCGCGATCTCCCGGAGGTTCACCCCGTAGTAGGTGAAGGTGTCGTCGGCCCAGGGCCACGGGAGATCCGTGTCCCAGTACCGGATGCCCGACGACATCGTGAGCAGGTCGCGCAAGGTGATCCGTTCGAACCGCGGGTCCCGCGCCGCCAGCTCGGGGAGGTAGTCGGTTACCGGATCCTCGATGTTCCCGATGAACCCTTCGTCGATCGCGATCCCCACCAGGGTGGACACGAAGGACTTGGCGACGGAGAACGAGGTCTGCAGGGTCTGGCGGTCAGAGCCGTCGAAATAGCGCTCGTAGACCAGCCGATCGTGCTGAAGGACCAGGAAGGCGCGGGTGCCGGTCTTCCCCAGGAAATCATCGAACGACCCGCCTGCGCCATCCACGCCTCGAGGCGCCGGGGGGACAAAGGTCTCGCCGCCCGCGGGGAGCGGACTGGCGTCATCGCCCGCAGGGATCAGACGGGACGGGAACCGGTACTGGTCTCCCACGTCCGCGTCCCCCCACCACAAGGCCCGGGCGATCGTGGACCGGCCCACAGACGACCACGCCCATCCGTAGACTGCCAGAACCCCGACCAGGAGAACTGCAACGGAGGCCGGCAGCCTGCGTAGCCACCGGCGTCGCGGTCTGCGGAGCCTGCGGCGCCGTGGCCTCCGCGCCACCTGAGCCTCCCCTGCCGTCACCTTGCGTCCCCCCGTCGTTTCCTCGATCGTCTCGCCCATGGTCGCCTCCAGCAGCGTTCGCAGGATGGTCGCGTCGATGAACACGGCTACCGCCGGATCAATCACTAGACGGTTGGATTCCCCTAGAAGCACGGCACCCGCCGGCGTTTGCCCGGCGGGCCCGTGTTACCTGTCCAGGGTAGTGGTGACGCGTCAAGTACGTCAATGCCTTGATTTGGAGCCAACACCGCATCGGGAGGCCATGGGGGCCTCCTCGCGCTGCTGCTCTTCGGCGATGGGAGCAGACCGGGTTTGTTTCAGATCCAGCCCTAATGGGTCTCGAGCAGAACGTTCTGATTCACACTCGATGGACTTCGTCCTTCAGTCGATCTGCAGGACGAGCTTTCCCCGGACGTGTCGGGTTCCCTGCTCCTCGAGCGCCACGGCGGCATCCTCGAGCGCATAGGTCTTGGTTGCCGGGATCCGCACCTCCCCCGCCTCGACCATTCGGCTGAGCTCGGCGAGTCGGCCCAGCGGCGCCCGACCGACGTTCGCCCCTCTCAGCCCGCGCTGCCCGACTGCCGCCACCTCCACCGCGCCAGCCACTGATACGACCGCCCCGTCGGGGCGTAGTAGATCGACCAGCTTGGCCACCAGATCCGCATCGCCGGTGTGATCCACCACGGCGTCCACCCCGTCGGGGTACCGGGCGGGCACCAGGTCCGCGAGATCGCCCTTCGTGTAGTCGACCGTGTCGTCGGCGCCGAGACTCCGGGCGTAGTCGGCGTTCTCCTCACGAGCAACAGCCAGGACCCGAGCTCCGCGGTTCGCCAGCAGCTGCGTGGCGAAGCTGCCGACCCCGCCGGTGGCGCCGGTCACCAGCACGACCTGGCCCTCGCGCGGGTACACCGCCTCGACGGCCGACAGCGCAGTGAGCGCCGCCACGGGCAACGTGGCCGCGCCGACGTGATCCACCGTGCCCGGCTTCGGCGAAACCGCTGTCGCGGGGGTGACCAGGAACTGGGCTAGCGAGCCCGCACCCTGGAACGGCTTGTCGGACACGCCGTACACCTCGTCCCCGACGGCGACGCCGCCCACGTTCGGGCCGACGGCCTCGATCACGCCGGACGCGTCGATGCCCGGCGTCAACGGGAAACGGTGCTCCATGTAGTCCTTCGCGTAGCCCTGGACCACCACCCAATCGAACGCGTTCAGGCTGGCCGCCTTCACGCGAACCAGGACCTCTCCTTCCCCCGGCTGGGGTGTTGGCAGCTCGTGCACCGATCCCCGCTCTCCGAACGCATCGACCGCGAATGCTCGCATGGCGCGACCTCCTCCTCATCGGTGCGACACAGTGAGGCACATCCAGTGCCCTTCCCCTCCCAAATCAACACGCTCCCGGGGTCGTTCATTCCGCTCCGGGATCGTTCATGCCGCGCGCGAGCGGCATGGACACGCCCGGACTAGCCGGGTGCTCACCACGTAACCGGAACCGTCGAGCGGCCCCCGGCCGGAATCTGCAGTAGTCGATACGGCCTGAATGGGGCTTTTGACCCTCGTGTCCTAGGTTCGATCCCTACACGGCCCACCTCACCGCTTGCTTCCTCATCTATCCCTTGCTTGGATGGGCGCGAGGCATTCATCACCGTTTGGAAGGATTTCTAACGATGGCCGAGATCGTTCGAGTTGGTAATCAGGAGTTCAAGAAACGCAACATCTTCGGGGTGTGGCTTGGCCTCCCGCTCATCACACTGGGGATCTACACCTTCGTCTGGTACTACAAGATCAACGACGAGGCCAGGCGGTACCTGGGTGACGACACCATTCGCCCGGGCATCTCGGTCCTGGCGCTCTCTTTGGGCTGGGTCCTGATCCTGCCCCCGTTCATCTCGATCTATCGGACCGCCGAGCGTGTCCGGCGGATGCAGGAACACGCCGAGATCACCAGCCGGATCGAGCCGATCCTTGCGCTCATCGCCGTGTTCTTCCTCTCTCTGTGGACGCTGTACATGCAGGAGATGCTGAACCGCATCTGGGATGCCCACCTCTACGCAGGATCAGTGCCGCAGCCGCGGGCAGCACCTCCGGTTCCACCACCTCCTCCTCCTCCATCAGCCCAGCCCTAGGGTCAGAGCAGGGAGGAATCAATGTGAAAGGTCAAGGAGTATCCGAATGGGACGTTTTGCTGGATCTACCTGGGGACGCCGGACGCGGGCGAAGGCCTTCTACAGCGGCCTGTTCGGCTGGGAGATGGACGACCTGCCGGCCGGCGACTCGGACACCTACACGATCTGCCAGCTGGGGGGTTTGGACATCACCGGCATGCGTGAGCATTCCCCAAGGAGGGTACCGGGTGGAGCTCCTATCTCTCTGTCGACGACGTCGACCAGGCAACCCATGGGGCACGGCTTGGGGCCGAGGTCCTGATGGAGCCGTACGACATACCGGGGGCAGCGCGGATTCAGGGCGAGCTCTGGAGGCCACGGATCGCAGTCCGGCATACGTGGTCGATGATCACGTCGAGGTCCGGCCATGGGAACTCGGGCTTCGAGATCAGCAACGACGTGAGGCCGTGCACCACCGCCCACAGACCGAGTGAAACCAGGAGAGGCTCACCGTCGATCAACCCACTCTGGATGCATTTCGAGACATGCTCGACGAGATGCCCGATGGCCGCAGCGTCGCGAAGCCGGTCCACCTGGAAGCTCTTCGGCGTGTGGGACGGCCTGCGCATGAACAGGATGCGGTACTGCTCGGGATGCTCGATCCCGAACCGGATGTAGGCCCGTCCCCGGAGAGCGAGCGACTCCAGGAGGTCGTCGGCGCCCGCCGCAGCCTCCTCGGTGACCCGGTCGAGCTGGGCGAAGTGTCGCTCGCAGATGGCGAACAGGAGCTCGTCCTTGTCGGCAAAATGAAGGTAGACCGATGGAGGGGTCACGCCCACGGCCTCGGCCACCGCTCGGATGGTGACTGCCTCCTCGTTGCCGGTCTCGATGAGGAGGCGCTCGCCGGCTTCCAGGATCTGCTCGCGCAGCTTCTCCCCTTCCCCCCGCCGGGCCCGGGTCCGGCGGGGGGTGGAAGAGGCCGTGTTCGCCCTCGTCACGGGCGCCTCCTGGACCCAGCCAGCTCGGCCAGCTCACCGCCTGGCCTTCGACCGCTGGAGTCGGGCGGAGGCTCGGTGGGCGTGTGCTCCTCTGCATCCGAGAGACCGAAACGTCGGTAGAGCCGTCGAAGCGGCCCGGGAGCCCACCAGTTCGCGTTGCCTGCCAACCGCATGAACGCCGGCACGAGCGCTCCTCTGATCAAGGTCGCATCCATGATGACGGCAAGAGCCATCCCCACGCCAAACAGCTTGATGAACGTGATCTCCGATGTGGCGAAAGCGATGAACACGACCGCGAGGATGGCGGCCGCGGCCGTGACGATACGGCCGGTTCGCTCGAGCCCGGCGGCGACGGAGCCCACGTTGTCCCCTGTGGCGTCGTGCTCCTCCTTGATCCGGGAGAGGAGGAACACCTCGTAGTCCATCGACAGCCCGAAAGCGATGCAGAACATGAGCACGGGCATCGCGCTGTCCAGGGTACCCGTGGCCGTGAAGTTCAGGAGCCCGGCGAAATGTCCCTCCTGGAAGATGAAGACCATCGCCCCGAAGGTGGCAGACAGGCTGAGCAGGTTCAGCACGAGCGCCTTGACCGGCACCAGAACGCTCCCGGTCATCAGGAACAGGACGGCGAAGGTGACCAGGGCGATCAACCCAGCCGCCAGCGGGACCCGGCCGAAGATCGCGGCCTTTGAATCGACGAGCTGAGCCGATGGGCCGGCGACCATCGTCTGGAACGGAGCCGGTGTCGAGCGGACGGCATGCACCAGCCGCTCCCCCGCCCCGGACAACGGCTCCACAAAGGGCACCACGGACAGCCACGTGCCCGTCGCGCCGGCGAATCGCGCTGACACCGGCCCCGCGGGTGCAACCAGTTCGCCGTGGACATAGGAGCCTGTCAGGGCATCCACCCGGGCCACGCTCCCGAGCCGGGCCAGCGCGCGTGCGTACCGATCGATCTCCGAATCCCGGTTCGCATCGGTAGCTGGGGCAACCTCGGCCACGACGGACAGGGCCGAGGCCTCTCCCGAGGAGAAGTTCGTCCGGATCTGCTCCTGGACCTGGCGGCTGGAGGCCGCCGGTGGCAGCACCCGGTCGTCCGGGAGCCCAAAGCTCACCCGGAGGAACGGGGCCCCGAGCACGAGCAGGAAGGCGGTGACAGCGACGGCGATCGGCACGGGCCGTCGCATGACGAAGGTGGCGATCCGGTGCCACAGCCCCTGGCCCACCTCCTTTGGCGTCCGGTGCCAGAGGACCAGCCGGTCCACCCTCGTGCCAAGGGCCGCCAGGAGCGCGGGGAGGAACACGATGGCCCCGAGCAGGGCCAGGGCAACCACGGCGATCCCCGCATAGGCGAACGAACGGAGGAAGAACAGGGGGAAGATCAGAAGCGCGGCCAGCGAGATGGCCACGGTGAGCGCGCTGAACAGAACCGTCCGGCCGGCCGTCTGGACGGTCCGCACGACGGCCTCGTGGGGCGGAAGCCCGTGACGCATCTCCTCCCTGTACCGCGACACGATGAACAGGCTGTAGTCGATCCCCAGGCCGATCCCGAGGGCGGTCGTCAGGTTCAACGAGAAAATGGAGACGTCGGTAAGCGAAGAGATGATCCGCAGCACGAGGAGCGTGCCGACGACCGCAAGGGCCCCGATGGAGAGGGGAAGCCCGGCCGCGACCACGCTCCCGAACACCAGGACGAGGAGGATCAGGACGATGGGGAACGTGATGGTCTCGGCCTTCCTCAGGTCCTTCTCGACCTGAGTGCCAACCTGTCTGAACACCTCGGCCTGTCCACCGACGGCGATCGTGATTGGTCCTGTGGATCGTGTGTACCTCGGCGATAGCTCCTTGACACGATCCCGTACCTCGTCGGCGTTGCCCGCGATCCTGGCCAGAAGGATGGCCTGCCTCGAGTCGGTGCTGCGCAACGGACGGGGCGAACCGAGGCTCCAGTACGAGAAGGCCTGCTGGATGCCCGGCTCGGCCAAGACCTCCTTGGTCAGTGCGGCCCCCGCCGTTGCCACGGCCGGATCGTCCACCGTCCCTACACGGGCAGTGACCAGCAGGACCAGATTCGGGTTCCCCGCGTGGAAGACGCGGTCGAGGACCGCCTCGCCCTGCTCCGACTCCGACCCGGGGTCCGTGAATCCGCCGTTCGAGAGTCGCTGGATCACGCTGCCGCCGAATGCCCCAGCCACGACGACCCCGATGAGCGTCCCGATGAGGATCCACCTCCGCCGCCGGACGGTGAAGCGGCCCAGCCGTTCGAGCATCCCGGTCTCCTTCCCCTCTCGGAGTGGCTATCGTCGTTAACCTAGCGTGCCTAGCCTAGCGCCGTCAAGCCCTGGCGGGGGTGGAGAGGAGCTATTCAGGTGATGGAATGAGCAACAGACGAAGGATCGCCAAGGAACCTCCCCAGCCGGTCGACCTCTTCAGAGATCTGTCGCTTCTGCGGAGGGTGCTGCCGCGCCAGGCGCCAGGCCGACGCGATCCCACGTCAAGGTCACAGGGCTTCCTATTCAAGGATCACATTCTTCGTGAGGTCGGAATGTATGCCTTCCCGCGGATGTTGCGGCGAGCACCCGAGGCAGCAAGGAGGATCCGTTGCGGGTATACGTGCTGATCCAGACCGAAACGCACGGAGAACCAATGGCCCGGAGCTTGATGGCGATCCCCGGCGTCCTCTCAGCGGAGGACGTGACCGGTGCCTACGACGCCGTCGTGCTCGCCGGGGCCCGTTCGACGCGCCATCTCGTCGAGCAGATCATCGCGAAGATCTTGAGCCTACCTGGCGTCACGCGCGCCCTCCCTGCACCGCTCATCCGCTCCCTGGCGGGACGTCCTGACACCGAGTCCTCAGATGGACAGGGCTCCAACGACCGGGCCGCCTGAGCGAACTGCAAGCATTGCCGCAGTCACTGCGGCATCGGGCAGGCGGCTTGGGTTGGAAGGATGGGTGCCTGGTGCAGCAGGGTCTTGACGACGCGCCGGAGGCAAGGACGGACGGTATACTGGCCTGCGCTGCCCCCGGGCCGGGGGCGCATGGGGTCGCCCCCATCGTCTAGCGGCCTAGGATCTCGCCCTTTCAAGGCGGAGACACGGGTTCGAATCCCGTTGGGGGCACGCGAAGTACAGAAGGTCCCGTGGTGTAGCCTGGTTTAACACGCCGCCCTGTCAAGGCGGAGATCGCCGGTTCGAATCCGGTCGGGACCGCGGAGCCTCGAAGGCGTCGCGTAGCGAAGCGGTAGCCCTCGGGAAGGGCACTCAGGCGAGGTAGCTCAGTTGGCAGAGCACGCGGCTGAAAACCGCGGTGTCGGCAGTTCGATTCTGCCCCTCGCCACGCGCCGATCGTGGGGGGATCTTCTGACAGGTCCTGGCCCGCCGTCAGTTCATCGACTCACGGCTCATGGCGTCTGCCCACCTGCTGGCAACCAGCTGATAGAGCTCGGCAGCCCGGGCCATCCCTCCAGGCTGCGCCAGCGCCTCCACTGCCTCCTGGATCTCCTGGCCCCCATGGTCGTTGTCCAGCTCGTCCCATGAGAACAGGGCGGAGACCCCCGCGTAATCGAGCTCGAGCATCGACTGGGGGTGGAAGGCCGACAACCACTGGACCAACTCGCGGATGAGCTGGGCCACGGGCGCGAGCTCCGAACGCCGGAGGACCTGCAGCGCTCGTTCGGCCCGCCGCTTCGCCTTGCCGATCGGGGTCCAGTAGTAGAGACGGAACTCACCGGGAAGGGTCTCCGTGAGGCGACGCTCCTCCTCGTCCACGAGGATGAACCAGCGGACGGGAACGTGCCAGGGACTCTGCAGCATGGAAGGACCGACCGACGGATCCCGCCGCTTCAACCTGGCCAGCTCACGGGCAGCTCGCCGCGCCTCCGCCTCGGGCACGAAGGCGTCCACCATCTCAGGAGGCGCGGACTCCCTGAGAGACCCCCGCAGGGACAGGATCCCTGCAAGTACCCGGAGCCGGGTCCGCCAGGGGCACACGTAGTACCGGCCGTCCACGAGGCGGATATCCGCGTGGTCCCCTTCCTCGGAGGCCAGGAGCCCCACGTGGCCGTGCATGACTGTGGCCTCGTCACGGTAGATCGGGCGGACGGAGGGGGGCGCTCCTCCGGACACTATGTAGCGCTCCCACTGGAGGCGCTCTTCTTCCATGTAGGTGTCGAGCGGACGGAATACACGAAGGTAGGCGCAGGGGATCACGGTCCGCATTCTACGAGGGCCTCTGCGAGCGATACCAGTCCGCAGGACGATTCGGGTGACAGATTCGACCCGCCAACGTGTCCACTGTGACGGACATCACGAAGGCAAGCTGCTGCACGTCACCCACCAACCGTGTCGACCGGCACCGACCGGTGGCGGAGCCGAGCGTACCGTCGGTCCTGCGAAGTAGGGCACTCACCAGGGAGGCCGCGATGTACGGATCGATGGGATCGGATCTCGCCAGGGCTCGGATGCAGGACCGGATGCGCGAGGCTGAGGCCTACCGCCTGACGAAGGACACGCGGGCCGCCCAGGCACGAGCCCACAGCGTCGCTGCCCGGCGGGTCGTGCGGACAGCGCTCACCACGTTGCTCTGGCCCGTCAAGCACTGAAGCCAGGCCCAATCGCTGGCCAACCCGACTGCCAGCCGGGCTGCCTCCGGAGAGAAGGGGCGGCCCGGCTGACGCAATGGTGCGTTTGCTAGACTGCGTTTTCGCGCCGCCCGAGCCGATCATCCGGAGGCTTGCGAGTGATACGACAGCCGACGTCGAAGGCGGTGGCACTCAGCTAGGTGGCAGTCTTCGATTCTCTCGACGGCGAATACGAGCAGGTCGTGTTCTTCCACGACCCTCCCACCGGCCTTCGCGCCATCGTCGCCATCCACTCCACAACGCTCGGCCCGTCGCTCGGCGGCACCCGCTTCTATCCATTCCCAAGCGAAGAGGAAGCGCTTCGCGATGTCCTCCGCCTGGCCAGAGGAATGACCTACAAGGCAGCCGCGGCCGGCCTCGACCTGGGCGGCGGCAAGGCCGTGATCATTGGCGACCCCAAGCGCATCAAGTCCGAGGAACTGCTGCGCGCATACGGCCGCTTCATCGAGACCCTTGGTGGCCGGTACATCACCGCGGAGGACATCGGCACGAACCGTGACGACATGGACGTGATCAGGCGGGAGACCCGCTACGTGACGGGCGTTGCCCCCGAGCTGGGCGGTTCGGGCGATCCATCCCCGGTCACGGCCTACGGCGTGTTCCTGGGCATGAAGGCATGCGCCGAGGAAGCGTGGCAGGAGCACACCATCGAAGGACGCACGGTGGCCGTCCAGGGGGTGGGCAAGGTCGGCTATCACCTGGTCAAGCACCTGGTCGAAGCCGGGGCGAATGTGGTGGTGTCCGACGTGGACGTCGACACAGTCGCTAGGGCCGTCCGGGACTTCGGCGTCGAGACGGCGGACCCGGACAAGATCCACGCCGAGGAATGCGACATCTTCGCGCCCTGCGCCCTGGGTGGAGTCATCCGCGACGACACCATCCCCGAGCTGAAGTGCACGGTCGTGGCCGGCTCGGCCAACAACCAGTTGGAACGCCCGGAGCACGGCGAGGCTCTGGCGGAACTCGGAATCGTGTACGCACCGGATTACGTCATCAACGCGGGGGGGCTGATCAACGTCTCCGACGAGCTCCAGGGTTACAACCCTGAGCGGGCGAAAACTCGCGTTGAGTCCATCTACCGGACTTTGCGCGAGATCTTCCACGTGGCCCGGGATCGTCACATCAGCACGTCGGCCGCAGCCGATGCCTTCGCCGGCGAGCGCATCGGAAAGATCGGCCGCGTTCGGCTGTACTGGGTGCCGGGCGGACGGGGGTGGACCAAGATCTGGGGGAAGGGATGAACGAAGGGGAGGGGCCCTTTCGAGTCCTTCCCCTGGCCGGTGAGCCCCGGCGCGAGCTCTCGATCGGGTTGAAGGAGAAGGAGCTCCGGGAGCTGTACCGGCTCATGGCGCTCACCCGCAAGGCCGATCTCGAGGCCACGGCTCTTCAGCGCCAGGGCGAGCTCGCGGTCTATCCGCCCCTGATCGGCCAGGAGGCGGCTCAGGTGGGAAGCGCCTTTGCCCTGGAGGAGTCGGACTGGATCTTCCCTTCCTACCGGGAGCTCGGGGCGGCCGTCGTCCGCGGTGTCGACCTGGTCGAGTACCTACATTTCTACCGGGCGACGTGGCACGGCGGGACGTACGACGCGAACGCTCATCGCTTCGGGATGGTAAGCGTCCCGGTCGGCTCGCAGATCCTGCACGCCGTCGGATACGCGATGGGCGCCAAGCTCGACCGGGTCGCCCTGACCACCCTGGTGTACTTCGGCGATGGCGCAACCTCAGAGGGAGACTTCCACGAGGGATGCAACTTCGCCGGCGTCTTTCGCGCCCCCGTGGTGTTCTTCTGCCAGAACAACCAGTGGGCCATCTCCGTCCCGTTGTCCGCGCAGACGGCCGCGCCCATCTGGAAGAAGGCCGGGGCGTACGGCTTCCCAGGCGTGCAGGTCGACGGGAACGATGTCCTGGCCGTGTATCAGGTGACCAGGGAAGCCGTAGCCCGGGCCCGAGACGAGGGCGTCCCGACGCTCATCGAGGCGGTGACCTATCGGATCGGCCCCCACTCCACTGCTGACGACGCCTCAAGGTACCGTCCCGCTGCGGAAATCGAACAATGGAAGGCCCTGGATCCCCTGGATCGGTATCGTTCCTGGCTCACGTCCTCGGCAACGGCGGATGAGGACTTCTTCCAGGCGGTCGATGGCGAGGCCAAGGAGTTCGCCGCCAAGATGCGGTCGGGCGTGATCGCCTCCGGTCCTCGCCCGGTGGAGGAGATGTTCGAGTGGGTGTTCGACGACCTGCCACCCCACCTGGCTCGGCAACGGGACGAAGTCCTGCGCTTCGCGAGGGAAGCGGCGGAAGGAATCGAACATGGTTGAGGTCACCATGGTCAAGGCCCTCAACGAGGCCCTGCGCCAGTCGCTGGCCGAGGACCCGCGCGCCCTGGTCCTCGGCGAGGACATCGGAAAGCTGGGCGGCGTGTTCCGGGTGACCGAGGGCCTGCAGGACGAGTTCGGCACCGAGCGCGTGTTCGACACACCCCTGGCCGAGGCGGGCATCGCCGGTGTCTCGCTCGGCCTGGCCCTGGCCGGGTGGCACCCCGTGGCGGAGATGCAGTTCGACGGCTTCTCCTATCCCGCACTCGACCAGATCATCAGCCACGTCGCCAAGTACCGATTCCGTTCGCGGGGCCGGCAGACCGTTCCCCTGGTGATCCGGATCCCCTACGCCGGCGGGGTGGGCGCCGCCGAGCACCACTCCGAGAGCCCCGAGGCGTACTACGCGCACACCTCCGGGCTCAAGGTGGTCACGCCCTCTTCCGCCATCGACGCCTATCACCTGCTCAGATCGTCCATCGCGGACCCAGATCCGGTGATCTTCTTCGAGCCCAAGAGTCGGTACTGGTCGAAAGAGGAAGGAGACCTGGCCGGAGACTCTTCACTTCCGATCGGCAAGGCCAGGATCGTGAGGGCGGGGAGCGACTGTACGATCATGGCGTACGGGGCCATGGTGGCCCGGTCGTTGCAGGCCGCAACCAGGGCTGCGAAGCAAGGCGTGGAGGCCGAGGTCATCGACGTTCGCTCGCTCGTTCCCCTCGACCTGGATGCCCTGTCCGGCTCCGTACGCAAGACCGGTCGAGCGGTGGTGGTGCACGAGGCGCCGATGACGGCGGGCTTCGGCGCCGAGATCGTGGCCCGGATCATGGAGGATGCCTTCGACTATCTCGAAGCGCCGGTGCTCCGGGTGACCGGTTACGACATCCCCTACCCGCCCGCTACGATCGAGTCGCATTACGTCCCGAGCGTGGAGCGAGTCCTGAACGCCATCGACCGCGTCGTCAACTACTGAGCTGGAGCGATGGCCGTCCGCGAATTCCTCTTGCCCGACCTGGGCGAAGGACTGGAGGACGCCGAGGTGGTGGCGTGGCGGGTGGCCGAGGGTGACCATGTGGAGTTGAACCAGACGCTTGTCGAGGTCAACACGGCCAAGGCGCTGGTCGAGATCCCGGCGCCCTGGGAAGGGGTGGTCGAGAAGCTCCACGCCTCCGAAGGCGACGTGGTCAAGGTCGGCCAGCCGCTGGTGTCCATCCGCGTACAGGACGCCGCGGCCACTCCAGAAACCACCAAGCCCAAGAGACAGGCCTTGCTGGTTGGCTACGGGGTTGAGCAGGAGGAGGTCCCTGACGCCACGCCCGCCGGTCGCGCTTCCGCGACGAGGATGCCGGAGCGGGGAGAGCCGGTGCCCGCGTCTCCCCCGGTGCGTCGTCTGGCCAAGGAGCTCGGCGTCGACCTGTCTATGGTCACCGGGACGGGTCCGCGGGGACGGGTCACCCGAGAGGACGTGCTCCAGTCTGCTCACCACGGCGAGGGTCCGGTTCCTGTCGCCGTCGAGCGGGGCGGCGGGCGCGCCGTACCAGTGAGGGGAACGAGGCGACTGATCGCGGAGAAGATGGCAAGGGCTGCGCGGGAGGTTCCGCAGGTCACCACGTTCATCTCGGTTGACGCCACGGCCGTGCAGGCCTTCCGCCGCGAGCTTTCCGGGGGGTCCGACCGGCGGATCACCCCGCTGCCGATCGTGGTGGAAGCCCTCCTCGAGGTATCCAAGGAGCATCCCAAGCTCAACTCCTCGTTCGATGCGGAGCGGAGGGAGATCCTGCTGTACCAGCGGCATCACGTGGGCATCGCCACCGACACCGAGCAGGGACTGCTCGTCCCAGTCGTGCACGACGCCGATTCGCTGGGTATCGTCGGGCTCGCCGAGGAGATCGCTCGGCTGACAGAGGCAGCGCGAGCGGGCAAGGCGACGCCTCAGGACATGATGGGAAGCACGATCACGGTCACCAACGTGGGGACGTTCGGAGCCGAGTTCGGCACGCCCATCGTCAACTACCCAGAGGCGGCCATACTCGCCCTCGGCGTGATCGAGCCCCGAGCCCTGGTCGTGGATGGTGAGGTCCAGGCGCGCCCGGCCGTCACCCTGTCGCTGTCTTTCGATCACCGTGTGCTCGATGGAGCCGAGGCGGGGCGGGCCATGAAAGCTCTGAAGTCCTTGCTGGAGAGCCCGTTCAGGCTGGGGGCCCTTCCGCGTTAGGCTCTGCGCCCGTGAAGATCGTCTCGCTGCTTCCGTCGGCCACCGAGATCGCGTTCGCTCTCGGCCTGGGCGATCAGCTCGAGGGTGTGACCTATGAATGCGACTACCCTGCCGAGGCCCGGGACAAGCCCGTGGTGTCGACCACGGCCCTCCCCCAGGACCGACCGCTCTCCGCCGGGGACGTCGACGACCTGGTCACCGCGTTCATGGACCGAGGCGAGCCCATCTACGTGCTCGACAAGGATCTGATCCAGAAGATCCAGCCCGATCTCATCTTGTGCCAGGACCTGTGTCGCGTCTGCGCGGTCCCATCGGGACAGGTCGAGGATGCTCTCGAGGAGCTCGGCTGCAAGGCCGAGGTGCTCTCACTCGATCCATTCACCATCGACCAGATCCTGGAGAACATCGAGCAGGTCGGCCGGGCCACGGCCACCGAGGCCCTGGCGACGCAGCTCGTGGACGGCCTGGCCGCGCGGATCGACCGAGTCCGGCAGACGGCCGCGGGCCTGCCATCGATCCGGACGTCCTGCCTGGAGTGGAGCGACCCTCCCTTCGCCGCTGGACACTGGATCCCCGGGATGGCCGAGATGGCTGGGGGCATCCACCTGCTGACCGGCTCGGATCCGCCGGCTCCGTCCCGGAGGGTGACGTGGCGCGAGGTGGCCGACGCCGGCCCGGAGGTCATCTTGTTCATGCCGTGCGGCTACTACCTGGAGGAAGCAGAAGCGGAGGCCGAGAAGCTGTACGACATCCCGGACTTCGCCGAGACGCCCGCCGCCCGGTTGGGCAACGTGTTCGCCGTGGACGCGTCCTCCTACTTCTCGCGCCCCGGCCCACGCATCGTGGAGGGGCTCGAGATCATGGCATGGACCCTCCACCCGGAAGCGTTTCCCGAACCCGCCGCCGATGCCCTCACTCGCATCCGGTAGCTGGCTTGGGCCGTGGTCCAGCAGCGCCGCCACCCCCCACCGGGTACAGAGCGACCCAAGCGGTTTCGGCCCCGGTTTCACTACGAGCTCATCGCCTGCGGGTCCCGGGGGCACGACCTGGGTAGCGACTCTCGCTGGAGCAGGAAAGCGGCTCGGATGAACAGGCGAAGGGGGCCACCGAAAACGGTGGCCCCCTCCGCCTTCGCTGGCCGGTTCGCCGAAAGACTGACGCTCTCCAGCCATCGAGCGACCTTCCCCCGACATCCGGATCCAAGCTGGAGCAAGCTCTCCTCGGGGGCACCGCCAGCCCATCTGATAAAGAGGGCATCAAGCGAGCGTTCGCTCCATGAACACCCAGTGCGGCTTGTACGCGTCGGGAATGTCGCTCTCGGGGTAGGGGCCGACTGAGGCAGGTCGGCGTCTCGGATTTCCGCCATCGCCCGGCCCAGGCTAACAGCGCACCTGCTCATTGTCGCTAGCCACCCAAGCAGACCGAGCGTTGTCTTGGAGGTCCGGGATCTGGCTAGTCGGTCGGCTCGACTTCGGTTGCGCCGGCCGGCGGCATCGGAGGCAGAGCCGTCGTGGCCGCCTGCATCCTCGGCCCGAGCCACACGTCCCTGATCACGACCTTCGCCGCAGCCGCTAGTGGGAGCGCCAGCAAGGCCCCGGCGAATCCGGCCAGGCTCCCCCCGATGAGAACGCTCACGATCACCGCGGCCGGCGTCAGGTCCACCGCTTTCCTCATAACTCGCGGGACGATCACATAGTTCTCCACTTGCTGGTACACGATGAAGAAGATGATGGTGACGATGCCATCGCCGGTCGAGGAGAAGAACGCCACGATGACGGCGGCAAGGGCGCCGAGAGTCGCTCCCACCGTGGGGATGAGGTCGGCGATGGCCCCGGAGACATAGCCCCCCACCCGCTCGAGGGCCTCCCGGAAGATCAGGACGTTCCGCTGGCGATGCTCCCCGCTCATGAGTCCCTCCACGGTCCGCTCCCCCCGAGGGAGAGCCATGAGGAAGTAGATCGTGAGGATCAGGATCGTCAGCATGTTGAAGATCACGCTGGCCACGCTGCGGGTGATCCCGAGGATCTTCCCCAGCGAGGCCGAGGCCAGGCTGGGCAGACGATCCGTGAGGGACTTCAGCTTCGTGGAGAGATCGTATTTCCGCGAGAGATCGCGGAACCATCCGCTCTGTTTCTGGAGGCGGTCGACGTAGCCGGGGATGTCGGACGCAAGCTGCCGAACGCCCCGCACCACCGGCGGGATCACCAGCATCGAGAACAGCACCACGAAACCTACGGTCGCCAGCATGATCAGGAGCACCGCCCATCCGCGAGGCAGGCGCAGCCGCTGCAGCCTCCTGACGGCGGGGTCAAGGCCGACCGCGAGGACCGCCGCCACGAGCACCAGCAGCAGAATGTTCCTAACGGCCCAGGCCGCGCGCAGCAGCGCCAGGACGGCCACCGCGACGAAGGTGACCTTCGCGTAGTACGACATGGGAGGGCCAGGTCGGTCGGCCACGCAGGTACTCTCGGCCCTCCCGGGGGCCGTTTCCAGCACCCTCCTCAAACATGGTTCCGACTGCCTCAACCGTCGGCGTTCTACGAGTTGAGGGGCCGCTCTGCTTCTGGGTAACGTTCCATACGTGCAGGCGAGGCAGAACTCGGTGACGCCGAAGGACATTGGTCGGCGAGTGTCGTTCCAGTACGAGCTGCCCAATGGCTATGTGGGCGAGGCCGTCGGTGTCCTCGAGGCGTGGGACGATCCGGCCAACACCTTCCTCGTCCGTAACCGCCGGGGCGAGCTGGTAAGGGTTCCCGCTCTGGGGGTGCGGTTCGGCAAGGTCATCCCGGGCTGACAACCACTCCGGAGACGCCTATCTGGCAGCGATCGTCTCGTCGACCACCCTGACCAACTCGTCGATATCGAACGGTTTGGCCAGGAAGGCCCCCACTCCGGCTCCTTCCGCGCGGACCTGGTCGGCAACCCCGGCCACCGCAGACACCAGGATGACAGCGGGCCTGCGCTCGTCGGGGAGCTCCTGCGCCCTGGCCAAGACGGACCAGCCATTCACCCGGGGCAACATCACGTCCAGCACCAGGACGTCCGGGCCGAAGCTGTCGAGGGCGTCGATGGCAGCGAGGCCTTCCAGGGCCACCTGGACCTCGTACCCCTCGCTCTCCAGGTTGAACTGCTCGACCCAGGCCAGGTCGGCCTCGTCCTCAACGATGAGGACCCGCCCGCGGCTCATCGAACAGGGACTTCCGTTGGCGTCTTCAGGCCAGCTTCACCCCTGTTCCTTCCACCACGTCTCCCACGATCACCGTCCGGACCCCTAACTCCTCGCACAGCTCCGTCGCCTGGTCCTGTCGACCCTCCGGAATGATGGCGACCATACCTATACCCATGTTGAACACTCCGAACAGCTCGGGCTGTTCGAGCCCGGCCCGCCGTGAGAGCAGGTCGAAGATGGGCGGCGGGGCCCACGCACGGATGTCGATGCGTGCGCCCAATCCCTGTGGCAACGCCCGGGGAACGTTCTCGAACCAACCTCCCCCGGTGATGTGCGCGGCAGAGCGAACGATGCCTGCCCGGGCCAGGGCCAGTACGGGCTGGACGTAGATGGCAGTCGGTTCGAGCAGCTCGTCCCCGAGGGTGCGTCCCAGGGCCTCGGCGCGCTGATCCAGGGCGAGTCCACCATCGGAAAGCAACAGGCGCCGAACGAGGCTGAAGCCGTTGGCGTGGATGCCAGATGAGGCCAGACCGAGCAGGCGGTCGCCGGCGCGGACACGATCGGGCCCGATCATCGTCCGTTCTTCGACGATGCCCACACAGAATCCCGCGAGGTCGAAGCGACCGGGCTCGAGCGTCCCGGGATGCTCCGCCGTCTCCCCGCCCAGCAGGGCGCACCCGGCCCTCCAGCAGCCGTTGGCAACCCCCTGCACGATCGCGGCCACCTCTTCGGGGACCAGTCGCCCGGTCGCCAGGTAATCCAGGAAGAACAGGGGCTCCGCCCCTGTGCACAGCACATCGTTGACCGACATGGCCACCAGATCGATGCCGATTGTGTCGAGCCTCCCGGCAAGCCTGGCCACCTCCAACTTCGTACCAACCCCGTCCGTCGCGGCCACGAGGAGCCGCCCGTCTCCCAGCCGGAATAGGCCGGCGAAGCCACCGACCTCGGCCACGACCTCCGGTCGCCGGGCGCGGCCGGCCACGTCCCTGATCAGGTCGACCGCACGGCGCCCCGCTTCGACATCGACGCCTGAGCGCCTGTATGCCTCGTCGCCTCCGGAGGCTGGGGGGATCACAGCGTCTCGAGCGCGAACTTCGACGGCTCCACTTCGCCCACCGGAACGGGATACCGGCCATCGAAGCAGGCCCGGCAGAATGAACTACTCGGGGCGCCGGTGGCGGCCACCAGTGACTCCAGAGTGAGATAGGCGAGGGAGTCCGCACCCACGAAGCCGCGGATCCCCTCGACCGACGCCCCGGCCGCTATCAGCTCGGCCCGGGTGGACATGTCGATGCCGTAGAAACAAGGCCAGCGGATGGGTGGGCTGACGATCCGCAGGTGGACCTGGATGGCGCCGGCCTCCCGGAGGACCTGCACGATCTGGCGGGTGGTGGTGCCCCGGACGATGGAATCGTCCACTACCACCAGGCGCTTCCCCCGGATCGCGTCGGGCAGCGGGTTCAGCTTGAGCTTGACTCCTCGGGAGCGCAGGGCAGGAGTGGGCTCGATGAAGGTCCGCCCGATGTACCGGTTCTTCATCAGCCCCTCGCCGTAGGCGATGCCGGAAACTTCGGCGAATCCCTGGGCCGCCGAGTGCCCCGTGTCCGGGATCGGAATGACCAGGTCTGCCTGGACCGGGGCCTCGACGGCCAGGCGACGCCCCATCTCCCTGCGAGCCTCGTGGACGCTTTTGCCGTACATCCGCGAATCCGGCCGCGAAAGGTAGACGAACTCGAACAGGCACAGCGCCCGGGCAGGCGATTCCGCAAACATGCTCGAGCGGATGCCGCGTTGGTCGATGCTCACCAGCTCACCGGGCTCGACGTCCCGAACGAAGGTGGCCCCGACCACGTCCAGGGCACAGGTCTCGGAGGCCAGGCAGAACCCGGACCCCAGCCGGCCGATGGAGAGCGGCCTGATGCCGTGGGGGTCGCGAGCCCCATAGACGGTTCGCTCGTCCATGATCACGAAGGAGAAAGCGCCGGCGAGCGTCGGCAGGATCTCCATCGCCGCCTGTTCCAGGCCGCGGTCCAGATGGCGGGCCAACAGCGTGGCAACCACGTCCGAGTCGGTGCTCGCCCTGCTCCGTTGACCCACTCGGATGGCCAGCTCGCTGGTGTTCACCAGGTTCCCGTTGTGCCCCAACGCGAGGCCACGGGTCCCGTTGGTCTTGAACGAGGGTTGGGCGTTGTCCCAGGTGGTGGACCCGGTCGTCGAGTACCGAGTGTGGCCGATGCAGAGATCGCCCTGGAGGGTGGCCAGAGTCCGTTCGTCGAACACCTGCGAGACGAGCCCGAGCTCCCGGTAGACGAGGATGCGGCTGCCATCGGAGACGGCCATGCCTGCGGATTCCTGGCCCCGATGCTGCAACGCGAACAAGCCGAAGAAGGTGAGCTTGGCTACGTCCTCTCCCGGGGCCCACACCCCGAAGAGGCCACAAGCTTCGCGCGGGCCTTCCCCTCCCACTGAGGTTCCGATGGTAACACCTGCTTCTGACAACCCCCGGCTCATGCCCTGATCGCGTGGCGGACTGCACTTCGTCAGGTGTGCCAGGCAAGCAGCGGGGGCGAGAATACGGGCTCATGGCGATTCAGTACGTCTCCGACCCGCCACCGACCACGGAGCTGGTCATCGTGGGGGGAGGCATCGTCGGCGCCGCGACAGCCTTCTACGCCGCTCGGGCCGGCATCCGGTCCCTCATCTTGGAGCGCCGACCCGCGCTGTCCACGCTGACCACGGCCGTCGCAGCCGGAGGTTTTCGTCTTCAGCTCGACAACGAGGAGGAGTACCGACTGATCCGCGAGTCCGTAGAGCTGTTTCTGAGGTTCGAGGAGATGAGCGAACAGTCGGACTATGACCCGGAGGTCCGTCGGCAGGGGTATCTGTGGCTGACCACGCGACCGGAGCGAGCCACAGAGCAGCACGCGATCGTGGAAGCGCAGCGATCATGGGGCCTCTCCGACGTCGAGATCCTGGACGCAGCCACGGCCCGAGAGGAGTTTCCGTGGGTGAGCCCAGAGGTTCTCCAAGCACGATTCCGCCAGGACGATGGGCTGCTCGATCCTCGGACGGTGGCCCTGGGCCTGGCGGCCGGCTCACGGGCGCCCGTGGCGACCGACTGCTCCGTCACAGGCTTTCGGCTCGACGCGGAGGGCGGACGGCTGGCCGGAGTCGAGACCACGAAAGGAGTCATCGCCACCCGAACAGCCGTCATCGCGGCCGGTCCCTTCTCCGGGGAGGTCGCCGGCTGGGCAGACGTGAAGCTTCCGCTCAGCACCGTCCAGCGCCAGAAGGTCGTCCTGCCGGACGTGCCGGAAGTGCCCCGAGATGCCCCGATGACCATCGACGAAGACTCCGGAGCGCACTGGCGGCCAGCCTTTCGCGGCGCCTTCCTCTTGTTCGCCGATCCGTCGACGCCACCATCACCTCCTGCCGAGAACCTTCCCATCGACCACAACTTCGCGTTCACGCTCCTCCAGCCGAAAAGTCCGCAGGCCGTGGCCCGCGTCGCTCCCTTCTGGAAGGGGGTGTGGGACCGTGGAGGGGCCCACTGGACGATCCAGGCGGGCCAGTACGACGTGACGCCCGACCGCCACCCGATCCTCGGTGCCCTGCCGGTGGAAGGACTGTTCATCAACAGCGGCTACGGCGGCCACGGGGTGATGGGAGGCCCGGCCGGGAGCCGCGTGGTGATCGACGTGCTGACCGGCCAGCTCGCAGCTCCGGAGAACCCTTTCCGCCCCGATCGGAAGTTCGAGGAGCGACCTCCGCTCGACGCGCTGTAGAGCGGAGATGAGACCCCGTTACCTCAGCCGGCCACGCGATGGGCGGACATCAAGCGGGGAAGTGCACCCTCGTACACGACCACGGCGTCCGACAGGGCGACGTCGAAGAGATCGGCGAAGTCCTGGCGCGAACCGCCGGTCAGCCCGAGTCGCGTGATCGGTATCTGGTGGACGCCTGCGAGCTGCTCGACGTCTCCCTCTCTGCCGGGCCTCGCGGTGACCAGTGCCCGGGAGGCTGTCTCCGAGAACAGCGCCACGTGAGGATCGAGCCCGTCGTCCTGAACCGAAACGGTGAACCCGAGGCCGCCGACGATCGACGACTCGGCCAGGGCCACGGCCATCCCGCCGTCCGAGAGGTCGTGGGCCGAGGCGAGCAGGTCCTGCCGGGCGCACTCGCAGAGAAGCCGATGGAGGCGGCCTTCTGCGTCCAGGTCGAGACGAGGCGGGCGACCGCTCACCTTGCCGAGGATCGCTTCACCATACTCAGTCCCTCCCAGCTCGGACAGCGTTCGGCCGAGCAGGTAGATGACCAACCCGCCCGATGGAAAGCCCTGGCGGATGAGTAGCCGGTAGTCGTCGAGGACCCCGACGACGCCTACAACCGGTGTGGGATAAACGGAGGAATCCCCAGATTCGTTGTAGAAGCTGACGTTGCCCCCGGTGACCGGCGTGTTGAGTGCTCGGCAAGCGTCCCCGATCCCCCGAACGGCTTCGGCGAATGCCCACATCACCTCGGGACGTTCCGGGTTCCCGAAGTTCAAGCAGTTCGTGATGGCCAGGGGCCGGGCTCCCACCGAAGCCACGTTCCGAGCCGCTTCCGCAACAGCGTGGGCGCCGCCAAGGTAGGGGTCGAGGTACCCGTATCTGCCGTTCCCGTCGGTGGAGACGGCCACCGCCCGGATGGTGCCCTGCAGCCGGATAACGGCGGCGTCGGCTCCCGGGCCCAGAACCGTTCCGCCCTGGACCAGCGAGTCGTACTGCTCGTAGGCCCATCGCTTGCTGGCGATACCCGGCGCCCCCAAGACTGAGTAGAACGCCTCTTCGAGCGAGACGGGCATGGGCTGCATTGCCGGGTCGTCCTCCCTCACCCGGACCAGCCAGGGCGGCGGCGACGCCGGACGTTCGTAGACAGGGCCCTCCTCCGCCAACGCCTTCGCCGGCACCTGGGCCACGACATGGCCCTGGTGCCGCACGAACAATTGCGCTCCCCCCCGCAACCGACCCACTGCGCTGGCCGAGAGCCCCCATCTCCTGCACAGGTCGCGCACCGCGGCGACGTCATCCGGCCGAATGACGGCCAGCATGCGTTCCTGGGACTCGGAGGTGAGGACCTCGAACGGCTCCATCCCGGGCTCGCGCAGAGGCACCTCGTCGAGGTCCAGGTCGACTCCCACCCCGCGGCGAGCCGCGGTCTCGGAGACAGCGCACGTGAGCCCCGCCCCGCCCAGGTCCTGGAGGCCTTCGAGCAGTCCCCGGCGAGCCAGCTCGAGGCAGCCCTCGACGAGGAGCTTCTCCGTGAAGGGGTCACCGATCTGGACGCTCGGCCGGGCTTGGTGAGCGTCTTCGTCGAGCGTGCGCGAGGCCAAGACGGAGACCCCACCGATGCCATCGCGTCCCGTGCTCGCCCCGATCAGGACCAGGACGTTGCCCGAGCCGCCCTTGCGGCTGTGGATCAGCTCGTCGGCGGCAGCAAACCCGATGCACATCACGTTCACCGTGGGGTTCGCGCTGTAGCAGGGTGCGAACTTCACCTCGCCGCCCACGGTCGGCACGCCGATCGAGTTCCCGTACTGGCCGATGCCCGCGACGACGCCGGCGAACAGATACCGATTCCGGTCTTCCTGGAGGGGACCGAACCTCAGCGGGTCCAGCAGCGCCACCGGCCTGGCACCCAGGGACAGGACGTCCCGGATGATGCCGCCCACACCCGTGGCCGCGCCCTGGAACGGCTCTACGGCGGACGGGTGTGAATGGCTCTCCATCTTGAACACACACGCCATGCCCTCCCCGAGGTCGACCACGCCAGCATCCTGCCCCGGACCCACCAGGACCTGCGGCCCCCTGGTCGGGAGGCTTCGCAGATGCACCTTGCTCGACTTGTAGGAGCAGTGCTCCGACCACATGGCCGCGAACATGGCCAGCTCGGTCTCATTGGGCTGCCGGCCGAGCTTGTCGACGATGGCTTCGAATTCCTCGTCGGTAAGCGCGAGCCTCTGGTGCAGCTGGTCCTCGGTCCGGGCCGGCTGGCGGCGCGTCATGCGTGAACGCGGTCGCGCGCAGACGTGAGGAGCCAGTGGAACACGGCGTGCCCGCCGGTTGGGCCGAGGTCCGGGTCCACGGCGTGCTCGGGGTGCGGCATCATGCCCAGCACGTTTCCCATGTCGTTGCGTAGTCCGGCGATGTTGTGGGCACTCCCGTTCGGATTGAACCGTTCGTCGATGGTCCCGGCGGGTGCGCAGTACCGCATCGCCACCAGCCCCCGCTCCTCGATCCGGGCCAACTCCTCCTGCGATGCGACGAACTGTCCCTCCCCGTGCTTGATCGGGACCTGCAGCACCTCTCCGCCGAGGAACTGGGACGAGGGGTCGGACGGACCCTCCGTCCGGACGTGGATCCACCGGCAGATGAAGGAGAGGCCGCGATTTCGGATGAGCGCTCCCGGCAACAGCCCGACCTCGCACAGGATCTGGAACCCGTTGCACACGCCCAGGACCGGCCGGCCCTCCTCGGCGTACTGGCGAACCGCCGCCATGACCGGCGCGAACCGCGCGATGGCCCCCGTCCGCAGGTAGTCACCGTAGGAGAACCCGCCGGGGAGTATCACCGCGTCGGCACCCTGGAGATGGCGGTCGCCGTGCCACGCGGGTACGGGGTCACCCCCCATGAACTCAACCGCTCGCAGGGCATCTCTGTCGTCGTTGGATCCGGGGAAGGTCACCACTGCCACCCTGGGCTTCATCCGGCTTCCTCCGCCGACTGCACGGTGCTTGCCATGAGGATGACGAAGTCCTCGATGACGGGGTTCGACAGGAACGTCCGGGCCATCTCCTCCACCTGGGATCGCGCCTCGATCCTGGATTCGGATTCCACCAACAGCTCGATGTGCTTGCCCACTCTGACCTCGGCCACGTTGTCCCACCCGAGGGTGGGCAAAGCCTCCTGGACGGCCTTGCCTTGCGGGTCCAGCAGGCCCTCCTTCAGCGAGACGATGAGCTCGAACCGGTACTTCATCGGCTCGCCTGCCTCCGGACTCCTGACCGCGCGAGGTAGTCCGTGAAGGCTTCTCCGGTGATGCGCTCGTAGGCCTCTCGATACCGCGCGGCCGTCTGCTCGATGACATCATCGGGGAGGTCCGGCGCGGGGGGTTCGTGATTCCAGCCGCTATAATCCAGCCAGTCCCTCACGTACTGCTTGTCGAACGAAGACTGTGGACGCCCCGGCTCGTATCGGTCCGAGGGCCAGAACCGAGAGGAATCAGGCGTGAGAACCTCGTCGCACAGGATCAGCTCCCCTTCGGCGAACCCGAGCTCGAACTTCGTGTCCGCCAGGATGATCCCACGCTCGAGGGCGTGTGCTGCTCCGAACTCGTAGAGGGAAAGCGTCGCTTCTTTGAGCTTCTGTGCCAGGCCCCGCCCGACGATATCGGCAGCCTGCTCCAAGGTGATGTTGAGGTCGTGGCCGGTCTCGGCCTTCGTCGCCGGCGTGAAGATCGGGTCCGGCAGCCTGTCCGACTCGACCAGGCGGGGGGGAAGCGCGATCCCGCAGACTCGGCCGGTCTCCCTGTACTCCTTCCACCCGGACCCCGACAGGTAGCCGCGGGCCACGCACTCGAGCGGGATCATCTTCGCCCGCTTCACCAGCATGGCCCGCCCGGCCAGTTCCTCCCGATCCTCCGCGAACGGATGGGGGAACCTGGCCGCGTCGGCGGTGATGAGATGGTTGGCCACGATCGAGGTCGTCTTCCCGAACCAATAGAGGGACAGCCCGGTCAAGACCTTGCCCTTCATGGGTATGGCCTGTGGCAGGACGACGTCGAAGGCCGAGATCCGATCGGTGGCAACCATCATCAGGTCCTCACCGGCGCCAAAGATATCCCGGACCTTGCCCCGGGCGTAAAGGTCGGCGGCCCTCATCCATCGCTCCGGTTCCGGTTGGTGGCGACCGCCGGGGCAGCCGGCCGGCCCTCGACCCATGGAGGTTGACGGCGTTCCACCCGGGGCTCCCCGACCACTTCGAGCTTCTCCAGGCGGTCGAACACCCGCCCCAGATGTTCGACGAAGGGCCGGAGGGCGAACAACCCCCAGAACTCCTCCTGGGAGATCACCCCGAGAGGCTCGACGTCTTCCCACATCCGTTCCCGGAAGTGAACACCTTGCTCCCACGTGTCTGCGGAGGCGCGCTGCACCGCCCTGTAGGCGTCATCGCGGTCTATACCCAGCTCGACGAGCGTGGACAGTACCCTTTGGGAGAAGAACAGCCCCCCTGTGGAGTCGAGGTTTTTCCGCATCTGCTGGGCATCCACCACCAACGCGTCGACGACCCCAGTCGCGAGGTGCAGGAGGTAGTCGACGGCGATGGAGGAATCGGGGAGGATCACCCGCTCCACGCTCGAGTGAGAGATGTCACGCTCATGCCACAGCGCGATATCTTCCAGGGCCGCCTGCAGGTTCGACCGCACCACTCGGGCCAGGCCGCAGATCCGCTCGGAGATGACGGGGTTGCGCTTGTGGGGCATGGCGCTCGAGCCCTTCTGTCCCCGCCCGAACGGTTCTTGGACCTCGCGCACCTCGGTTCGGGCCAGGTGCCTGATCTCCAGGGCGATGCGCTCGAGGGTGGCGGCCGTCGCCGCGAGGGCCCAGCAGAACTCGGCGTGCACGTCCCGCTGGATCACCTGGCTGGAGGCCTCGGCTGGGCGTATCCCGAGCTGCGCGCACACATACTCCTCGACCCGTGGATCGATGTGGGAATACGTCCCGACCACGCCGGAGAGCTTCCCCACAGCGACGGCCTCGCGGGCTCGGCGCAGACGCTCCCTGTCCCGGTCCAGCTCGAACGCCCACAGAGCCAGCTTGTGGCCGAACGTGGTCGGTTCGGCATGCACGCCGTGGGTGCGACCGATGCAAAGAGTGAACTCGTGCTCGAATGCCCGGCGCCGGACCACGCCGAGCAGCGTCTCGACCCGCTGCAGGATCAGGTCGATCGCGGCGCGCAACTGCAAGGCGAGGGCTGTATCCACCACGTCGCTCGAGGTGAGCCCGAAGTGGATCCACCTCCCGGCCTCACCGACGGGCTCGGCCACAGCCTCCACGAACGCTGCCACGTCGTGGTTGGTGACCTGCTCGATCTCGGCCACTCGCTGAGGCGTGGGGACCACGGCCTTCGCCTTGATCTCTTCGAGGTCATCCGGTGGGACCTTCCCCAGTCGGGCCCAGCCCTCGCACGCCAGCAGTTCGATCCGGAGCCAGTGGGAGAACTTGGCCTCCTCGGACCACACCGAGGCCATCTCCGGGAGCGTGTATCTGGGAATCACGACCCGGAAGGATCGGGTCGAGGCGCGCTTCTCACGGGCGGAATCCTTCGGCCAGCGAGTCCTTGAACTCGTAGATCTTTGCCCTGACGGCAGGATCCCTGACCGCCAGGATCTGGGCCGCCAGGATCGCCGCGTTCACCGCTCCATCGATCGCCATCGTGGCCACCGGCACACCCCTGGGCATCTGCACCGTCGAATACAGGGCGTCCATTCCGCCCAGCGTCCCTCCGGACAACGGGACCCCGATGACGGGGAGCGCCGTGCGGGCGGCAACCGCTCCGGCGAGATGGTTCGCCATGCCCGCCCCGCAGATCACGCAGACCATCCCCCGCTCCTCCGCCGTCCTGGCGAACTCATCCACCACGTCCGGGTTGCGGTGGGCTGAGATGACCCTGATCTCGTGGGGGATGCCGAACCGTTCCAGGATGGCCGTCGCTTGTTGCATGGTCGGCACATCGGACGCCGAGCCGACCAGCACGCCGACCAGTGGCGATCCCGACACCCTGGGGACCGGTGACGCCGCCGACTCGAGCCGCCCCACAGGATCGTGCCCGTCGGGCGCTTCGTCGAGCTCGTCGAAGGCGCCCAGATCCTCTGTCATCCAGTCCCCTCCGTCGCCCGCTCGGCGATGTCCTTTCGGTAGTGCATGCCGTCGAAGTGGATCAGGGAGCATGCCTCGTACGCACGACGGCGAGCCTCCGACAGGTCGGATCCCATCGCGGTGACGGTCAACACCCTTCCCCCTGCCGTGACCACTTTACCGTCCCGTGCAACCGTCCCCGCGTGGAAGACCTGCACCTCTTTCAGCCCGGCCACGTCCTGCAGCCCGGAAACCGGTCTGCCCGTGTCGACAGGGCCCGGGTAGCCTTGCGAGGCCAGAACGACGCCCACGCACGGCTGCGGCGTCCATGCCAACTGGTAGTGGGACAGGTTTCGCTCGACACAGGCGAGGAGCAACTCCGGGAAGTCCCCGAGCAGCCGAGGCAGGACGACCTGGGCCTCCGGGTCACCGAACCGGCAATTGAACTCCAGAACCTTGGGACCTCCGGCGGTCAACATGAGCCCCGCGTACAGCACCCCCTGATACTGGACGCCTTCCGCGACCAGGGCGTCTGCCGTCGCCACCAGGATGTCGTCCAAGATCGGCGCCTCGACCTCGGGAGGGGCCATCGGGACCGGGCTGTAGGCGCCCATCCCGCCTGTGTTCGGCCCTCTGTCGCCCTCGTAGGCGCGTTTGAAGTCCTGGGCCAGGGCGAGAGGCAGGACGGTCTGGCCGTCCGTGACGGCCATGGCCGTGACCTCGGAGCCCTCCAGAAACTCCTCGACCACCACCGATCGACCGGCTTCCCCGAAGACCCGATTGACCAGGCAGTCCACCAGAGCTTCCTGTGCGGCCGGCCGGTCCTCCGCGATGGTCACGCCTTTGCCGCCGGCCAGGCCGTCCGCTTTGATCACGTAGGGAGGTTCCATCCGGCTGAGGTACTCCATGGCCGGCTCGACCTCTCCGAAGACCCGAGACCGGGGAGCCGGGACGCCGTACCGTTCACAGAGGGATCTGGCCCAGACCTTCGACCCCTCGATCCGGGCGGCATCCCGGGTGGGGCCGAATACCGCCATCCCTCTGGCCTGCAACTCGTCCACCAGGCCGACCACGAGTGGCGCTTCCGGGCCGACGACGGTCAGGTCCACCGACTCTCGTTCGGCCAACTCCACCAGCCCAGAGAGGTCACTCACAGCCACGGGGACGACGGTGGCCAGTTCGGCCATGCCGGCGTTCCCCGGAGCAGCGAAGATTCGATCGACAGCCGGGCTCTGAGCCAGCCGCCAACACAGTGCGTGTTCTCGACCGCCCCCGCCGACCACCAGGATCCTCATAGAGAGAGTGTCTGCTCCCTGTCCGGGCCGACGGAGATGTGCCTGACCCGCACGCTCCCCAACTCCTGGAGCAGCCCCACGTAGGTCTGGGCGGCCGCGGGGAGGTCGGCGAACCGACGCGCCCGCGAGATGTCTTCGGACCACCCCTGGACCTCTTCGTACCGCGGCGAGGCCTTGTGAAAGATCGTCTGGTTCGGAGGGAAGTCTTCGAGTCGCTCTCCATCGAACTCGTACGCCGTGCAAACCTTCAACACGGACAAGCCCGACAGCACGTCGAGCTTCGTCAGGAAGATCTCGGTCAGGCCGTTCAGCCGGGCGGAGTACCGGGCGAGCACGGCATCGAACCATCCACAGCGTCGGGGCCGACCGGTGGTCGTCCCGAACTCCTGTCCCCTCTGGCCCATGTGGGTCCCTGCGTGCCCGAGTTCCTCGGTCGGGAATGGCCCCGAGCCCACTCTCGTCACGTACGCCTTGCTCACTCCGATCACCCGGTCGACCTCGCACGGCCCGAGCCCGGAGCCGGCCAGCGCACCCCCCGCAACCGGATTCGAGGACGTGACGAACGGATAGGTCCCGTGATCGAGGTCGAGCAGGGTGCCCTGTGCCCCTTCCAGGAGCAGGCGCTTGCCCGCCCGAAGCGCCCGGTACAGGAGGCCGCTCGTGTCGGAGACGTGGGGGGCCAGGCGCTCACCCTTCGCCAAGTAGTCCTGGACGATCTCATCTGCGTCGAGGGGCAGGCGGTTGTAGATCTTCGTCAGGATGAGATTCTTCTCCTTGAGGACCACCTCGAGCTTCTGGCGAAAGATCTTCGGGTCAAGAAGGTCTTGGACCCGGATGCCGATCCTGGAAGCCTTGTCGGCATAGGCGGGGCCGATGCCGCGCTTCGTCGTCCCGAGCTTTTGCTTGCCCAGGTATCTCTCCGTGACCTTTTCCAGCTCCAGGTGATACGGCATGATCAGGTGGGCGTTGCCCGAGACCGCCAGGCTCGAGGGATCGATCCCCCGCTTGGCCAGCGCATCCATCTCCTCGAGCAGGACTCCGGGGTCGACCACAACGCCGTCTGCGATCACCGGGGTTACGTGCGCGTAGAGGATCCCGGATGGGATCAGGTGCAGCTTGAGAAGCTGCCCCCCCGCCAGAACGGTGTGGCCCGCGTTGTTTCCGCCCTGGTAGCGGACCACGTAGTCGGTCTCGCCGGCGAGGAGGTCGGTGGCCTTGCCCTTTCCCTCGTCCCCCCACTGCGTCCCGACGAGGATGGTTGCTGGCACGGCGGCGATTCTATCGGGCGGTACGAGGTCGACTTAGCGTTCGATGCGGAACTTGATGCGGACGTGTGTGTGGTATTCCTTGATCTTGTCCCCGTCGACGATGGCCGACGTCTCCAGGACGTCCATGCCTTCGATCCCCCGAAGGGTCTTGCCGGCCTCGGCCAGAGCCTGGGCCGCCGCGTCTCGCCATGACTCGGTCGAGACGCCGACCAGATCGATCGTCTTGATGACCGACATCCCCCTCCTCCTCTCGTCTCCCTCTCAGCGACCACCTTCGTGAAGCCCGGGCGGGTCAGGCTGCGGCGTGCTCCATATCCGACGTGTAGCTGCCGCTCCTTGCCGCGCCGTTAAGCCGGGCCCGCTCGTAGAAAGCGCGTTGTCCTGCCTCCAGCTTCTCCGCCTTGCCACCCCA
>WNFU01001336.1_pt1 | contig 34526 bp, 34 predicted proteins | sample 5400121 | NCBI WGS metagenome assembly WNFU01 (sample SAMN13153360, study PRJNA577476) | soil metagenome | isolation source: 100 cm soil or saprolite under grassland replicate 1 | place: USA:California | collected 2016-06-15
GGCGTCGTCTCGCCGAGCGTGCAGCTGCGCATCACCCCTGGCGGCGTCCCGCGGGTGGTCTCCACCCACGACCAGGTGCTGGGCGGCCCCAACGACCAGGTGTACCTGGGCTGCCGCTTCCCGGCCGACCAGCGCTACCGGGCGTCGATCCAGGAGGCGGCGATGGGGTCCGCCCGCGTGCTCGCGGCCCACGGGGTGATCGGCTCGTTCGGCATCGACTTCTTCGTCGTGCCCGAGGGACGCGGCTTCCGTGTGTTCCTCGCCGAGATCAACCTGCGCGTCGGCGGCACCACCCACCCGTTCGGCATGGTCTCGCTCGCCAGCGAGGGCAGCTACGACCTGGGCTCCGGCGAGCTCAAGGCGGGCGGGCGCGCGAAGTGCTACGTGTCGACCGACAACCTGAAGTCGCGGCGCCTGGCAGGCCAGCCGCCCGGCAGGGTGATCGAGCAGCTGCGCCGCCATGGCATGGCGTTCGACTCCAGGACGATGACGGGCGCGACCCTGCATCTGCTCGGTGCCCTGCGCGAGCACGGGAAGCTGGGCGTGACCTGCGTCGGTGACTCGCCCGAAGAGGCCGAGGAGCGCTACCGCCAGATTCTCGCGACGCTGTCACCGTCGTAGGCTCTCCATCACGCCCGTCGACCTGGAAGGGATGGAGAGAGCATGACGCTGCTGCTGCGAGGCGGAACGCTGATCGACGGGACCGGGGCCGACCCGGTCGACGATGCCGTGGTGATGACCGAGGGCGAGCTGCTGAGCCGGGTCGGGCGGCGGCAGGCCACCATGGCCGGCGGCGGGGTGGAGGAGGTCGACTGCGATGGGCTCACGCTGCTGCCGGGGCTGATCGACGCGCACAGTCACCTCGGCCTGATCACGGTCGAGGCGCCCGAGCGGGTCCCACCGGCGGTGGCCGCCGCGCAGATCTTCCGCAACTGCGAGCTGGCGCTGGACGCGGGCTTCACCACCGTGCGCGACGTGGCCGGCATCGACGGCGGCGTGGCGCGGGCGGTGGCCGAGGGGCTGGTGCGCGGCCCGAGGATCCTGCCGTCGGGGCCGATGCTGTCGCAGACCGGCGGCCACGGCGACCACGCGCCGGCGTTCCTGGACGCCCACCACTATGCCTATGGCGGCGTCGCGGGCATCAGCCAGATCAACGCCACCTGCGACGGGCCCGACCAGGTGCGGCTCGCCGCCCGCCGCGCCTTCCGCCACGGTGCCACGCAGATCAAGGTGTGCGTCTCCGGTGGAGTGGTGTCCTTCAGCGACAGTCTGGAGGACGCCCAGTTCAGCGTGGCCGAGCTGCGCGCGGCGGTGGAGGAGGCCGAGGCCCGCGGCACCTATGTCACCGCGCACGCGCACAGCGTCCGCGGGATCCTGAACGGTCTCGAGGCGGGGGTGTCCTGCTTCGAGCACGGCACCTTCCTGGACGAGGCGACCGCCCAGCGGATGGCCGAGGTGGGCGCGGATCTGGTGCCCACCTTCGCCGTGCTGCGGCTGATGACGCGCCGCTGGCGCGAGTGGGGCGTGCCCGAGTCCGCGCTGCCGCGGCTGGCCGGGGTGGAGGACGCCATGGCCGCTTCGACGAAGCTGGCCATCGCGGCGGGCGTGCGGGTTGGGTCCGGCTCCGACCTCCTTGGCCCGAGGCAGGAGCACCGCGGGCTCGAGCTGGTGATCAAGGCCGAGCTGCTCGGCCCGATGGCGGCGATCGTCTCCGCCACCTCGACCAACGCGGCGATCCTGTGGCTGGAGCGGCGCATCGGCCGTCTGGCCGAGGGGCTGGTGGCCGACGTGATCGCGGTCGACGGCGACCCGCTCGCGGAGCCGTCGCTGCTCGACGACCCCGACCGCGTGAGGCTGGTGGTCAAGGCCGGCCAGGTGGTCAAGGACACCCGCGCCTTGCGAGGGAGCAGATGACCCAAGGGCACGCGACGGACCCGTACAAGCGCACCTTCCCGAGCCTTGAGTTCGAGCGGCCCGCCGAGGGCGTGCTGCGGATCGTGATGAGCGCCCCCGGGCGCCTCAATGCCGCCGACGCCGCGATGCACCGCGACCTCTCGCGGGTCTGGCTCACCGTCGATCAAGACCCCGAGGTGCGCGCGGTGATCGTGCGCGGCGCGGGGGACGCCTTCTCGGCCGGCGGCGACCTCGACCTGGTGGAGGCGATCGCCGACGACTTCGCGACCCGGGTCCAGGTGATGCGCGAGGCACGCGACATCGTCTACAACCTCGTCAACTGCGCCAAGCCGGTGGTCTCGGCCATGGCCGGCCCGGCGGTCGGGGCCGGGCTGGTGGTGGGCCTGCTCGCCGACGTGTCGATCGCCGGCCGCTCGGCCCGCATCATCGACGGTCACACGCGGCTGGGCGTGGTCGCCGGCGACCACGCCGCGCTCGTCTGGCCGCTGCTCTGCGGCCTCGCCAAGGCCAAGTACCACCTGCTGCTGTGCGAGCCGCTGTCCGGGGAGGAGGCCGAGCGGATCGGCCTGGTGTCCCTCTGCGTCGACGACGCCGAGCTGCACGGCACCGCCCTGGAGGTCGCCGTCAAGCTGGCCGCGGGCTCCCAGACGGCGATCAGGTGGACCAAGTACGCCCTCAACAACTGGCTGCGACTGGCCGGGCCGACCTTCGACACCTCGCTGGCCCTGGAGTTCATGGGGTTCGCCGGCCCCGACGTGCGCGAGGGCCTCGCCTCGCTGCGCGCCAGGCGTCCGCCGAGCTTCGGCGGCCCGGCACCGGAGTGACAGGGGATTGCTGGGATGGACGAGGCGACCGCGGCCTTCAGACCGGAGCTTCGCAGCGCCGTCGAGTGGCGCGGCGACCATCTGGAGGCGATCGACCAGACTGCGCTGCCGGAGCGCTTCACCGTGCTCGAGCTGCGCACCGTCGGCGAGGTGGCGGACGCGCTGCGCCGGCTGGTGGTGCGTGGCGCCCCCGCGATCGGCGTGGCCGCCGCCTTCGGTGTGGTCATCGGGCTAGACGAGCGCCGGCCGGCCACCGCCGCGGCGGCCCGCGACGCGCTCGAGCAGGTGGTCGTGGAGCTCGAGGCCACCCGGCCGACCGCGGTGAACCTGCGCTGGGGCGCCCGCCGGGTGGCCGCGGCCGCCGCTGCCGGACACGACGCCGCCGCGATCCGGCAGCTCGCCCTCGACGAGGCCATGCGCGTGCTCTCCGAGGACCGTGAGGCCTGCCGGCGCATGGCCGACCACGGCCGCGCCGAGCTGGCCGGCAGGCGGCGGCTGCTCACCCACTGCAACACCGGCCGGCTCGCCACCGCCGGGCTCGGCACCGCGCTGGCCGTGGTCTACGCCAAGGCCGAGGCGGGCGAGCCGGTCGAGGTGCTCGTCTCCGAGACGCGCCCGCTGCTGCAGGGCGCCCGCCTCACCGCCTGGGAGCTGCTCGACGCCGGCATCCCCGTGACCCTGCTGGCCGACACCGCGGCGGGGTCCCGCGACGCTCGTGACCGCGTTCATCACCGACGCGGGCGTGCTGCGCCCGCCCTTCGCCGACTCGATCGCGCGGGCGCGGGCGGAAGAGCCGGAGCCCCGTTACCTTTCGTGACCTTCATCCTCCCGTTTATGGGATTGCCAGGTTGTGCCCTATACTCCCCCTCGCCTCGTACCGATAGGATAACGGAGGGATGAATTGCTCTCTATATACCGGTTTGCCATTGGCGTCGTCGCCGGGCTGGGGATGCTCGTCTTCGGCGGGCTGATCCTGGCCGACAGTGCGGTCAAGTGCGGCGCGAAAGTGATGGAGCCCGGGAGCAGCTGCACCACCACCCGCAAGGGCGTCACCACCGAGCGCACCTACGACGAGCAGCGATCCTATAACCGCCGCATCGGTGTCATCCTGACGGCGGGCGGGCCAGTCGTGGTCCTCGTGAGCGGGGCGTTCCTCGTTGGGACCCTCCGGAGGCGCCGCTCCAGCGCAGCCCCGGCGGGGCCCGTTTCGCACCAGGCGTAGCCCCGTCTCGAGCCCGGTCAGGCCTCGACCTTCTGGCCCTTGCCGATGACGACGACGCCGTCGGCGGAGACCACGAAGCGCTCCCGGTCACGCTCGAGGTCGACGCCGACCCGTGCGCCGTCCACGATCCGCACGTTCTTGTCCACGATCGCGTTGCGCACGACCGCGCCCTCGCCGATCTCGACCGCGTGCATCACCACCGACCCCTCGACCAGCGCGCCGGTGTCGATCCTGACCCCGGGGGAGAGGATCGAGCGGCGCACGGTCCCACCCGAGACGACCACGCCGGCGCACACCATCGAGTCCAGCGCCTGCCCACGGCGCTGCTCGTCGTCGAACACGAACTTGGCGGGCGGCAGTGGCTCGTGCCAGGTGAGAATCGGCCAGCGGTCGTTGTAGAGGTTGAAGATCGGGTGGACCGAGATCAGGTCCATGTGCGCCTCGTAGTACGCGTCGAGCGTGCCCACGTCGCGCCAGTAGGCGTGGTCCCGCTCGGTGGTCCCGGGCACGTCGTCGTCGGCGAAGTCGTAGACCTGCGCCTCGCCCCGCTCCACCAGCATCGGCACGACGTTGCCGCCGAGATCGTGCTTGGAGTGGCCGTCGGCCGCATCGACGGTGACCGCCTCGATCATCGTCGCGGTGGTGAACACGTAGTTGCCCATGGAGGCGTACGCCTGGTCGGGCGCGTCCGGCAGGCCCGGGGGCTCGGCCGGCTTCTCGTGGAACGCGCGGATGCCGCGCCCGTCCGCGGCGGTCTCGATCACACCGAACGACGTGGCCTCCCGGCGCGGCACCCGGATGCCGGCCACGGTCACGCCGGCGCCCGAGGCGACGTGCTGCTCGACCATCCGCCGCGGGTCCATTCGGTAGATGTGGTCGGCGCTGAAGACGATCACGTAGTCCGGCCGCTCGTCGTGGACCAGGTTGAGGCTCTGGAAGATCGCGTCGGACGAGCCCGCGTACCAGCGGGGCCCGCGGCGCATCTGCGCCGGCACCGGGGTCACGTAGTTGCCGAGCAGCGGTGACATCCGCCAGGTGGTGGCGATGTGGCGGTCGAGGCTGTGGCTCTTGTACTGGGTGAGCACGACGATGCGCAGGTAGCCGCCGTTGACCAGGTTGGAGAGGGCGAAGTCGACCAAGCGGTAGTCGCCCCCGAACGGCACCGCCGGCTTGGCCCGGTCCGCGGTGAGCGGCGCGAGTCGCTTGCCCTCGCCACCCGCGAGGACCATCGCGAGCACCTTCGGCTGCGCCATGGCCTGACTGTATCGCACACCTCCGGCCGCGCCCCTCAGCCTGCGCGCTGAAGCGTTCCCCTACGATACGAGGATGACGAGCTACGCCTTTGGCGACAACGACCTGGCGGTCGAGCGCCTGGCGAAGGTGGCGGAGCTGTTCGCGTCCTCCAGCGCGCGCTTCCTCGGCGCCTCGGTGGCCTTCCCGGTGAACCTGGCGGTCGACCTCGGCTGCGGGTCCGGGCATACCACCCGCCTGCTGGCCAGCACGGTCAGCCCGGCGCGAACGGTGGGACTGGACGCCTCCGCCGGCATGGTCGAGGTTGCCGGTGGCGAGGGCGATCGCGGCGTCGCGCTTGAGTACCTGCGGCACGACGTCACCGCCGTGCCCTTCCCGGTCGGTCCGGCCGATCTCGTCTATGCGCGCCTCCTGCTGAGCCACTTGACCGACCCGGGCGAGGTGCTGGCGGCGTGGGCCACTCAGCTCGGGCCCGGCGGGCTGCTGCTGCTCGACGAGGTGGAGTGGATCAGTACCGACGAGCCGGCGCTTGCCACCTACCTCGAGGTCGTTGCCGAGCTGCTCGAGCGCCGCGGTCACCGGCTCTGCACCGGGCCGCTGCCGGAGGCGCTGCCGGACCCGCCGGGCCTGCGCCGCCAGGCGAGCGCGGTGGCCACGCTCTCCCCAGGGGTGCGGCGCGCCGCCGCGATGTTCGGCCTCAACCTGCGGGTCTGGGGCGGCGATCCTTACGTGCGGGCCCACCATGGCGGCCTGCCCGAGCGGCTCGGCGCCGAGCTGGCGGGCCTGGTGGCGGCACCCGACCGCGACGGCATCACCTGGGGCATGCGCCAGATCGTCTACCGGTCGGCGCTGCCGTAGGCCTGGTCCAGCAGCTCGGCGGGGTGGAGCGCGCTCGTGGCGGAGCCCAGCGCGCCGAGGCCGGCTCTCAGGCTCCCCGGTGTGCCAGGCGGCACACCATGGCGACCGCCAGGGGGGTGGGGACAATCGTTTGACGTCCCCACCGCCTTCCGTAGCATCAGCTACAGGAAATTGCTCATGACGACGTTTCGGAGGCTCGCCCACGATGGCGCCCTTTCCCTGTCAACCTGGCTCCTGCTCCTGGCGTATCTATTCGTGCCACTTCTCGCCCGGCTACTGGTCGGCCATGGCGTGAAGCGAAAATCCGCTTGGGCCATGCTCGTGGCCGGACGCAGGCGCGTCCCGCGCGCTTGGGCGAGCTGTTCGTCCAGGGCGGTTCGGGCATCGTCCGCCTGAAGCTCAAGAGCGACCGGGACGGGAATCCACTCTGGCTGGCGGGCGTGTACCGGGAAGAGACACAGGCCAGACGCAGGATGGCGTCCAGGATTTGGGAGGTTGCCCGGTGACCTGGAGGCAGTCACTCGCAAGGTGGTGGAGGGCTCACCAGGAGCGATCCCGGTATAAGCGTATGAACAGGAGCATCTTTCTTCCGAGTCTGTCGTCCCTGGGCCCGCAGGAGGAGCCGTTGAACCTGCAGGAAATCAGGGTGCCCGAGGGCGTTCCCACGATCGATGAGGCTGAGTACAAGGCGAGGGAGGCGCGCAGGGCGCGGCTCGCGGGTGAGGACGTGCCCGGCCACCGGCCAGACGACCGCGACGATTTTGGTTACTCATAATCGCTGCTCGTATCCTGCTGTGAGGTGCCGAGCCGGGCAAGGCACGGTAAGGTCCGGGCCTGCCACCGAACCATGGGCCGGAGTCCGTCATGACATTCCCGGGCGTCTCGCGCTGGCGCTTCCCCGACCCGTCCACCGCCGACGAGGACGGCGTGGTCGGGTTCGGCGCCGACCTCCAGCCGGCCACCCTGCTGCACGCCTACCGGCAGGGAATCTTCCCCTGGCCGCACCCGGGGATGCCGCTGCCCTGGTTCTCGCCCGATCCGCGCGGCGTCATCCCACTTGACGGGCTGCACGTGTCGCGCTCGCTGCGCCGGCGACTGCGCCGCTGCGGCTTCCAGACCACGGTGGACCGGGACTTCCCGGCGGTCGTCGCGGCCTGCGCGGCGTGCCGCCGGCCCGAGGGCACCTGGATCCTCCCTGAGATGCACGCGGCCTACGTGCGCCTGCACCGGCTCGGCCACGCCCACAGCCTGGAGGTCTGGAGCGGCGATGAGCTGGTCGGCGGCCTGTACGGGATCGGGGTGGGGGCGGTCTTCACGGGCGAGTCCATGTTCCACCGGGTCAGCGACGCCTCCAAGATGGCGCTGGTCGACCTGGTCGCCCGGCTGGTCGAGGCGGGCGGCTGGCTGATCGACGTGCAGCTCCCCACCCCGCACCTCACCAGCCTCGGCGCGCGCCCCATGGCGCGGCGGGACTTCCTGGCGCTGCTGCGGCGTGCGCGCGACGTGCCGGTCTCCCTGCCGCTGGACCGCCGGCCGGTCGCGCGGCTGGCGCCCCCTGCGCCCGCTGCGCCGGTCGCATCCGCTGTGCCGCCGGCCCGCTTGCCCGTCCCGACCCCGGGTATGCCGACCGAGAGGGACTGCTAGGCGGGAGGGAAGCCGGTCAGCTGGAGGGAGCGAGCATGCGTGGCACGATGACGGCCAAGGTCCTCGAGCAGCATCTGGTCGGCGGGCGCCTCGCGCCCGGAGAGGAGATCTCGCTCAGGATCGACCAGACCCTGCTGCAGGACGCCACTGGCACGATGGCGTGCCTGGAGCTGGAGGCACTCGGCGTCGACCGGGTCCGCACCGACCTCGCCGTGGTGTACGTGGACCACAACATGATCCAGTTCGACCACCGCAACGCCGACGACCACCTCTTCCTGCAGACCTGCGCGGCCAGGTACGGCATGAAGCTCTCGCGGCCCGGCAACGGCATCTGCCACCAGGTCCACACCGAGCGTTTCGCCCGACCGGGAGCGACCCTGCTCGGCGCGGACTCGCACACCTCGACCTCCGGGTCGTGCGGCTCGCTGGCGATCGGCGCCGGCGGGCTCGAGGTTGCCCTGGCCATGGCGGGTCATCCCTTTCAGATGCCCACTCCGATCGTGGTCGGCGTGCACCTGGAGGGCGAGCTGCCGCCCTGGGTCGCGTCCAAGGACCTCATCCTGTGGCTGCTCCGCCGCCGCACAGTCAAGGGTGGGCTGCACCGCGTCTTCGAGTTCACCGGTCCGGGCATTGCGACGCTGCCGGTCACGCAGCGCGCCACCGTCTGCAACATGATCACCGAGCTCGGGGCGACCACCGCGATCTTTCCCTCCGACGAGCAGACGCGCCGGTTCCTCGGGCGCCAGCACCGCGGCGACCAGTGGGTCGAGCTTGGCCCGGATCCTGACGCCTCCTTCGACGAAGAGATCCATGTCGACTTGTCGACACTGGAGCCGCTGATCGCCAAGCCGCACTCGCCGGACAACGTCGTGCCCGTGGAGGAGGTGGCAGGCACCCCGGTGTCCCAGGTGTGCTTCGGCTCGAGCGTGAACTCCTGGTACGAGGATCTGGCCATCCCGGCAGCCATGCTGCGCGGCGGCCACCTCCCTCCGACGACCGCGGCCACCGTCTCGCCGGGCAGCCGCCAGATCCTGCGGGCGATCACCGCTTCTGGCGTGCTGGCCGACCTCGAAGGGGCGGGCGTGCGAATCCTCGAACCGGCCTGCGGACCGTGCGTGGGCATGGGTCAGGCGCCGCCGTCCGGCAAGGTGAGCGTGAGGACCTTCAACCGCAACTTCAAGGGCCGCTCCGGCACGGTCGACGACCAGGTCTTTCTGACCTCGCCGGCCACGGCCGCGGCCACCGTGCTGGCCGGCGCCATCACCGATCCCCGCACGCTCAGGGAGGCGCCGACGATCCGCGAGCCCGACCCACCGGTGGACGACTCCATGATCGTCGACCCGCCGCCGCGGGCGGAGGCCGAGCGGGTCGAGATCATCCGCGGCCCGAACATCAAGCCGCCGCCGCTGCCGCCGCCGCTGCCGGACACCCTCGCCGGCAGAGTGCTGATCGTCCTGCCCGACAACGTCCCCACCGGCTCGATGGCGCCCGACGGCGCGATCGTGATGGCCGACCGCTCCAACGTCGCCGCGCTGGCCGAATACACCTTCAGGAACGAGGATCCCGACTTCGTGCGCCGCGCGCGGGATTGGCACGGCGGCTTCATCGTGGCCGGCGACAACTACGGCCAGGGCTCCAGCCGCGAGCATGCCGCGCTCGCGCCGCTCGCGCTCGGGGTGCGCGCGGTTCTGGTCGTGGGCCTGGCCCGCATCCACCGGCGTAACCTGATCGCTCAGGGTCTGGTTCCTCTGCTGATCGATCGTGAGGTGCGCGACCGGCTCGAGGTGGGTGACCGGCTCGCGATGCCGGGCCTGCGCGAGGCGCTCGACGGCGGTGCCAGGGAAGTCGAGGTCCAGGTGGAGGGCGGGCCTGCCTTCGTGGCCCGGCTGGACCTGTCACGCCGCGAGCGCGAGACGGTCCTGGCGGGAGGTCTGCTGAACCAGTTGCGGGAGGAGAGGTCGGGGTGAGCGGAGACGTGCTCGAGGCGCTGGCCGCCGCGCGCCGGGTGGGGCAGCCGGTGGCGATGGGGACGACGGTGCGGACCGAGGGCGACCCGCCGTCGGCGCCGGGCAACCGGGCGTTGTTCGCGCCGGACGGGACGCTGCTGGCCGGGACGATCGGCTGCAACGGCCTGGACCGTCGCACCGGCCGGGACGCCGGCGACCTGCTGAGGTCGGGCACGCGCTCGGCCATCCAGCGCTACACCAGCTTCGAGGGCGAGCCGGGCGAGGGCGTGGTCGAGGTGTTCCTGGAGGCCTTCGGCGGGCGACCCAGGCTGCTGGTCGGCGGCGGCGGCCCGGTGGCCGACGCGCTGGCCGCGATCGGCGAGGCGGTCGGCCTGGCCGTGCGGGCGGAGCCGCCCGGCTCCGAGGAGTTCGCCAGCTCGGTCGACGGGCTCGGCCCGCGGGACGCGGTCGTCTTCGTCGACCACGACGACCCGGATCTGCTGCCGGCGCTCATCCGGGCGCTCGGCGGCGAGGTCGGGTACGTCGGGGTGATGGGCAGCCGGCGCCACACTCCGGGCTTCGTCGCCAAGCTGCGCGAGGCCGGCGTCGATCTCGACCGCCTCCACAGCCCGACCGGACTGGACCTTGGCGCCAGAGTGCCACCGGAGATCGCCCTGTCGATCCTGGCCGAGGTCATGGCCGCCACCAGGGACAGACCCGGCACCAGCCTCAGCATCGTCGGCCGCCCGGACGGCGCCTGACGCGCCCGCGCCCGCGGTCGACCGCTCAGGAAAAGGCCCCGAGTCCGCACCGGTTGCCAGCCGGTGGGTCTCCTCGGGGCCTCTTCACACCCCCCGAACGGCACCCAGTTGATCCGCCCTGGGGGGCGGATCGGACCGCCGAAGCAGTCGCGCCCCAATCCCTGGGAGGGATCGACGCGCATGGCCCGACGCCACCACGCCCGACCAGCCGTTCCCCGGCACGAGGGCAGCGGCCATGCCACCCTGCCGGTGAAACGGACTCTGCCAGACTGACCACTTCGTAGTCAATCCCCGATCCGTCGGATTTGCCGGACGGCAGCGGAAAATGCAGAGCGGTAGGCTGCTGCCTGACGACGCCGCCGGCCGACGCCGTGCCGGTGTGAGAAGAGGCAAAGAAGAAAGGACCGCACCCGTCATGCCCATCCAAGTCGGCCAGCCAGCCCCCGACTTCGTGCTCAAGGACCAGGACGGCCAGACGCGCCGGCTGTCCGACTACTCCGGCAAGAAGAACGTCCTGCTGGTGTTCTACCCGCTGGCGTTCTCAGGCATCTGCACTGGCGAGCTGTGCCAGCTCCGCGACGACCTGCCGAGCTTCGAGAACGAGGACACCACCATCCTCGCCGTCTCGGTCGACTCGCCCTACGTGCTCAAGGCGTTCGCGGAGCGCGAGGGCTACCACTTCGGGCTGCTGAGCGACTTCTGGCCACACGGTGAGGTGGCCAGGACCTACGGCGTGTTCAACGAGGAGCGCGGCTTCGCCATCAGGGGCACGTTCATCGTGGACAAGGAGGGCGTCGTGCGGCACCTGACCGTCAACCAGCCGAGCGAGCCCCGCGACCCGGACGAGTACCGCCGGGCCCTGGCCGAACTCTAGCCTCGCCCGCTGACCGCTGCCGGCACGGGCCCGTGCCCGTTTGCGCCGAATCATCCTGAACTGCTGATTCGTCCCATATGGACTTGCCGTCGCATAGCGAGCCAGCCATGATTTGCGAGAAACACGCCATGCTCCCGAAGTAGTCAAGAACGTCAGTATTGAGGGGAAGAGGAACGTAGCCTTGACCGACGACAAGCAGTCGATCACCGAGCAGGCCTAGCTCAGCCATCCGGTGACTCACGACCCACTGCGCCTGGGTGACGTGCTCCGCGATGAGCTCGAGGAGCGGCGCGCCGGCGGCTATGACGTCGCCGGGGTGGAGGCGGACGTGGCGCGGGCGCTCGGCGACGGCGCCAGCAGCGCGCTGCTGCGCGCGCTGTGGTCAGTCGAGCAGACGCAGCAGCGGCCCGAATGGCCCTACCGCGAGCCGTCGACCTGGGACGAGATCCACGGTCAGCTCCCGCCCGCGTCCGACCTGCCGCCGCTCAGGCTCGACCACTGGGCCATGCTCGAGCGCCTGCAGGCCGCCTGGCAGGGGCGCGCGGCCGGCCGGCATCTCGGCCTGCCGGCCAAGGGCTGGGGCCACCGCCAGATCCCGCTCGACTACACCCTGCTCGGCCTGCACGTGCTGGAGACCTACGGGCTGGAGCTCGACACGCCGCAGGTGGCCGAGCAGTGGCTGGAGCACCTGCCCATCTATCAGGTCCACACCGCTGAGCGGGCGGCCTACCGCAACCTGGTGCTGGGCCTGGAACCGCCCGCTACCGCCGTCTGGCGCAACCCCTACCGTGAGTGGGTGGGCGCGCAGATCCGCGGGGACGTGTGGGGCTACGTCTCGCCCGGCAACCCGGCCGGCGCGGCAGCGCTCGCCTTCCGCGACGCGAGCCTGTCGCATACGCGCAACGGCATCTATGCCGCGCTGTGGGTGGCCGCGCTGCTGGCGGCGAGCTTCGTGACCGTGGACGCGCGCAGCGCCATCCAGGCCGGGCTCTGCCAGATCCCGACCCGCTCGCGGCTGGCCGAGGCGCTTCGAGAGGTCCTGGCCGTGCACGCCGAGGGGCTCGACTGGGCGGCCGCTCGCGAGCGCATCCGGGAGCGCTGCGGCCGCTACCACTGGATGCACGCGGTCTGCAACGCGGCCGTGGTCGCCGCGGCGCTGCTGTGGGGTGAGGGCAGCTTCGAGCGCACCATCGACCTCGCGGTGCAGGGCGGCTGGGACACCGACTGCAACGGTGCAACGGTCGGCTCGGTGCTCGGGGTCATGTATGGGGTGGCGGCCCTGCCGGCACGCCTGGTCGACCGGCTGGGCGACCGCATCCGCGGCACCATCCTCGGCACCGGTGGTGTGCCCGCCGTGAACCTTGCCGAGCGCACCCGCGCCGTGGCCCTGGGCCAGCGGCCAGGCTAGGGATGGGCCAGGGCGGGTGAAATTCATTGGACGGGCAAGTCGAGCTTCAGTAGGGTCGTGACAGACGATAACAATTTTGCTGGTCACACGCTCCCAGCGTGTGTGGAGGAAGCAAATCGTGCATCCCTCGATGACCCAGGAACTGGCCGATCAGCGGCGGCGAGAGCTGCTGCGCCGGGCCGAGCGGGCACGGTGGGCCAAGATGACCCGCTCCGCCTCGCGGGCCACGGCAGGCTGGGGTGGGTCGTCCCCGCGGGGCTGGCGCGCCGTCGCCGGCCTGGTCCTGGTCCGCATCGGGGTGCGTCTCGGCGGTGACGCCTTGGCCGACTCCGTGGTGGTCGTCCCGGGACGGGGAATGCGCCCCGCGACGCTGGCGGTGGTCTGGCGCGGACACGACCGCGGCCACGCCGAGCCATTTTCGCTTGCAACCGTGAAACGATGAGCGCGACGAAATAGAAGTCTCCTTCGGGTTCGTGAACGCCTGAATTGGAAGCGTCACAGCGGATCGCGCTGGCGCGGGAGCGGTTCCTCAACCGCCTGGTCCGCGGCGCTGGAGGCTCTCCGTCGCACCTCATACAGCAGGATGCCGGCGGCGACGGCGAGGTTGAGCGAGTGTGCGGTACCCACCATCGGGATGCGGACGCGGAGATCCCCACGCGCGAACAGGTCGGGGGGCAGGCCGCTCCCTTCGCTGCCGAGCAGGAGGGCAAGCGGCAGGGCGTAGTCGACGGTCCAGTGGTCACCGTCACCGTCCGCGTGCGCCGAGGTGGTGACCACGCTCAACCCGTGCGCTGCCGCCCATTGGAAGAACTCCTCGGGGTCGCGGGCGTGGGCGACCGGAACGGAGAAGACCGCTCCCATGCTCGCCTTCACCGCGGTCGGAGCGAACGGGTCCGTCGTCTCGCCGAGCAGGATCACGCCTCCCGAGCCGGCCGCGTCGGCGGTGCGAATGATCGTGCCGAGGTTGCCGGGATTGCCGATCTCGTGCAGCGCGACGAGGAGCGAGTCCGCTCGGACCGGCAGGTCGTCGAGGCGCGCCAGGCGCCCGTGGACGATCGCGGCGAGGCCGGACGGCCCGTCGCGCTCGGACAGGCGCTCGAACAGCTCGCGGGTGAGGCGCGCCACTCGGACGCCCTGTGCCTCCTGCTCGGCAACCATCCCCAGGGCGGGAGAGCCGTCGAGCAGCTCGGGCGCCACGATCAGCGTCTCGATCTCCAGGCCGGCTGACACCGCCTGCCAGACGGGCTGGACACCCTCGACGAAGAAGGCGCCCTCACGCCGGCGATGCTTGCGATCGGCGAGCAGGCGCACGCGCCTCACCAGGGGGTTGGCGGCGCTGCTGATCAGCGCCACCATGACGTCTCGCCGGGGGAGAGGCTCACACCGAGGCGGCCACGCTGGCGCAGCGCCTCGTACACGACCAGAGCGGCGGTGGTGGCGACGTTCAGGGAGTTCACCCGGCCGAACATCGGGATGCCGGCGGTTGCGTCGGCGGCGTCGAGCCAGGCGGGGCTCAGGCCGTGCTTCTCCGAGCCCACGGCGATCGCCGCCCCGCGCGTGAGGTCCAGGGTGACGAACGTCGATTCCGAATCTGGCGTGGTGGCGATGATCGCGATCCCCTGTCCCCGCAGCCACTCGACGAGCTCCTGGGTACCGGCCTCGGCGACCGGCACGGAGAAGACGGTTCCCTTGCTGGCGCGGACGATATTGGGGTTTCCCCAGTCGGTGACCGCCGCTGCGGCGACGACCGCGTCGACTCCCGCCGCCTCGGCGGTGCGCAGGATGGCGCCGAGGTTTCCTGGCTTCTCGACCGACTCGCACACCACGACCAGTGGATCGGCGCGCAGGCGCAGCCGCTCGAGGCTGGTCGGGACGGCCGGCATCAGGGCGAGCCAGCCGTCGGGGGCGTCCCGGTAGGATGCTCTCTCGAACGCCCGCTCGCCGAGCTCGATGAGCTCTGCCCCGGCGGCCTCGGCGGTCGCCAGCAGCGAGAGCTGGGCCTGGTCACGTATCAGTGCCGGGCAGTAGTAGAGCGACAGTGGCCGCGCGCCGCTCTCCAGCGCCAGGGAGAGCTCCTCGTAGCCCTCGACCAGCATGGTCCTGGAGCGCTCGCGGTCCCGGCGGCGGCGCAGCGCGATGATGGACCTCAACCTGGGGTTCGACGGGCTGGTGATCGTCGCCTTCGGCCGCGGCCGCGGACCCTCGTCCCGCATCGCCAGAGTATAGCGACGCCCCCGGTGTGCCGATAGCAATCAGGGGTGAGGCGCATGCCGCCGGAGCAGGGGAATGCGACAGTCAGCGGCCCGCGGGACGCGGGGGAGGCGCGGCCGCGCGTGCTGGTCGTCGCGGACAATGCCACCGAGCGCCTGGTCCTCGCCCGCCAGCTCGACCGCCTCGGGCTCGTCGCGACGGCCGTCGGCGACGGCACCGCGGCGGTCGAGGCGGTGCGGCGCGAGCGCTACGATGCCGTGCTGATGGACCGCCACCTGCCGGCGGAGGACGGGCTCGAGGCCACGCGCCTGATCCGGCGCGCCCCCCGCGGGATCGACCTGCCGATCATCGTCATGAGCGCCGACACGCGTGCGGAGCACAAGCGCGAGTGCCTGGACGCCGGCGTCAACGACTACCTCCCGAAGCCGCTGGAGATGGCGAGGCTGCGGGACACGCTGTTGCGATGGCTGCCGTCTCCGGCCAACCCAGGACAGCGGCTCAACCGGTCGGCGCTTGCCAGGGTGCGCGACGAGCTGGACGACGAGGCGCTGTTCGGAGAGCTGGTCAGCACCTTCCTGGTAGAGCTGCCCAAGCGCTGGTCCGCGCTGGCCGATGCGGCGGCCGCGGGCGACGCCCACCGGCTCGGCGAGGTCGCGCACCAGCTCGGCGGCTCGGCGGCACAGCTCGGCGCGGTCCGGCTGGCGGTGCTGTGCCGCCAGCTCCAGTTCGCCACCGGCACCGGCGCGCGGCCGGTCACCCTGGTGGCCGCGATCGAGATCGAGTGCCTCGCGCTTCCCGCCGCCCTGGAGCGGGCACGCCAGATGCTCGCGGTCCTTTAGGACGCGGAGCTCCGTGCCATCCGCGGCTTCCTCGACGAGCCGTTCGAGGGGGAGGTGCTGAGGAACTTCGACGGGCGGTGTAGCGTCGGTCACGGCAGCAAGCGAGGAGCTCGATCAGACGGGCTCGAGCTCCGTGGATGGAAGCAGCTCCTCGGGCGGTGCCGGCGTCTGGGCCATGCGGTCCAGCGCGGCCTGCAGCACCAGATCGGCGGCGTCGAGGTTCTCGCCGCAGAACTCGCAGCCGACCAGGGTGAAGACCTCGTCGCTGAGGTACTCGGCGTCGTTGCCGCAGCGTGGGCAGGCAAACATCGGTCCCCTCCTTTGCTATGGTCCGATGCCGTGGGTCGGCCTGGACCAAGGATCGATCGTGGCGCCGGCCGTGCCCACGGCCGAAGGACCCCTCCTCGCCGGGCAGTTGGCCCTCCATCCCCGACCATTCGCTCCGGTCAGGGTGAGCATCCCTTTTGTGCGCAGTGCAGCGGGCGATGACCAGGGTGGCCCGCTTGCGGGGAGCCGTTCGGCCCTGGTTTCGAGCCTGGTCGGACGGGGAGCATCGGGCGGGAAGGGAACGGAGTCGTCATGCGGGAGGATGCGGAGTCGTCATGGTCGACCTGCGGACCGGCTACCTGGGCCTGCGGCTGCGTTCGCCGCTGGTGGCCTCGGCGTCGCCGCTGACCGGCAACCTGGACGACCTGCGCCGCCTGGAGGCAGCCGGCGCCGCGGCGGTGGTGCTGCCATCGCTGTTCCAGGAGCAGCTCACCGGCCAGCCGCCGGAGCTGGAGCGGGCGGTCGACCCGGACGAGTACCTGCGGCTGATCGAGCGGACCAAGGACGCCCTTTCCATTCCGGTGATCGCCAGCCTCAACGGCACCGCGGCCGGCTCCTGGCTGGAGCACGCCCACCTGCTGGAGGAGGCCGGCGCGGACGCGGTCGAGCTGAACGTCTACGTGATCGCCGCCCACTTCGGCCGGGACGGCCACGAGGTCGAGGTGGCCTGCCTGGACCTGGTGCGTGCCGCGCGGCAGGCGCTCGGGGTCCCGCTGGCGGTCAAGCTGGGTCCGTTCTACAGCGCCATGGCCAACATGGCGCTGCGGCTGGCGGAGGCCGGCGCTGACGGGCTGGTGCTGTTCAACCGCTTCTACCAGCCCGACATCGACGTGGAGCGGCTGGAGGTGGCGCCGACCCTCGCCTTGAGCACGCCTGAGGAGCTGCGCCTGCGGCTGCGCTGGATCGGCATCCTGCACCGGCAGATACCGATGTCGCTGGCGGCCACCGGCGGGGTCCACAGCGGGCAGGACGTGGTCAAGGTGCTGCTGGCCGGCGCGGACGTGGCGATGCTGGCCTCAGCGCTGCTGCGCCACGGTCCTGAGCACCTGTCGCGGGTGGAGGCGGAGCTGCGCGCGTGGCTGGAGCGCCACGGCCACGAGTCGGTGGACCGGGTGCGTGGCCGGCTGAGCCGGGCTGGGATCCGCGACGCTGCGGCCTACGAGCGCGCCAACTACGTGAGCCTGCTCGCCTCGGCCACCCAGGATGGCCGCGAGAGGACGGAATGGTCGTGAGAGCGGCCCGGTCAGGGGAGGACCTTCGCTTCCTGGGATTCGGCGTGCCGACCCGGTAGGCTCGGCAGCGTTGCCATGCTGGACCGGACCCGACGCCTGCTCGCAAGGGGGACAGATGGGGGCAACGCTGGCGACGCCGGCACCGCCGAGCGACGACAAGCGCTGGCGGATCGTTGCGACGCGCATGCGCCGAATGGGTCGCCGCCCGGACGCACTGATCGAAGTCCTCCACAGCGTGCAGGAGGCGTTCGGCTACCTCGACGGCGACGCGCTCGCCTACGTCGGCGGGTCGCTGGGCGTACCGCTGAGCAAGGTCTACGGGGTGGCGACCTTCTACGCGTTCTTCACCCTGAAGCCGCAGGGCAGGCACGCCTGCGTGGTGTGCACCGGCACGGCCTGCTACATCAACGGCGCCAGCGGGATCCTCGCGCGAATCCGCCACGACCTCGGCGTGCGGCCTGGCCAGACCACTGACGACGGGGAGCTGTCACTGCTCACCGCCCGCTGCCTGGGTGCGTGCAGCCTGGCGCCGGCGATGGTCCTCGACGGCGAGGTGCACGGCAAGCTGACACCCGACGGGGTCGTCGAGCGACTGGAGGCGCTGTGAGCGAGATCGGGGGCGAGGCCCGCCGGGAGCCGGGCGCGCCGCAGCGGCGGCACGAGGTCGGAGTGGTCCCCAAGGGGCCCGTGCGCGCCTCCGCGCACGTCTGCGAGGCGGCGAGCTGCCTGTCCAGCCAGTCGGACCGGGTCCTGAAGGCGATCAGCGAGGGGGTCAGGAGGGCGGGCCTGACCGACGTGGCCGTCAAGCGGGTCGGCTGTCTCGGACTGTGCGCGGCGGGCCCGCTGGTCGAGGTGTCCCAGATCGGCCGGCTGTTCGAGCACGTCCAGCCGGACGCCGACGGCGGGGCCAGCGTGGACGGCGTGGTGGAGGCGTTGCGCAGCCTCGAGCCCGGTCAGGCGCCCGCGCCGCGCGCGCCCTTCTTCTCGCGGCAGCTCCGGGTGGTGACCGAGAACTCAGGCCGGATCGACCCCGAGAGCCTGGACGACTACCTGGCCGCCGGGGGCTACCAGGCGCTGCGCGGTGCGCTGACGACCATGAACCCCGCTCAGGTGATCGAGGAGGTCACCCGCAGCGGGCTGCGCGGGCGTGGCGGCGCCGGCTACCCGACGGGACTGAAGTGGTCGACGGTCGCCAAGGCGCCCGGCGACGCCAAGTACGTCATCTGCAACGCCGACGAGGGCGACCCGGGCGCGTTCATGGACCGCAGCGTGCTGGAGAGCGACCCGCACCGGGTGCTGGAGGGCATGGCGATCGCCGGCTACGCCGTCGGCGCCGCCCAGGGCTACGTCTACTGCCGGGCGGAGTACCCGCTCGCGGTCGCCCGCCTCAAGACCGCCATCCGCCTGGCCACCCGCGCCGGCCTGCTCGGCGGCGACATCGCCGACACGCCGTTCAGCTTCTCGGTCGAGATCCGCCTGGGCGCGGGCGCTTTCGTCTGCGGCGAGGAGACCGCGCTGATCGCCTCCGTCCAGGGCGGCCGCGGCTCGCCGCGCCCGCGCCCGCCGTACCCGGCCGTGTCCGGCCTGTGGGGCCGCCCGACGCTGATCAACAACGTCGAGACCTTCGCCGGCGTCGCCCCGATCCTGCGCAACGGCGGCGACTGGTACGCCGGCATCGGCACCCCGGCGAGCAAGGGCACCAAGGTGTTCGCGCTGGCCGGCCGGGTGCGCAACACCGGGCTGGTCGAGGTGCCCATGGGCATCACCCTACGCGAGATCGTGTACGAGATCGGCGGTGGCATCGTCGACGGGCGGCCGTTCAAGGCGGTCCAGACCGGCGGGCCGTCCGGGGGCTGCATCCCCGAGGAGCTGCTCGATATGCCGGTCGACTACCAGTCGCTGCAGGAGGCCGGCTCGATCATGGGGTCCGGCGGCATGATCGTGATGGACGACACCGCCTGCATGGTCGACGTCGCCAGGTACTTCATGGACTTCTGCCGCGAGGAGTCCTGCGGTAAGTGCGTCCCCTGCCGGGTCGGCACGCACCAGCTCCACCTGCTGCTCACCAGGATCGCCGAGGGCGAGGCGAGCCTGGAGGACCTGCGCCGGCTCGAGCGGCTCGCCGGCATGGTCCAGAGCACCAGCCTGTGCGGGCTGGGCCAGAACGCGCCGAACCCGGTCTTCAGCACGCTGCGTTACTTCCGGCACGAGTACCTGGAGCACGTGGAGGATCGAGTCTGTCCCGCCGGGGTCTGCCAGGTGGCGGACCGGGAGGTGGTCGGGTGAGCGTCCACACGCTGAGGATCGACGGCGCCGACGTCGCCGGGGCGGAGGGCCAGACCTTGCTCGAGGTCGCGGTCGAGAACGGCATCGACATCCCCACCCTGTGCCATATGGACGGCCTGTCCGACGTCGGCGCCTGCCGCCTGTGCGTGGTCGAGGTCGGCGGGTCCGGGCGGCTGGCGCCGGCGTGCACCACCCGGGTCGAGGAGGGCATGAAGGTCACCGCCCATTCCGAGCGCCTGGCCGACTACCGCCGCACGATCGTCCAGATGCTGTTCGTGGAGCGCAACCACATCTGCTCGGTGTGCGTCGCCAACAACCACTGCGAGCTGCAGGACCTCGCCGCGGAGCTGGGGGTCGACCACCTCGACCTGCCGGCGGTCGACCCGGCCGTCGGCGTCGACGCCAGCCATGAGCTGTTCGCCATCGACCACAACCGCTGCGTGCTGTGCACCCGCTGCGTGCGCGTGTGCGACGAGATCGAGGGCGCGCACACCTGGGACGTGGCCGGGCGGGGCATCGACGCGCGCCTGGTCACCGACCTCGGCATGCCATGGGGCGAGTCGCCGACCTGCACCAGCTGTGGCAAGTGCGTGCAGGTCTGCCCCACCGGGGCGCTGTTCGAGAAGGGCCGGTCGGTCGCGGAGGGCGCCAAGGACCGGCGGCCGTTCCTGCCCTACCTCAAGCTCGTGCGCGACCAGAGGAGGGGCCAGTGAGCAGCCCGCGGCCACGCCTGGCGACCGTCTGGCTGGACGGCTGCTCGGGCTGCCACATGTCCTTCCTCGACATGGACGAGCGCCTGTTCGAGATCGCCGAGCGCGCCGACCTGGTCTACAGCCCGCTGGTGGACGTCAAGGAGTACCCGGAGCAGGTCGACGTGTGCCTGGTGGAGGGGGCGGTCTCCAGCGAGGAGGATCTGCGCAGGATCCGCCACATGCGCGCGCGCACCAGGATCCTGGTGTCCTTTGGCGACTGCGCCGTCACTACCAACGTGCCCGGCATGCGCAACCCGATCGGCCCGGGGCCGCTGCTGCGACGGGCCTACCAGGAGAACGTCAGCCAGAACCCCGGCGTGCCGGACCAGGTGGTGCCGGCGCTGCTGCCCAAGGCGCTCCCGGTGCACCAGGCCGTCAAGGTGGACGTGTTCATCCCGGGCTGCCCGCCGTCGGCCGACATCATCTACGACGCGCTGAACGACCTGCTGGAGGGGCGCGCGCCCGACACCTCACGCGCCCGCTTCGGCCGCTGAGCCCAGGGAGGAGACGGGGACGTGGGCCGCGACATCACGATCGACCCGGTGACCCGGATCGAGGGGCACGCCAAGATCACGCTGCAGCTCGACGACAACGGCGAGGTCGCCGACGCGCACTTCCACGTCACGCAGTTCCGCGGCTTCGAGCGGATCTGCCAGGGCCGCCCCGTGCACGAGATGCCCTCGATCATGGCGCGGATCTGTGGCATCTGCCCGGTGAGCCACCTGGTCGCCTCGGCCAAGGCGTGCGACCAGATCCTCGCGGTCTCCCCGCCACCGGCCGGCGCCGACCTGCGCCGGGTCATGAACCTGGCGCAGGTGGCGCAGTCCAACGCGCTCAGCTTCTTCCACCTGTCCTCGCCCGACCTGCTGTTCGGCTTCGACGCCGAGCCCGCCCGCCGCAACCTGCTCGGGGTGCTCGGCGAGCACCCGCAGCTTGCCAGGGACGGGGTGGCCGTGCGCCGCTTCGGCCAGCAGATCGTCGAGTCCCTGGGGGGCAAGCGCATCCATCCCGCGTGGGTGGTGCCCGGAGGCGTGGACGCGCCGCTGGCCGGCGAGACGCGCGAGCGGATGCTCGCCGGGGTGCCCGCCACACTGGAGGCGGTCGAGCGGGCGCTGGCCTGGTACAAGGCGTCGCTGGTGCGTTGGGAGGAGGAGGCGGGGCGCTTCGGCAGCTTCCGCTCGGCCTTCATGGGCCTGGTCGACCGCGACGGCGTGGTCGACCATTACGACGGCCTGCTGCGCGTGATCGACGCCGACGGCAACCTGCTCGCCGACCGGGTCGACCCGCGGCCCTACTGGAACTACCTGGGCGAGGCCGTTGAGCCGTGGTCGTACCTGAAATCGGCGTACTGGAAGCCGCTCGGCTACCCGGACGGGGTCTACCGCGTCGGCCCGCTGGCGCGGCTCAACGTCGCCGACCGGCTCGGCACGCCACGGGCGGACGAGGAGCTGGAGGAATTCCGCGGCCGGCTCGGCAGGGTCCCCGGTAGCTCGTTCCACTACCACTACGCCCGGCTGATCGACATGCTCAGCGCGGTCGAGCGGATCGGGGTGTTGTTGCGCGACCCGGAGATCCTCTCGCCGCGGGTGCGCTCGCACGCCGGCATCAACCGCGACGAGGGCATCGGCGTGGCGGAGGCGCCACGCGGCACGCTCATGCATCACTACAAGGTCGACGGCGACGGCATCGTGCAGTGGGCCAACCTGGTCATCGCCACCGGCCACAACAACCTGGCGATGAACCGCAGCGTGCTCCAGGTCGCCAGGCACTACGTCAAGGGCGAGCGGCTGCGGGAGTCGATGCTCAACCGGGTCGAGGCCGCCATCCGCTGCTACGACCCCTGCCTTTCCTGCTCCACCCACGCGGTGGGGGAGATGCCCCTGCACGTGCGGCTGCTCGGCCCGGCCGGCGCGGTCCTCGACGAGCTGCGGCGATGAGCACCAACGCCGGGGTGCTGGTGGTCGGCTACGGCAACTCCCTGCGCGGCGACGACGATCTCGGTTGGCACGCCGCGGCGCTGCTCGCCGCGGACCCGCGACTGGCCGGGGCTGAGGTGCTCGCCCGGCACCAGCTCACGCCGGAGCTCGCCGCGGAGGTCAGCCAGGCGGCGCTGGTGGTGCTGGTGGACGCGCGCGACGACGGCGGGCCACCCGGCGTGGTGACGGTACGGCGCGTGGTGCCAGGGACCTCCGCCCGCCCGACCTGGTCCCATCATCTCGACCCCGCCACCCTGGTCGAGCTGGCCAGCGCCCTGTACGGCAGCCCACCGCCGGTGTTCCTGGTCACTGCCGGCGTCGCCTCCCGCGAGGCGGGCGAGCGGCTCTCGCCCGTGATGGAGCGTGCGCTGCCGCGGGTGGTGGACGCGGTCGCCCGGATCGTGGCGGAGCGGTCCCCATGCACAAGGAGCGCACGATGACAACCGCAGACGGTTGGACCTGCATCGACGGCAACGAGGCCGCGGCCCGCGTCGCGCACCGGCTGAGCGAGGTGATCGCGATCTACCCGATCACCCCCGCCACGCCGATGGGAGAGCTGGCGGACACCTGGAGCGCGGCCGGGCGGCCGAACCTGTGGGGACAGGTCCCAGAGGTGGTGGAGCTGCAGAGCGAGGCGGGCGCCGCCGGGGTGCTGCATGGCGTGCTGCTCAAGGGCGCGCTCGGCACCACCTTCACCGCCTCGCAGGGCCTGCTGCTGATGCTGCCCAACATGTTCAAGATCGCGGGAGAGCTCACCCCCGCGGTCATCCACGTCGCCGCCCGCACGGTCGCCACGCACGCGCTGTCGATCTTCGGCGACCATTCGGACGTCATGGCGGCCCGCCCGACCGGCTGGGCGCTGCTCGCGTCCGCCTCGGTGCAGGAGGCGCATGACCTGGCACTGGTCGCCCACGCCGCGACGCTGGAGGCGCGCGTGCCGTTCCTGCACTTCTTCGACGGCTATCGCACCTCGCACGAGGTCGCCAAGATCCGCGCGCTGACCGACGACGACCTCGCCGCCGTCGTCGGCCAGGAGCACGTCCAGGCCCACCGCGACCGCGGCCTGTCGCCCGACCGGCCGCGCCTGCGCGGCTCGGCCCAGAACCCGGACGTGTTCTTCCAGGCCCGCGAGGCCGTCAACCCCTTCTACGCCGCGGTCCCCGGGATCGTGCAGGCCAGCATGGACAAGCTGGCAGAGCGGACCGGGCGGCGCTACCGCCTGGTCGACTACGAGGGCGACCCCGAGGCCGAGCGGGTCGTGGTGCTGATGGGCTCGGCCGCGGGCGCCACGGCGGAGGCCGTGGCGGCGATGAACGCCGCCGGCGAGCGGGTCGGGCTCGTCACCGTGCGCCTGTACCGGCCGTTCCCGGCCGAGGTCCTGGCCGCGGCGCTGCCACCGACGGTGCGGCGCGTGGCCGTGCTGGACCGGACCAAGGAGCCGGGCGCGACCGGTGAGCCGCTGTACCAGGACGTCGTGACCGCGCTCGCGGAGCACGCCGCCGCCACCGGCACGCCGCCGCCGCTGGTCGTCGGCGGACGCTACGGCCTGGCCTCCAAGGAGTTCACCCCCGCGATGGCCAGAGCGGTCCTCGATGGGCTCGCCGCCGACCGGCCCCGCAACCACTTCACCGTCGGCATCGCCGACGACGTGAGCCGCACCAGCCTGCCGGTGGACGGCTCGTTCCAGACCGAGGATCCCGACGGGCTGCGCGCGGTCTTCTACGGCCTCGGCAGCGATGGCACGGTCAGCGCGAACAAGACCGCGGTCAAGATCATCGGCGAAGGCACCGACCTGTTCGCCCAGGGCTACTTCGAGTACGACTCCAAGAAGTCCGGCTCGGTGACGGTCTCGCACCTGCGCATGTCGTCCCGTCCGATCCGCTCGACGTACCGGATCGAGCATGCGAATTTCGTCGCCTGCCACCAGTCCAACTTCCTGGAGCGCATGGACGTGCTGGAGCGTGCCGCGCCGGGCGCGACCTTCCTGCTGAACACTCCCTGGCCCGCCGACGAGGTCTGGGACCACCTGCCCGTCGAGGTGCAGCGCGACGTCGTCGACAAGGGCCTCGACCTGTGGGTGGTCGACGCCGCACGGGTCGCCCGCGAGGCCGGGCTGGGCCACCGCATCAACACCGTGATGCAGCCGTGCTTCTTCGCGCTGGCCGGCGTGCTCGAGCGCGAGCAGGCGATCGCCGCGATCAAGCGCTGGGTCGAGAGCGCGTTCAGCCGGCGTGGCGAGGAGGTGGTCGCGCGCAACTTCGCCGCGATCGACAACGCCGTGGCGGCGCTCAGCCACGTCCAGGTGCCCGCCGCGGCGACCGCCACCCGCCACCGGCGCCCGGCCGTCGCCGCGGACGCGCCCGACTTCGTGCGGCGCGTCACCGCCCGCATGCTGGAGGGCAAGGGCGATCTGCTGCCGGTCAGCGCCCTGCCGGTCGACGGCACCTTCCCGACCGGCAGCGCGCAGTGGGAGAAGCGCTCGCTCGCCGCGGAGATCCCCGTCTGGGACCCGTCGATCTGCATCGACTGCGGCAAGTGCGCGATCGTCTGCCCGCACACCACGATCCGTATGAAGGTCTTCGAGCCGGACGCGCTCCAGGGGGCCCCGGACAGCTTCCTCTCCAAAGACTTCCGCTCGCGCGACCTGCCGGGCCGCCGGCTCACCATCCAGGTCGCCCCCGACGACTGCACCGGCTGCGGCGTGTGCGTCGAAGTCTGCCCGGCGCACTCCAAGCAGGAGGTCAAGCACAAGGCGATCAACATGACCCCGATCGACGCCTTCCTCGAGCGCGAGCGGGTCAACTGGGACTTCTTCCTGGAGATCCCGGAGCTCGACCGGGAGCTGATGGCGCCGGACTCGGTCAAGGGCTCGCAGGTGCGCCAGCCGCTGTTCGAGTTCTCCGGCGCCTGCGCGGGCTGCGGCGAGACGCCGTACCTCAAGTTGATCTCCCAGCTCTTCGGCGACCGGCTGCTGGTCGCCAACGCCACCGGCTGCTCCTCGATCTACGGCGGGAACCTGCCCACCACGCCGTGGTCGGTGAACGCCGAGGGACGCGGCCCCGCCTGGGCGAACTCGCTGTTCGAGGACAACGCCGAGTTCGGCCTCGGCATCCGCCTGGCCGCCGACAGCCTCCACGAGCGCGCTCGGCAACTGGTCGACCGGCTCGCGCCCGTGCTCGGCGCCGATCTTGCCCGCGCCGTCCTGGACGCCGACCAGGACGGCGAGGCCGCCGTCGCCGCCCAGCGCGAGCGGGTCGACGAGCTGCGCCACCGCCTGGCGAGGCTCGACCGGCCCGAGGCGCGCGAGCTCGACGGCCTCGCCGACGAGCTGGTCCGCCGCAGCGTGTGGATCGTCGGCGGGGACGGCTGGGCCTACGACATCGGCTCGGGAGGGTTGGACGCCGTGCTCGCCTCCGGCCAGGACGTCAACGTGCTGGTGCTGGACACCGAGGTCTACTCCAACACCGGCGGGCAGGCGTCCAAGGCGACGCCGCGCGGCGCGGTCGCCAAGTTCGCCGCGCGCGGCAAGCAGACCGGCAAGAAGGACCTCGGCATGATCGCGATGAGCTACGGCAACGTCTACGTCGCCCAGGTCGCCCTCGGCTCCAGCGACATGCAGACCGTCAAGGCGCTGCTGGAGGCCGAGGCCTGGCCGGGGCCGTCGCTGGTGATCGCCTACTCCACCTGCATCGCGCACGGCTTCGACATGTCCGGCTCGATGGCGCACCAGCGCGACGCGGTCCGCTCGGGCCACTGGCCGCTGTACCGCTACCACCCCGACGCGGAGCGTCCCTTCCGGCTCGACTCCAAGTCGCCGACGGTGCCGCTGCGCCAGTTCGCCGAGACCGAGGCCCGCTTCGCCATGCTGGCCCGCACCGACCCGGGCGAGTTCGACCGGCTGATGGCGATCGCCGAAGCTGACACGCGCGAGCGCTGGCGCTACTACGAGCAGCTCGCCACGCTGCCGCGCACGGCTCCGCACCTGCCACCCCGCCCGGATGGCGACCCCGGCCGAGCCGTCCACGCCGAGGAGGAGGACGGCCGGTGATCGACCTGCGCACCCGCTACCTCGGTCTGGAGCTGCGCTCCCCGCTGGTCGCGTCGGCCTCGCCGCTGACCGGCGACGCCGACGGCCTGCGCCGCCTGGAGACCGCCGGCGCCGCCGCCGCGGTGCTGCCCTCGCTGTTCGAGGAGCAGCTCACCCATGACCAGGTCGAGCTCGACCGGCTGCTCGAGCAGACCTCGGAGCACGTCGGCGAGGCGCTCTCGTACTTCCCGGACCTGTCCGACTACAACACCGGGCCGTCCTCGTACCTCGGCCTGATCGAGCACGCCAAGCGGGCGGTCGCGATCCCGGTGATCGCCAGCCTCAACGGCACCACGCCCGGCGGCTGGGTGCGGCACGCCCGGCGCATGCAGGACGCCGGGGCGGACGCACTGGAGCTCAACCTGTACGCGATCGCCACCGACCCGCTGGTCGGTGGGGCCGAGCTGGAGGACCGCTACCTGGAGCTGGTCGCCGCGGTGCGCTCGGCGGTCACGATCCCGCTCGCGGTCAAGCTGAGCCCCTTCTTCACCGCGATGGCGAACATGGCCGTCCGGGTGGCCGAGGCGGGCGCCGACGGCCTGGTGCTGTTCAACCGCTTCTACCAGCCAGACCTCGACATCGACGCGCTGGACGTCGTGCCGCGGCTGGTGCTGTCCACCTCCGACGAGCTGCGCCTGCCACTGCGCTGGATCGCCATCCTCTACGGGCAGGTCCGCGTCTCGCTGGCGGCCACCACCGGCGTCCATACCGGCCTGGACGCCGCCAAGGTGCTGCTGGCCGGCGCCGACGTGGCCATGACGACCTCCGCGCTGCTGCGCCACGGGCCTGGCCACCTCACACAGATCGAGCAGGAGCTCGTCGCCATCCTCGACGAGCGTGACTACGCCTCGGTCGCCGAGCTGCGCGGCAGCATGAGCCGGCGCTCCATGCCCGACCCGGCCGGCTTCGAGCGCGCCAACTACGTCCGCACGCTCGCGTCCTGGGCCAGCCACAGCACCGTCAGTCCCGGCCAGGCGGCCACCCGCGCCTCTAGTGGGCCGTGGCATGAAGGAGCCACCAGATGAGCATGACCACACCCGCGGCCGGTCTGCCCGGCCGCGAGGCCGACGTCGCGCTGCGCGACGGCACCACGGTGCGGGTGCGCCCAGCCGGGCCGAGCGACGCGCCGGGCATGGAGCGGCTGCTGCGGGGGCTCTCGGAGGAGTCACGCTACCTGCGGTTCTTCTCCTCGGCGGTCGACCTGCCCAGAATGGTCGCCTGGGCGACACAGGTCGACCACCAGCGCCGGGACGGCCTGGTCGCCACCACCGGGACGGAGGGTCGCATCCTCGCGCATGCCGGCTGGGAGCGGGAAGGGCAGCGCTCGGAGCGGGCCGAGGTGGCACTGGTGATCGACGACGCCTTCCAGGGCCGGGGGCTGGGCACGCTGCTGCTCGGCCAGCTCGCCGAGTCCGCCCGCGCCCAGGGTGTCGAGCTGTTCACTGCCGAGGTGCTGCCCGGCAACTACCAGATGGTCCAGGTGTTTCGCGACAGCGGCTTCGCGGTGCGGATCCGCTCCGAGCCCGGCGTGGTGATGGTCGAGGCGCCCACGCTGCTGACGCCCGACGCGCTGGGGCGCTTCGACCAGCGCGAGGAGATGGCGGCCGCCGCGGCGCTGCGCCGGGTGCTGGCACCACGGTCGGTGGCGGTCATCGGTGCCTCGCGGCAGCGTGGCACGGTCGGCGGTGAGCTGTTCCACAACCTGCTCGCCGCCGGTTTCGCCGGTCCGGTCTACCCGGTCAACCCCAACGCCACCGTGGTCCAGTCGGTCGCCGCCTATCCCACGGTTCGCAAGATTCCCGATCCGGTCGACCTGGCGGTACTGGCCGTCCCGGCCGATAAGGTCGTGTCGGTCGCGCGCGAGTGCGCGGCCAAGGACGTGCGGGCGCTGGTGGTGCTGTCGGCCGGGTTCGCCGAGAGCGGCCCGCACGGGGTCGAGCGGCAGCAGGCGCTGCTGGAGGTCTGCCGGCAGGCCGGCATGCGGCTGGTGGGGCCGAACTGTCTGGGAGTGATCAACACCAACCCCGCGGTGCGGCTGGACGCCACCTTCGGGCCCACCCTGCCAGATCGGGGCCGGGTCGGCTTCATGTCGCAGAGCGGCGCGCTGGGCCTGGCGATCATCGAGTGCGCCAACCAGTTCGGCCTGGGACTGTCCAGCTTCCTGTCGGTCGGCAACAAGGCCGACATCTCTGGCAACGACCTGCTCGGCTACTGGCACGACGACCCCGACACCGACCTGGTGCTGTTGTACCTGGAGTCGTTCGGCAACCCGCGCAAGTTCGCCCGCTTTGCCCGCCGTCTGGCGCGCGCCAAGCCGATCATCGCCGTCAAGGCCGGCCGGTCGGTGGCAGGCGCCCGGGCCACCAGCTCGCACACCGGCGCGCTGCTGGCAGTGTCCGACGTGGGCGTGGACGCGCTGTTCCGCCAGGCCGGCGTGATCCGCACCGACACGTTGAGCGAGCTGTTCGACGTCGCCAAGCTGCTGGCCACCCAGCCCGCCCCGCGCGGCCGGCGCGTGGCGGTCGTCACCAACGCCGGCGGTCCGGGCATCCTGTGCGCCGACGCCCTGGAGGCCGCCGGGCTGGAGGTCCCGGCCCTTTCCGAGGAGCTGCGGGCCCGCCTGGCCGAGGTCCTGCCCGCCGAGGCCGCCGCCGGCAACCCGGTCGACCTGCTCGCCGCCGCCCCACCCGAGCGCTACCAGCACGCCATCGAGCTGATGGCCGGCGCCGACGAGGTCGACGCCGTGATCGTCATCCATATCCCGCCGCTGGCCAGCGAGCACGGCATCGAGCAGATCGCCGCTGCCATCCGGCAGGCGGCGGAGCGGTTCCCCGACGAGGTGGCGCTGCTGGCCGTGCTGATGACGTCCGGGGACGCCCCGGCCCAACTGCACGCCGGCCCGCGGCCGATGCCTCGCTACCAGTTCCCGGAGGAGGCAGCCCGGGCGCTGGCCCACGCCGTCGAGCGGGGCGAGTGGCTGCGCCGGCCCGAAGGGCACCTGCCCGAGCTTGCGGGCATCCGCCACGACGAGGCCGCCGCGCTGTTGGCCGCCGCGCTCGCCGGCGGTCCACGCTGGCTCACCGTGGAGGAGTCCGCCCACCTGCTTGCCTGCTATGGCCTGCCGCTGGCCGACTGGCGCCTGGGTGGCACGCCACAGCAGGCGGGCGCGCTGGCCGCCGAGCTCGGCGGCCGGGTGGCGCTCAAGGCGGTTGCCCCGGGGCTGCTGCACAAGACGGAGTCCGGCGCGGTCCGCCTGGACCTGCAGGGACGCCAGGCCGTCACCCAGGAAGCGACCGACCTCGCGGACGCCCTGGCGGCAACCGGTCACCCACCGGAGGGTTTCCTGGTCCAGCGGATGGCCACCGGGATCGCGGAGCTGCTGGTCGGGGTCGTCCACGACGTCACCTTCGGTCCCGTGGTGGCCTTGGGTGCGGGCGGCACCAGCGCCGAGCTGCTCGGCGACGTCGACGTGCGGCTGGCGCCGCTGACCGATCGTGACCCTGGCGAGCTGCTGCGATCGCTGAAGACCTTCCCGTTGCTGGACGGCTGGCGCGGCACGCCCAAGGCCGATCTGGCCGCCCTGGAGGACCTGCTGCTGCGCATCGGCATGCTCGCCGACAACCACCCCGAGATCGCCGAGCTGGACTGCAACCCGGTGATCGCCGCTGCTGACGGCGCCGTGATCGTCGACGTCCGCGTCCGGGTCGAGCAGCCGGTCCCGGCCCGGCCACTCAGCGCCCGCCGATAGCCGCACTCGGAGCCAACCAGTGGCTCCCATGGTGACCGCCCCGGCGATGAACCGGCTGGCCGGCGGCCCCCGGCCTGTGGCCGCTGTGGTGCATCGCGGGCCAGACCGTGCGGGCGGCGGGCTGGCCGCTCCGGAATGAGGTCCAAGGTATCCCTTCAGCGCTTCTTGGTGGCACGCGCGATGGCGCCGATGGCCGGAGCCAGCGTCAGCCACAGCCCGATCGTCGCCACCATCGACGTACCGTACCCGAATGGCCGGATCCCGACGTCCTCGCCCACGATGCCGGCGAAGATCATCAGCAGCCACGCGCTGAGAAAGAAGGCCGGGCCGGCGGCCACCAGCTCGAAGAAGCTACCCATGCTCGTCTCCTCTGATCGATCGGGATCATCGGAACAGCTCTTCGACGTCGAGCACCACCCGGGTCGCCCGCTCGGCGAAGCGGCCGGGCCGGAACGGCGCGAGCAGCCGCTGCTGCTCGCCCGTGGCGATCTCGTCCGCAACCAGCCGCCCGAGGACCGGGGCCAGCGTCACCCCGCTGTGGGTCAGGGCCAGGTAGAGGCTGTCCAGGCCGGGCACCGGACCGACGATCGGGAGCCGGTCGCCAGGCATGGACCGCCAGGCCAGCAGCGTGCGCGCGATGCGGGCGTCGCGGAGGACGGGCAGGAAGCGGGCGGCCTGGTCGAGCAGGGCCTGGCCGTGCCGCTGGCGGAGGTCGTGGGCGACCGTCTCCTGGGAGCGCTCGCCGAGCAGGACCGAGCCGTCCGGCCGCTGCCGCAGGTGCGCCTGTGGCCCGGGGCCGCCGGGGAGGTAGACCACCTTGTCGGTGAATGCGGGCAGCGGCTCGGTCTCGACCAGCATGCCGGGGCTGGCGAGGGTGGGGATGTCCAGGCCGACGGCGCGGGCGACCGCGACCGACTCGGCCCCGGCGGCGAGCACGGCGACGTCCGGCCGCAGCGCCCGGTCGCCGACCTCGGCCCGGATGCCGTCGTCGTCCAGCCGCACCCTGGCCGGCTCGCCCCGCAGCAGGCGACCGCCGGCAGCGGTGGTGGCGGCGCGGCAGGCGGCCACGACCAAGCCCGGCTCGACCTGCCCGTCCGCGGGGCGTGGCAGGCGGCCGCGACCGGGCCGGGCTCGGCGGCCGGCAGCAGCCGGCGCAGCCCCGCCTGGTCGACCGGCACGATCGGATAGCCACGGGAGCGGGCCCGCTCGACCTGCTCGGCAAGCTCGCGTCCCTGCTGCGGGTCGGCCACCCAGCGCAGCTGGCCGCCGCGCCGGAAGCCGACCTCGCCGAGCCGCTGCGCCCACGGCGTCCAGCTCGCCAGGGCCGCACAGGCCAGCTCGTAATAGCCGACCGGGTCGTTGCCGAAGGCTGACAGCGACGCGAACGACCGCGCCGACGCGGTCTGCCGCGTCTGGTCGGGGTCCACCACCACCGGGCGCAGGCCGCGCTCGGCCAGGTGCATGGCGACCGCCGAGCCGACGATCCCGGCCCCGATCACCACCACCCTTGGGATGCTCGTTTCGCTCCATGCGGCTCCTCCATCAGCTCGCGCCCGAGCCGGCAACCGCCGGCCCGCAACGCCAGTGCCATGGGGCACACAGGCCGCAGTGGCCGTGGCCACTGCCTTCTTCATTGGCTCGCGACCGTCGCAGGTGAACAGCTGGACGTGGTGCGTTGCTCACGCCTTACCGGGCGCTCGTCTGCGCGCCCTTCCGGAGCCCGCGAGCCACGCGGCGTAGGCGCCGCTGCGCACGAGGGCTTGGAACTCGCCGGCCATACTCTCGTAGACCGGCGGCACGGCCATGCCGCGCCAGTACATGCCATCGACGATCTCGCGTGCTTGCCGCAGCGCTCTGATCCTTTCACCGTTCACTGTCGATCACCTTTCGGTCGTCGCCGACGCCGAGGCGTCGAGGAAGTCCCGCATGGACAGCACGCCGACCAGCCGGCCACCGTCGACCACGAGCAGGTGCCGCACGCCGTGGTCAGTCATGCGTCGTCTGGCCACCTCCACGTCCTCGTCAGGGCCGACAGTGACGGGCTTGTCGGTCATGTGGTCAGCCACCCTGGCGGTGGCGAGATCGGCACTGTCGGCGATCGCGGCGACGATGTCCCGCTCGGTGACGATGCCGACCAGCCGGTGGCGGCGGTACACCGGTAGGGCGCTCACGTCGTAGCGGCGCATCCGGGTCGCGGCGGCAAGCAGGGTCTCCCTCGGGAGGGTGACCAGCAGCACCCGGCGGCAGCGCTCAGACACGCGCATCGCGTCCTCCTCTTCGCTTCAGGGGACCCACGAGCGGGCGCGCACCGGCTCGGGGAGGCCGTCATCCCACGCGAAGCTGAGCTCGCTGATGACGTCGACCACACCCGGGACGGTGCGGGCCAGGTGCACCGCCATCGGGACCAGGCTTTTGCGCTCCAATTGCCCGGCAAGGGTGACGATCCCTTCGTCCACCGTGACCGTGACCGTGTTCGGGTCGATCCACAGCCCCCGCAGCAGCACCTCCTCCAGGACCTCGCGGCGGATCGCCTCGTCGTCGCGCAGGAACAGCCGCAGCAGGTCCGCGCGGCTGACGATGCCGACCAGCCGGCCCTTGTCGTCGACCACCGGCAGCCGCTTGACCCGATGGCGGGCCAGCAGCTTGGCCGCCAGCGGCACGGTCGCCTCGGGGCTCACGGTGATGACCGGGGCCGACATCAGCTCGGCGGCGGTGTGCCCGGCCGCCTTGGCCCGCGCGCTGCGCCGACGGCGGCCCTCGAAGCGGTACGGGCCGTCCGGCTCGTCCTGGTACTCCTCCTTGCGCAGCAGGTCGGCCTCGGAGACGATGCCGACCGCCCGCCCGTTGCCGTCCACCACCGGCAGCGCGCTGATCTTGTGCACGGCCAGCAGGCGCACCAGCTCAACGAACGGTGCCTGCTCGGTGACACTGATGACCTCTGCGGTCATGACGTTGCGGACTTTGCGGCTGATCATCGCCCTCGCCTCCACTGGACCCCGCGCGCATACCTCTGGACTGGACCGTACGGCGCGCAGCGACCGGGCGATACGCCCACCCGGCCCCCCGGCCTCGGGACCTCTGGTCCCCACCGGGAGGACGGCCGGAGCCATCCCAGCTGACCTCTGCGGTCCAGCCCTCCCTCGGGGCAGCAAACCAGTGAGGGGCGGACGGTCCTCTGGAGCCCATGCGTGGTCGACCGCCTGCAACGATGTATCCGGACACCTGTCTGCAAGCCCATGAACTGTCGATTCCGAGCTGATGCAAGAGCCCTTGAGCAGCACCGAGACGGTGTCCTTGGCTGTATCAACTCCTTGTCAGCTTGCTTTGCGCAACGACTGTTACGCCTCGGCCGGCGGGTGGTCGGCGACGGCGTAGCTGCCGAGGCCGCGCTCGAGCACGTCGAGCGCGCGGTCGGCATCGCTGAGGAAGGCGGCCATGGCGGCCTTGGGGTCCATGTCGGAGGCGGCCAGGGCCAGCAGCCTCTCGTACAGCACCCGCAGTACGCCGACCAGCGCCATGGCCGCGACGTCCGGCTCGATGGAGCCGGGATCGGCGCCGGTCTCATGGGCCAGGATCTGCGCGACGGCCGGTTCGGCGTTGGAGAACAGCTGCCGCAGGTAGGTCTGCAGAGCGGGGCTCTGCACCACGAGCCGCAGGACCTTCGCCTGGTCGCGCACGGGGATCGGGTGAGGCCCCGGGGTCGCGGTGGGCTCCCCGAGGAGGCGGGCGGCGAAATCCCGAAGCTCGCTGCGCATGGCCGCGATCACGGACTCCCCGGGGCGGCGCTGGCCGATGGTGGCGATCAGGTTGTGCGGGACCGGGGCTTCCTCGCCGAAGAGGAGCGCCTCCTTGGTACCGAAGTAGTTGAAGACGGTCTTCTCTGCCACCTCGACGGCTTCCGCGATCTCGGCGACGGTGACGCGCTCGAACCCACGCTCGATGAACAGGCGCAGGGCAGCCTCCCTGATCGCCTGGCGTGTGCGCTGCTTCTTGCGCTCCCGCAGGCCGTCCACGCCGCTCAGGATAGCGTTCTTCTTACGCGAGAGCATTTTTACTGGGTTGTAAGTTTATAGTGACTGGTGATTAACTGACCGCGACCACATCGGCTCTGCGAGAGGAGCAGATGCATGACCCGACTCCCCACCCTTGTCCTGGGGCATAAGCGGCTCGTCGTCCTGTTCTGGCTGACCGTGACGGCCGCCGGGCTGGCGGTCAGCCCCAAGGTATCTACGCCGCTGCCGAGGCTGCGCTCGGCACCGGTGGCCCCTACGGGGCAGTTCGGGTTGCGGGTGGGTGACGGGTAGGCTCCCGGGCCATGACTGACGAGCTGAGCAAACGGTATGGCGAGCTGCTGGCGGGCGCCTAC
>WNFU01004691.1_pt1 | contig 34523 bp, 38 predicted proteins | sample 5400121 | NCBI WGS metagenome assembly WNFU01 (sample SAMN13153360, study PRJNA577476) | soil metagenome | isolation source: 100 cm soil or saprolite under grassland replicate 1 | place: USA:California | collected 2016-06-15
TCCGCGCTGACTGCCTCGACCGAATCCTCATCCTCGGCCGCCGTCATCTCGAGAACGTGCTCCGCGTCTACCGCCGCCACTACAACGAACACAGGCCACATCGCGCGCTCCGCCTCCTACCACCCGACGGCCGGCCCGGCAGCCGCGATCCAACGCCACTGAACGCGCCCGTCCGCCTGTGCCGTCGCGATCTTCTCGGCGGACTCATCCACGAATACGACGCCGCCTGAGTTTGCGAACCCTACGGGGCCCACGTGTCTTTGAAGACGCGACACGTTTGAGGGCGACGACGCGAATGAGTGAGATCGCGACACGCCATTGCCCCTGGCCGCAAGGCACAGACCGCTCGCGTAAGCCGGTGCGCGGGAATGTCACCTGCTGCGAGACAGCACCAAGCCCTGTAGCAACTCGGTTGGGAGCAACGCCTGGATGCCGACGGCCGACCTAATCTCAGCCGCGTACTTGAGGATGGTCTCGTCGTCACGGGTGATGAAGTAGTCGAGGCCGTTCTTTGCGGCTTGGAAGATGTGACGAGCGTCCAGCTCGTCAGGGAGAATTGACAGGAGTCGGCCAAGAGCCTCGTCTTGGACGATCGGGCCGCTCGTGAAGCCAGAGCGGAGACTTCCAAGCCTACGGGGCATCCGGAGCTCCTCTTCCATCGCCGGGACGTTCTCGTACATCTCGTAGAGGTCCTCCAGCGGCTGGCGATATTCGGCGGGCGTCTTTGCAATCTCTTCTTTCGTCACGTGAGATGAGTAGAGCGCGATCTCACCTGCGGCGCGACGCCTCTCTAGTTCGCGCAGGGCAGCGGCTTCCTTCGGAGGAAGCTGCGTCCGAACGACGCCACTGGGGACGATGCAGTTGTCGAGGTAGCCGGTGCGCACCGCCGCATTGTCGTCAGACGAAGATGTCCTCGCCAGGCTCAGGCGATCGCGCCTCCGCTGCGCCAGCGTGCTGTACCTCGACCAAGGAAAGCGGCGACCGGTCCAGCGCGACGTGCCATCTCCTGGATCTCTGTGAAACGCCATCCCCTGCGCCCTTGAGCGCCGTTTTCAGCGTGCGTCCTCGAGAACACGGCGAAATCTCCTTCGGGGCTCGCGTCCCGATGACGACGAGGACGTGTATCACGCTGGCGTGATCGCAGGCGCGCCAGAGCAAATTGACATCGGTGCATCGAGTGGCGAATATTCGTTCGTAGCGATCGTCACAAGGATGAATCGCCAAACCGGACTCAAAGGAGGCCCACCATGGCCAGCACCACCGACAAGGCTCCCGACCTCAAGAAGTTGAAGGCCGAGGTCGTGAAGGGTTTCAAGACCGCCGAGACGAAGCGCGGCGGCCAGAGCGGCTTCACGCTGGTGAAAGACAGGAGCGAGCGGACGCTCGGGATGCTCGTCATCGGTAAGCGCGGGTTGCGCTTGGAGGGCTCGCGTGTCGAGCGCGTGACGATCGAATCGGCCGCCGATGTTAAGAGGGCACGCGCCCAGCTCACGAAGGTCGACCAAGAAAACGAGCGCAAGGACAAGGAGCGGGCTGCGAAGAAAACGCGCGCCCCGGCGATCCCGGCCAAGTCAAAGAGTGCAGCCCGCGCCGAGCACATCGACGCGAAGGCAAAGACCGACTCGCTCGACAAGAAGAACGCGGCTGCAACGAAGCGTGCGAGGTCGCGTGCGAACGTTGCCAGCGGCGGCACGACCCGTGTCGCGTAGCGACGTCACGTCCAAGGGCGAAGAGGAAGGGCGGCCCATGACCAACAAGCTCGCCAAGATCATGCGGAAGCTGCTCGCCAAGTAGCCGCGCAACCTCGACGACCCGGCCTTCGCCGTCGGGTCGTCGTGTCTTGTGGGGTGGCGACGCGCGGAGTACGCTCGGTTAGTCGGGCAAGCTACAGCGCCGATATCAAAGAAGGAGGAGTGACGAAGACGCTGTTCGGCATCGCAGTGCTGGCGCTCGCGATCGCAAGCACGGCGCTCGCGGGAACGAACAGCCTGCCGCTTCGTGATCCTGCGGGTCTAGCCCGTGTGCATCAAGAGTATGTAAATCGGCGCATCGATCCCGCGGGACGATGCCGCGTACTCACACGGTACGCCGTACGGTGCGTCTCCGCCTACCGAGGGATGCGCGTCATCGAGGTTCTGTCAAAGGCAGGCACGCATCGTTTGCGCTCGGCAATCTCGTTTGACGGCGGAAAGCCGCGCATCGACATCTTCGTGCTGAGGCCAAGCAACACGCTCTATCCGTACGTCTGAAGCAGGACACACGACCGGCCTTGAGCGTTGTGTCTTGGCGGATGGCTGCTGTGCGGAGTACGCTCGGTGAGTTGTGAAGGGTCTTCTAGCTTCTGTTGCCGTAGCAATCGCGCTCGCGCCGGCGGCGGCGACCGCAACCGCGTCCGGGACGCCTAGCCTGACGCCGCGCCAAGCGTTCACGCAGATACGCGCCTGCCTCGTTCAGCGCGGCGCTTTCGTGGTGCATGACTCGGATTCTGGCGGCGGTTTCGCCTACTGGGGTCGCAATCACTCAGCGACCGGGCACTGGGGGTCGTGGTCATACGCAACCCAGCAACCAAGCAACCGGATCGTGAGCATCTTGACGGCGAATACACGGCTCAATAACCAAGCAGTACCGCGCCTTCGCTTACTGCACGCGCTGGCCGCGCTAGTTGCGCAACCACGAACACGACCCGAGGGCGTCCTTAACCGGGCGCCCTCGATGTCTTAGAAATCTCCGGTGCGATGCGAGCGGGCTACGTGCTGACCCGACGACCGCAACGGATGAGCGTGCTGTTCAGTACAAGCGCGAGATCGCCGATGCGGACATCGTGGGCTACGATCACGCCGTCGTGACGGAACCGGCATGAAGACTGTTGCATTCATGACTGTGCTGGCGCTTGCGCTCGCGGGTACTGCTCTCGCATCGGCGACTCTCACATATAAGACCGATGCGCAGACAGAGCGGTTCGTAGAGACGGGGTTGAGAACTTGGGCGGGTATCAACCTCGCACGGAAGTCTAAGTCTGCCTTCTGCATCAACGGGTATTACTCGCGGTTCGAGAAGCGGACAGGGAAGCACTATCCGCAGAAGGAGTACACAAACCCCAAAACGGGAGAGTACACCGTCCGTTTCCATTCCTTCGCCTGTGACCTCACGCTAGGCAGCAAGACGTTCAAGCTTTACCTACTCGCTCTGCCCTTGAACCATTGGAAAGTTTTCGTAGACCGTTAAGCCGCGCGCAATCACACGAGCACGACCGGGGCGTCCGAAAGGGCGCCTTCGTCGTTCGTCTGCGTGAATGTCAGGGCGTCCGCAGCCTCACGCGAACGTCCCGGTCGTTCGTCACGCTGGTCGCGAAAGGGACGCGAGAACCCCTTGAACATACATTAGCTTGCGGCATCATTCATCACATGTTGATGATCGTTCTTAATCGAACGTCCGTTCCCAAAAAGGTGGATATGTTCATTGCAGAGGCGGCGCATACGGTGCTGCCTGACCCTCAGAAGGAGACACGATGCAGGAGCAGGAGCACGTCTGCAATGGGCGCTGTCACACGCCCGAGCAGGAGGAAATCATGGACATAGCCGCGACCTTCATCGAGGAGGCCAAGCACGTCGCCGAGATGCTCTGGAATGGGCTTTCCGGCAAAAAGGATCTCCCGGCGCTGTACGTCGAGGACATCGGCGGCAAGGGGACGGTCGCCATCCTCGATGTTCGCGCGACGCCGTGCGAGATCGCGACGACGATCGTGCCGCGGATTATCAAGCAGACCAACGCCGTCAAGACGGCGCTCATTCAGGGTGCCTGGATGATGCGCAGCGACGACTACACGCCGGGCGAGCCGTTCCTATGCCCTCGGGAGCATCCGCGTCGACGCGAGGCCGTCGTGATTGCGGCGGCGGACGTAAGCGGTCATGCCGAGGGCTGGATGGCCGACCTCCATCGGGGACCGACTCGGCTCGGACCATGGCTGTCTCCGAGCGAGGATCGCGATATCGCGATCCCGCTGTACGCATCGCTGCACAACGCCCTCGCTGCCGTATCGGGGTATCGACGCCGGTTCAATACTGACCCCCTGACGCCGGTTGAAAGCTGACCCCTCGGCGGCGTGGTGGCGCTGTCCGGTCGGGTCTGAAGCCTCGCTCGGTCTGAGACATCGAGCGAGGAGGAGGTTGTGGTCGGGGTGGAGCAGTGGGCGGAGATCCGCCGCTTGTATTTCGTGAAGCGGCTGTCGATCAAGGAGATCGCGCGGCGCACTGGTCACGGTCGTAACACGATCCGGCGGGCGCTGCGCGCGACGGAGGCGCCGCGCTATCGGCGGCCGCCGCGGCCGTCGAAGCTCGATCCGTTCCGCGAGGAGGTGCTTAGGTTGTTGCGTGCGGAGCCGCGGCTGCCGGGCAAGCGGCTGCGGGAGCTGCTCGAGGAGCAGGGCTACGCGGGCTCGAAGACGATCTTGGACGACTATCTGCGCGAGGTGCGGCCGTTGTTTCTGCCGCGGCCGCGGACCTTTCAGCGCAGCTCGTATCGGCCGGGGGCGCTCTGCCAGTTCGACCTCTGGGAGCCGTCGCGGGAGATCCCGGTCGACGCGGGCCAGACGCGGCGCGGCTACGTCGTCGTCGGCTGCCTGCCCTACTCGCGTGCTGGCGCCGGGGCGCTGGTGTTCTCGAAGGAGGCGCCCGACCTGCTGTACGGGATCGGCGAGTGTCTCCGCAAGCTGGGCGGGCTGGCGGAGACGCTGGTCTGGGACCGGGAGGGCGCGCTGCACGCCGGCGGCGGCCGCCCGACCGAGCCGTTCGCCGCCTTCTGCGGCCAGCTCGGCGTCGGCTGGCGGATCCTTGAGGCCCGGGACCCGCAGTCGAAGGGCGTGGTCGAGCGACTGCAGGGCTACGCGGAGACGAGCTTCGAGCCCGGCCGCTCGTTTGCCAATGAGCTCGACTTCCAGGAGCAGCTCGACCGCTGGTTCGCCGAGCGCGCCAACGTCCGCTTCCACCGCACGCTCCGCTGCCGGCCGCTCGACCGGCTGGCCGAGGAGCTGACGGTGATGCGCGCGCTGCCCGGGCGGCTGCCCGACGTCGACCGCCGGTTCGTCACCCGCGTGCCCCCTGACCCGTACGTGCGCGTCGACACCTGCGACTACTCGCTCGACCCGCGCCTGGTCGGCCGCCGCGTCGAGCTGCACGTCTCGCAGCGCGAAGTGCTCGCGGTCTGCCTCGACACGGGCGAGGTCGCCTGCCGACACGTGCGCTCGTTCGCGCGCCACCGCACGATCACCGCCCTCGAGCACGCGAGAGCGCTGCGCGAGCTGCGCGGCGCCCCGCCCGAGCCCGAGGTCGAGCAGCGGCCACTGCAGATCTACGACGCGCTGATCCCGGCATGACCAAGCAAGCCGAGCTCAGCTTCCTCTTCCGCACCTTGAAGGCGCCGGCCGCTGCCAGGGCGCTGCCGAAGCTGGCCGAGCGCGCCCGCGCCGAGGAGTGGAGCTACGAGCGCTTCGCCGAGGCGCTGCTTGCGACCGAGGTCGCATCGAGGGACGCGCACGGCGGCGAGGCGCGGATCAAGCAGGCCCGCTTCCCCGCCCGCAAGACGCTGGAGGAGTTCGACTTCAGCTTCCAACGCTCGGTGCAGAAGACGCTCGTCTTGCACCTCGGCCAGCTCGACTTCCTCACCGCCAGGGACAACGTCGTCCTGCTCGGCCCGCCCGGCACGGGCAAGACGCACCTCGCGATCGCGCTCGGGATCCGTGCCTGTCTCGCCGGCCAGCGCGTCGCCTTCGCAACCGCGACCGAGTGGGTCACCCGGCTCGGGGACGCGCAACGGCAAGGCCGCCTCGACGAGGAGCTGCGCAAGCTGCTCTGGACGCCCTTGCTGATCGTCGACGAGGTCGGCTACATCCCCTTCGACCCCGCCGCCGCCAACCTGATGTTCTCGCTCGTCAGCTCCCGCTACGAGCGCGCCTCGCTGATCGTCACCTCGAACAAGCCCTTCTCCGCCTGGGGCGAGATCTTCGGCGACGAGACCGTCGCCGCCGCGATGATCGACCGGCTCGTCCACCACGCCGAAATCCTCTCGCTCAAGGGCGACAGCTACCGGCTCCGCGACCGCGACCTCGGCGGCCGCCCACCCGCCCGCGACCCCGAAACCGGATAGGCAACCAGTCGCGCCGACCGCTCGCAGGGCCGCAGAACCGCTCTCAACGCGCCGATCCGGACCGCGATCCGTCGAAATCGCCGGCGACCCTCGCGAATCGCGTCCTCCGACCCTTCCCGATCGTCACCCGCGAACCGCCAAAGGGACGCTCACGGCCGCGCCCGCCACCGGCCTACGGCCGGTGGCGGCCCACAAGAGGGGGGTCCGAATTCAACCGGCACGACGGGGGTCCGTTTTCGACCGGCCTTGACATCGGGGGCCGCCGCGTAAAAAGACGCACCAGGGTCGCCGTGTCCGGTTGACCGGACTAACGGACGCGGCACCCACGCTCCGCCTTTCGCGGTTTCAGGGTAGATTGTTCGTAGTAGGTCATGCACTGGCGTCGGTCCCGCCTTGACCTGCAAAGCGAGTCCCTTCTGTCTCGTGTGGGCGACGCGGCGGCCTTCGGGTCGCCGCGCGTGTCTTGGCGGCAAATTGCATGTGCCGCTTGAGGTACTTCGACCATTGAATACCTATGAGCGGGGATTGGACCCTGCTCCCTCCTGACCCGGAGGACACAGAACAGAAGGAGTACCGAATGAAGATTCACGTTCCACATGCGCTTTCAGTGTCTTTGGCGCCACGTCAACGATTCAACCGCAAACCGCTGGCCTGCTGGCCTCGTTTGAACGTGACCCGATCAGCTCGCGTCTCGTCTGACGCCGGACTCAGAGCAGGCCGTGCCGCGCTTGAGGCCGGTCGCCGTTGACGAGGCGAAGGAGTCGAAGAGCACGAAGCTCCATCGCGAGGTCAATGCCTTCCTGCGCACCGACGGCGGCGCAGCGGAGTTGTTCGCTTACGTTCTGGGCAAGAGCGTCCGTTTCGACCACTCACGTAGGCGCTGGCTTCTCTGGGACGAGCACTACTGGCGGCCGGACGAGGACGCGAACGTCAACCGGTTCGCCCTCGAAATCGCTCGCCTCGTTCGGACAGCGGCATACGATGACGCTGCCGGCCTCGATGAGAACGAGCGCAAGAAGGCGTTTGGCTGGGGTCTGGACCTGACCAAGCGGCCTCGTCACGAGGCGGTCATTGCGATGGCGCGCACACTCGAACCGATCGCGGACAGCGGCAAGAACTGGGACGCAGCTAAGGGCGTTCTCGGCGTCCCGAACGGCGTTGTGAACTTGAAGACGGGCAAGCTCCGGGACGGATTGCGCGACGACCGGATCACGAAGCGGGCTGGAGTCGCGTTCGATCCTGCGGCTGAATGCCCGCGCTGGGAGAAGTTCCTCGAGGAGATTCTTGAGGATGGGGCAACGATCGAGTACGTGCAACGGTTGGCGGGCTACTCGCTTACCGGCGAGGCGTCCGAGGACAAGCTCATCTTCCTGATGGGCGTTGGGGGTAACGGCAAGACGACCATGATGGACATCCTGCGCCTGCTCGCAGGTGACTACGCCCAGGAGGTCAGTGCGATGGCGTTCCTTGAAGAACGCGCGCACGGGCATACGACCGAGGTTGCCGACCTCGAGGGAGCTCGTTTCGCGACCTGCGAGGAAATCGGCGATGCGAGACTGAACGCCAACCGGATGAAGCAGATCTCCGGTGGCAGCCCAATCACGGCACGGAAGATGAAGCAGGACACGCGGACCTTCGTGCCGACCTGGCAGCTCTGGATGACCACGAACGGTCTTCCGCAGGCAGCGGACAATGCACATGCGTTCTGGCGGAGGGTCGTTGCGATCGACTTCCCGAACGTCTTCAAGCAATCGGACGATCCCGATCTTGAGGACAAGCTCATCGCTGAACTTCCCGGCATCCTCGCGTGGGCTGTACGCGGCGCTGTCGAGTACTACAAGCAGGGACTGGACGACACGCCCGAGGCGGTGGCAAAACACACGGCGGCATACTGGCAGGACACGGACCCGTTGCAGCCGGTCTTCGAAGCGGGCTATCTGGTTGAGGACGAGGCGGAATGGACGCCGACGGCGATCCTCTACGGGGCGTACCTACGCTGGGTTCAGGTGACCAACAACCCGTTCAAGATGAACCAGAACAACTTCTCGAAGGCCCTTTCGGGCCGATTGACTCCGGGCAAGCAGTACCACGAGGGCAAGGAGAAGCGCGGGTACTTGGGGCGTCAAAGTTGGTGAGGGCAAATGAAAACCCTGCACCAGCTTCAAAGCGTGCGACACGTCACGTGTCGTTTCGGAGTTACCTCTTACAAAGGGCAAAGATCTCGACTAACCCCCGTTCGACACCGTCACGTGTCGCACGATCGGAAGGAGCAACCATGGCGTTCGTAGGCCATAGCGAAGAGACCAAGCGGCACCTGTCGGAGGTTCACAAGGGACGTCCATTCGCGCACCATGCGAAAGTCATTGCGAGCCGGAAAGCGAACGCAGGCAATCCACCTCACGGCAGTACGGCCCGTTACAAGGGCGCACGACGTCGTCCGCCATGTCACTGCAACGAATGCAAGACGGCCTGGCGCGACTACAAGCGAGAACGCAAGGCAGCGACGACACGACCTACAACCCGGGACCTGGGATCGTCATCCCGTTGCCTGTGCCCAAACCCGAGTCGTTCGCGAGCTGGCTGCACCGGCTGGCGAGGGAACATGCGGCCACTTCGACAAAACGGCGCGTCCACAATGACGCGTCCTGACGAGGCTGCCTCGGCGCGCAGGAACGAACGGCGCACTCAGCGAAACGACGACGTCCAGACAACGGGCGCACGTACAATCGACTAACCAGCTGAGCCCACCGATCCCGCCGCCGCGTGTAATGAAGTCCTCGGCCATGCGTCCTCTTTGTGCGCGTGTATGCGGTCAGACAAACGTGTGTGCTGCTGAGCGTACGTGTCGTCTTGCGCGTGGGCGAGCGCGAGGCCATAGGGGGTGCCATCCTCTCTATGGAACGGGCAGAGGACGACCAGCCCTCGTTAGGACAGTTTTGGCGCGGACGGTATTGGGATGTCCGGGTCGCAATCGACCAAGCGAGGCGCTCCGAGAGGCAATCACATCAGGCCGGCGATTCAGCGAGGGAGAGCAGCGCGAGCGTCGTTGCGCATCGTTCACATAAACAACGGCGCGACCTGTCCTGTTCTGCGCTGAGGGCGCGACACACGAAACGAATGCCTGCACGTTCCGTCCCGCGCCGCGAGGGTTCATCGAGAGGGTCCGTGACGGAACGTTTCGCGCTGGACGTCATCACAACCTCGTTCCGCAGGACAAGCCTGACGACCTGACGCTGACCGAGTGGATTCAGCTGCTTCGCCGCGTGGGTCGTCGGTCGGAGTCAAAGGCGCTCGTGCGCGAGCGCATCCGGACGCAGGTCAGGGACAAGCGCGCGTGAGCAACGATGAGGGGCACAACCTTCAGGGCAGCTTCAAGGCTCCGCAGGGAAATCGCACCGCGCGCGTACAGACCCAGGCAGAGCTGAAAGAAGCCTACGAGGCGCAGGAGCGAGCGATTGCCTCGCGACACGGCGACGTCACCTACCGATGCCTGCACTGCCCAGACTGGGAAGGTCACACCGCGAAGGAACAAGACCGTCACATACGCGATGTGCATGAGATCGAGGCGCGGACCCGACTCCCGCGTTCGAAGAACACAGCCGTCATCGAGGCTAAGAAGGCGGCCGCCGCCGAGAAACGCGCGACACGCGTGGCTGTCGCGCGCGAGGCTAAGCGCCTTGGCCAGTCATCGCCCGTTTCTACCCGCTGACACAGCAGCGAGCGCTCTTGAGCGCCCGTCTCGCGCTTGCAAGCAAAGATCGCTGTAGGTAACGCGCACCCTCGAGGTTCGCGCGTCAGAGTCGCTTACAGCCTCTCGTTATCACGCCGTGATACCCAAGCGCGCGCTGTTGAATTGCTCGCGAATGGAAACGAAAACTTGTACCGGCCCGTGCCGGCGCGAACTCCCGGCCACGGCGTTCCACTTGCAGGGAAGTAAGGGGCGCAACCCACGTTGCCGCGATTGTCGCAGCACCGCCGCCCGCAACTCTCGCGCGGTCGCCGCGCCACTCAACTCCCTACGAAAGGAATTTCTCCATGTCTAAGAAGTCATCCGCCGACCTGCGCGCACAGCTCGCAGAGTCGATCCAGGCACAGCCGGTAAGTTCGGTTGCCGCCGCTGTCGCCGAACTCCGCGAGGCAGGTCTGCACGAAGATGCCGACCGTCTTGACGTTGTACTCGCCGAACGCGAGAAGCAGCTTGCCGAAGCGCGCGCCGCGAAGGAAGCTGAAGAGGCTGCTGCGAAGGCGAAGGCTGCTGCTGCTGCACGAGCTGAGTACGACGCCTGTGTTGCACGATACACGGAGAAGCTCGAGAAGGCGTTCGAGCATCTCGCAAGTTACGCCGATGAGGCCCGCCCGGCGATGGCGGAATATCAGAACGCTGCGGCGTACTTCACGAAGCTCGCAGGAATCGTCGGTGCGAACGATCCGGACCTGCCGGAGCTTCCGCCGACGCCGGGTGTGTACGGAAAGTCCGGCCCGATGGCAGAACGCCTGAGAGGACTGAGCCTCTAATAGACAAGCGCGACTTCTTCGCGCTCGTGAAACGCGCGCAGGCCGGTGACGGTGCAGCTGTAAGCGAGCTGAGGACATACGCTGACAACCCACGGCGACGCCGCGAAGCTACGGCGCGCTCTTCTTCACACAGGATCGCCTCAACGCGCAAGGCTGCTCCGTAGCCTCAACTCTCGATCCCTCCGACGGGAAGCATCAACCGGAGCGCCGTGCTGCGCGCGATCGAGATCCTCGGAATCCGGAAGCCCGTTTCCATCCGATGGGCGAACGAGTCCGAAATGGCGACGAAGCCGAAGCCCGGCTCCGGCTTCCGGACTACCGGTGAGCACGAATACACGGCACGGGATGAACACGTCATTCAGCTGCTTCCGGGACGTTCCGCCGAAGCCACGTCAAAAACGGTCTTGCATGAACTTGCGCACGCGGCAAGCGCCGAAGCGTTTCCCTCGCGCTTTGCTTGGCAGCGCGCGAAGCTGAATGACCTGCAGTCCTTCGAGGACGAGGCCGATGAGCTTGCGGGTGTGCTCGCACACCTGCGGCCGGTGACGTAACGACATGGCCGAGTGGCGCATCGACCTCGAGGGACGCACCGACGACGAGCCCGAGCGCATCGCGATCGTGTTTCTGGACGAGGACGGAAACGAGTCCTACAGGGCGTCATTTGAACCAGAGTACGCGCTTGAACTCGCTGCTTCGTTGGCGGACACGTACGGCTTGCACAGGCGCTGGCTGGACGCGAGGGATCACCATCCGGATGCATCGATGCCGGAATCGCGCGCGATGACCGGGTTGACGGTCGAGAGCTATCGCCTTCATGTACTTCTCGAATCCGGCTACGCGCTTGAGGACGCCGAGCGCCTCGCCACGGACGGCACTGTTGATCTGCATGAGGCGGAACGACTTGCGAAGGACGCGGGACCGGCTCTCGCCGCCGAAATCCTCACCTAATGCGGTAGGAGGGGTCGGCTACGGCTGGCCCGCCCGGCCCTGCTCCTGCTCGAACTGCGCCTGTGCCGCCTCGGCAGCGTCGACGGCTGTCTGGCCCCAAGTGAAAGGCGCGTTGCCGCCCTGCTTCTGCACCGGCATCCACGGCGCAAAGAAGCCGCCATGCGCCACCGGGTGAACCCAGAGTTCGTAGCCGCGCTGGGCGAACCACGCCTTGATCTCAGTGACTCGCTCTTCGTCAGCCATGCAGCCCCAATACCCAGGTGCGGCTAAGCGCGAACGCGCCCGAGCACCAGCCACCCCTTCCGGCGGCGCACAAGCGCTGTCCACGCGACAGAAGAGGTGAACCCGGTACGCGGCCAGGTCTCGAGCGCGCGCTCGCGCATCACTTGATCGCGTACGGACCAAACTGCCCGCCCATCGCGACATTCGCGGCCTGGCACGGGATCGGGAGGTTTTGCGTCGTTGGCAGCCGCCGCCCGTCATAGATGCAATAACCCTTCGGCGAGTTCGGATCCGACGCGTAGCAGTTGGTAATCGCGGAGCCGGCAGTGTCGGGCCATCGACTCGTGTACTGGCTGACGTAACAGTCGAACCCGTCCGACGTCGTGTAGGTCCGAGTCGGCTTCCCCGGTATGAGCGGGTGTCCGCCGTCACACTGGTCCGGCCACCCACTACCCGGCGCCGTCATCGCGGTCATGCCGGGAGCGAAACAACTGCCGGGCGCCAGCGACGCATCCCCTTTTGCGCGCCGCTGGACGGACCCCCGGCTCCCGCCCTTCATCTAGTGACTACCGCCGCTCACGCACGGTAGTGGCCTTGTGCCGTTCGGCGTAACGGCGCCTCACGAACCGGCCTGTGCGCGCGCTGCGGTAGCGGTAACTGGCCCTCCGACCTCTCGCCATCAAAAACACCTCCTTTCCAGCGAGATTGTGTGTCGAACGGGTTCCCCCGCGCGGCGGGTAGTCAAACAAAGTGCAACGACCCGATGCAGTGGCCCTCCGGCGGCTTGCAAGCCCTGTCCAGGCGACAGAACCGGCGCAGGCGGGTGCGGCTAGGTCGCGGGTTCTCGCGGCGTGCAAAAGACGCCAGGCAAACTGAGAACCCGGCAATCTCGACATTGGGGTCAACACGAAAGGAGACGGCCGTGTCTTCTGAGACGGACAGCCTTCGAGAGCTTGTTGAAAAGACGAAAAGCTTGTTCGAGCCTGAAGGCGATCGCGACACCTACCTCTGGAACGTCCCAGACGACACTGAGATCGACGGCGTGGACGAGTACGAAGAGGAGGCACGCTGGAAAGCCGACCGTACGGGGGTCACGCCGGAGGAGTGGGAAGTGTACGAGGAGCGCTGGACTGGGCCGATGGACACAACGCGTGGTATCGCTCTTCAGATGCTTGGTGACGATGAGGGTGAGCTCGCCAAGGGGATCGTCGACATCCTGAACACCCTTGAGTTGGGCCGGTTGCAGAGGGAGCTGCCGGATTCTGAGTCAACGGAAGACTGGCGGCCTATCGTGAAGTCGTACGGTCAGATCCTCGGTCCGGCGCCGGAGGCGCCCTTCTCAACGCAGAAGGCGCTCCTGGGGCGCGTCCAGCTGCTCAAGGACGGCCACGCTCTCGGCAAGAGCCGGGCACCGCAATTCGTGGCATTGATCGCCGCCGCGCTCAACCTGTACGAGCGCTAGACGCTCTCGGGCTCTGCAGAGCGGCCGGGCCACGAGCCCAAACCGAACTCGTGCGCGGCACAGACAGGGCAGTAGATCACGACCTCCGGCGCGTCGTCCTCCTCCGGATCGAAGACGCGGTACGCGCGCCACCCCACGGCGGCGTCGGTCGCCACCGCACCGCACTCTTCACAACGCAGCACCGGACAAGCCTACGCCGCTCCCCGACGGCAGTACCAGGTGGCTTCTGAGGGCATGTCGGCCGTAGCCGGATGCGTGCAGCTAGACCGCGAGGCGCTGCTGCTGGAACTCCGTGTAGTTCGTGACGATGAGGTCCGTGCTTGCGCGCTCGCTCGAATTCAAGTTGATGTCTCGTCGCGTGGTCAACGAGGTCATGGCGAAGCCCTCATAGAGTTCACGCACCTCAGGCTTGTCCGCGTTCGTGAGGTGCCCGTCGATCGGACTTGCGGCGCGCAATCGACTTCTCTGCATGGGCCTCATCAACGAGTTGATAGTCGGGCGCGAGGTGCTCTCAGAATGGCCACGCATTGTGGGCGAGCTCGTAGCTGCGACGAGCGCATAGCTACCTGCTGCTGCCACTAGACTCGTCGCGTGGCGCTACGGCCGGAAGACGTCTTCACTCCAGCGGCACCCGTTCGCGACGACATGTTTTCAACTCGCCGCCACGAGGACTTACAGGCGCGAGTCGAAGCGATTCTCGGGCAACGCGGGCGCCAGGCGATCCTGTTCGGAGAGACGGGTGTCGGCAAGACGTCCCTGGTGCGCTACTTGTGCCGCAAGCGCAAAATCCGCTTCGAGAGGGTTGAGTGCGGCGGGACGTTCGAGGACATCATGCGGGACGTTCTTGCGCGGGTGTTGGAGCGGGAGGAAGTAGAGCGCGTGATGACCGTTTCGGGTGAGGCCGAACTTGAAGCGTCGCTCTGGAAGCTGTTGACGGCGCGCGGCAAAGCTGGGGCCGAACGGCAGGTCAAGACGGTAAAGCTCCCGAGAAGCCTCCCGGGCCTCGTTGCTGAGGCGTTGGCGATGAGCGGTACACACGTTCTCTTCCTGGACAACTTCGAGAACGTCCTCCGGAAGAGACACGAAACCGACACGAAGCGCAAGGTCACGGAGATGATCAAGCTCCTGTCAGACAGAAGCAGCGAGGCGGAGGAGGATGTCAAGTTGGTCGTGGCCGGCATCCCTTCAGCGTCAGAAGAGCTGATCGCGCTCGACAATGCTGCCGCGCGGAGGACAGCGCAGATCGACGTTCCGCGGATGCCGCCGGACGAGCTCGCACAGATCCTTGACACCGGCGGCCAGAAGCTGGGTCTTCGGTTCGAGGGCTTCGGTCGCGATCAGATCGTCCAGTACTCCGATGGGTTCCCGTACTACACGCATCTCTATGGCCTTTATTGCGCCCGGCACGCGATCAACACAAAGAACTCGGCGGTGTCAATTAGCGACTTTGAACGCTCGCTTGATGAGATCCTCGCGGACTGTGACCTGGCGCTACGACGGACCTACGACCGTGCCGCCGAAACCACTGGGGGCGTTCGGGTACGAAAGACGGTCATGGAGGCGATGGCGAACGTCAACGATCTCGAGATTCCGTTTCGCAAGATTCGCGAGGAGTTCCTCAAGTTGCATCCGGACAAGTACGACTCCACAGATCAGCTCAATTTCATTAGTCCGTCGATCGCGCAGTTGAAACAGATGCAGGTATTGACCGATCGCGGTCTCCCGAAGAGTCCGAACAATCTGTATCGCTTCAACAATCCGCTAATGCGCGGCTACGTGAGGTTGCGCGCGTACAAAGAACGGCACCCCTCACTGTTGGACGCGTAGGGTTCGCAAACTCGTCCGCGGCTCGTTGGCGCGTGGGGGCCGTTAGGTTCGCCGCTCTTGTCGTGGTCGAGGGAGGGCTGCTTGCTCTGGTCGTTCGTGTATCTCGTCGTGCGGAACCTGTTCGCGCTGGTGTGGTTGCTGGCGCGGCCGCGTCGCTCGAAGGAGTTGGAGATCCTCATCCTGCGGCACGAGTTGGCGGTCTTGCGCCGGCAGGCGGCACGGCCGACGCTGACGCGGGCTGATCGCGCGTTGCTGGCGGCGCTGAGCCGCTCGCTGCCGCGGCCGGCCTGGGCAGGCTTCCCGGTCAAGCCGCAGACGCTGCTGCGCTGGCACCGCCAACTCGTTGCTCGTCGCTGGACGTATCCACACAGGAAGCCCGGCCGGCCGCCGGTCGAGTCATCGCTGCGAACGCTCATTTTGCGGCTCGCCCACGAGAACCCGCACTGGGGATACCGGCGGATCGTGGGTGAGCTCAAGGGCGTCGGGATCGCCGTCTCGGCGACCTCGGTCCGCAAGGTACTGCTTGAAGCCGGTATGCGGCCGGCGCCGGAGCGAGGCTCCTCGTCCTGGCGAGCGTTCCTGCGAGCACAGGCGGCGAGCATGCTCGCCTGCGATTTTCTCACCGTTGAGACGGCGTTCCTGCAGCGGATCTACGTCTTGTTCTTCATTTCGCTCGCGACGCGGCGGATCGAGTACGTCGCTTGCACGCCGAACCCGGACGGCGACTGGGTCGCCCAGCAGGCTCGCAACCTCGTCATGCAACTGGGTGAGCAGCAGCCGTTCCGGTTCCTCGTCCACGACCGTGACTCGAAGTTCAGCCACGCCTTCGATGAGGTGTTCCGGACCGAGGGCATCAGAGTGATCCGCACGCCTGTGCAGGCGCCGAACGCGAACGCCTACGCGGAGCGCTGGGTGCGCACGGTTCGCGCCGATTGCCTCGACCGGATCCTGATCCTCGGGCGGCGGCATCTCGAGCACGTGCTCCGCCTCTACCGCCAGCACTACAACGAGCACAGACCGCACCGCGCTCTGCGCCTCATGCCACCTGACGGTCGCGACCCAACGCCGCTCAAAGCGACCGCTCGCCTACGCCGCCGTGATCTCCTCGGCGGACTCATCCACGAATACGAGGCCGCCTGAATTTGCGAACCCTACGCGCGCTCGTGTGGGACGTGACCCCGTTGCTGGAGGACGTCGAGCCCTGATAGGCGGGCAGCAGCAGCGCCGCCGGCACGAGCGCGAGACCCCAGGCGAAGGCGGTCAGGGTCAACGCGAACGCCCACCGTCCGCGACCGCTCGCCAGCCTCAAGTTCACGGCCTGACTGTAACTCCGCTGTGGAGTTCGCTCAGCGTACGACCCAGAGCGTGGCCGGTGCAAACGGCGCCTCGTAGGTCTTCGGGGCGAGCTCCCAGGTGAGGCTGTTGTTGCCGAGGCGGGTGCTGGCGGGGATCGGGATCTGCATCGCGAACAGCGCGCTCCGGTGCGGCGGGATCGCGGTGACCGGCCGGCAGTTGAGTACGTACGGCTGTGCGGCGGCGGGCAGCATCTGCTCGATGTAGATCGGGCAGCTCGTACGCGCGAACCGGAACGGCGTCCTGCCGGTGTTGGTGAGCGCGACGCGGTAGTGCAAGAGCTCGCCGCGGCGGACGCGGAAGGCGCGCAGCCCAGGCTTCACCCGCACCGGGCGCGGACCGACGATCGTGACCCGCAGCGGCAGGCGCGAGCTCGGTCCAAGCGTGCGCGCGGCCGGTGTGAACGGCGCAACCGAGAGAATCGAGGGTGCCTGGGGTGCGTCGCAGCGCGGTGCGTGCGCGAGCGGCACCACCAGGCTGGTGCGGCTCGCGAAGCCGATCCTGAGCCCCTTCGGTGGGGTCGAGAGGTTGCCGCCGCCCAGGTTGCCAGCTTCGCACCAGTTCGACCAGAAGAGCGAGACGGAGGCTGTCTTGCCGGGTGCGAGCGCGCGCAACGAGCCGGGCGGGTCGGCGATCACCTCGCGTGGCTGCGGGGAACGGGCGAGCCGCTTGATCTGCCACCGGGTCGACGCTCCCGCGCCGGTGAAGGAGAGCTGCGGCCAGCCGAGCAGCGAGCAGGACGCGCGGCCGGCGTTGGTCAGCTCGACGCCGCCTACGAGCGATCCGGTCGCGCCCTGCAAGAACAGGTGCGCGCGCAGCCGCCCGGCCAGGCAGGGCGGTGCGAGCGGCGGGTGCGCCGACGCCCGATGTGGGCGCTGGTCGAGCCAGGGAATGACCGGCGGCGCGACGGCTGCTGCCTGCGCTGCTGCCGCGCCGAACCCGATCAGCAACAGGCGCAAGAGGAGCTTGGCCGCTCGCGAGTGAACCAGCGCTGGTCGCGGCTGCGCGCGCATTCGCACGTGGCAGAGGCTACGCCCGCGCCGTAAAGGCGCGATGAACGACTACGACGGAGTTGCGCCAACGCGTCGTCGGAGCTGGGCCGCGTCGACGTCGCCATCGGCACCGAGCGACGGACGGAGAACGTAGATGCCGATCGCGCACGAGCTGCACAACAAGACGCAACTCGTGTTCGCCCAGCAGCGGCTCGATCACGCGCACAATCCCTTGCTGGCCGCTGATTTCCAACCGCTCGCCGACCTCGAGCGGTTCCTCGCGGCTCAGATGACCGGTCGCGGCCACCTCCTCGCCGCACCGCAGCTCATAGCGATAGTCGACCCCGGCCACAGACCGTCAGGACGATACGCGCCCACCTGACAGCGAAGGTCTGATCGCAGGTCGGAACGAGAGGGGCTGATCGCAGTCGCATGTCGTGCGGAGCCTGGGAGCCCCACGCATATGGCCATCTCGGGCATCCTCCGCAATGGGTTCGTGGCGCAGGACGATAACGCCTCGCGCGGCGCACGCAACTCGCACTTATTGCCCGCGGGGCGACTACCACGGGCGTGTACCTAACTCGGCGGGCTCGATTGGCCGGGCGATAGCCTCCCGGCGCTGGCACGGACCGGCCACAGCCTCAGCCCTTGTTGCGGCGCCTGTGTTGGTGTGCGTGCGCGTGCGGTCGGGAGGCGAGCAGGGCGAGTAGCGCGACCGCGACGAAGTTCCGGAACGAGCTCGACCTCCATCCCTCGCCGGATCTGCTCGACATCGAAGCGCGCCAAGGCCAAGTCGATGCCGATCTGTTCGCCAACCCGCAGCGCCTCCTCGGTGGTGAAGTTCGTGCCTTCTGCCATCGCGCCTCCCCGGTCGTTTACGGTCACAGCATGATCCCGGCCCCGTCAGAGGGCCGCGGACCTTCGAGCGACGGGAGGTAGAGAAGGGATGGAGTCAAGCAGCCAGACGACAGGCGAGCCGGCCTATCCGGTGCGCTTCTCGGCCGAGTACCCGGAGCGCGAGCTAAACCGCCTGACGACCGCGTTCAGATTGATCGTCGCGATCCCGATCCTGATCGTCGCCGCCAGCATCGGCGGCCACGAAGGCAGCTACGCGGGCGCCCAGCACGGCTGGGGAGTCGCCGGCGGCACCGGCGGGCTGCTGTTCCTGGCGCCGCTGCTGATGATCCTCTTCCGGCAGAAGTACCCGCGCTGGTGGTTCGACTGGAACCTCGAGCTGCTCAGGTTCTCGAACCGAATCGGCGTCTACCTCGCCCTCATGGACGACCACTACCCATCCACCGACGAGCACCAGTCCGTCGTGCTCGACCTCCCCTACCCGGACGCGAAGCAGGGATTGAACCGCTGGCTGCCGCTCGTCAAATGGCTGCTCGCGATCCCCCACTACATCCTGCTCGCCTTCCTCTGGATCGCCGCCATAGTGTCGGTGGTAGTCGCCTGGTTCGCGATCCTCTTCACCGGCCGCTACCCGCGCGGCCTGTTCGACTTCGTGCTCGGTGTCTTCCGCTGGACCAACCGCGTCGTCGGCTACGCCTTCATCCTCGTCACCGACCAGTACCCGCCCTTCCGGCTCAACCCCTAAACACCGGGCGCCGAAGGCGCGCCGACCATGCAAGAGTGCCGCTCGATGGCGGAGACGGTCATCGAGGTGGAGGCGGTCGCGAAGCGCTTCGGGTCGACGCAGGCGCTCGCGGGCGTCAGCCTCGCCGCCGAGCGGGGCAAGGTGCTCGCCCTTCTTGGCCCCAACGGCGCCGGGAAGACGACGCTCGTGCGAATCTTGACCACGCTGCTTCGGCCCGACAGCGGCCGGGCCCGTGTCGCCGGGTACGACGTCGTCGCCAACGCGGGCCGGCTGCGGACGGTGATCGGGCTCGCCGGTCAGTACGCCGCCGTCGACGAGCTGCTCACCGGGCGTGAGAACCTCGAGCTGGTCGGGCTCTGGTACCACCTCGACAAGCACGAGTACCGCCGCCGCGCCCAGGAAGTGCTGGAGCGGTTCTCGCTCATCGACGCAGGCGGCCGGCTGGTGAAGACCTACTCGGGTGGGATGCGTCGCCGGCTCGACATCGGCGCCAGCCTGATCGCGCTCCCGCCCGTCCTCTTCCTGGACGAGCCGACGACCGGTCTCGACCCGCGCACCCGCAACGAGGTCTGGCAATTCATCGAGGAGCTCGTCGCCGCCGGCACCACCGTCCTGCTCACCACCCAGTACATGGAAGAAGCCGAGCACCTGGCGCACCAGGCTCACCGACATCACCGAGCACCCGACCAGGGAGGGCAAGGTCTACTGCGCCGTCGTGCTCGACGCGTTCAGCCGTCGCGTGGTCGGCTGGTCGATCAGCCACAACCCGACCGCGGGCCTGACCACGAACGCGCTCGGGATGGCGATCGAGCAGCGTGACGCCAGCCGCGGCACGGTCATCCATTCCGATCACGGCACCCCGGGGAGCTTGCCCGCATCCGTCTTCGGAGCGAAGTCGCCGAAGCCACGACCGCAGCTAACTCGGAAGCGGCGTCGAAGACGATCCCGAAAGCGATGACCATATCGATGGCTAACGCCCAAGCCACGTCACTGTCAATGAACGGGCTGAGCCGGAACGGGTCTCGCGGGGACCTCGATTCCAGGATGCTGTCCTGGGGAGAGGAGATCCTTCGCTGTCATGTCGAGGCCGAGGAAGTACCCCGAGGAGCTACTCGAGCGTGGCGTCCGGCTCGTTTGAGAGCGCGTGGGGTGCACAAGTCGATCTTCCCCGCAAAGACACGCCGATTCAGCCGCCACGACTGACGTCACGGCGTACGGGACGGATCACGCCGAAAAACTCAGAGGTTGACCGTGGCGACGCTCTGGGTTTGTCGGGCGAGGCGTGCGCCGCCTGCGGCGCCGCGATGCGCCTGGCGCCGGTGTCAAACGCGCTCCGCGGCAGCGAGTGCAGCCATTTTGCAGCCACGCCGCCCGAGCGTTTGCTCCTTGGACGACAAAAGCCCCGGATTTGCGGGGCTTTCTCGAAGCGGATGATGGGACTCGAACCCACGACCTTCTGCATGGCAAGTGCTGGCGGCCGTTCGTGCCGGTTCGCGCCCGTTCGCCCACACTGCCTGTTTGCAGGAGTTTCCGTTCGAGCGGGCGAACGCGATCGAACCTGAACGAACGCCGAGTGTTGCCATTGTTGCCATTGTGCTTGTTGCCACGACCTCAGGCCGAGATTCAAAATGCCGGTTCGGCTTGCACTGCGGCGCCTTCCTGGATTCGAACCGCGTCCCCGCGACCGGCAGGTCCATGCAGAGAACGGCCGGACGAAATTTCCGCGCCCACAGGGAGAATCCGCTGGGATTGCATACGGATCCAAACCGAGCTGGGCGAGCTCGGCGCCCGGGTGGAACGACCGCCAGCGCGTCCGCGGCATGCGTCGGCGTCGGCGTCCGCTCCAGACGCAGCAGCGCCTTCGCCATCTGCTGCACCTGCGCCTTCTCGGCCGCCCCGTAGCCACACACGGCTTGTTTCACGCGCGCGGGCGGATACTCGACAGTAGGTCACGCCGGCTTACCCGAAGATCGTGGAGCTTCGCGTTGGATCCGGCGGTTGGCCGAGCGCTCGGGTCGGGTGGTTCCAGGTCGAGAGACCGGTGAGGCCGATTGTGGTTGTAGGCCGGATGTAGACACGGAGGATCTGCTCGAGCTGGCGGCGACCGAGGATCATCAGCCGGTCCAAGCATTCGCGGCGAACGCTGCCCTGTGGGGTGCGAAAACTCGGTTCGCCGCCGATCCAGCCTTTTCCGAAGAGCAAGGCGATGCGCTCGTACCTCTGCTCGGGCGATCGCCTAATCGCCGCGGCTCTCACCGCACACATATATAAGGAAGACTTGGCGATTCGGTGCTGCTCGGCTGGTTTGCGGCGGAGCCGCGTTTTCGCACCCCAACTGCCCGGTCGCGTCCGTCAAGTTGGTGTACGAGGCTGAGCGCGTCGTCCTCGCCTGACGTTAGGGCTTGGTCTGGGCTCGTTCACCTCCTTTGGCGCGGCGGGGGCCATGATCGCGGTCGATGGATTGCTCGTGTCGACGGCTCGCAGGCCGTGAGCGCGGCCCCTGTGGCTTCGATTTGTTCGTCGAGGGCGTGATCACTGGCTCAAGCTCGCCGTTCAGGCAGCTGCAGGGATCGCGAGCGCTTGGTCGTCGGCGCTCTCGGACGCGCTGAGCGCCTTGGCGATCGACTCGACGCTCATGTAGCGGCGGCAGACGGCCCACTCGTCGTTTTGTTCGGCGAGCAGCGCGCCGACCAAGCGGACGATCGAGGGCCGGTCGGGGAAGATGCCGACCACGTCGGTGCGGCGGCGGATCTCGCGGTTCAGCCGCTCAAGCGAGTTGTTCGACCACAGCTGCCGCCAGTGCTCCTTCGGTTGCGCGGTGAAGGCGAGGATCTCCGGGCCAGCCTCGTCGAGCAACGCCGCTGCTTCCGGGAAGCGGCCCTCGAGCTGAGCGACGATCCGGCGGTGCTGCTCGTAGACCGAGTCGGCGTCGGGCTGGGCGAAGATCGTCCTGACCATCGTCGCAACGAAGCTCTGCGCGCTCTTCGGGACACGCGTCAAGAGGTTGCGCATGAAGTGCGTGCGGCAGCGCTGCCAGCTCGCACCGGGCAGCGTCGCGGCGATCGCGTCGACGAGGCCGGGGTGCGCATCCGAAGTGACGAGCTTGACGCCGGCGAGACCACGCGCGACCAACGAGCGCAGGAAGGCCAGCCAGGCGGCGCCATCTTCGCTGGTCACGACGTCGAGGCCGAGCGACTCGCGGAAGCCGTCCTGGTTGACTCCGACCGCGTGCACGACGCAGACGTTGACCGTCCGGCCGCCCTCGCGGCACTTGACCACGAGCGCATCCAAGGTCACGTACGCGTACGGCGCGCCGTCGAGCGGGCGGGTGCGGAAGTCCTCGACGATCTGGTCGAGGCTCCTCGCCAGCCGCGACACTTGGCTCTTGCTCATCCGCTCGACGCCCAGCTGCTGCACCAGCTTCTCCACCCGGCGGGTCGAGACACCGGCCAGGTAGGCATCAGCGATCACCGACACGAACGCCTGCTCCGCCCTGCGCCGCGGCTGCAACAGCCAGTCCGGGAAGTACGAGCCCTCCCTGAGCTTCGGCACCGCGAGCTCGATCGAGCCGACGCGCGTGTCCCAGTCGCGCTCGCGGTAGCCGTTGCGGCGGTTGACCCGCTCCGGTGTGCGCTCGCCCCAGCCGGCGCCGCAAACCGCGTCCGCGTCCGCGCTCATCAGCGCCTCAGCCATGTCCTTCACCATCACCCGCAACAGATCCGGGCTCGCATCCTCGAGCTGCTTGCGCAACCAGCCCGACACGTCCATCGTGTGCTCGACCACCGTGCTCCTCCTCGCGCTTGTCTTTGATCGGACTTCGCGAGGATGACGCGGTGGTCAGCTATCACCCGGACCGGCGGCCGTCGCTCCGCGCTCGCCTACGGCTCGCGCTCCACGACGGCCGCGGAAGACAACTTCAACCGGCTCGTACACCACCAGCGGGGACGCTACTAACTGCCCGACCGCTTGTTCGGGGGTCGCGGCGTCGTACGGTCCCCCGGCCGCTCAACGGAGGCAGCAGCGTACCGGCAGGTCTTCGAGGAGGTTTGCGGCGCGGCTGCTGGCCGTGCTCGCGCGCGGGGTGTCAACACTCGGGTTGGCGTCGCGGGAACGCAGGAACAGCGATTTGCAGGCGGAAGGGCCCGCGAGGAGGATGAGCCCGAGGGCGTACCTGTCGGCGCGCGCCGTCGCCGGCGCGTTGCGCCATGTCCGGCAGGCTCATCTCAGCGAGCGGGAAGCTCGACCGGCTGTGAGGGCGCCTGCGCGGGTCGCTCCATGGGCGGCTCTTGCGGCTGCTTTTTCGGAACCGGACTCTCGACCGGCTCGACCCGGCGAGTCCTCTTTGGCTTTCCGACGTCCATGCTCCTCAGTGTTTCTCGGCGACGAGTTCGCCTAACTCGATCGCCTCTACGAATTGCGATCGGTCGCTCGCGTCCGTAACCGTTACCGGCACGCCGTAGCCGGCGAGCCCCTCCGCCACCTCGCGCGGCGTCAAGCGCGGCCGGGGGGCGACCGATCGCGTCGGCACGTACAGCGCGGCCGGATAGGCGCACGAGGCTCGCCACCCGCGCTCGCACTCGATCACCAAGCCCCAGAGCGAGACCCGGCCCACCGCGTACTGGATCGCCTCCGGCGGCGGCCCCGGCTGCATGACGCGCAGGTAGTCCGTAGCCCCCGAGAGGGTCGTGGTCGCATAGATCCCGCACTTGCAGCGCTCGTGGGGCGCTCCGTGCGGCCTCCCCCGTCGCCACGGCCGCAGCAGGCGCCGCTGCAGGCACTCCGCCTCGACGTGCCTGCCGGGCTCCCAGAGGAGGGGGAAGAAGAGGCTCCGCAGCCGCAGCTTCTGCTCCTGCAGGAGGACCCACCAGACGCGCCAGGCGCGGACCGGCTCCGCGAAATCGGGCGCTTGGCACGGGTCGCGGGTCTCGGATCCGCCTTCGCTGCACCTGTGTCTGACAATCCCGGGCACGACCTCTTCCCTGAAGCGCCGTCCTGCGAAGGGTGTATCGCGCGGGGCCGGGCCCGCGAAACACACGCCGCGTACGTGTCGCTCGGGGGACGGAGGTAAAGTGCCCGCGTCCCGTCTGGGGCGCGCTCCGGAACCTGACCACGCGAGCAGATCTCGCAGTCCGATCGCGGCGATGTCGCGACCCAGCTGGCGCAGACCAAGGCTGTCAAGGCCGAGGCCGCGTCTGAATTCGCGAACCTAGGCGGTCGTTTACGGCCCTGAGCTCTCCTTTATTACTTGCGCTATTACTTGCGCTCACCGATCGCTCGAGCTCTTCCGCTACATGTCGGATGATGTCGATCCCGCCTGCAGGTCCCCAACGTCTCGGCCGGAAGCACAGCGAGCAGGACGATGTGGGATCGCGAAGGCGAACCCGACGATCACGTTGGCCCGCTCGCGAACCACAGATTCGGCGCGGTGGCTGCCGCACCGGCAAGGTCCGCCAAGCGTACTCGCGCCGGATCGGGAAGCGTAGGTTGAGCTCGCAGAGCCGTTGCGCCGGCCGCTTGGTGCCGGCGGGGACGAGGGTCACGTCTTCCTCTGCCACCTGAGGTAGTCGCGGTCGAACGGGTCGTGCGATGCGCCCGGCCGGCACGTTGCAAATCCGGCCGCGGTGTGTCAGGTTGGCGACGGCGCCGGGTCGAGGTCTCACCTCGAGCGCGCCCTTTCCGGAATGGAGCCGTGAAGCACTCGTGACGAAGCAGAGGGTCGGTCAGATCCTGACCGCGGTGTTCCTCGTCGGTCTTGCGCTCGTCGCGGCACTTGCGGGATCGTCGCCCGCTCGGCCCGCGGGTGGGGTGGAGATCAGCCAGGGCGCGCCCGTTGCTCCTGCGGTCTTCGCCGGTAGCGTGCGCTCGCTGCCTCGGCGTGCGGCGGGAGGGTTGCGCGTCTTCCCGGCGCCGCGAGTGGAGGCGGAGGCGCCAGATGTGACCGGGAGCAAGGCCGCGCTTGCGGGGGCGAAGGAGCCGCCGCCGGCACCGGAGCCGTCGGTGAGCGCGCCCGCGCCGGCCCCCGCGGTCAGCTTCAAGGGTTTGGACCACGACAGTTGGGGCGCGGGCTGGCCGCCGGACACGGTCGGCGACGTCGGCCCGACGGATTTCGTGCAGGCGGTGAACGTCTCGGTGGGGATCTTCCGCAAGAGCGATGGGCTCCTGCTGGCTGCGTTCACGTTCGACGATCTGTTCAGTGGCACCGCGACGGCCTGTGACGCGGCCAACCAGGGCGATGTGACGGTGGTCTACGACCCGCAGGCTGACCGTTGGATCGTCGCCGACTTCGCCTTCACCGGGGATGGGAGTACACCGCCGTTCTACGAGTGTATTGCGATCTCGAAGACGTCGGATCCGGTAGGCGGCGGTTGGTGGTTGTATGCGGTTCGCACCGACGACACCTTGCATCCGTGGTTCGCGGACTACCCGAAGATGGGGATCTGGCCGGACGGGTTGTACATGACGGCGAACATGTTCGACGCGAGCGACCATTTCAAGGAGGTTCGTGTCTGGGCGTTCAACCGCTCCGACCTCGAGTCGGGCGCGGCGGTGCGGAATGTCGTGATGGACTTGAACACGACGGCGTACTTCAGCCTGCTGCCGAGCAACATGCGGACGGTGACGGGCGTGCCGCCGGCGGGTCGGGAGAACCTGCTCGTCGCCGAGTCGCAGTCGGCGTTCGCGTTCCAGGTGTGGAAGTTCCACGTCGACTACTCGGGCAGCGGCTCGTCGCTCAGCGGCCCGACGAGCGTGAGCCAGGCCTCGTACACGGTGGCTCCGGCGACGGTGCCGACGCCGGCGAACTCGCTCGACTCGTTGAGGGAGCGGCTAATGATGCAGGCGCAATACCTGAACATCAGCGGGGTCGAGTCGCTCTGGGTGAACCACACCGTCCGCTGCTGCGGACCGGGCTCCCCGGCCGGGATCCAGTGGGCGCAGATCGACGTCACCGGCGGCAATGTCGCCACGACGCCGGTCCAACAGCAGCTCTATCCATCTGCGAGCGACGGGTTGCACCGCTGGATGGGCAGTCTCGCCGTCGACAAGAAGGGCGACATGGCGCTCGGCTACAGCGTCGCGAACGCGAGCACCAATCCCGACATCCGCTACGCCGGCCGGCTCGCGCGCGATCCGCCCGGCACGCTGCCCCAGACCGAGACGACGATGCTTTCGGGCGTCACGCGGGGCACGCAGAGCGGCGACTGCGGCGGCAGTACCTGCATCCGCTGGGGCGACTACAGCGCGATGTCGATCGATCCCGATGGCTGCAGGTTCTGGTACACGCAGGAGTACTACGAGACGACCGGGCTGGACTGGCAGACGCGGATCGGCTCGTTCACGTTCCCCTCGTGCGCGAAGCTCGACCAGACGATCACCTTCGCGCCGCTTCCCGACAAAGCCTACGGCGACGCCGACTTCACCGTCAGTGCGACCGCGTCTTCAGGTCTGACCGTTTCGTTTGCTGCGAGCGGCAATTGCACCGTCTCTGTCACCACCGTTCACATCACCGGTGCGGGGTCGTGCACGATCACGGCGTCCCAGGCGGGTGATGCGACCTACAACCCGGCGCCGGGCATCGCGCGGACGTTCACGATCGCGAAGGCGAACCAGACGATCACCTTCGCCGCGCTGTCGGGCAAGACGTACGGCGACGCCGACTTCGCCGTCAGCGCGACCGCCTCCTCTGGTTTGCCGGTGTCGTTCACCGCGGCCGGGAACTGCACGGTCTCCGGCGCGAGCGTCCACGTCACGGGCGCGGGCTCGTGCGCGATCACGGCGTCGCAGCCGGGGAACGCGAACTACAACGCGGCGCCGGATGTCACGCAGAGCTTCTCGATCGCGAGGGCGGGCCAGACGATCACCTTCGCCGCGGTGTCGGCGAAGACGTTCGGCGATCCAGACTTCGTCGTCAGCGCAGCCGCCACCTCGGGCCTGCCCGTGTCCTTCGCGGCGAGCAGGATGTGCACGGTCAGCGGCGCGACGGTGCATCTCACGGGCGCTGGCTCGTGCACGATCACCGCGTCGCAACCCGGGAACGCGAACTACCAGGCCGCGGCGAGCGTGTCGCGCTCCTTCCTCATCCTTTGCCGGGTTCCGAAGGTCGTCGGCAAGAAGCTCGCGGCCGCGAAGGCCGCGATCGTCAGGCGAGGCTGCCGCACGGGCAACATCCGCCGTGCGTACTCGCGCACGATCGGGAAGGGGCGTGTGAGCTCGCAGAGCCGTCGCGCCGGCCGCTTGGTGCCGGCGCGGACGAAGATCAACCTCGTCGTCAGCCGCGGCCGCAGGCGCTGAGTCGCCGCCCAGCTCGGCCCGGCCGGCTCGTCGCCTGCATCGACTTCCGCGCGAACCGACGGACGAGATTCGGAGCAGATGACCACTCGCGTTGCGGCCGGCGGCCACGAGGGGCGCCACCGACGATGATCGCCGCAGGAACTGATGCCAGCCCGGACCAGAGCGCCGCGGGCCTGGTCAGCTCACCGCTGATCCGCCGATGGCTGTGGGGTACGTTGATTCGGTTCCCGTAGGGTTCGCAAACTCGTCCGTGCGTCTCGGTGCGTGTCCGGCTCGTTAGGTTGCAGCTCTTGCCGTCGGTCGAGGGAGGGGCTGCTTGCTTTGGACGTTCGTGTATCTGGTAGTGCGCAATCTGTTTGCGCTGGTGTGGTTGCTGGCGCGGCCGCGTCGCTCGAAGGAGTTCGAGATTCTGCTTTTGCGTCATGAGCTGGCCGTGCTGCGGCGACATACTGGCCGGCCGAGGCTGACCCGTGCTGATCGGGCGCTTTTCGCGGCGCTCAGTCGCGCGGTGCCGCGAGCGGCGTGGACGAACCTCGCGGTCAAACCGAACACGCTGCTGCGCTGGCACCGCCACCTCGTCGCCCGCCGCTGGACGTACGCACATCGCACGGCAGGGCGACCGCCGCTCGAGGGCTCGCTCCGTGAATTGATTCTGCGTCTCGCCTGCGAGAACCCGCACTGGGGATACAAGCGGATCGTCGGCGAGCTCAAGACCGTCGGCGTCAGCGTCTCGGCGACGTCGGTGCGCAAGGTGCTGCTCGCAGCGGGTCTGCGGCCGGCGCCGGAGCGAGGACACTCGTCGTGGCGGACGTTCCTCCGCCAGCAGGCGGCGAGCATGCTCGCCTGTGACTTCCTCACCGTGGAGACCGCGGATCTACGTCCTGTTCTTCATCTCACTCGCGACCCGGCGGATCGAGTACATCGCCTGCACCGCCAACCCGGACGGGCTCTGGACCGCGCAGCAGGCGCGCAACCTCGCCATGCAGTTCGGCGATGAGCGGCCGTTCCGGTTCCTCATCCACGACCGAGACGCGAAGTTCTGCCACGCCTTCGACGAGATCTTCCGCAGCGAGGAGATCACGGTGATCCGTACGCCGATCCAGGCGCCGAACGCCAACGCCCCTCCCGTTGCCACGGTTGGCGTCTTCGACCGTGTTCGGTGTCCACCCAGCGTCCACGGCGTGGACGTCGAGCGATTCGGCGGCCGTGTACGTGTCGAGCAGTCTGATTGCGTGCTCGCGCCCGTCCCGGGCGAGGTGGCCGTAGCGGCGGTCGATCATGGCCAGGCTTGTTCCCATGTAGCGGGAGAGGTCGAAGGTGGAGATGCCGGCTCGGAGCGCGAAGGTCACGAACGTATGCCGCAGATCGTAGACTCGCCGCCGCGGCTCGATCCCGGCGGCCTTCTGGGCCGGCTTCCAGTTGCGGTTGCGGAAGTTGTGCAGGTCGAGGTAGCCGCCGCCGACCGAGGGGAACAGGAGCGAGCAGTCCGGGTTTGGCGGCAACGCGTCGAGGGCGGCGAGCGCGATCGCCTGCAGGGGAACGGCGCGCACGCTTGCCTTCGTCTTCGGCGACTTGATGCGGCCGTTTCGGAGCGTGCGGCGAACGTAGACGACCTGGGCCTCGCGGTCGATGTCCCTGTGCTCGAGCGCGAGCCACTCCGGCGGAGCCCCGGTTCCGGCGGCGAAGAGCACCATCGGCCCGTGGCGCGGGCCGATGCTGCCGGCGAGCGCGTGGAGCTCGTCCCACGACTCGAACGGGCGCTTCTCCGTGTACCTGCGCTGCGGGTTCTCGACGCCGAGCTTGGCGGGGTTGACATCGAGCAGTCCCCAACTCACCACCCGTGCGAGCACCTGGCGGAGCGCCTGGGTCGCCTCGAAGCGGTGGCCGGCCGGGATCGTCATCCGCCACGCCGCGATCGCGGGCGAGCGAAGCTGGCTCAGCCGCCGCTCGCCGAAGACGCGCACTACCTTGGCCAGCAGCCAGCGAAGCTTCTCGACCGTCTCCCGCTCTCCCCGTAGGGTTCATAAATTCGGTCGGGCGCGCGGATCTGGAGGCCAATCGAGTTTCTTTACCCAACGCGCGCTGGCCTTGTCGCTGCTCCTGCTCGACAAAGAGCCCCGGCGCTACGAACGCGCGGCCGCGCGCTTCGCCGCTCAGCGGCCTTCGCGGCCGCGACGCCACGTTGGCCGCCGGCTCGCTGGCGGCGCTGCGGCGGCAGCGTCATCTGGCCCGTTGGTCAGGGTCGTCGAGCGGTGGGAACCTGAGTGCGATTAGCGCGAGCTTGTGATCCGCTCGGCCTCGTCGAGCCAGGCGCTCAGCGAGCGAATCGTCTCCTCGCTCGCCGGGATGCCGCCAGGGAAGAGAGCCTGCAACAGCGCGTCGCGGTTGACCGCGCCGGTCTTCGGGCGGCTCTGTGAGCCCGGCAGACGTCCACGCCGGCGCGTGCCGGTCGAGTTGGTCGAGCGAGCGGCGCGAGTCGCCGGGCGACCCCGCCCCTGAGTGCCCGTCGTCGTTGCGCGCTGCCGCGACTTGGTGCGAGTCGAAGCGCCGGCAACGCCGTGTGAGTTCTTTCGGTGCGAGCCGAGCGCCGCTGCACTGCCAAACGTCTTACCGCATTCTGGGCAAGTGAACTGAGTGCTCCTCTTGGCGCGGGTGCTCGTGCCGCTCTTCGCGCCGGTGCGCTTGGCAGTGGTGCGCTTGGCAGTGCTGCGCTTGGCAGTGCTGCGCTTGGCAGTGCTGCGCTTGGCAGTGGTGCGCTTAGCACTGGTGCTTCGCTTAGTGCTTTGGCTACGGGGCCGGGCCATCGTCACTCCTTGCAGTCGGGGCTACGAAGTCTAATGCGGAGGCTGTGATAACACACGCCGCCGCCAGACATTGAGCGTCTCGGCGATCACGTCCGCCTACAGACTCCACTCGCGGCTGCTCAGCGACTCGATCAGCTCGGCCGGCGCGATCTGCCGGACATAACGGGTCTGTCGTCGCCAAGCTCTGGTGTCCAAGAGCTGCCATAATCAGCGGCGCAGGTAGCGGTCGGTCGTCGTTGACCGCCAGATCATCGGCATAGGTGTGACGCAGGCAGTGGGGGTGCACCCGCTTCTCGATGCCGGTCTTCTTCGCCAGCGCGCGTAAGGTTCAGAAATTAGCGCGCTGGCGTGGCGAGCGATGTGAGTCGTGGACACAAACGTGCGCGTCGCGCCGAGATCTGACTGCGCTTCCCGGCCCGTCAGGTTCGAACGTTGAGGCGTTGGTTCACGAGTTCGATCGGGCGGACGTAGTCGCCGCGATTCCACAACATTCGCCTGAGATTGTGGTTGAGGGCGTTGATTCGCAGCGGCGCAGGCCGCCCGTGTCGGTGATGATCCATCCGAGTTCGAAGGCCATCTCGGTCATGAAGCCGAGCGTGCTGCGGCTGGCGGTCTTCGCGAGCCGAACACTGTCAGACTGGAGCTCGGAGAACGTATCGGCGGCCAGGTCTTCTGCACGGAGCTCGGTCTCGATTGCCTGGACGAGGTAGTCGCCGAGCGGGCGGAGATCCGCGTTGCGGACGCCTGCCCGGAAGACCGAGAACAACGTGCCGGCGTGGGTGAGCAGGAGACACTTCTGCCGCTCGATCCAGAGCAGGTTCAGGTACCAGTCGTCGTCGGTCGGCGGGAGTTCGCTGAGTGTGACCGAGCGGCCGCCGAGCAGATCGAGCATCTTCTTCGTGCAACGCACGACCACTCCGACGAACCTACCACCCTACCCGTGTGTTCACGCTGCGGCCCGGTATTCGTGGATCAACCCACCGAGCAGATCGCGGCGCTCCGCGCGCACTGGGAGTCTCGCCGGCAGGATCGCTCCCGAGCGATCCGGCGGAGCAAGCTCGAGAGCGCGGTGTGGCCGGTGTCCGTTGTAGTGCCGCACATAGACACGAAGGACGCGCTCAAGGTGACGGCGGCCGACGATCAGGATCTGGTCGAGGCAGTCGGCGCGGACGGTGCGCACCCAGCGTTCGGCGTGGCCGTTCGCGTTCGGTGCCCGAATCGGCGTCCGGATCACTTTGACGCCTTCGGAACGGAAGACCTCGTCGAAGGCGCCACCGAACTTCGTGTCGCGATCGTGGATCAGCAGCCGGAACGGCTGATCATCGCCGAGCTGCATCAGCAGGTTGCGCGCCTGCTGCGCCGTCCAGCCGCCATCAGGGTTCGCGGAACAGGCGACGTACTCGATCCGTCGCGTCGCCAGCGAAATGAACAACAGCACGTAGATCCGCTGCAAGAACGCAGTCTCAACGGTCAGAAAGTCGCACGCCAAGGTCGTCGCCGCCTGCTGGCGCAAGAACGCCCGCCACGACAACCCCGCGCGCTCCGGCGCAGGACACGCCCGCCTCGATCAGCACGTTGCGCACCGTCGTCGCCGAGACCACCACACCGAGGCCTTTCAGCTCCCCCAACGATCCTCCGGTATCCCCAACGCGAGTTCTCCCTCGCGAGACGCAGGATCAACGCGCCGACCGACGGTTCGCGCGGCGGCCCCGGCTTCGTGTGCGAGTACCTCCAACGGCGAGCGACCAGCCGGCGGTGCCAGCGCAGCAACGTCTCCGGCCTCACCGAGAAGCTCGCCCACGCCACGCGGGAAAGCGAACGGCTCAACGCAGCCAGGAACGCACGGTCAGCGGGCGTCAGCCTCGGCCGAGGCGACTGACGCCGCAGAACTGCCAACTCGTGGCGGAGCACCAGAATCTCCAGCTCCTTCGACCGACGCGAGCGCCCCAACAAGCAGACGAGCGCGAACAGACTCCGCACAGCCAGATACGCGAACGACCACAGCAAGCAACCCTCCCTCGACCGACTCCAGGACCACCGAACCTAGCCCGGGCCAGCCGCGGACGGGTTTACGAACCCTACGGGCGAGGATCCGCGCGGCCTTCTGCGCGTAGTCGGGGTCGGGGCTCTGCTTCCAACTGCGCGTGCGCTGCAGCGAGATCCCGTTGCGGGCGAGGAGCCGGCCAAGCTGCGCCGGCGAGACCTCGATTCCCTGGCCACGCAGGTAGCGGGAGAGCTTCGCCAGGCTCCAGCGGGTGTACGGCACCCCAAGCGAATGAAACGAGGGCGCAACGACTCGAACCCGTGCTCGTTGAACTCGTGGATCACCCGACGCACGTGCGACTCGTCCGTCATCCACATGCGCGCGATCTGTGGCGCACTCATCAGCGTGTTCGAGGCGAGCAGGATCGATGCTCGCTGCCTCGCCGACGCGTGCTTCGCTCGCTTCGAGAGCCGCTTCAACCGCTGCCCCTCGTGCGGGGCCAGATCGCGCACGAACACCCCCGGGGGACGCATCGACACCTCCTCAGGTCGCATGCGCCCCGATTCGACACCAAAGCGAGAGGTCCCGCCACGTTTCCGGTCAAACCTTTTGAGAGGCCGCACTAGGTCCAGTTTTTCCTGCCACACGTGGAATTGCCTCCGCATTCGGGCAGCTATGCGGCTAAGGAGTCGGTCGCTTAGCTCAGGCGTTGTGGCGCAGCGCGAGACGCTTCGCGGACCTGCTCGCGAAGAGCTTCTGGACGAAGAAGCTCGCGGTGACCAGAGCGATCCCCGCTCCGATAATCGGCTTCTCGATGATCAACACGGCGATCGCGGGCATCTCTACCGCCGCCCAGGCGATCCCGATGCGGCGAATGATCCGCCGCGCCCTCTTCTCCGACCCAGTCGCCGACCAAAGAAGCCCGACAGCGAGCTTGTGGCCGTCGAGCGGGTACGCAGGCACGAGGTTCAGGACGCCGATCGCCAGATTGAAGAGCGCCAGCAGCACGACTCCTTGTCTGTACTCGATGGGCATCGGCAGGAAGTACATCCCAGCGAGTGCGACAGCCATGTTGAACGACGCTCGCGGGCCGGCGATCGCGACCTGCGCCTGCTCGCGTCCGCTCTCGTACCGGCCCTCGAACCGGGTCGCGGCTCCGAGCCAGATGAGCGAGACCGAGGCGCTGCGAATACCGTGCAGTCTCCGCGCGGCCTGGACGTGGCCGAGCTCGTGGACGAGCAGCGACGCCGTGCCGCCGACCGCGCCGAGGATTGCGGCCTGGACTACCGGAATCCCTGTCCAAGCGCCGTAGAGCGCGAAGAGCGACGCCAACGCCAGGACCGGTGCGATTCCACCGCGGCGGATGGTCACGGGAGGGGCGTGGTGCGCATAGCAATCCCTCAACATGGTTACCCCCATCGACAGGAGTCGGCGCAGGGATGAGGACCGGCTCATTCGTACACTCATGGCTCGTGAGGCGCGCAGATAAACCTCGGGTCGCGGCTCTGGTGCGCGACGACGGCACCGTCGTCTGCCCGCACTGCATCGTTGCGACGACGCCGCTCCGGCGAATGAAGGGCCTGCTCGGCAGGAAGGAGCTTCCGGCGGGCGAGGGACTGTTCCTCCGGCCCGCCTCGTCCATTCACATGCTCTTCATGCGCTTTCCGATCGACGCCGTCTTCCTCGACCGCGAACAGGTCGTGCGGAAGGTCGTGCCCGACCTGAGACCCTGGCGCCTCGCCTCGGCCGGCGGCAGTAAGTCCGTGGTCGAGCTCGCGGCCGGCGAGGCCGAGCGGTACGGCATCGCACCCGGTCAACGGCTGACGCTGGAAGTGGCGCCGTCAGAACGGTCGGCCTAGGCCTGAAAAGGGGGAGGCGGCTCCAAGGGAGCCGCCTCCGGGGAAAGGGCCGCGTCGGCTGCGGCGTCCGACGCTGCCATCTTCAATCTCACCGTAGATGGGAAGGTCTCCAGCGAGGGACACACTGTGGATCGTCCCGGCGAAACGAGTGTGGGCAAGAGATCGAGCGGCGATGCGGCGAGGCTCTCTCATCAAGGCCAGGTAAAACGAGGCGGAGCCCCGATGCGGCGGTGGCTCCGCCTCACGTTCCGGAGGAACACCCGGCGCCGTCACGAAAGGTCGCGCGATGGCAAATCTCGAGCTGTGGCTGAGCAACGGCGAGAAGCTCCAGATCAGAGTCGACAACGCCGAGACCGAGTTGACCGCGCTGAAGGCCCGCGGCGGTCGTTTCGCCGGCGACTTCGTCGACCTCACGGGGCCCGCGCTCGGCATCGTGCGCACCGAAGACATCGTCGCCGTCGTCATCCGCTGATCGACACGCGTTGACACAGCCCTGCGGACGGCGTATAAGCACCCCGACTGCGGAG
>WNFU01001338.1_pt1 | contig 34499 bp, 33 predicted proteins | sample 5400121 | NCBI WGS metagenome assembly WNFU01 (sample SAMN13153360, study PRJNA577476) | soil metagenome | isolation source: 100 cm soil or saprolite under grassland replicate 1 | place: USA:California | collected 2016-06-15
ATCACCGGGTCGAAGCGCTCGACGAGGCCGGCGGTTGTGACGGCGAGGGCGCCGACCGCCACCCGGACGCCCGCCAACTCAGGGACCGCGAAGGTCGCCGACCAACCGGCTCGCCCGCTTCCAGCCGCGTAGTGGAAGGCGGCGGCGACATCCCGGCGGGGCACGCCGAGCTCGGCCACAGCCCGGGGCTCGCCGTCGACGAGGATCACGACGGTTTCGATCGGCTCGTTCGGGCAGTACGCCCAGCCGGTCACGTGCACCACGTCCGCGAGCGAGCTGCGAGCCGACTCTACGGCGCCGTTCGACCGACCCGGCCCTGCCCTGCGCACCGCCCGAAGCGCCCGGCGGGCGTGGTGCCGAGTACGGGCTCCGATACGGAGGATCTGCGTGATCAGCCGGTGCAGCGAGGTCACCGCGGTGCGAACTCACCTTCGACGAGCGCCGTCCAGGTGAGAGCGATGCCGTCGCGAAGCGGGAGTGGATCGAACGGGGCGAGGGACTGCAGGACTCTCGTGTCGAGCACGATGCGCGACACGTCACCCGGGCGGGCCGGTCGCGGATCGAGGGTCATGGTCGTGCCCGTCACCGATTCGATCGCGGCGACCACCTCGGCCACGGTGGCACCCCGCCCGGAGCCGACGTTCACGATGCGGGGGACGTCGGTTCGCCCCAGCAACTCACACACGACGTCGACCACGTCACCGATGTAGAGGTAGTCCCGTTCCGAGGAGCCGTCGCCGAACATGGAAAATGGCCGTCCGGTGTGGACGCCGGCGAGCCCGGCGGCGATCACGCCCTGGCTGCGGTCGCCGCGCTGTCCCTCGCCGTACACGTTGCCGCACCGCAAGATCAGCACGGGCACCCCGTACACGTCTTGGTACAGGCCGAGGTACTGCTCGGCCGCGACCTTCGTGACGCCGTGGGAGGTGAGCGGGCTCGTGGGATGCGACTCGGGCACGGGCAGGATCATGGGATTGCCGTACACGGTTCCGCCCGACGACATGAACGTCAGCCCGATGCCAGGTCGTTGCCGGAGCGCTTCGAGCATCGCGAGGAGCGGCGGCAACGCCTCCCGGACGTCGGCGATCGGGTCGAGGTTGGAATCGGCCGGCAGGAGGCCGCCGGCGCACCAGACGACGTGGTCGACGTTCTCGAGCGCGCGTTCAACGGCGGCGGGATCGGCGGCGTCGGCCACAAGCGTGCGAGCGCCAGCGATCCGGTACGCAGCGGCGCCCTGGGGCCGAGTCCGGGTGAGGACCGTGACCCGGGTGCCCTCCGCGGCCAGACCCGCCACGATGTGACTGCCCAGGAACCCTCCACCCACGACGAGGATGCCGGTGCCGCGGTGCATGCCCACCCGCGCTCGCACGTCGGTCCCCTCCTCGCATCCCGCCGCGATGGAGGCGCCAGTCTCGCGCGTGCCGATCGCCGCTGCTATGGGCGACCGGTCAGCCGGCGAACATCGTCGACGAGCACCGTGCCCGCCGTTCGCGACGGTGCTGTCGGCGCAGGGCGGCGAGGTGTAGCGTGCCGTCGGTACAGAGCGAAGGGGATCCCGATGGCGGTACGAGCAGACCGGGCACAACAGTCACGCGGTGAGCCGAAGCGCCCCGCGCGCCGAGGCCCGATCCAGCGTTCGAACAATCGAGCCTTGGTCGAGCGGGCCCCGCGGCCGTGGCCCGGCCTCATCCAGCGCGCACCTGCTCCGCGATAGGAACGAACCGACCGCGCGAATTCGGCGGTCGTTTGCGCACGCCGACGCGTGCTCCGCGGGCTCAGGAGAGATCACGTGATGGGTGGTACGCCGGAGTTCCGCGTGCACCCACTCCTCTTGATCTATCCGGCCACGGCGGCCGGTTCCCGGACGCTCGTCGCCGAGACGAGCGCCAGCGCAGCTCCGTTGATCCTGCGCGAGCCGCTCGTGTGGTTCGCGATCTCACTCCTCCCGCCGCGGTTTGCGAGGGAGGAAGCGCTTCGCATCTGGGAGCGTCCGCCCGAGTTGTCGGGCATCTGTGACGATCTCTGGCGAACGCTGACGGACGAGGATCTGATCGTCGAATGCGATCCGCGGGGCGTGCTGTTCGAGGAGGTCGACGGCTGGGCCGAGCACGGGTGGAGAGAAGCCGCGATCTATCACGAGGCCACCCGAGACTTTCCGTTCGTTCGTATGGACCAGCCCGACGGCGCGGAATACGACGAAGCGCTGATGAAGCAATTTGCCGACGCCGAACCTCCCCCGCCGGTCGCGTTGCAGCTCAGGGGCGAGGCTCGAATCCCGCTCACGAAGTTGGGTCCGGGCGAAGCGGCGGAGCCGGTGCTGGACGCTCTGGGCGAACGGGATCGCCGCGGCACGCCGGGATTGGCGCTGCTGCTCGACCTCTGCTCTGGAGAACGCGAGAGACGCCACCTCGGGCCGGTCGGCGACGCGTTGTTCAAAGCCGTGCCGTCAGGCGGCGCGCGTCACCCGACGGAGGCATTCCTGGCGCTGTTCGAAGGTGCGCCGGAGGAGCCCGGCCTCTACCACTACGACGTGATCGACCACGCGCTGGTGCGGGTTCGGGTCGGCGACGAGCGTCGGGATTGGCACGACGCGACCTTCGACTTGCTCGATGGCCTGCGACCACCGCCGTTTGCAATCGTCGTCCTCGCGACGATGTGGGAGCGTGCGATGTGGCGATACCGAGACTCGCGGTCGTGGCGCGCACCCGTGATGGACATCGGGCACGTCGTCGGCGCGTATCGAACCGTGCTGACACGATTGGGCCTTGCGCACGCCACAACACAGCGGTTTGACGATGCGGCGTTGTCGCGGCTGCTCGATGTCGATCGACTGCTCCTCACGCCGATGTCCATCGTCGCGTTCGGATGAGCCGAGCTCGCTCGTTCACGACGAATCCGCTGCTCTTCGGCTCGGAGACCGATGGAAACGGCGCGATCGTGTGCGACGGGCTTCATCCAGCTCGCGTCGCCGTCGTGTCGAGCACAGCCGTCGAGATCGCGCAGTATTTCCTCGAGCCGCATACCGTCGACGAGGGGATCGGCGCCGGCTTCGAGCGCGATGACCTGGACCGCGCATGTGAGTCGGCGGTCCTCGTGCCGATCGACGCGCCGGGGTACGCCGCCTCCCGCATGTGGGAAGACAGAGGATGGTCCCGTGCGGCGTTCCTCCAGATGTCGCAGGTCGACGTCGAAGCGGCTGAGCTCAGCGAGGAACGGCCGTCTCCGCCGCCGTGGCGTCCAACTGCCGTGCGTCACGTCGCCCTGCCATCGGTCGACATCACGGAACCGATCTCGCTCGACGCGCTCGTGCGCCGACGTTCTGTCCGCTCGTTCGGCCACACACCCATGGGCTTGCAAGCACTTTCCGAGATACTCCTCCGCGTGGGCTGTCCCCCGTCATGGTTACGAGTGTTCCTGGTCGTGCAGGATGTCGATGGTCTCGACCACGGTGTCTACCGCTACGAGCCCGTCGGTCACCGGCTCGACCTGATCCGTGCCGGGTTCGACCACTCCGAGGCGCTTGCCGCAGTGAACTTTCAGCCGTGGGTCGCGGGCTCGGGAGCATGCGCGTTTCTCGTCGCGCAATGGGATCTGTGTTCCTCGCTGCATCCCGGGTCGCGTGGGTACATCGATCTGTTGATCCAGGTCGGTGCGTTCGCGCAGAAGATGCTCGAATCCGTCTACCAGGTCGGCGCAGGGGCATGGGGTACGCCGGCCGTCGCCGAGAGCGCCGCTCGAAAGCTCCTGTCCGTCGAACGACGGGGGATCGATGCGCTGTACGCGATCAAGTTCGGCCCTGTTCCCGCCGCCCCACGGTCGCACTGAGGAGATCTCGAGCCCGGGCTGCGACCTGCCCGATCTCATCGGACAGCAACCGCCATTCGATTGCTGCCACGAGCCGGCGCGTGAACCGCGAGCTGTCATCGAGCTCGTGCAACACGTCCCGAAGCAGGAGGCGCCGCTGTCCACGCAGCGGCATCGTGGCAACGCGACGCGGTGAGAGGCTGGCATCGAACCTCGGGCCTGCGTCGAGCGCGCCGGCGGCATGAAGGGCGAGCATCGTCATGAAGCACTTGCCGCATTTCCCGCAGTTGTCTGGCGTATCCGCGACGTAGCAGACCTTCAGGTTGCGCAGGGCTACGGCGTGGTCGGCGAGGTAGCGAACCTTTCGGGCGCGTGACATCTCGGCGCCGTCGTGCACGATGGCGGTGCGCTCCGTGGACCACAACGGGTCGAGCGAAGGCTGCGAACCGTACGAGCTGGGAGCGCCGATCGGCAGCGAGGCCGCGAGCACGACGTGCGAGAACCCCGCGCCGAGCACCAGTCCCATGCCCGAGAGCGCGCCGCCGAATGTGACTCCCCACTCCTGGAACCGCTCGGTGAAGTGACGCAGGTTCGTCTCGAGCAGGACCAACTCGCAGCCGACCTCCTCGGCCGCACGCCGAGTCGCGGCGATCGACCGGACGCGGTTGTCGTCGCCGTACATGAAGTCGATCGACGGGACGTAGACGAGGTGGGTGAGTGGCGGTCGGGACGGGTTCGTCGCCTCGAGGTTTCTGAGCACGGAGTACCACGAGTCGACGCCGCGCGAGAAGAGGCATGCGGTGGCGGACCTCCCCGGCGCCAATTCGCGTGAAGGCGCCGACACGCGGATCGCTAGCAGCGCCGGGTACAGGCAGCGATACACGGCCATTGCCTGGTCCACCGACGCGAGCAGACGGGCCGAAACCGGACCGTCGATGACGAGCGGCTCGTTCCACCACATCGAGGTGACGAGCAGTCCGGGCAGGAACGGTGACGCGTCGAGCTCGCCATTCGAATACTCGCCTGGGAACCGGAACCAGATTCGCAGACCCTCGGTGTCGAGCCGTTCCATCGTGACCCGGCCCGAGAGCTCGCAGTGGTCATCACGCTCCTCCAGCCGGATGTCGTCGACGAGCACCCGAACTCCGTATCACGCAGCCCGAGCCGCGGGCACGTCCGCCTGCGATCGCCACCAGACGCGCCCGGTCCCCTCAGGCAGCGACACCGTCTTCAGGACCCGGAACCCTCCATCCCGGAGGACGCCCTCGACACGGCGCTCGGGCTCGATACGACGCGGGATATCCAGTGTGATGACGAAGTTCGGCAGTCCGAACTGCGGATCATCGAAGTCACGCCGGATCGTGCGCCGGCTCGTGTCGCGCTCGATGAAGACGCGTCCGACGATCATTGCCTGCTCGTCGTCGTTCAGCCGATCCGACAGCAGCACGTCGTTGAGGTTGAGCAGACGACTGTCGTCTCCTCCTATCACCACTACGGGTCGTTGACCATGTGCCGCCGCATAGCGAGCCATCCAAGCTGTGAGCTTCCGATGCAGCGGGAGCCAGCGGCGCCAGGAGTCGGGAAAGCGGCCCGGCCGGTCGGAGTCGACCAGGCCGTCGAAGAACCGCTCCACGTACTGGCGGCCGTCCGTGACGGTGAGGTCGCCGACCGGACCCGCGCTGACCGTCCGGGGCTTTCCGAGCCACGGCCAGACGTCGCTCACCATGACGAGGTTGAAGGTGCTCAGCACGAGCACGGCGCACGCAAGCGTCGCGCGTATCCGCGCTCGTGCCAGAGACGCCAGGGCGAGGACGGCGAGCGCAATCATCGCCGGGACGAGCGGGAGCCACTGCGCCTGCGACCAGTCGGCGATCGACAACGCCAGCGCGCCCTCGAGGATGACGAGGACGAGCACGGCGGCATCGGTGCCGAGCAGGTGGCGCAGCTCGTCTCGAAGGCTCCGTCTTGACCTGTGCGAGCGCAGCGCGACCACGACGCCGGCGATGGTGATCCCCGTCAGAAGGAGGCCGAGGGGAAGCTGGACCGCGGAGACGAGCTCTCGAATGTCTCGTCCGTCGAGATGCCACTCCGGTCGGCGTGTGACAGATCCGCTGAAGCGTGTGCCGGTCAGGTAGCCCACGGCGTCGCCCACGTTCCGCGCGTACCACGTGGCCGCAACGGCGACTGCTGCCGCCACGGCCGCGCCGAATGACATGAGTCTGCTGCGCAGCTCGCCGCGTCGCGCGACGCCCTGAATCAGGACCGCGACCAACGGACCGAGGGCGAGCCCCAGCACCATCGTGCGGGTGAGTGCGGCGAAACCGAGAAACGCGCCGCCGGCGAGGCACCAGCCCAAGCGGCGTAGCCCGTCGGACCGGAGCAGGCAGTAGAGCGCCGCGGTGAACAGTGCCGCGGCAGGAATCGCGACGAAGGAGGACCGAGCGAACGTCAGCACGTCCGGCGCCGTCGCGACGACGAACGCCGAGAGCGCGGCGAGCCACGGCCCGACGAGTTGACGGGTAAGGAAGTAGGTGACGGTGATGAGGAGGCCGTAGAAGGCAGCGACGACGACGAAGCCGTTGCCGACCCGATCCCCGAGGACGAGGTCGAGCGGCACCGCCAGCACGGGGACGAGCGGGGCGTGCACCGAATGCTCCTCGATGCTGCGGAGCAGGCCGATCAGGCCATCGGATCGCAACGCGTGCGTGTGCTCGAGAGCGAACGCCGTGAACCCCGACTCGTCGACGTGGAGCGGGAAGCCCCGACGGTGGCTCCAGTACCACGAGAGGTCGAACGCGGTCAGGAGAAGCGCGCCCGCAAGGACGGCGATCGTCGCGCGCGCCGACCGGCGCGAGGGCACGGTTTGCTGAGCGCTACCGCTCAGTGATCGGTCGTCGAGCCGTCGGCCAGGGTGGCGTGGGGGAGGCAGAGATCGTCGTACTCGGCGATCACGATCTCTCCCGCGTTCTCGCCGCAGGCCGGGCACTGCGGGTCGCGGCGCACCTTGAAGGTGCGGAACGACTCCTCGAGCGCGTCGTACGCGAGCAGGCGACCGACCAGCGGGTCACCGAGGTCGAGGAGGATCTTGATCGCCTCGAGCGCTTGGATCGAGCCGACGATGCCGGGGAGCACGCCGAGCACGCCGGCCTCGGCGCAGTTCGGTGCCAGCTCGGCCGGCGGGGGCTCGGGGAGCATGCACCGGTAGCACGGGCCCTCGTAGGGCTTGAAGACGGTGACTTGACCCTCGAAGCGGAAGATCGACCCGTGCACGACGGGGATGCGCTTGATCAGCGACGCGTCGTTGAGCAGGTACCGGGTGGGGAAGTTGTCGGTCCCGTCGACGATCACGTCGTAGCCGTCGATGATGTCGAGGATGTTGTCGGCGCCGAAGCGGACGTCGTACGTGACGACGTCGACATCGGGGTTCAGGGCGGTGAGCGTCTTCTTGGCCGAGTCGACCTTGCGCTCGCCGATGCGGTCGACGTTGTGCAGGATCTGGCGCTGGAGGTTCGACGCGTCGACGACGTCCATGTCGACGATGCCGAGCGTTCCCACTCCCGCTGCCGCGAGGTACATCGCGGCGGGCGAGCCGAGGCCGCCCGCGCCGAGCAGCAACACCTTGCTCTCGAGCAGCTTCTGCTGACCGGCCTCGCCGACCTCAGGGAGGAGGACGTGGCGGTTGTAGCGCGTGCGCTGCTCGGGGTTGAGGACGGCAGGCGTGATCCACGGGCGTCCCTGGTCCTTCCAGCGACCAAACCCGCCGGACATCGACACGACATCCGTGTAGCCGAGTTCTTCGAGCGTCTCGGCGGCGAACGCCGAGCGGGTACCGCCGGCGCAGTAGACGACGACCGGCTGGTCCTTTTTGGGGACCTTGTTCTCGACTTGGCTCTCGAGGTGACCGCGGGGGATGAAGACGGCGCCGGGCACGGTGCCCTGCTCGTACTCGTCGAGCTCGCGCACGTCGAGGAAGGTGGCGTCGTCGAGGCGCGCCTCCGCCTCGGCCGGGTCGACCTCGTGAATCTTCTGCTTGGTCTTGGCGAGCAGGTCGCGGAAGCCGGGCATCGGAATCCTCTCGGCTCGGGCCTCGGACGGCCCTCTCTGCAGCAAATGCTACCCGGGGGGTCGGGTATTCCCAAGCGCCCGGCGGGCGGCGCGTCGTCCGCCGGCGGCGAACGCGGCGAATAGCCTCGTGGAGTCTCACGAGGGTATGGAGAGAGCCGTGGCGCAGCAGGTGCTCGGGATCGACATCGGGGGGACGGGCATCAAGGGTGCGCCGGTCGACGTGCAGCGGGGGACGCTCACCGCTGACCGCTACCGGCTGCTGACTCCCAAGCCGGCGGTGCCGGCGCCCGTCGCCGATGTGGTCGCGCAGGTCGTCGGGAAGTTCGGCGGCGAAGGGACGGTCGGCGCCACATTCCCCGCCGTGGTCCGTGGCGGCGTCGCCGAGACCGCCGCCAACGTCGACCGCTCGTGGATCGGCGAGGACGTCGCCAAGCGGCTCGGGCAGGCGTCGGGCCGGTCGTTCGTGGTTCTCAATGACGCCGACGCGGCGGGCCTGGCGGAGATGCGCTTCGGCGCCGGGCGCGACAAGCAGGGCGTCGTGATGATGGTCACGCTCGGCACCGGTATCGGGAGCGCGCTGTTCGTCGACGGCGCGCTCGTGCCCAACACCGAGCTCGGCCACCTCGAGCTGCGAGGCAAAGAAGCCGAGAAGCGCGCGTCAGAGATCGTGCGCGAGAACAAGAAGCTCACATGGAAGAAGTGGGGCGCACGCGTCGACGAGTACCTGCGTCACGTCGAGATGCTGTTCTCCCCCGACCTGTTCGTCATCGGCGGCGGCATCAGCAAGAAGGCAACGAAGTTCTTCGGGTACCTCAAGACCCGTGCCCCGATCGTGCCCGCGCAGCTGCTGAACGAGGCCGGCATCGTCGGCGCCGCCGTGGCCGCGGTCGAAGCCGGGAACGCGAAGACCGACGCGGTCAAACCAGCGCGACGAGCGCCGGCAAAACGGTCCCCAGCTGCTCGGGGATGACGGCGGCGGCGACGCGGTCGAATGGCGTCTCCTGCGCGTTCATGATGACGAGGCGGGCGCCGGCGTTCAGTGCCACCTCGGGGAGCGCGGCGGCGGGGTAGACGCCCAGCGAGGTGCCGACCGCGAGGAACAGGTCGCACTCCTGCGCCGCGAGCTGGGCGCGCTCGAGGTCGGCCGGCACCAGGTTCTCGCCGAACGAGATCGTGGCCGACTTGAGGATCCCGCCGCAGCCGAGGCAGCGCGGGTCGTCCTCGCCCGCCCGCACGCGCTCCAGCGTCTCGGTCATGGGGCCGCGCCACGTGCACGACAGGCACTTCACCTCGTGGACGTTCCCGTGGATCTCGATGACGCGCTCGGGGCTGGTGCCGGCCGCCTGGTGGAGCCCGTCGACGTTCTGGGTGACGAGGGTGTGGAGCACGGCTTTGCGTTCGAGCTCGGCGAGTGCGCGGTGGCCGGCGTTCGGCTCGGCGTGCCAGTACTCGCCCTTGAGGCGGTTCTGCCACGACCGCTTCCGGATCTCGGGGTCCGAGACGTAGTACTGCAGCGTCGCTGTCTTTTCGGCGTCGGGGTTCTTGGTCCAGACGCCCTCTGGGCCCCGGAAGTCGGGGATCCCCGACTCGGTCGAGATCCCGGCCCCGGTGAGCACGACGATCAGGCGCGCGTCGCGGATCCAGCTCGCGACGGTCTCGAGATCGGTGCTGACGGCCACGCGGTCAGGCTAGGACTATGCGGCGGAGTCCGGGGTTGCGGCCGCAGCGGCGTCCAACGCCTCGCGGTGGCGCTGGTACGCCCACCGCGCCGCGTCGTGGCAGACGGACGGGTGGAAACCGGTCGCGTACAGGACGCGTTCGACGTGGTCGGAGTCGTCGCCCTGCTCGAGGAGCGTGAACGCGATCTGGCGGGCGCGGCGACGGGCGGTGGCCAGCGGCGGCTCGGCGAGCTTCGCTTCGGCCCACTCGGCGTGCGCGACCTGGAGCTGCGAAGGCAGCCGGCGCACATGACGCCGGTTGATCGGCGGGAGGTTGCGGCGCACCGCAACCGTCCCGCGGCCGTCGTCGCAGGCGAGGTCGAACTGCGCCAGGCGGGTCAGCGTGCGGACGATCGGCGAGCTGTTGCCGTCGCGCTGCCCGAGCCCGAGCGCCTGCGACGTGTCGGCGACGGTGAGCTCGACTCCCGACGGCGACTCGTCGAATTTCGTGGCCAGGTGACGCAACAAGAGCACGGCCGTCGGTCCCAGCGTCGGCAGCCAGAACGTCTCGACGTACAGCGAGCGCGGGTCGTGGCCCAGCGTGTCGAGCAGTGGGTCGGGCCAGGGCGTGATCGTGAGCATGGCGGGCATGGGCGTCCTCCCCGAAGAAGCCGAACGGGGAAGTGGCCGGTCAGCCCTGCCGCTGGTCTGAGAGTGTAAAGACTTGTATCTGTTCGGTCAAGGCGAGATCTTTTGTCCCGTTTCGCGCCAGGTGGACTAGGGTGACGGTTGCGGCACGGAGGGGTCCGTCCCTGCCCCGGACTCCTTTGTGTCGCCTTTTCGCGCCGTTCACGCTGACCCGCCGCCGAGGAACGCGTCGAGGATCTGGCGAGCGGCGGCCGCAGGGGGGAGCTCGCCGGCAGTGACGGCGGCTTCGAGACGGTCCGCCAGGACGGCGACGCGTTCGTCGTTGCGGAGCGCGTCCATCAGGCTCTCGGACACTTCGGACCACATCCACTCGCGTGCCTGCTCGGCCCGACGGCGCTCGAGCTCGCCGGCGGCGTGGAGGGTGGACCGGAACTCCTCGACCGTCGACCACAGCTCGTCGATGCCGGTGCCTTCCAACGCGGAGACGAGCACGACGCGCGGTGTCCAGGCCTGGGTCTTCGAGCGCACGAGCCGGAGCGCGCTGCCATAGTCGGTCGCGGTGGTCTTCGCCGCGGGAGCCAGCTCGCCGTCGTTCTTGTTGACGACGACGACGTCGGCGAGCTCGATGATCCCGCGCTTGATGCCCTGGAGCTCGTCCCCGGCGCCCGGCGCGACCAGGACGGCGAACAGGTCGACCATGCCGGCCACCGCGACCTCGGACTGGCCCACGCCGACGGTCTCGACCATCACCACGTCGAAGCCGGCGGCCTCGCACAGCAACATGGCCTCGCGCGTGCGCCGGGCGACGCCGCCCAGCGTGCCAGCGGTGGGCGACGGGCGGACGAAAGCCGAGTCCGAGCGGGTGAGGTCGCCCATGCGGGTCTTGTCGCCGAGGATCGAGCCGCCCGTACGCGTGCTCGACGGGTCGACGGCGAGGACCGCGACGCGGTGGCCGTGCTCGACGAGATGCAGGCCGAAGGCCTCGATGAACGTCGACTTCCCGGAGCCCGGCGCGCCCGAGATGCCGATCCGGATCGCGCCGCCGGTGCGCGGGAGCACCTCGGTGAGCAGCGCCGCCGCCTCGTCGCGATGATCCGGCCGCGTCGACTCGACCGTGGTGATCGCACGGGCCAGCGCGCGCCGGTCCCCGTCGACGATCTGCTCGGCGAGCTCGCTCACGACTTAGATGCGTCCGTGGTGCGCAATAGTTGCGCACGACGAACGCATCATGCGCGGTGGCGCTGCCGGAGGAGCTCGAGGATCTCGGCGGCCGCGAGCGGGATGTTCGTGCCCGGGCCGTAGATGGCGGCGACGCCGGCGTCGAGCAGGAAGTCGTAGTCGCCGGGCGGGATCACACCGCCGCAGACGACGAGAATGTCGTCGCCGCCCTGCTTCCGCAGCTCCTGGACCAGGTCGGGCACGAGGGTCTTGTGGCCTGCGGCCTGGCTCGAGACGCCGACCACGTGCACGTCGTTCTCGATCGCGTCGCGCGCCGCCTCCTCCGGCGTCTGGAACAGCGGGCCGACGTCGACGTCGAAGCCGATGTCGGCGAACGCGGTCGCGATCACCTTGGCGCCGCGGTCGTGGCCGTCCTGGCCCATCTTCACGACCAGCATTCGGGGCCGGCGTCCCTCGGACTTGGCGAAGTCGGCGATCTCGCGCCGGATGCGCTCGTATCCCTCGTCACCTTCGTACGCGGACCCGTACACGCCGCTGATGCTACGGATCGTCGCCCGGTGTCGGGAGAACACCTTCTCCAACGCGTCGGAGATCTCGCCGACCGTCGCCCGGGCGCGCACGGCGTCGATCGAGAGCTCGAGCAGGTTCGCGTCACCCGCCGCGCCGGCGGTGAGTCTCTCGAGCGCCTCCTGGACACGATCGTCGTCGCGCGTCTCGCGCACCTTGCGCAGGCGGGCGATTTGCTGCTCGCGGACGGCGGTGTTGTCGACCGAGCGGATCTCGACGTCGTCGTTGCCCTCGGGCTGATACTTGTTGACGCCGACGACGACTTCCTCGCCCCGGTCGATGCGGGCCTGGCGGCGGGCGGCTGCTTCTTCGATGCGCAGCTTCGGCATCCCCGACTCAACCGCCTTGGTCATCCCGCCGAGCTCCTCGACCTCGTCGATGAGCTTCGACGCCTCGTGCGCGAGCGAATGAGTCAGCGCCTCGACGTAGTAGCTGCCACCCAGCGGGTCGACGACCTGGGTGACGCCGGTCTCCTCGGCGAGGATCAGCTGGGTGTTGCGCGCCACGCGGGCCGAGAACTCCGACGGCAGCGCCAGCGCCTCGTCGAACGAGTTGGTGTGCAGGCTCTGTGTGCCTCCGAGCGCGGCGGCCATCGCCTCGTAGGCGGTGCGCACGATGTTGTTGTACGGGTCGTGCTCGGTGAGCGAGACGCCCGACGTCTGGCAGTGCGTCCGCAGCATCATCGAGCCCGGCTTGGTAGGGCCGAACTGCCGGATCAGCTGCGCCCACAGCAGCCGCGCCGCCCGCAGCTTGGCGACCTCCATGAAGAAGTTCATGCCGATCGCAAAGAAGAAGGAGAGGCGTCCGGCGAATGCGTCGATGTCGAGACCTCGGTCGGTGGCCGCCCGCACGTACTCCACGCCGTCGGCGATCGTGAACGCCAGCTCCTGGACCGCCGTCGCCCCGGCCTCCTGCATGTGGTACCCGGAGATCGAGATCGAGTTGAACCGCGGCATCTTCTTGGCCGTGTACTCGATGATGTCGGCCACGATCCGCATGCTCGGTTCGGGCGGATAGATGTAGGTGTTGCGGACCATGAACTCCTTGAGGATGTCGTTCTGGATCGTCCCCGAGAGCTGGTCCTGTCCGACGCCCTGCTCTTCCGCGGCGACCACATAGCCGGCGAGCACCGGCAGCACGGCGCCGTTCATCGTCATCGACACGCTCATCTTGTCGAGTGGGATGCCGTCGAAGAGGACCTTCATGTCCTCGACGGAGTCGATGGCGACGCCCGCCATGCCGACGTCGCCGGCGACTCGCGGGTGATCGCTGTCGTAGCCGCGGTGCGTGGCGAGGTCGAAGGCCACCGACAGGCCCATCTGCCCGGCGGCGAGGTTCTTGCGGTAGAAGTCGTTCGACTCCTCGGCCGTCGAGAAGCCGGCGTACTGGCGGATCGTCCACGGCCGGTTCGCGTACATCGTGGCGCGGATCCCGCGCACGAACGGCTCGAACCCGGGCAGGGTGTCGACCCCTTCGAGGTCCTCCAGATCGGCAGCGGTGTAGAGCGCCTCGACCGGGATGCCCTCGGGCGTACGCCAGGTGAGCTTGGAGGCGTCGCCCCCGGCCTCCTTGTCGGCGAGGGCGCGCCAGTCGTCGAGCGATTTCCGCGGGAACTCGCCGTCGGCCACAGGTCCAATCTACTTGTGCGCTTGTGGCCGCCTCCGTTCCGGAGCCGGCGTGTCAGCTGGCCTTGGGGAGCGGGCTCTCGGGGTCGGGATTCTGCGCTCGAGCGAGAGCGGCCCGGGCCTGGGCCACGCCGGCCCGTCCGACGTGACGGGCGCGGTCGTCGAGGCGCCAGTCAGGCCAGTGCGCGGCACGGCGGCCACGGCGGGCGGCCTCGCCCCGGCGGCGGGACCGTGTCGGAGTGTCGACCTTGACGAGTCGAAGTTGCGTACCCATGCCAGGAGTATCGCTGCGGGGTATGACAGGTATTCCGCGGCCGGAGCGTGCCGGTGGTCACAGGCCGAGGTCGCGGCGGACGGGCGCCGCCATGGCGAAGCCGAAGCGCGCCGCTCCGCCCGAGTACACGGGGCAGCGGTCCCCGCCCGCCGGGGGCCGGGTCGGACAGAAGTGCACGCCGTCGTCGGACCGGACGACGATGCGCCCGTCCATGCAGCCGTCGTCGGTGCCTTCGGATGGGAGGCACGGCAACGTCCTCGTGTACATCCCGTGGTCGAGCACGGCTTGCCCCGCGTCGACGTACTCCACCCGGTCGAAGGGCGGTCGCACGAAGGTCCACTGGCCGGCCTCCGCCGCCTCGGCGCGGCCCACTTCCGTGATGTCGATGGCCGTGGTCGGCGACGGCGGCGCCACCGCCGGCGCGCCCATCCAGTACACCCGGACGCCGAGGCCGGCGAAGATCGCCGTGGCGGTGCGGGCGTCGTCGCGGTAGCGCGCTACCAGCGCAGGCCCGGTCAGCGGTCCGGTGGGACCCTTGACGCAGTCGGTCACGTTGTTGCCGACGAACTCGAACACGACCGCCGACGGCTGGAAGTCGTGGGCGTCGCCGCGCATCTTGTCGAGCCAGTCGCAGATGGCCGTTCCGCCGAGCGTCCGGTTCACCACCTCTCCCGTCCCGCCGTCATTGATTGCGAGGCTGAACCAGTCGCGGGCCTCCGACGACAGCGAGTCGCCGTACAGGATCACCCGTCGCTTCGGCGCCGAGACCACCGACACCAGCACCGCCCCGACCAGCACCGTGATCGCAACGACCGCCACAACGGGCCTGCCCCCACGGCGCGTGTCCATCGCTCTCAGGATGTCACCGAACGGCGGATTTGGACGCGCGGCCGGCTCCTACACTCGGCGCAATGGTCTACCTCGATTACGCGGCGACGACGCCCATGTATCCGGAGGCCGTCGCGGCCATGCGGCTGTTCCTCTCGGACACGTTCGGCAACCCGTCGGGCGCGCACGCCGCCGCACGGGCGGCCAAGACCGCGCTCGAAGACGCCCGGGAGGGGATCGCCGCCGCGCTGGGCGCCGAGCCGGCGGAGATCGTGCTCACGGGCGGTGGCACCGAGGCCGACAACCTCGCGGTGAAGGGCGCCGCCCGTGCCGCCCGCGATGCCGGCGCCGGCGACGGCGTCGTCACGACCGCGTTCGAGCACAAGGGCGTGCTCGCCCCCTGCGACCGGCTCTCGGCGGGCGGCTTCCGGGTGACGCGCGTTCCGATCGACGCCGCCGGCATCGTCGATCTCGACGCGCTGGCCGACGCGCTCGACGACCGGACCGTCGTGGTCTCGGTGATGCTGGTGAACAACGAAGTCGGCACCATCCAGCCGCTCGGCGAGGTCGCGGAGCTCGTGCGCGCCCGGGCGCCGCGGGCCGTGCTCCACACCGACGCGGTGCAGGCGGTGCCGTGGCTCGACGTCGCCGAGGCGGCGCGGCCCGCCGATCTGGTTTCGGTGTCGGGTCACAAGTTCGGCGGGCCGAAGGGCGTCGGCGCGCTCGTACGCCGCGGTGACACCCGCCTCGAGCCGCTCGTCGAGGGTGGCGGGCAGGAGTGGGGGCTGCGCTCGGGCACCGCGAACGTCGCCGGGGCGGTCGCGATGGCCGCCGCGCTGAGATTGACGGGCGAGCGTCGGGCGGCCGAGATCCCTCGGATCCGGCAGCTGCGCGACCGCCTCGCCGCCGGGCTCAGGGACCGCGTTCCCGACTCGTTCGTGAACGGTGACCCGGCGCGCAAGATCGCGGGCAACTGCCACGTCGGCTTCCCGGGTGTGGAGGCCGAGACGCTGCTCGTCGCGCTCGACCGCGACGGCGTGTGCGCGGCGGCCGGATCGTCGTGCACGTCGGGCGCCACCGAGCCGTCGCACGTGCTGGCGGCGATGGGCTTGCCGCGGGACGCCGCGCTGTCCTCGATCCGGCTGAGCTTGGGCTACGCGTCGAGCGACGCCGACGTCGACACCGCGCTCGACGTCATCCCGCGTGCGGTCGACCAGCTCCGCCCGGCGGTCGCGTCGACCTCGACCCGATGACGGCGGCGACCCGGGTCCTGGCCGCGATGAGCGGCGGCGTCGACTCGTCGGTCGCGGCCGCGCTGCTCCGCGACGCCGGCTACGACGTCACCGGCGTGACGCTGAAGCTGTGGGGAGGCGCGTCGGACTCCGGCTGCTGCAGCGCCGCCGACGTCGAGGACGCCCGCCGGGTCGCCGCCCAGCTCGACATCCCGCACTACGTCTTCAACTTCACCGACGACTTCGATCAGCGCGTCGTCGCCCCGTACGTGGACGCCTATGCCGACGGCCGCACGCCCAACCCGTGCGTGGAGTGCAACCGGTCGATCAAGTTCGGGCGCCTGCTCGAGCGCGCCGACGCGCTCGGGTTCGATGCCGTCGCCACCGGGCACCACGCGCGAGTGGAGCGCGATGACGCCGGCCGCTGGGCGCTCCGCCGAGGCACGGACGCGGCCAAGGACCAGTCGTACGTCCTCTACATGCTGGGCCAGGCGGAGCTCAACCGGACGCTGCTCCCGGTGGGCGAGCTCACGAAGGCGCGCGTACGCGATTACGCGGCGCAACTGGGCCTGCGCACGGCGACCAAGCCGGAGAGCATGGACGTCTGCTTCATCACGCGGGGCGATCGCGAGCGGTTCGTCGCCGAGCGTGCCGGCGCCCGGCGCGGCGCCGTGGTCGACCGCACGGGCGCCGTCGTGGGTACGCACGACGGCGTCACCGGGTTCACGATCGGGCAGCGGCGGGGCGTCGGCATCGCAACGGGCGAGCGCCGGTACGTCGTCGACCTCGACGCCCCGACCGCGACCGTTGTGCTCGGGGACCGTGACGATTTGCTACGCGATTGCGCCGAGCTTCGCGACCTGCGCTTCGTGGACGGCACGCCCGGCCCCGACGCCCGCCTCGACGTGCAGGTCCGAGCGCACGGGACGCCGGTGGTCGGTCGTCTCGACGGGACCTGCGTGCGCTTCGACCGGCCCCAGCCGCGGGTCGCGCCGGGACAGGTGGTCGCGCTCTACGACAGCGACACGCTCCTCGGCGGCGGCATCGCGGCCTGACCTCCCGTCAGCGTTCTTCGCGGCGGTGGGTCTTGCTGACCTCGGAGAGCGCGTCGGGGTCGATGTGGTCGCTCGGGACCACGGCCACCTTGCACCTCGTCACGGCGCGTAACGTCGACGTGCGCATCCCTCCCTCGAGCACCGCCCGCTCACCAAGGATCGCGCCCGGCCCGAGCTCGGTGAGGGACTTGCCGTCGACCTCTACCGACAGCACGCCGTCCAGCAGCAGGAACACCTCGTCGCCGTGCTCGCCTTGCTCGGTCAGCCGCTTGCCCCTCCGCAGCTTCTTGATCTTCGGCTTCGCGCTCCCGCGCATGACCACGTGCGAGACCTCGCGCTCGAGCGCGGTCTCCGCGGTGGTGACGAGCGCGCGTGAGTCCTCGTCGCCCCACGGCGTGTGCTTCCCGAACGCGTGCCGGTACCAATCCTTGAAGTCGGTCAGGCCCGCTTTCTGCGCAAGCTTCCCGTCGGCGTCGTAGACCCAGTGGCGCGGGAAGGGGCTCGCGCCGGCGAGGTCGAAGCGTGCCGTCCCGTCGACGTTGATCGTGAGCGCAAGCGTTGTCCACACGGTCGGGCCCTTGAGCTGCACGAACGGCGGGTGGTTGACGCGCCGGGGCGCGGGGATCGCCGGTCGGCCGCCGGCCGTCTGCACGAAGCGCACCGCCGTTGCCGACACCTCCGGGTCGCGGCGCAGCTCGGGGAAGCCGACGGCGGCGAACGTCGCCTGCTTGCCCAACCGCACCGTCGTCGAGCCCATCACGGCGCCGCCGCCGTACCCGTGGTCCACGATCTTGCCGCCCTGTACCTCGATCCACGCGCCGAGCCGGTTGGCGAAGCGGAACCCGTCGGCGGCACCGAGGGCGTCGAGGTCCTCGACCACGTCGGGGGGCGGCTGGTCGTAGTGGGTGACGCCGACCTCGAACGGGAGCTTGGTCACGCCGGTGACCGCCTCCGACGGGATCCACGAGATCGACGTGACCGAGGACTCGATGCGCATGTGCGGCCCCTTCCAATCGCCAAAGGTAGCGTCGCCGCCGATGACCACCGTGCTCGCGGTCGTGGTCTTTGCCGGTGGTGTCGCGCTCGTCGTCGCGGGCGCCGAGCTGTTCGCCGAGCACCTCGAAGTCGCGTCGCGCCGGCTCGGCGTCAGCGCGTTCGCCCTCGCCTTGCTCCTCGCCGGAGCCGAGCCGGAGGAGCTTGCGACGACCGTCACCGCGTCCCTGCGCAAGGTGCCGGCGATCGCGTTCGGTGACGTCATCGGGGCCAACATCGCGATGTGCCTCGTGGCGGTGCCGGTCGGGGCGCTGGTCGCGCCGCTGCCGTTCGGGCCGCGCGTCAGGCGTTACGCGCTGCTGGCGCTGCCGCTCGGCGTCGTGGCCGGGGTCGTCGTCTGGAACGGTGACGTCGGCCGGCCTGCCGGCGCGCTGCTCGTCGCTCTCTACATCGCGTACGTCGCGGCAATCTGGCTGCGCGAGCGACGCCCGCCCGCGCTCGGGGAAGTCGCCGAGCTGAGCGAGACGGAAGAACGCGCGCGCTCACGCCGCGTCGGGCGCGAGCTCGCCCTCGTGCTCGTAGGCGTGGCCGCGCTGGCGATCGGTTCGATCGTGCTCGTCGAGGCGATCCGCTCCATCTCCGGGATCGAGTCCACCCAGACCAACCTCAGCCTGACGCTTGTCGGGTTCGCGACGACGCTCGAGCTCGTCGTGCTCGCGTGGTCGACCGCCCGTCGCGGCGTGACCGAGGCCGTCGTCGCGGCGGTGGTCGGGTCGTTCGCTTACAACGCGACGATGAGCCTCGGCGCGGCGGCGCTCGTCCGCCCGCTGTCGATCTCCGACGCGGATCTCCTCCACGGGCCGGTCGTGGTCATGCTCGCCGCCCTTGCCGCGGTCATCGCGCTCGCGGTGCCACGCGGCCGGCTCGGTCGGGTCGGCGCCCTGGTGCTGCTCGCCGCGTACCCCGCGTTCGTCGCGTACGTCGCCTTGCGCTGACTCCTCTCCTCGTTCTCGGAAGCGAAACGATCGCTCTACGCGCCGGAGCCTTCCGAGAACAGTGGGATCAGGCGACGCGGATGCGGCGTGACGCTGCCGTCACGAGCAGATCCGGGGTGTCGACGGTCGCGAAGCAGAGCTCGGTCGCGTGCGACGGTCTCGAGCCGCGCAACCCGCGGCGCGTCTGAAGGAACTCGACAGGGCGGTCGAGTCGCATCGCCACCGATCCGCCCCGCGCGCCGAGCCTCACGTCGAGGACCTCGTCGGAGACGCGTTCGCGCCGTTGCACCACTTGCAGCGCTTCGATGCGCTCGCGCAGGAACAGGACCGGGTCGGGCAGCGTCAGCGGGTCGACGATCACGAGGCCGGCGGGGACGAGCACCACCCACCGGCCCGACAAGCTGTGCACCGAGCGCGCCGCGAACCACGCGGCCGGGATGCCAACGGCGAGCGCCGCGACCCCCACGACGATCCGGCCGTCGGCGAGGAGCAGCGGTCCGGCCACCGGCCCGGCCGCCACGAGCACGGACGCGAGGGGCAGCAGGCCCAACCACAGCACGGGCGGCGTCCGCAGCGGGTAGCGGCGCTCGTCGCCGTACGCGACGCCGTTGGCGCACGCCAGGGAGACAGACGGCAGGGCCAGCGCGAGCGCGGCGGCAACGGCGGTCGCGACCAGCGCCACGACCGCGGCCGCGGCGTCGGCACTCCCGCCGGCGAGGACGACGACGGCGAGCGCGACGAAGGACGGCGCCACGACGCGCACGACCGTGAGCCCGATCGGCCGCGGCGCGAGCACGGCAACCAGCGTGGCCACCCACGCCGACCACAGGAACACTTCCGCGAGTGTGCGCGGCGGCGTGGACCACCCGTCGAGCGCGTCGCCCGCGGCGGGCCCCGCAGTCACCGGGAGTGAGGCCCACGCCAGCCGGACCAACCACAGCGTCATCGGCGCGAGCGGCCTCCGGGTGCTTCGGGAACGCTCCGTATACTACGAGCCTCATGGCCGCCGCCCTTGATGCGCCGCCGCTCGTCCCGGCAGTTGCCACCGCAATCGGAAGCCTTCCTCACACCGATCCGCATGCGGCCGCCACGCTCGTGCTCGATGCGCACCCGCGCTTTCCGGCCGCGCCGCAGCTCCCGGTGCGCACACCGCTCGAGGGAATCGTCGCGCAGTGGGCGCGCGCACTTCCCGAGGTGACCATCGGCGGCGACGGCTCGATCACCGTCGCCGGCACCACCGACATCCCGCCGGTGGCGACGTTCGATGTCGACGCGCACGGCGGCCTGCTGTCGTTCCTCGACGAGGCGCGGAACGGCCCGCAGCCACCACGCGTCAAGGTGCAGATCGCAGGGCCGTTGACGCTCGGGGTCGCGCTGATGCACGCCGGGCTTCCCGCGGCGCAGGCGTTCCGGCGCGGCGGCGAGGCCGCGCGCGCGTGGGCGATCTCGGTCGAGGAGCTCGTCGAGGCACGGCTTCCGGGTACCTCGCTCGTGCTCTTCTTCGACGAGCCGGCGCTCGTCGCGTGGCGCCGCCCGAACGCGCCGCTCGATCACGAAGCGGCCGTCGACGTCCTGTCCGGCGCGCTCGCGGCGCCCACCTGCCCGACCGGGGTGCACGTCTGCGGCGCCGGCGACCCGCGCCTCGCGCTCGAGGCGGGCCCGCAGGTGCTCGGCATCGAGGTCGGCGCCGAGCTCGTCGACGACGCCGACGCCCTCTCCCGTCATCTCGACGCCGACGGCTGGATCGCGTGGGGTGCGGTCCCGACGGACCGGCCGGTCGGCGAGTCCGTCGAGCCGCTGTGGCGCGCGCTCGTCGGCGTCTGGTGCGAGCTGACGCGGCGGGGTTGCGACCCCGTCCGTCTCCGCACCCAGAGCATCGTCACCCCGGCCTGCGGGCTCGCCGGCCACGGGCCGACGCAGGCCGAACGCACGCTGCGGCTTGCTCGCGAGCTCGCCGACCGGGTCCACGACCAGGCGATCGCGGCGCGATTGACGCTTGGCGCGTGACCATGGGTTGCATGGCACTCCGTGCAACTGACCCTCGGGGCCTGAGATGACGAACGGCACCGAACGCTGCCGCGTGTGCGACGAGCCGCTCGCGCCCGGCGCGACCTTCTGCCCGCGCTGCGGCACGCGCGTCGAGGAGGACACCGCCGCCGACGACGAGGCCGTCACCGGGCTGATCGTCGACGATCCGACCGCCGCGCCGGGCGCCTACGACGCAACGCGGGCGATGCCGCGCGCCGCCGCGCCGGCCGCGGCGGCGCCCGCGGGCGTGGCCGCCGCCGGGGGTCCGACGCCCGACGAGGAGAAGCGGGCGCGGCGGATGCGCCTGCTCGTCGCCGGCATCGTGGTCGTGATCGTCCTCGCGCTCGTGGTGCTGGTCGCGCTGGCGTTCACCAGCGGGGGCGGCGGCGGCAACACGACGACGTCCAGTGTCCCGAGCACGGCGGTGACGACCCCGGCAACCGCGCCGCCGACGGTTGGCCCGACGAGCCCGCCCACGAACCCGCCCACGAGCGCTCCCCCGACGTCGAGCGGTCCGCCGCCGACGACGAGCGCGCCGACCTCGTCGCCGCCCGACTCGACCTGATCGGGCCCCGGTCGCGGCCGCGGCGGCGGCGGCTTTGCCGACCGTCGCCGCAAAGCCGGAGCATGCGACGGCGACAATCCTGAGCGGCATGACCGTCACAACCCGTCGGTAGGCTCGGGCCCGTGGCCGTCCCGACGGAGATCGAGGCTCGCGTCAAGGAGCTGCGCGACCTCGTCCGGTACCACCGCGAGCGCTACTACCAGGACGACGCCCCCGAGATCTCCGACGCCGAATTCGACGAGCTGTACCGCGAGCTCGAGGGGCTGGAGTCCGAGTTTCCCGAGCTCGTCACCCCCGACTCGCCGACCCAGCAGGTCGGCGCGGCGCCTGCGACGACGTTCGCCGAGGTCCAGCACGTCCTCCCGATGCTGTCGCTCGACAACGCGTTCAGTCTCGAGGACCTCTTCGCGTGGGGCAAGCGCATCGAGCGCCAGATCACCGATCCGGTCGCGTTCGTGTGCGAGCCGAAGATGGACGGCCTCGCGGTGTCGTTGCTGTACGAAGACGGCAAGTTTGTGCGAGCCGCGACGCGCGGCAACGGGTACACGGGCGAGGACGTCACCCCGAACGTCTCGACGATCACGTCCGTCCCGAAGGAGCTCCGCGGGAAGGACCTGCCCGCCCGCCTCGAGGTACGGGGCGAGGTGTTCATGCCGATCAAGGCGTTCGAGGCGCTCAACCGCCGCCAGGAGGAAGCCGAGGGTCGGCTGTTCGCCAACCCGCGGAACGCCGCCGCCGGCAGTCTGCGCCAGAAGGACTCGCGCATTACCGCGCAGCGGGCGCTCGACATCTTCTGTTACCAACCCGGCGTGAAGGAGGGCGGCCTGCGCCTGCGTACTCACGCGGAGACGCTCGACTGGCTGCGGGACCTGGGCTTTCCCGTCAACGACAGGATCACGCGGTTCGACTCGCTCGACGACGTGTACACGTTCTCCGAACGGATGCTCGAGCTACGTCACGACCTCGGCTACGAGATCGACGGCGTGGTCGTGAAGGTCGACGATCTCGGCCAGCGCGAGGAGCTGGGCGCGACGAGCAAGGCGCCGCGCTGGGCGATCGCGTACAAGTTCCCGCCCGAGGAGAAGACCACGGTCCTGCGCAACATCATGGTGAGCATCGGTCGTTCCGGGCGCGCCACGCCGTTCGCGCAGCTCGAGCCGGTGTTCGTCGGCGGATCGACCGTCTCGCAGGCGACGCTGCACAACGAGGACGAGGTGGCGCGCAAGGACGTGCGCATCGGCGACACCGTGATCGTGCGCAAGGCGGGCGACGTGATCCCGGAGGTTGTCGGGCCCGTGCTCGCGACGCGGCGCAAAGGCCTGCGGCGCTGGAAGTTCCCGAAGGACTGCCCCGCGTGCGGGCAGCCCTTGGTGCGCGCCGAGGGCGAGGCCGCGACCAACTGCGTGAACGTCGACTGCCCGGCGCAGCGCTGGGGGCGCATCGTGCACTTCGCCGCCGCCATGGACATCGACGGGCTCGGCGAGGAGCGTGTCCGTCAGTTCATCGACGCCGGCCTGCTCTCCGACCCGGCGGACATCTACTGGCTCGACGTCGAGCGCCTCGTCCAGCTCGAGCGCATCGGGGAGAAGTCCGCCCGGCAGCTCGTCGACAACATCCAGCAGTCGAAGTCGCAGCAGCTGGCGCGGCTGCTCGTCGGGTTGAGCGTCCCGAACGTCGGCGGCGCCACGGCCCAGGACCTCGCCCGCGAGCTCGGCCATCTCGACCGCATCGTCAACGCGTCGGTCGAAGGGCTCATCGAGGTCGAGGGGATCGGGCCGATCGTGGCCCAGAGCGTGCACGAGTTCTTCGCCCGCGATCGGACCCGCAAGCTGGTCGACAAGCTGCGGCAGGCGGGCGTCAACTTCGAGGGCCCGACCCGCGCCGCTGCTCCCGACGTCGAGCAGACGCTCGCCGGGTGCACGCTGGTCCTCACCGGTGGGCTCGAGGGCTTGACCCGCGAGGAGGCGGAGACCGAGATCGAGGCCCGCGGCGGCAAGGTCCCCAACAGCGTGTCGAAGAAGACGAGCTACGTCGTCGTGGGCGAGAATCCCGGCTCGAAGCTGGCCAAGGCCGAGCAGCTCGGCGTGCCGATCCTCGACGAGGCGGCGTTCCGCAAGCTCCTGGAGGAAGGACCGGACTGATGGTCGACAAGAGCGCGGTCGGCGTCACGGGCGAGGCGTTCGACATGGTCGTCGAGCGGGGCAAGGTGCGCGAGTTCGCCCGGGCCACGAAGTCGCAGAACCCCGAGTACCTCGACGACCCGGATCCCGTGTCGCCGCCGACGTTCCTCGTGGCGTCGGCGTTCTGGAGCCCGCCCGGCGCCACGCGGTGGGGGTCGCTCAAGCTCGACATGCGGCGCGTCCTCGACGGCGGGCGCGAGTTCGTGTTCCACGGGCCGCCCCCCACGGCCGGGACGAAGCTCACGTCCCAGACCCGCGTCGACGACATCTACGAGAAGGAAGGAAAGCGCGGGGGAACGATGACCTTCGTGGTCACGGTCCAGGAGTTCCGAGACGAGACCGGCAGCCTCGTGGCCGAGATGCGCTCCACTGCCATCGAGACCGGCAAGCCGCCGACGGAGGGGTGAAGACGATGGGCGTGACATGGGACGACCTGGCAGAAGGCACCAAGGCCGAGCCGCGCGACTTCGGGCCGCTCACCCGCACGGACTTCGTGCGCTACCAGGGCGCATCGGGCGACTTCAACCCGATCCACCACGACGAGGAGTACGCCAAGACCGCGGGGTTCCCGACCGTGTTCTCGGTCGGGATGCTCCAGGCGGGCATTCTCGCCACGTACGCGACCGACTGGCTCGGCGCCGCGAACGTGCGCCGCTTCGGCGCCCAGTTCCGCGAGCAGGTCTGGCCCGACGACACGCTGACGTGCAGGGGTGAGGTCACGAAGCGCTACGAGGAAGACGGCGAGCGGCGGGTCGACCTCGAGCTCGTGTGCACGCGCCAGACCGGCGGGACCGCGATCAAGGGCTGGGCCACGTTCGTGGTGCCGTGACCCCTCGATGCGTTGTCACCGAAACGGCGCGTATGACGCCGTTTTCGTGACAACGAGCGGGGAGCTCGCGCCGTGAAGGCGCAGGTGCTCGAGCGGGCGGCGCCGATCGACGCCTCGCCGCTGCGGCTCGTCGACCGCGACCTCCCCGAGCCGGGGCCGGGCGAGGTGCGTCTCCGGGTGCACGTGTGCGCGTGCTGCCGCACCGACCTGCACGTCGTCACCGGCGACCTCGACCTGCCGAAGCTGCCGATCGTCCCGGGTCACCAAGTGGTCGGGACCGTCGATGCTCTGGGCGACGGCTGCACGCGGCTGCACCCCGGCGATCGCGTCGGCGTGTGCTGGCTGCACTGGGCGGACGGCACGTGCGCCTACTGCCGGCGCGGCGAGGAGAACCTCTGCGAGCACGCGACCTTCACGGGCTGGACCGCCGACGGCGGGTACGCCGAGGCGGTCACCGTCCCGGAGAACTTCGCGATCCATCTCCCGGACGCGCTCGACGACCTCGCCGCGTCGCCGCTTCTGTGCGCCGGCGCGGTCGGCTTTCGCGCTCTGCGCCGCGCCGAGATTCAGCCCGGAGAGCGGGTCTTGCTCATGGGCTTCGGTTCGTCCGCGCACCTCGCGATCCAGGTGCTGCGCCACTGGGGCTGTGAGGTCGTCGTGCTCACGCGGGGTGAACGCCATCGCGAGCTCGCGCGCGAGCTGGGCGCGGAGTGGGTGGGTCACGCCGACGAGCTGCCGCCCGAGACGTGCGACCGCGCCGTCATCTTCGCCCCGGCGGGCGAGCTCGTACCGGTCGCGCTGCGCGCCGTGCGGCCCGCGGGCACGGTGAGCCTCGCCGGTATCCACATGAGCACGATCCCGGCGATGGACTACGCGCTGCTGTGGCGCGAGCGATCGCTCCGCTCCGTCGCCAACCTGACCCGCCGCGACGCCGAGGAGTTCATGACCCTCGCGGCCGAAGCCGGTGTGCGCGCCGAGTTCGACACGTACCCGCTCGCCGCCGCCAACGAGGCGCTGGCCGCGATCGCCGCCGACTCGGTGCGCGGCTCGGCCGTGCTCGAGATCGCCTGACCCCGACCGCTTTGGCGTCAATTACCCACGCCACAGGTGGGTAGCTGACGCCAAAAGCAGTTCGGGCGTGGCTACGCGCTGGCGCGGAAGCTCCAGCCGAAGCTCCTGGGCTTGGCCGGCTCGGGTTGCGTCTGGCTCCAGTACAGGACGGCGGCGTCGTTCGCGCCCGCCGGCAGCCGGCTGATCTCCTTGCCCTCGCCGGGCCGGAACGAGATCGTGCTCGTGGCGTTGTCGATCACGAGCTGGTCCTCGGGGATGCGCTTCCCGTTGAGCACGATCACACCGGTGAGGCCGGACCGGAGGTGGACCTCGATGTCGTCGAGCTGGTTCACGATGCTCCCCGGCGCGGGTCGCACCTGCGCGATGTCGGCGTTCGGGTTCTGCTTCCCCTGATCCGACGTGTCGGAGTTGGAACCCAGGACGAGCACGAGGCTGACGACGAGCGCGAGACCACCGACGACGATCACCACGCGCCACGGATGGACGCTCGTGCGCCGACGGCCGGGGGCGCGACCACCCGCGATCTTTGCGCCGCTTGCCACACATCGGATCGTAACCGTCCGGTGTGCCGCGGAATCCACGCGCGCATTCGGTACCGTGAACGGCTATGGCGCTGAGCGGCCTGACCGATCTCGCCGGCCGGGTGCTCGCCGACCGGTACCGGCTGCTCGCGCCGATCGGTTCGGGCGCCAGCGGGCGCGTGTACATCGCCGACGACGTCCGGCTCCGGCGACGCGTCGCGGTGAAGGTCCTCCACGCGGCGCTGGCAGACGACGCCGGGTTCCTCCGCCGGTTCCGCGCCGAAGCCCAGGTCGCGGCGTCGCTCCACCATCCCAACATCACCACCGTGTTCGACTGGGGCGAGGACACCGTCCCCTTCATGGTGCTCGAGCTGCTGGCGGGCGGCAGTCTTCGCGGCATCCTCGATGAAGGCTTCCGGCTGTCCCCGTCCCAGGCGGCCGACGTCGGCCGGCATGTCACGTCGGCGCTCGCGTACGCGCACTCACGCGGGCTCGTCCACCGTGACGTCAAGCCCGCCAACCTCCTGTTCGACGAGCATGGCAACGTGCGCGTTGCCGACTTCGGGCTGGCGCGCGCCCTCGCCGAGGCGAGCTGGACCGAGCCGGCCGGCGGGCTCGTCGGCACCGCGCGCTACGCCGCTCCCGAGCAGGGGACGGGCAGCGCGCTCGACGGGCGCGCCGACCTGTACGCGCTCGGCGTCGTGCTCGTGGAAGCCGTGACCGGTCGCGTCCCCGAGCTGGCGGACACGCCGATCGGTACGCTCGCCGTGCGGGCCAAGGTCTCCCTCACCGCGCCCGAGGAGCTCGGTGCGCTCGGGGCCGTCGTCGAGCGCGCCGGTCGAGCGAAGCCGTCCGACCGCTATCCGGACGCGCTGACCATGTTCGACGCGCTCGCCGGCGCCTCCCGCCATCTGCCCCCGCCCGGTCCGCTCACGCTGGTCGGGCTGGACACCCACGTCGAGGACCCGCATCCCACCGAGCTGCGCCGCTCATTCGCGCTCTTCGACCAGGACGCCGACACCACTGTTGCAAACCAGCGCGCGGCCGCAACGTCGGTGGCGCCCGGCAAGGCGCCGCCCGTGGCGCGCGTCGGCCGGTACGCGCCGCGCGCCGTGCCCTTCGTCGTTGCAGCGGCGGTCATCGCCGTGCTCGTCGCCGCCGGCCTGTTGCTGGCGCAGTCGGCGAGCGGAACCGTCTCCGCCCCCCAGCTCGTCGGGCTCACGCAGGACGAAGCCGCCGCGCGCATCGCCAAGGCCGGCCTCGTGGTCAAGGTCGAGAAGCGCGACGTCGACGACCCCGCCGGGCGGGTGATCTCCCAGTCGCCGGCGGCCGGCGCGTGGCTCGATGACGGCGGCACCGTCCGTCTCGTCGTCTCGCGCGGTCCGCCGCCCGTGGTGATCCCCGACGTCGCCGGCCAGCCGGAGCAGCAAGCCGCGCTCGTGCTCACCGGCGCGGGCTTCGCCGTCGACACGAAGCGCGACTACGACGAGAACGTCGCCGCCGGTCTCGCGCTCCGTACCGACCCGGCTGCCAACGCCAAGCAGTCGCCCGACAGCACCGTCGCGCTGATCGTGAGCCAGGGCCCACGGCCGGTCGCGGTGCCGGACGTGGGAGGCAAGAGCTACGACGCCGCCGTCGCCGCGCTGCAGGCCAAGCGGTTCAGCGCGACGCGCGCTGACGACTACAGCGAGACGGTTCCCGCGGGCTCGGTGATCGGCACCAATCCGCCCGCGGGCCAGGTCGCACCACGCGACTCGCAGGTCGCGGTGCACGTGAGCAAGGGCCCGCAGCCGATTCCGGTGCCCGACGTCGTGAACATGAGCGTGGAACAGGCGAGCCAAGAGTTGCAGGCGAGGGGCCTCCAAGCCGACGTGCAGAACTTCGCCCCGGGTCGGACGGTCAAGAGCCAGACCCCGACTGCCGGGACGCCGGTCAACCGGGGCACCAAGGTCACGCTCGTCCTCTGAGGTCAGAGCGCGGATCGTTTGACCGTCCGGTCAAGGAGGCGCGTACGATGCCGCGTCCTCGACCTCCACCATAGGGAGCACCCATGGGCGCGCTCGACGGGCGAGTGGCCATCATCACCGGCGCCGGCCGTGGCCTCGGCCGCGACCACGCGTTGCTCTACGCGCAGGAAGGGGCCAAGGTCGTCGTCAACGACCTCGGCGGCGACATCGACGGCGAGGGCGCCGACCGCGCGCCGGCACAGCAGGTCGTCGACGAGATCAAGGCGATGGGCGGAGAGGCCGTGGCGAACGTCGACAGCGTCGCCGACTGGGACGGCGCGCAACGCCTGATCCAGACCGCGCTCGACACGTTCGGCGACCTCCACGTCCTCGTCAACAACGCCGGGATCCTGCGCGACCGCGTGCTCGTCAACATGACCGAGCAGGAGTGGGACGCCGTGATCCACGTCCACCTCAAGGGGCACTTCTGCCCGACCCGTCACGCCGCCGCGTACTGGCGCGAGCAGGCCAAGGCCGGCAAGGAGGTCAAGGCCTCGATCGTCCACACCTCCTCGACGTCCGGGCTGCTCGGCAACCCGGGCCAGACGAACTACGGCGCGGCGAAGTCGGGCATCGCGACGTTCTCCTACATCGCGTCGCTCGAGCTGGGCCGCTACGGCGTGCGCTCCAACGCCATCGCTCCCGCCGCCCGCACCCGCCTCACCGAGCAGACGCCCGGTCTCCAGGACGCGGTGAAGGCGCCCGAGGATGCGTCCAAGTTCGACGTCTGGAACGCGGCCAACGTGTCGCCGTTCGTCGCGTACCTCGGCACCGTGGACTGCCCATTCACGGGACAGGCGTTCCTCGTGCAGGGCGGGGTGGTGCAACGATTCCAGCCCTGGACGCTGGCGGAGAAGATCGACAAGGGCGACCGCTGGACGGTCGACGAGCTCGAGAAGGAGGCGCTCGAGCTCGAGCCGCCCGAGAAGTAGGCCGGAGCCGTCTCGCACGCGAACCCGGCAAAATTTTTGCGCTGCCAGCGCAAAATGGTTCGTGTCATGCCCCGAGGTGACTACACACGCTGCCCGGAGCTGCGCCCGTCTCCCACTTTTGTCGCCTGCCGCGGCTTTTGACCAGGCCTCGGAACGCGCGCAGTCGGACCCTCGAAGTTGGGACGATTGCGCACCCTTCGTCCATTTTCGCCAGCCGGGCTATGACCATGTCACCGTGCATACGTGCCATATCGACGTAGTCCCCCGCCTCTTGTCGCCTCGGGGGCTTCTCCTTACCCTGCCAGCGGCCACCAGTTCACCGGACCTGACGAGGGGAGCGATGTTGAAGCGATTCCCGCACGGGGCGACGAAAGGACCGCGCCCGGAGCGGCCTGGCCGGCGATTCGGCCAGCTGCCCAGCCGACCCGGCCCGGACCGGGCGGTGGGGGCCCTGCTGCTCACCGCGGACCTGACTCGCTGGGCGGACGCGACGGCGAGGCTGTTTGCCGAGACCGACGCAAGCGAGAACGCTGCGCACCTCGAGACCGTCTGGGTGCTCGAAGACGCCTGATCTTGCGACACCGCGCCGTACCGCGCGAACCCACACCTGATCGGTTTTCACTGGGCGGGAACTAGCCTCGCTCGGGCCCATGGACCGCGACCCCGAGTCACCGCTCGTCGTCGAGTATCCCGGCGGCGAGGAGGTTCCCGCCGTCGCGTGGCCGCTGCTGCTGCGCCACCGCATCGGCCGGAAGGTCCGAGACAGCGACCGCTACCGCTGGTGGGTCCTGTGGACGGCGCTGGCGGGCCTGTTCGCCACCGGGTTCACGATCACGATCCTCGCCGTATCGCTCGGCGACGTCTCCCGCGACCTCGGCGCCAGCGAGACCGCGCTCACGTGGACGGTCACCGGGCCGTTCCTGGCGCTTGCGCTCGCGATGCCGCTGTTCGGCAAGATCGGCGACGTGCGCGGCCATCGCCGCGTGTACCTCGTCGGCCTCGCGGGCTTCACCGTCGCCACGTTCCTGACCGCGCTCGCCTGGGACGGCTCGTCTCTCATCGCGATCCGCACGCTCGGCGCCATCCCGGGCGCCGCCACCGGGCCGGCGTCGATGGCGCTGATCATGCGGGCGTTCCCCGAGGAGGACCGCGTCAAGGCGATGGGCTGGTGGTCGCTCGTCGGCGCGGGCGCGCCGGTGCTCGGCCTCGTGGCGGGCGGCCCGCTCGTCGACGCCATCGGCTGGCGCTCGATCTTCTTGCTGCAGACGCCGATCGCGTTGGTCGCGCTGCTGGTGGCGATCCCGATCCTGCACGAGACGCCCCGGTTGGACCGCGAGTCCATCGACTACGCCGGCGCCGTCGCGCTGGCCGCCGCCACCGTCGCCGCGCTGCTGGGGCTCAGCGTCGGCAGCCAGATCGGCTGGACCCAGCCGTTGGTCGTCGGGCTGTTCGCGGCGGCGCCCGTCGCCCTCGCCCTGTTCGTCGTCGTCGAGCGGCGGGCCGAGCACCCGCTCGTGCCGCTGCGTTTTTTCACCGAGCGAAACTTCACGGCGTCCCTGATCGCCCAGTTCACGTCGAACTTCGGCTACATGGGCGGCTTCATCGTCACGCCGCTGCTGATGGAGCGGATCTTCGGCTTCACCGTGGCCGCCACGTCGCTGGCGATGATCTGCCGCCCACTCAGCTTCAGCGTGTCGTCACCGGTGGCCGGCTACGTCGCCGTGCGGGTCGGGGAGCGGCGGGCGAGCGTCGTCGGCTGCGCGCTCGTGGTGGTGTCGATGGGGTGCTTCGCGCTCGGCGCGTCGACCGAGACGCTCGCGCTCGTCTTCGCGGCGCTCGTCCTGTCCGGGCTCGGCCTCGGCACGTCGCAGCCGTCGCTGATCAGCTCGGCGGCCAACGCGGTCGAGACCGAGAACCTCGGGGTCGCCAACGCGGCGCAGGTGATGGTGACGCAGATCGGCGTCGTGTCCGGCATCCAGGTGGTGTCGACCATCCAGGGCGGCGCTTCGAGCTCCGGCTCGTTCACGCTCGCGTACCTCGCCGGCGGGATCGTCGCCGTGGTCGGCATTGTCGGCGCCGCGTTCGTGCAGTCAGCCGACCGACCGGCGCGACTCCGCGTGGCCGAGGCGGCGTGACCGTCTATCCGGCTTGGCTGCCGAGGTCCCGGTTCTCGGGGACGAACTTGCTCGCGACGAACGTCGCGCCCTGCGGGTCCTCGAGCACCGTGATTCGCGCCCAGGGAACATCGGTCGGCTGCGTGAGAACCTCGCCCCCCAGCTCAGCTGCCTTCGCCGCGGTCACGTCGGCATCGTCGGTCGAGAACTGAACACCCCACTGAGCCGGTACGTCCGCCCTGTCGCCCGCGAGTGGCTGAATCGCCGCGACGACGTCCTCGAAGCCCGCGGCTCCCATGTCCGCCGTCATCTTGCGAATACCCGGGGTGAGCTGCTCGAGGTAGTCGCCGTAGGCGGGCAGGGTCCAGAATTCGCCACCGCTCATGCTGAGCGTCTCCCACCCGAAGACGGCGGCGTAGAAGGGCTTGGCACGCTCTGCGTCACGCGTGTTGAGCATGTTGAAGTTCAGTGAACCCGTCTCGTTGACGATCCGCGCGCCTTTGTGGTCTTTCGCTTGCCACACGCAGAACACCGCGCCTTCGGGATCCGTGAACACCGCCATGCGGCCGGCGTCCATGACGTCAAAGGGTTCGGTCAAGACGCGGCCACCCGCGTCAGCGACCTTCGAGGCGGCCTCGTCGGCGCTGTCGACCCAGATGTACGTGTTCCAAGCGGCGGTCGCCGGTGGCGCGCCCTCGGGCTGCGAGGAGACGGCGGCCACGTCGCAGCCGCGGAGGCGGGCCATGAAGTAGTTGCCGGGTGCGTCCGGCGGCATCGCGTCCTCGAACTCCCATCCGAAGAGGCCCCCGTAGAAGGCGACGGCCGTGTCCGGATCGGGCTGGCTGGTGTCGACCCAGCACGGGACACCGGGAATGTACCCGTCTCGCTCGGGCATCGGTGCTCCCTCCCGTCGAGCGCTGCGCGATCGCGCCCGACCTACTCGGTGGCTGCCTGAATGGCCTCTTGCAGCTTCGGGTTGCCTCCGCCCTGCTGCGACGCCATGAGCTTGGCCATGTCGCCCTGCACGCGGACCTTGCCCTGCATGAACGCCTGCATCCCCGCGTTCGGGTCGCCGGAGACGAACACCTGCTTGGCCGTGGTGTAGTCGGTGGTCAGCGTCACGTCGGCGTCGTCGGTGTGCCCGACACCCCACTCGCCCTTCCCATCGCGGGCGCCCATGTGCATCTGGCGCTCGTCGCCGAACGGCGTGCCGGTGATGACGAGGTTCACCACCACGTTCGCCTGCGGCGGCGCGTCGGCGCCGTGCTCCTCGACCAGCTTCTCGACGGTCGTGAACCACTCGTCGGACAGGAACTCGTGCTTCGCCACCGATTGCTCTGCCACCGATCCTCCTGACGGCTGCGCCTTGAATCGGTGCGGGATCGTAACCGTGCTTGACCGAGCGGTCTAGTTCCGGGTCTAACCTGACTGGCGATGGCGGCAAAGACGCGTGACGAGCGCATCGAGACGCACGAGCGCAACCCGAAGTGGCAGAACGAGCCGTTGCGGATCGAGATGTCGGAGTGCATCAACTGCGACGCGTGCCTCCGCCACTGTCCCGAGCAGTTCGGCGCCATCTTCAACCACGGCATCGACGTGATCATCGTTCCCGAGTTGTGCAGCGGTTGCCTCAAGTGCGTCCCCGTCTGCCCGGTCGACTGCATCTACCCGGATCCCGAGTGGTCGCCAGCCCCCGACGACTGGTGGAAGCACCCGGGCAACCCGGGCGACCCGTACGTCTGACGGAACCTCTCGTGGCGCGCGCGGTACGCACCGAGACCAACGCCGGTGTGCGCTCGATCGTGCTGTGCCGTCCCGAGGAGTACAACACCATTACCCCCGCGCTGCGTGACGAGCTCGCGGCGGCGATCGACGACGCCGACGCCGACGGCGACGTGCGCGTCATTCTGCTGCGCGCCGACGGCCCCGCCTTCTGCGCCGGGTACGGGCTGGACTGGTCGACGCAGGCGCAGGCCGACGAGGAAGCGGCGCGCGAGCGGGTCTGGGATTCGGTCGCCGACTACCAGATGATGTCGCGCTTCGTCGCGACGTACATGAAGCTCTGGTACGCGTCGAAGCCGACGATCGCGGCCGTGCAGGGCTGGTGCATCGCCGGCGGCACCGACATGGTCCTGTGCGCCGACGTCATCGTGGCCGGCGAAAGTGCCACCTTCGGCTATCCGCCGTCGCGTGTGTGGGGCACGCCGACCACCGCGATGTGGGTGTACCGCATGGGCCTGGAGCACGCGAAGCGCTACCTCCTCACTGGGGACGAGATCCCGGCGCCGGAGGCGGCCCGCATCGGGCTGATCCTCGAGGCCGTTCCCGACGACGCGCTCCAGGAGCACGTGTCGGGTCTCGCCGGTCGGATGGCCCGCCTGCCGCTCAACCAGCTCCAGATGCTCAAGCTGCTGTGCAATCAGACGGCCGAGAGCATGGGGCTGGCGTCGACCCGGACGCTCGGGACGCTGTTCGACGGCATCGCGCGCCACACGCAGGAGGGCCTCGACTTCGTCGCCCGGGCTCAAGCGGTGGGGTTCCGCGACGCCGTGCGCGAGCGCGACGACCCGTTCGGCGACTACGGCTCCGGTCCCCGGTCCAAACGCCGCTGAGCGGTCGACCGGCCGTCCGTAGACTCCGACCGTGACTCGCGCGCGCGTCTCCCGGGCCGATGTCGAGCACGTCGCCATGCTGGCGCGGCTCGCGCTCACCGACGACGAGATCGAGCAGCTCATCGGGGAGCTGGGCGCGATCCTCGACTACGCCGCGGAAGTCTCGGCGCTCGACACCGCCGACATCCCGCCGACCGCGCACCCGCTGCCGCTGGTGAACGTGCTGCGGCCCGACGAGCCGCGACGCAGTCTCGACCGCGACGAGGTGCTCGCGCAGGCCCCGGCGGCGGAGGACGGCCAGTTCCGCGTGCCGCGCATCCTCGGCGAGGCACCATGACCGCGATCGAGCTCGCAGCGGCGGTGCGCGCCGGCGAGCGGTCGGCGCGGGACGTCGTCGAGGAGCATCTGGCGGCCATCGAGGCGCGCGAGCCAGAGCTGCACGCGTTCAACGAGGTGCTGGCCAGCGAGGCGCGCAGCGCTGCGGGCGCCGTCGACACCGCTGTTGGACGCGGTGACGATCCCGGCCCGCTCGCGGGCGTCCCCGTCGCGCTGAAGGACAACCTGTGCACGCGCGGCATCCCCACGACGTGCTCGTCGAGGATCCTCGAGGGATGGCGCCCGCCGTACTCGGCAACCGTCGTCGATCGGGTGGTCGCGGCCGGCGGCGTGCCGATCGGCAAGACCAATCTCGACGAGTTCGCGATGGGATCGTCGACGG
>WNFU01004238.1_pt1 | contig 34486 bp, 32 predicted proteins | sample 5400121 | NCBI WGS metagenome assembly WNFU01 (sample SAMN13153360, study PRJNA577476) | soil metagenome | isolation source: 100 cm soil or saprolite under grassland replicate 1 | place: USA:California | collected 2016-06-15
AGGGTGAAGCCGAACGCGTAGATCGCGAGGAACGACGCGATCACCGACACCGGGAGCGTGAGGCCGGTGATGACGGTCGAGCGCCACGAGTTCAGGAACAGGAACACGATGAACACCGTGAGCGCCGCGCCCTCCACCAGCGTCTTCTGCACGTCGTCCACCGAGTTCCGGATCCAGGTCGAGTTGTCCTGCACCGCCTCGAGGCTCACGCCCGCGGGCAGCGTCCGGTTCAGCTCGGCGATCACCTGTTTCACCCGCTCGGCGACCTCCACGGTGTTCGCGCCGGAGGTCTTGCGGATTTCCAGCGCGACGGCGCGCTCGCCGTTCACGTACGCCGCGTCGCGCTCCTCTTCCTGCGCGTCCTCGATCCGGGCGATCTGCCCCAGGCGCACCGGGATGCCGTTCCGCGTCGTGATGATCAGCTTCGTGAAGTCCTGCGGATCGCGGATCTTGCCGGCGACCCGCACCAGCTGTTCCGCGTTCCCCTGCTCCACCCTGCCGGCCGGTACGTCGCCGTTCTCCCGCTCGACCGCGCTCGTCACCATGTCGGGCGAGACGCCGAGCGCGTTCATCCGGTCGGGGAGGAGCAGCGCATGAATCTCCCGCTTCAAGCCGCCGACCACGGTCACGCTGCCCACCCCGGAGATGTTCTCGATGCGCCGGCTCACGACTTCGTCCGCCAGCCGCGTCAGGTCGCGCAGCTCCCACGCCTCCCCCCGCACCGACAGCACGAAGATCGGCTGGTCGGACGGATTGGCGCGGGAGATGACGGGCGGATCGATGTCCTTCGGGAGATCCTGGCGGATGGCGTCGATCTTCGCCCGCACGTCCGCCTGCGCGTCCATGATCTTCGTGCCCAGGTTGAACAGCACGATGATGGTCGAAAAGCCCTCCGTCGAGGTGGACTGGATCTGCTTGATGCCCTCGACCGTGTTCACCTGCTCCTCGATCTGTTTCGTGACCTCGCGCTCCACCGACTCGGGGCTCGCCCCGGCGTAGCGCGTCTGGATCACGAGCAGCGGGAAGTCGACGTCCGGGAACTGGTCGATGTTCAGGCGCCGGTAGGAGAACAGCCCCAGCACCACGAGCGCCATGATCATCATCGTGGCGAAGACGGGCCGCTTGATCGACAGATCGCTCAGGAACACGGCTCAGCCCTCCCCGCCGCCGGCGACGGTCACCGGCTGGCCCGGCTGGAGACCGGCGGCCGGCCCGACGATCACCGTCTCGCCGCCGTTCAGACCACGGGATATCTCGACGAGGGAGGCCTGCTCGTCGCGTGCGCCGGTCGTGACGTCGCGGCGCGCGACGCGGCCGCTCTCGACGATCAGCACGTAGGTCTTGCCGTCCCGGTCGGTGCGCACGCCCGCGAGCGGCACGGCCACGGCGCCCTGCACCTGCCGCAGCACGATGCGGCCCGACGCGAACAGCCCGCCGACCAGCCGCCCACCCGGGTTCGGCACGGTCACGTACACCTTCACCTGCCGGGTCGCCGGGTCCACGGTCGCGTTGACGCGCGACACCCGGCCGCTCACCCGGGCGTCCGGGAGGCCGGTCACGGCGACCGCCATCGGCGCACCGGGCTGCACGCCCGCCACGTACTCGCTCGGCACCGTGGCCTCGAACTCGAGCTCGCTCGTGTTCACCAGCCGGAACAGCAGATCGCCGTCCTTCACGCGGTCGCCTGATTCGACGGCGCGCTGGCTGATCACCCCGGCCACCGGCGCGCGCACCGTGGCTTCGTCCAGCTTCGTCCGCGCCTGGGCCGCGGCCGCCTCCGCCGCGCGCAGCGCCACCTCGGCGTTCTCGACGTCGCGCGGCGACACCGCGCCTTCCTTGAGCAGGTTCTGCATTCGCTCGTAGTCGGACGCCGCCAGGCGCCGTTGCGCCTCGGCGGAGAGCGCCGCCGGCTCCACGGCGCTGGTGCGGAACCGCGCCAGCACCTGCCCCCGGCGCACCGCCTGCCCCTCCTTCACGAGCACCGCCTCGACCACCTCGGGGATGGGAGACGCGATCCGGACGTCGACCGCCGGCTCGAGCGTGCCCGAGACCGGGACGCCGGCGATGAGATCGGTCCGCGCCGCCAGCGCGACGTCGCCCGGCCCGAGGATGGCCGAGCGGCCGGAGTCCGCGGCCGCATGCACCGCCGCTTCGCCGCGCCCGGCGCGACGCGCGGCCACCAGACCAATGAGGGCGCCCCCGGCCAGCGCGCCCGCGATCAGATATCCCTTCATGGCTGTGTTTCCCCGGAGTTAGGGCCTGTCGCCACCTGCTCGACCGACCGCCGGACCACCGGCACCGGCCGCCCGAGCGCCCGCTCGAGCTGCGCCAGAGCCAACAGGTAGTCCCGCGTCGCCTGCACCTGGTTCACTTCCGCCTGCTGCGTCAGCACGCGCGCATCCGACACCTCGAGCTGCGTGGCCATCCCGTTCGCGTACCGCACGCCCGCGAGGTAGTGCGCCCGCTTCGCCTGCCGCACCGTTGCACGGCGCGCCACCAGCAGCGCGCGCGCCCGCTCGACCTCCGCCCGCGCCTGCGCCACCTCCAGCTCGACCTGCTCGCGCGCCTGGTCGCGCCGGGCCTGGGCCGAGAGCAGCGCGGCCCGCGCCCGCTCGATCGTCCCGGCGGTCTTGAAGCCGAGGAAGATCGGGAACGAGAGCTTCAGCTCGCCGTTCCACCCGCGGCGGAACTGGTCGGCCGCGGGGAACACGTTCGACGGGAACGCCTGCTCCGTGTAGGTCGTGGCGAGCGAGAGCGTCGGCCAGCGGTCCGCACGCGCGGCGCGCAACAGCTGCTGCTGCACGTTGACGGTCGCCTCCGCCGCGGCGAGGCCCGCCCGCTCGGGCGCGCCCAGCGAGTCCGTGGCCACGACCGGGATCGTCGCGTCGGGCGACTCGAGCGGGGTGTCGAGCACGAGCGGCTGCCCGGCCGGCACGTTGACCAGCCGCTTCAGCTCGAGCACGCCAAGCTCGTAACTGTTCCTCGCCGCCACCACGGCCGGCTCCTGGTTTGCCGCATCCACCTGGGCGCGCAGCAGGTCGTACTCGGCGCGCGTGCCGGCCCGCTGGTACAGCTGCACCTCCCGCAGGTGATCGCGCGCCTGGGCCAGGTTTTCCTGGGCGATCGCGAGCAGCTGCGCCGAGTACCCCGCGTTCAGGTAGGCCTGCTTCACGCGGAACGCGACGTCCGCCGCCGTCTCCTGCTCGTCGAGCTGCACCGATTGCCGCAGCGACCGCGCCGCCGACAGGCCGGCGCCCACCTTGCCGCCGGACCACAAAAGCTGGGTCGCCTGGATCTGAAAGCTCCACGCGTTGGGCGCGCCGAACGGCGAGTTCTTGAAGAGCTTCGCGATGGCGCTCGTATCCTCCGCCGCGCCCTGATAGATGGACGCGAACTGCCGCGTATACGCGAGCGACCCCGTGACCTGCGGCAGGGCGCCCGACAGCGCCTCGCGCACCCGGCCGTTGGCATCCATCACCTCCGCCCGGGCGAGCCGGATTTCCTCGCTCTGCTCGAGCGCCCGGCGCACCGCGGCATCGAGCGTCAGCCGCACCGTGTCGCCGGGGGTCTGGGCGCCCGCCGGCGGCGCCGTGAGAAGGGCCAGCACCGTCACCATGATCGGCCGTCTCATCTGCCCTCCTTCGCGCGCGGCGTCAGCCCTTCGATCACCAGCGCCAGCCGCTTGCGGATCTCGTCCTTGAGCGGGAACGGCGGCTCGGGCGACTCGAGCCACATCATGAGCGTGCCGTGGTACACGTCGGCGAGCACTTGGCTAGCGCGCTCGGCAGCGACGTCGCGTCGCAGCTCCCCTTGGGCCTGGAGCTGGCGGACCACGTGCACCCCGAGCGCGTCCCAGCGCCGGCAGACGTCATCGTCCGGAGCGTGCATCCGGCGCGTCCACTCCATCGCCATGTGCAACGACAGCTCGCGGTCCTCCTCGTAGATGCTCGCGAACTCGAGGAACACGTCGCGCACCTTCGGCCACGAGGGGAGACCCTTGGCCAGGATCGCCGCGATCTTTTGCTCGGCGTCGGCCACCCACGTCTCGGAGAGGTAGCCGAACACCGCTTCCTTGCGCGGGAAGTAGTTGAAGAACGTCCCCTTGGCGACGTCAGCCTGTTCGGCGATCTGGTCGACCGTGGTGGCGTCGAATCCATGATCCTTGAAGAGCCTCAGCGCGGCCTTGACGATCCGCTCCTTGGTCTCCTCCTTCTTGCGCTCGCGGCGCGAAACTTCAAGCTCCGTCATCGGTTAGCACCTGGAGTCAGACCAATTATGACTGTGGTCATCTTTATGGGCGGTACAATATTGCACCGCTTGCAGTACGTCAAGGGGCGCCCTGGGGTTCCCGACGTCGCCCGCCGCTCCCCCCACGAAACAAGTTGGAACGGCGCCGGCGCTCCACGATGTGGATCGATCCTCGGAATTCGGAACGAGAGGGGAGAGACCTTCACCAGGGTCGGGGCCGAGCGCCCCGCGCCGCTGTCCGTCTAGAACACGATGCCCTTGCGCAATGAGAAGCCCCAGCGACCGCCCGTGCGCCCGTCGCCGAAGCGGTACCCGATGGCGATCTCAGCCACGTCCCCCCGCACCGCGCGGGTGGGGCCCAGCCGCAGCGACAGCCCGACATTCCCGCCGAGCCGCGCCGGATCCTCCGCGTACCAGGCGCCCCCGTAGTCGAAGAACGGCGCCACCCCGACGCCCATCAAACCCCACACCTCGTCGCTCACCAGGATCCGATCCTCCAGCACGAGCGCCGCCATGCGCGTCCCGCTGAACTGGTGAATGCCGAACACTCGTGGACCCTTCTGCGCGAGCCACAGGTCGAACTCGGCCCCGGGCTTTGGCCGGCGTAGCGCGCCGCCCTCGAGCTGGAAGATGAGCGTGTGGCCCGGGAGGTTCTGGCTCGCGACGGTGAGCCGCCCGGTCACGCGCGCCGAGTCGAGGCTTCCCCCGTCCCCCGTGTAGACCCCGTTCGCCCAGCCGCGCAGCACGGCAAAGCCGCCCCGCCACAGCGCGCTCACCTGGCCGCCCAGCTCGGGCCCCACGCCGGCGCGGTCCGAGGAGTAGCCCCACGCCCGGGGCGCCGCCCAGACGCCGACGTGCAGGAGCTGCGAGACATCCACGTCTTCGCGCCGCGCGTACGAGTTGAAACGCTCCAGCACCTGGAAGCGCACGCGCCCAAGGTCGATCCCCGCGCCCGCCGCCGCGAACACCGAGCGCGCGAAAACTGTGGTCGTCAGGGGCGCGAAGTCCTCGCGGCGCCACTGGCCGCCAAGCCAGAGCCGCACGTAGTCGCGACTGGTAGCGCGAGCCGCCAAGCCCATGGTGACGCCGACCCGCAGCGCCCGGCGCTCCGCCGTCCTCGTCGTGTCCAACTCGCCCTTCCGGAACACGAGCACCCGCTCGGACGCCGCCTCACCATCCGTGGTGAGCGCCCGCTGCGCGGCGGTCTCGTAGAACGGCACGCCGACGAGCCACAGCCCACGTTGGCCGTCCGACTTGTCGCTGTAGACGGCCGCGAGCCGGGTGCGGCGCCCGAAGAAGTGCGGGTTCAGATATCCGAACTCGAAGGTGCCGCGGTCGGGAGTCTTGTTGTAGACGGCGGTGAGCGAGGTCGCGGTGCCGAGCAGGTTTTCTTCGACCATGCCCACGAGCCACGTCGCGTCGCCGCCGGTCGTCGAGTACCCGAGCTGCGGCTTGGTGCTCCAGCCGTCCGTCGTCTCGACGCGCAGCGCCAGGCGGCCGCCGATCCGGATCGTGTCGAGCCGCACGCCGGCGAAGACGTTCAGCGTCCGCAACGCGCGCGCGCTCTCGGCAACGCGCGCCGAATCGTAGCGGTCGCCGGGGTTCACGAGCAGCCTGCGGCGGATCACGCGGGAGCGCGTCGTCACGTGCAGCGCGTTCGCGACCCGCGCGACGGACCCGAGCGTCTCGCCGTCCTCCCCCAGATCGAACACGTTGTGGTTGACGACGACGATGGTGTCGATCGTCTGGGCGGACAGGCGGACGGGCGGACCGGCGGACAGGAGCACCGCTGCCATTCCGACCGCCGGTCCGCCCGACCGCCAGACCGCCCTATTTGATCGCGTCAATCCGCTGATGCAGCGAGTAGGTGACGTGCCGTGAGCTGTCGTTCCACTCCGTAAAGTACAGCGTCGCGTCCACCCTGCCGCTGAGCTGGCGCAGGCCGCGCGTCGCCAGGCGAAACGTGCCGCGCACCGAGTCCGGCCGGAGCGGGCGGCACAGGCAGGTGACCGTGGCGACCGCCGGAATCCGCGCCGGCGGCGGCCCCAGCGTGTAGGGGGTGTCCGGCTGGAGCGCGCGCACCCGTCCGAGCTCGAGGCCCAGCGTCAGCGCGTACTCGTCGCCCTCGCCGGCCGCGGGGTTGAAGTCGTAGCGCGCGAGGATGACGTCGTCACCGCCCCGGGTCGTGTCGATGCGCATGCGCACGAGCGTCAGCCGCGGATCCGGCTCGGCCACGACGCGCGCGTGCCACTCCCAGCGGCCGAGGCTCTGCAGGCCCTGGGTGTCGTCGCGGCGGGAGGGGCCGCAACCCAAGAACAAGAGCGTCGCACAAAGGGCGTTGCACAAAGACGTCACGCCAACGGCGTTGCACAAAAACGTCGCACGGAGGCGTGAATAGGGTACCGCTTGCAGCCGATCCCTCCCGTATCGTTGGGGCATGGTCCTACGTGCTTACGCGAGACGATTGCGGGTACACGAGCTCGCGGTGGAGGTCTCCGTCCGAACGGCCCGCCTGACCCGCAGTCTCGGGGGACCGGGGGTCGCGAGTCGCGCGGACCAGTTGGTGCGCGCTGCGCTCTCGATCAGCTCCAACATAGCAGAGGCCTGCGGGCGCGGCACCGTCCCGGAGTTTCGGCAGTTCCTGCTGTACGCGCGGGGGTCCGCCCAGGAGACGCTGACCCAGCTGCGGGTCGCGGCGGCGCTCGACCCCGCGCACTCCCAGGCCATCCGAGCACTCGAGAACCGCGTGGCGCTCATCCTGAAGATGCTGGGACGCCTCATCGACCACCCGCCGCCGGACCGATGACGACTTTGTGCTACGCCTCTGTGCTACGCCTTCGTGCTACGCCTCTGTGCTACGCCTTTCGTGCTACGCCTCTCGTCTTTTCAGTACTGCCCCAAGTACCGATTCAACTCCCACTCGCTCACCTGCCCGATGTACTCCTGCCACTCCTCCCGCTTGGCGTCGAGATAGCGCTCGTAGATGTGCTCGCCCAGCGCCGCACGGAGCACCGGGTCTTTCTCGAGGTAATCGAGCGCCTCGTGGAGGTCCCGGGGCAGGTCGTCGATGCGGTAGCGGCGCCGCTCCCGGTAGGACATCCGGGCGATGTTCTTGTTGACGGGCTCCCCGGGGTCGATCCGCTCCTTGATCCCGTTCAGCCCGGCCGCGAGCTGCACGGCCAGCGCGAGATACGGATTCGCCGACGGGTCGGGCAGGCGGTTTTCGCAGCGGGTCGCCTCGCCGCGCTGTGCCGGGACCCGGATGAGCGGCGACACGTTCTGCGTGGACCACGAGACGTTCACCGGCGCTTCGAACCCGGGGACGAGACGCTTGTAGGAATTCACCAGCGGATTGGTCACGGCGCAGTAGCCGCGAGCGTGCCGCAGCAGTCCCCCGATATAGAAGCGCCCGACGTCCGAGAGCTGGATCGGCCCCCCGGCGTCCAGGAAGGCGTTCTTGCCCTTGGCGACGAGCGACTGGTGCGTATGCATCCCCGAGCCGTTGCGCCCGTAGATCGGCTTGGGCATGAAGGTGGCGATCAGGCCGTGCCGGACCGCGATCGTCCGCACGACGAAGCGCAGCGTCGCCAGGAAGTCGGCCATCGTCAGCGGATCGGCGTAGCCCAGATCGATCTCGTGCTGGCCTCGAGCCACCTCGTGATGCGACGCCTCCGAGCTGAGCTTCATTTCCTCGAGGGCCGCCACGATCACCCGCCGAGCGCGCTCCCCCCGGTCCACCGGGACGAGGTCGAAGTAGCTCCCGGCGTCCAGCGTCCGGGTCGTCGGCTCCCCGCGCTCCGTCTGCTCGAAGATGAAGAACTCGACTTCGCAGCCGACGCGCATCGTGAAGCCCATCTGCGCCGCCCCCTCGATCTGCCGCTTCAGCGTCGTGCGGGGGCAGCCCTCGAACGGCCGGCTGTCGGTGTAGCGGATGTCGCAGATGAGCCGCGCCACGGCCCCGTCCGAGGCGGCGTCGTCTCCGTCGCGGGTCCCGTTTCCCCACGGGAACACGCGGAAGCTGTCGAGGTCGGGGACCAGGAGGGCGTCCGCCTCCTCCACCCGGGCGAACCCCTCGAGCGCCGAGCCGTCGAACACCACGTCGCCGGCCAGCGCCCGCTCGAACTGGGAAGCCGGGACCTCCACGGCCTTGTTCACGCCCAGCAGATCGGTGAACTGCAGCAGCAGGAAGCGCACGCGGCGCTTCTTGAGCTCGTCGATGATGTCGCGGGCATCCGACATGCGCGAAAAGATACCGGACGGGCAGAAGACGGTAAGCGGTCAGCGGTGAGCGGTACCGCCCACCGCTCACCGCTTACGGGTCAGACGTCGTAGTACAGGAAGAACTCGTAGGGGTGCGGCCGCAGCGCCACCGGCTCCGCCTCCTTGGTCCGCTTGTACGTGAGCCAGGTTTCGATCACGTACAAGCGGACCACCCCCCCCTCGAGCAGGAACGCGTGATCGGCCTCGAGCGCCGCCAGCGTTTCGGCCAGCGAGCCCGGCGTATTCTTCACGTGCTGCCGCTCCGCAGGCTCGAGGTCATAGAGGTCCACGTCCATGGGCTTGGGCGGCTCGATCTTGCGTTTGACCCCGTCCAGCCCCGCCATGAGGAGGGCGGCGAAGGTCAGGTAGCCGTTGCACGACGGATCGGGCGCCCGGTACTCGACGCGTTTCGTTTTCGCCGACTTGGAGTAGACCGGGATGCGGCAGATCGCCGAGCGATTGCGCTGCGAGTAGATGAGGTTGATCGGCGCCTCGTACCCCGGCACCAACCGGCGGTAGCTGTTGGTCGTCGGCGCGGCAAAGGCGAGCAACGCGGGCGAGTGCTGGATCAACCCGCCGATATACCAGCGCGCGGTGTCCGAAATCAGCCCGTAGCCCTTCGGGTCGAAGAACAGGTTCTTGCCGTCCTTCCACAGGCTCATGTGCACGTGCATGCCGGAGCCGTTGTCCCCGAACAGCGGCTTCGGCATGAAGGTCGCCGTGTAGCCGTGCTGGTGGCAGACGTTCTTCACGATGTATTTGTACATCATCAGCTGGTCGGCCATGCGGGTCAGGGTGGTGAACCGCATGTCGATTTCGGTCTGGCCTGCCGTGCCCACCTCGTGGTGATGCACCTCCACGTCGACGCCGGCCGCGATCATCGCCAGCACGATCTTGGAGCGCAGGTCCTGGAGGCGATCCACCGGCGGCACGGGGAAGTAGCCTTCCTTGTGGCGCGGGCGGTGGCCCTGGTTCGGCGCGCCGTTCGACCCCGAGTTCCAGATCCCCTCCTCGGAATCGATGTGGTAGTATCCCTCGTGCGCGTTCTGGTCGAAGCGCACCGAGTTGAAGATGTAGAACTCCGCCTCCGGCCCGTAGTACGCGGTCGTGGCGATCCCCGTCTTCACCAGGTGCTGCTCGGCCTTCTGCGCCACGTAGCGGGGGTCGCGCGAGTAGCGCTCACCCGTGATCGGGTCCACGACGTCGCACGTGAGGGACAGCGTCGGCACCTCGAGGCACGGATCGACGAACGCGCTCGCGGGATCGGGTGCGAGCAGCATGTCGCTCTCGTTGATCGCCTGGAACCCGCGGATCGACGACCCGTCGAATCCGATGCAGTCCTTGAACAGGTCCTCCGTCAGCTCCTTCAGCGGGATCGAGAAGTGCTGCCAGGTGCCGGGCAGATCGGTGAACCGCAGGTCGACCATCTGCACCCCGGCCTCCTTCGCTCGGCGGATCACGTCGGCGGGGGTCGCCCCTGCGGCCGGCTTGCCTCCGGGCGTGGTCGTGGTTGGCTCCAGCGTCGTGGTCATAAGGGTCGGTCTCCTAGCGCGGTCTCGGGTGTGACGAGGGGGACGTGCACAGTCGATGCCACAAACGACACGAGCCCGGCGCCGGGCGCGGGGCCGGCGGACTCGCAATGATCGTATATAAATAGCCTATTCCGGGCATGGCGGAAAGTAGAGGCGTTGTTGCGCAGTGTCAACCGTTCTGTGCGCAATCTGCAGCGATGGACGAAGGAACTGGTTGCCGGTCCCATATATGCTTGTCGGCTGTCAACCGAATCGCGCAAAAACTGCAGAGATCGGGACACGCTGTTTTTCAGCCGTCCAGCGACTCCACGAAGTGCCACAACTCGATGGCCGAAAATTCCCCGAACCGCTCCTGGATCTCGCGCTCCGACAATTCCAGGAAGATCCAACCGGTCGTGCGGCGTCGCTCCCCGCTCACGAAGTGCACCCGCCCGCGCACCGCCCCCGGCCCCACCTCGGCGTCCGGCTGCATCTCGATGTAGACCTCCCAACGCTCGTCGCCGCGCTTCAGCTCGCCCATGTGCTTGGAGCGCTCCTGGCCCGGGAACGCGGCGCTCATCAGGCGGACGGGCGGACCGGCGGACCGGCGGTCAGAGAGGCGCTCACGCCAGATAGAGTACGCTCCCCCGAAGCTTCCTGCCAGTTACATTACCCCTCCGATGAACTGTCCCGCCTGCGGAGCGACCGTCGCCGCCGCCGCGAAGTTCTGTCACAGGTGCGGCGCCCGGGTGATGGGCGCCCAACCCACCGGCTGGCGGCTCGGCCTGCCTTGGGCGGTCGCAGGAGTGGCGCTGGGAGCCCTGGCGACGGTTCTGGTGCTCCGCGTCGGGGCGGGCGGGGAGCGGGGAGCAGGACCCGCCGGCGCCCTTGCAGGTACCGCTCGCGTTTCCCCGCTCCCCGCTCCCGACATTTCGCAAATGTCTCCCGAGGAGCGCGCCACCCGACTGTACAACCGCGTGATGATGCTGCACTCGCAGGGCAAGGTCGACAGCGCCGAGTTCTTCCTGCCGATGGCGCTCCAGGCGTACGCCATGCTCCCGGCGCCGGACGTCGACGCGCGCTACCATATCGGCGTGCTCGAGCTGACCGCGGGCCGGTCCGCCCCGGCGCTCGCGCAGGCGGACACGATTCGCCGCTCCGTGCCGACCCATCTTTTCGCCTTCATGCTGCGCGCGCGGGCGCTCGCGCTGGCGGGCGACGGCGACGGCGCAAGCCGCGCATACCGTGATTTCCTGAAGCACGAGGCGACGGAGCGCGCCCGCGGCCGTCCCGAATACGCCGACCACGCGGAGAACCTCGACGCGCTCCACGAGCAAGCGAGCCGGGCGACCGGCGGGAAGACCGGTGGCCGCTAACGGCACCGGCCCGGCGCGGACGATCCGCGTCGCGCACAGTCCCGACGCCGACGACGCGTTCATGTTCTGGGCGCTCGCCGCCGGCAAGATCGACACCGGCGGCCGGCGCTACGTGCACGAGCTCGCCGACATCGAGTCGCTGAACCGCCGGGCGATGCGGGGGGAGCTCGAAGTCACGGCGGTGTCGCTCCACGCGTACGCGCACCTCGCCGACCGCTACGCGCTGCTCGCGCACGGGGCGAGCATCGGCGACCGCTACGGACCCCGCGTGGTGGCGCGCGCGCCACGCCCGCCCGACCCGCGGGCCACGCTCGCCGACCCGGCCACGCTCGTGGCGGTGCCGGGTGAGCTCACCACCGCGTTCCTGGCCCTCAGGCTCTACCAGCCTGCCGTGCGGCACGTCGTGGTCCCGTTCGACCGGATCGAGGACTACGTCACCGCCGGGCACGCCGCGGCCGGCGTGCTGATCCACGAGGCGCAGCTCACCTACGCCGACCGCGGCCTGCACCTCTGGGTCGATCTGGGCGAGTGGTGGCACGAGGAAACCGGGCTACCCCTGGCGCTCGGCGGGAACGTCGTGCGGCGCGACCTGGGCGCTGCGCTGATGGGGAGCATCGCGTGGGACCTGAAGGCGAGCATCGAATACGGCCTCGCGCACCGGGCCGAAGCGCTCGCGCACGCCGGAGCGTTCAGCCGCGGGCTCGACGCGACGCGCACCGACCGGTTCGTCGCCATGTACGTGAACGCTTACACCGTGGACTACGGGGCCGTGGGGCGGCGCGCCGTGGCCGAACTGCTCGGGCGCGCCCACCGGGCGGGCTTGGTCCCCGCGCCGGTGAGCCCGACGTTCGTCGCGGCAGGCGCCTGACCCGGGCCTGTCCAGACCGGCCCCGCGGCGACATTTTGCAGAGGATGACCGAGGAGGCCTGATTGCCGGCCGAAACCAGCGGGCCCGTGCAGGTGCTGGTCGTGGACGATGAGGAGCCGATCCGCGACGCCCTCAAGAAGTTCCTGACGCAGCAGCAGTTCGAGGTGTACGCCGCCGGGTCGGGCGACGAGGCGCTGCAGCAGCTCCAGCGGCACCGCATCGCACTGATGCTGTGCGACGTTCGCATGCCGGGCACGTCCGGCATCGACCTCGTGCCCAAGGCGCTCGAGGTGGCGCCCGATCTCGCCATCCTGATGCTCTCGGCCGTCAACGACGCCACCAGCGCGGTCATGTGCATGCAGCGGGGCGCGATGGACTACCTCACGAAGCCGATCGAGCTCGTCAACCTGGGGCTCGCGGTCCAGCGCGCCCTGAAGCGGCAACAGGTGCTGCTCGAGGACCGCGAGCTCAGCCAGTGGCTCAAAGAAGAGGTCACGACGCGCACCGTGGAGCTCCAGCGCGAGCGCATGAAGATCGAGCGGATCTCGGTCGTGACGCTCGAGGCCCTGGTCAACGCGCTCGAGGCGAAGGACCCCTACATGCGCGGGCACTCGGCGCGGGTCGCCGATCTGGCCGCCACCATCGCCCACCAGCTGGGGATGCCGGAGGAGGCCGTGGAGCACGTCCGGACCGCCGGGCGGCTGCACGACATCGGGAAGATCGGGACCCGCGAGTCGGTCTTGAACAAGCAGGGCCCGCTCACGCAGGAAGAGTTCGAGCACGTGAAACAGCACGTGATCATCGGCTCCCAGATTCTCGCCCCGTTGACGCGCCATACCGACATCAGCGGCGCGGTGCGCAGCCACCACGAGCGCTGGGACGGCACGGGCTACCCCGACGGCCTGAGCGGCGAGGCGATCCCGCTCAGCGCCCGCGTGATCGGGGCCGCAGAGATCTTCGACGCGCTCTGCACGCCCCGGCCGTACCAGGAGAAAATGGCGCCGCAGCAGGCCGTGGAGCGCATGGCCGACCTCGCGGGCACGGTCGTCGACCCCAAGGTCTACGCGGGGCTGTCCGCGGTCGTGGCAGGGCGCCAGACGCTCGTGTTCCTGGACGAGGGCGCCGCCACGTCGGAGTGAGCCGCCGCGCTCTCCCGTGGTCATCTCGATCACCGGGGCGACCGGCTTCGTGGGCCGACACATCGCCGCGACGCTCGCGAGCCGGGGGCAGCGGGTTCGGGCGCTCGCGCGCGATCCCGGGCGGGCCGGGTTCCTCCCCGGCTCCGGCGTCGAGCTCGTAGCGGGCCACCTCGGGGATCGCGGGGCGCTCGAGCGGCTGGCGCGCGGCGCCGAGGCGGTGATCCATCTCGTGGGGATCATCGTCGAGCGGGGCGCCGCGACTTTCCAGAGCGTCCACGTCGACGGGACGCGCGCCGTCCTCGCCGCGGCCGCCGAGGCCCGGGTCCCCCGCTTCGTCCACATGAGCGCCGTGGGAGCGCGCGACGCTCCCGACGCCACGCGCTACCACCGCACCAAGTGGCAGGCCGAGCAGCTGGTGGCAGGCTCCGGGCTCTCGCACGCCATCTTTCGACCGTCGATCATCAGCGGTCCGGAAAACGCTCCCATCCGCCTGCTCGCGCGGCTGCACCGCTGGTCGCCCGTGATCCCGGTGTTCGGCGACGGCGGCTTCCCGACGCAGCCCGTCTGGATCGAGGACGTGGCGCTGGCGTTCGCGCTTGCCGCCGAGCAGGCCGATCGCGTGGGCGGGTTCGAGCTCGGCGGGCCGCAGGTCTTGACCTATGAAGAGTTCGTGCTGGCGATCGGCCGGGCGTCGCGCCACCCGCGGCCGCTCGTCCACATCCCGCTCGGCCTCGCACGGGCGGCCGCGGGCGTATTCGATGTCCTGGGGCCCGCTGCCCCGCTGACGGGCGACCAGCTACAGATGCTCGTCGAAGGCAGCGCCACGCCCGCCAATGCGATCGAGTCGGTGTTCGGAATCAACCCGCTGCCGTTCGAGGAGGGGCTGAAGCGATTCCTGTAATGCTCCGAAGTCCGCGCGGTACAAAAACCAAACCCGGGGCCGAAAGCTCCCCGGGTTGGCGGTCGGGCGAAGTGGCCGTCACACTTCGGCCGCGACCTCGTATTGTACGGGAAGAGGCGCTCAAGGTTTCACTCCCCCCACCCTCTCCCCCCGCCCCCCTACCCCTGTCCCTAAGTTCCTGTTCTTAGACGCACAGCCCGGCGATTTGGTTGCAAACGGTCACCACCGTTTCACCCTGCCCAGCCGGGACACGGTGATCGTTTCACTCCGAGACTTGAGCCGCAGAACCACCTTCGTGTTCGACGCGCCCCAACCGATCCCCATGGGGCCGAAGATTACCTCCGGGTTCGAGACCTCGAGCTCCACGGCGTGGCCGGCCGGACCCGCCCAGCGGGCAAACGGCGCCCAACCAGCCGGTCCCCACCGGTCGACGCGGAGCGAATCCGCCGCAATCAGGAGGCGGCTGCGGGAGCCCTCGAGGACCGCAGCGTGGCGCGCGACAGCGAGGGCCATCGTGACGTCCCGGGCGGCCCTGTCCAGCACGACCCAGTCCATCACACCCCTGAGCCGGGGCAGTGTGATGGCCGTCCCGAGACCCAGGACAGCGACGGTGACCGTCAGTTCGGTCAGGGAATAGCCACGACACATGCGCACCAATGAAGGGGTTGCGACCGCAAAACCGGCATCCGAACCCCGCGGCGAACAGCCAGAAAACGCGAGAGCGTGCGGTCTAACGGGGCGGGGCGTGAACGGCTATGTTATGACGCTGTTGCAGTTGCGGCTGCAAAGGCACGGGCGGCTGGCCCGCAGGGGGCACAGCCCAGAGCGACTGGCTCTCCACTGAAGGGCACCGACCATGCCGGTTTCGCCCCAGCAGATCGAGGTTCTACCTCACGCCATTTTTCTCCAGCGCATTGCCGCCGAGTCGTCCGCCCTCACGCTCGAGGCGCGCCTCGGGCAGGCTGCATTCCTGGCGCTGCGACTCGTGGATCTGCTGGCCGCCGATGGCGAGCCCGTGTCTCAAGACGCCTTCCGGTATCAGGCGGTGGCGACGGAGCGGTTCTGCCACGAGCTGCGAGACGCCGCGACCGAAGGGGCCCACCTGCACGGCCTCGTGGCGAGCGTGGACGACGCGCGACGGCTCGGGGACGTCCGGCTGCTCGCCCCCGCGCTGCTCGCGTACGCGCACTTCCTCGAAGACGAGCTGCGCCTGGAGGAGGCGCTCGACGTGCTCGCGTCCCTGGTGCAGGTGGGAGGCGAGCGGCTGTCGTCACCCGACGCGGTCGCGGGGCGGCTGCGGATCGCGCGCGTGAACCGCAAGCTGAACCGGTTCAATGAGGCGGAGGCTGCGTACGCGGAGGCGGGCGAGCTGGCCGCGACCGCAGGAGACCGATACTCCGAATTGCTCAGCCGGATCGGGCGCGCCAACTCGGTGCTTGGTCGGGGCAACCTCGCCGAGGCAGAACGCGCGTTGCGCGGGATTTTGCCGGACGCGCGTGCGGCGGGCGAGCGGGACGCGGAGGCGCGGGCGGAGCACGGTATCGGCGTCGTGCTCGCCCAAAGGGGGCAGGCGGCGGAAGCGATCCCTCACACCTGGCGCGCGTTTGAGCTCTATGACGACGAGGACTCTCAGCTGCGCGCGCTTAGTGACGTCGGGACGATGCTCCTCACCCTGGGTGACCACGTCGTGGCGGAGCGGGCGCTGTCGGAAGTCGTGCGCCGAGGGGGTACGCCGGACAGCACCAGCAACGCGATGATCGAGTTGATGCACTGCGCCTCGTACCGCCGCGACCGCGTCGGGTTCGCGCGCTGGCGGGAGCGGTGCGAGGGCCGAGTCCCCGACATGCCGCCGAACATCCTGGCGGACTTCTACATCAAACAGGGGATCGGGCAGGCGCGGTTCGGGCAGTTTCGTCGGGCGGAAGCGCTCATGGCGCGAGCGCTCGGTCTCGTCGGCTGCGAGAAGCTCCAGCAGGTGGAGCCCCCCGCAGTCCCGGAGCCGGTGTTGGACACCCAAGAGCTGCGGGAGGTGTCGGCCTCGCTGGCGCAGCTCGTCGGGTGACGAGGTTACTTACAGGTGTTGCTGTTTTGGTAGTCGCATGGCTGCGAGTCCGGCCGGGGGCCGGTGGCATCGGCACAAGCGGCGGCAGCGAGGGCGACGGACACAACGACACAGACGAGTAGCGTGCGGGTGCGAGGGGACATGACGACCTCCGCGAACATGGTTGGGGTGAGGACTCCCACCGTGGGTGCCCTAACCTGCGCGGGGGTGGGACTCATTTTTAGGGCATTTTCGCGGCATCGACGGGCGATTTTGCGACATCCATGCTAGTTCTGGCCGCCGTACCCGAGCTTCAGTACCAGAGACTGCGCCGGGCCGCCGCGTCGGCGTTCGGCGTGATCGCCGCGCCGACCTGGGACGCCGCCCTCACCACCATCCGCCGCTGGCCGGTCGAGCTGGCGGTGGTCGATCCCCTGCTCTCGGGCGAGGCGCGGACCCAGGAGATCGAGCGGCTGCGGGTGCTGTTCCCGTCCCTGCCGCTGATGCTCTACACGACGCTCACGCCGCAGACTGCCGGAGTGCTCCTGGCCCTGGGCCAGCGCGGCATCCGGCACGTGGTGTTCACGCGATTCGACGACCACGCGACCCGGCTGCGCGACCTGCTCGCGCGGGAGGAGGCGCGCTCCGCGTCGCAGCAGCTGCTCAATCAACTGGCGGGCGCCCTGGCGCCGCTGCCGAGCGAGCTGCGCTGGGTGCTGGAGGAGGCGCTCCGGTCGCCGGGTGAGGTGCAGACCGTCGGGCAGGTGGCCGCGCGCGCGCGGGTGGACCGCCGCACCTGCCAGCGCTGGTTCACGCGGATCGGCCTGCCCTCCCTGCGGCACTTCCTCGCGGCGGCGCGTGTGCTGTACGCCTATCGGCTGCTCCAGGACCCCGGGTTCACGGTCGAAGACGTCGCTCAGCGTCTCCGCTACTCGCAGGTGAAGACCCTGCAGCTGCATGCGCGCGAGTATCTCGGGCTGACTGCCGGCGAGATGCGCCTGTCGCTCAGTCCCGAGGAAGCCCTGGAGCGGGTCGTGCGGTTCCTCGCGCCGCAAGGCGCCGAGACCGGGATCTCCGCCGCCTCATGAGCGCCCGGCCCCCGACCGTGTTGATCGTGGACGACGAGGCTCCACTGCGGCGGGTGCTGGAGCGCGTGCTCGCGCGCCACGGCTATCGCGTGATCGGCGCCGGCAGCGCCGAAACCGCCTACGCGCTGCTCGCGTCCGAGCAAGCCGACGCCCTGCTGCTCGACGTCCATCTGCCGACGACGTCGGGGCTCGCGCTCTACCTCACCATCGTGCACCGCTGGCCCGTGCTCGAGGGACGCATCGCCATCATGACCGGGGACGCCGCGACCGAGGACGTGCGCACCTGGCTGGAGCGTCACCGCTGCACGGTGATCCACAAGCCGTTCGACGTCAGCGAGATCTTGCGGTGGCTCGCGGGCGTGCTCCGGCTCGGCGAGAGTGACCGTGCGAAGCGGGGAGGTGCCGGGGCGTGACGGGAACGGGGGTGGGTGCCGGAACGGGGGCGGGGGCGGCGCCACACGACCCGCTGCAGGTCCTGCGGGCGTACCGCACCCTGGCGCCATGGAACCTGCGCGACCTCGCGGGACTGGTCGGCGCCATCCTCGACTCGTCGGGGATCACCCCGATCAACGCGGCGGCCCGGGCGCAGCCCAGCGAGCGGACGATCCGCTTCTACGTGACGCAGGGCCTCGTGAGCCCGCCGGAAGGACGCGGCACGGCGGCCACCTATTCCTACCGCCACTTCCTGCAGCTGCTCTGGATCAAGCTGCGCCAGATGGAAGGGGGCACGCTCGCCGCCATCACGAAGGAGATGAAGGACCAGACGGGAGACGTGCTGGAGCGCCGGGCGGCGCAGGCGCTGGGCGCGTCGCTCCCCGTTCCCGACCGGCTGACGCTGAACAGCAAGGGCGGCTCGCCGCGCGGCAAGTCGGGCCGGGCGCTCACCGCCTGGATCGCGCGCGACGCAGAGCGCGACCCCGAGACGCCCAGCTCCTGGCGCCGCATCCCGGTGGGGCGCGGCCTCGAGCTGCACGTCGAGGCGGCGCACCCGCTGGCCCGTCTCGGGCCGGGGGATGACGCCGTGGCGGACGCGGTGCGGCAAACGCTCGCGAAACTCGTGCCCCCCGCGAGCGCGTAGGGCGGCACACTCTCCAAACCGGGAGCGTCCATGGGGTTCGTTTTCCTGATTGTCCTCCTGCTGATCGCGGTCTGGCTGGTCGCCGCGTACAACGGGCTCGTTTCCCTCAAGAACCAGACGCTCAACGCGTTCAAGCAGATCGACGTGCAGCTCAAGCGGCGCCACGACCTCATCCCGAACCTCGTGAACGCGGTGAAGGGCGCGATGGACTTCGAGCGGTCCACGCTCGAAGCGGTGATCCAGGCGCGGAACCAGGCGGTGAAGGTCAACGCCACCGGGCCCGAAGCCATCAAGCAGATCAGCCAGGCCGAGAACGCGCTGTCGTCGGCGTTGCAGCGACTGATGGTGGTGGTGGAGCGGTATCCGCAGCTCAAGGCGACCGGCAACATCGGGCAGCTGCAGGAAGAGCTCACGTCGACCGAGAACAAGGTCTCGTTCGCGCGCCAGCTCTACAACGACACGGCGACCCTGTACAACACCAAGCAGCAGCAGTTCCCCACCAACCTGGTGGCCGGTGTCGCCAGGGCGCAGCCCGCCGACTTGTGGGAAATCGAGGACCAGGCGGAGCGGGCGGTCCCGCAGGTCGACCTCTCCACGAAGCCCAAGGCGTGACGGCAGAGACCTCCCTCAACCTCTTTCAACAGCAGGAAGCCAACCGCCGGCGCACGTTCTGGCTGGTGGTTGGCTTCGTCGCCTTCTTTGCCTGGCTGGGGTTCGGCGGCGACTACATCTACTACCTCTACACCCTTCAGGCGCCGCGCCACGCGTACCACCACACGTTTCCCTGGATCGGGCTCGTCCTGTCGCTCGTCGCGGTCGCACTCGCGTGGTACGCCTACCGGACCGGGCCGGAGAAGGTGCTCTGGGCGACGGGGGCCCGGGAGATTGTCGACCCCCGGGACCCCAAGGACCAGCAGCTGGTCAACGTCGTCGAGGAAATGTCGATCGCCGCTGGCATCCCGCGCCCGCGCATCTGGGTCGTGGACGACGCCGACCCCAACGCCTTCGCCACGGGCACGGATGCGCTGCACGCCCACGTCGCGGTGACGAGAGGGCTGCTCGACATCTGCACCCGGGACGAGCTGCAGGGGGTGCTCGGCCACGAGCTCGGCCACGTGAAGAACCTCGACGTGCGGCTCATGACCACACTCGCGGCTCTGGTGGGCGCGGTGGCCCTGATACACGACGGCGCCACCCGCGTGCTGCGGGGCGGACTGCGCCTGGGTGGGGGCAGCGTCGGGGGCGGGGGCGGGGGCTCGCGCGGCGGCAAGAAGGGCGGACCGGGCGCACTCCTGCTCATTCTCCTCGTCGTGTGGATCGTGTCGTGGCTTCTCGCGCCGCTCATCACCCAGCTGCTCGCCATCGCGGTGAGCCGCAAGCGCGAGTACCTGGCGGACGCCATGAGCGCGCAGTTCACGCGCAACCCGCTGGCGCTCGCGAGCGCCCTCCAGAAGATCGAGAGCGCTGCCGCGCCCACGGCCAAGATCACGCGCGGCGCGGCGCATCTCTGCATCGCGGACCCCCTGGCGCGGCGGTTCACGGCGCGCGAGGGCTTCCTCGCCGACCGCCTCGCAACCCACCCCCCGATGGCGAAGCGGATCGCGATCCTCAAAGGGATGGGCTACGCGCGGCTCAAGCAGGAGGGGACTGGAGGCTCGACGAGACGAAGCTCACCGGACAACGTTTAGCCGAAACGTCCTTCAGGGTACGCCTTCGCGCGACGCATTCAGCGCGACGTTTTTCGCGAGACGGTTTTCACTTGACGCCTTACCGTTTCTTACCGCACACCGGCGACGTCGCCGTCGAGCTCCGGGCGCCGAGCGAGATGGGCCTCTATCAGGCCGGCGTGGATGCGCTGCGGGAGCTGCTGGTCGGGACGAGCCCGGCGGCCGCCGCCCTGGAGCGGCCCATCGAGCTGAGGGGGGCGGACGCGACCGAGCGGCTGATTCACTTTCTCGGGGACGTGCTCTATCTGTACGACACGGAGCGGTTTCTGCCCGTGCGGGTCTCGCCGGCGGGCGTCTCCGGGGAGCCGTTCGACGCGGCCAGGCACGAGGCGCAACGGGAGGTGAAGGCGGTGACGCATCACGGGGCGCGGGTGGAGACGGATGACGCGGGGTACCGCGCGACGATCATATTCGACGTATGAGTGCGGATGTATGAATGCGGAATGCGGAGTGCGGAATGCGAAATTGACGCGCGCCCTTCGATTCCGCATTCCGAATTCCGCATTCCGCATTGGCTAACCATATGTTCCAGGTCGAACGCATCGACGCCTACCGCTGGCGCGTCCCCAAGCAGGGTGGGATGCGCACCGACGGCCTGATCTTCGCCGACGCCGGCCTGATGCAGGACCTCGAGGGCGATCAGGCGGTGCAACAGGTGGCGAACGTCGCGCACCTCCCCGGCATCGTCGGTCCTGCGATCGCGATGCCGGACATCCACTGGGGCTACGGCTTCCCGATCGGCGGCGTGGCCGCGTTCGACGAGGACGAGGGCGTGGTCTCGCCGGGGGGCGTCGGCTACGACATCAACTGCGGGGTGCGGCTGCTCGCGACGCCGCTCGCCATCCAGGACGTCCGGCCGCGCCTCCGGGAGCTGATGGACGCGCTCTACCAGGCGATCCCCTCGGGCGTGGGCGCCGCGCGCTCGGACGTGCGGCTCGCACCCCGCGACCTGGAGCGCGTGCTGCGCGACGGCGCGCGCTGGGTCGTGGCCCAGGGATACGGCGTGGAGGCCGATCTGGAGGCGATCGAAGCGAACGGCACGCTCCCGGCCGCCGACCCGGCGTGCGTGTCGGACCGCGCCAAGCAGCGCGGCAAGGACCAGCTCGGCACCGTGGGCAGCGGCAACCACTTCGTCGAGGTGGGCTATGTGTCGGAGCGCTACGACGGGCGCGTGGCGGACCGGCTCGGCCTCGTCCCGGGCGCCGTCACGGTCTTCATCCACTCGGGTTCGCGGGGTCTGGGCTACCAGGTGTGCGACGACTACCTCGACACGATGCTCGCGGCCGCGGGGAAGTACGGGATCGCGCTCCCGGACAAGCAGCTGTGCTGCGCGCCGATCGGCTCACCGGAAGCGAAGCAGTACTGGGGCGCGATGAACGCCGCGGCGAACTACGCATTCGCAAACCGGCAGCTCATGGCCCACTACGCCCGCCGCGCCATCGCCACGCTGTTCGGCGAGGACGCCGCCCGGCGCACCCGGCTCGTCTACGACGTGTGCCACAACATCGCGAAGCACGAGATCCACGAGGTGAACGGGCGACAGCGACGCGTCTGCGTGCACCGCAAAGGTGCGACACGCGCGTTCCCCCCGGGGCACCGCGAGCTGGCGCCGCAGTTCCGCGACATCGGCCAGCCGGTGCTCATCCCGGGCGACATGGGGCGCTACAGCTACGTGCTGGTGGGCACGGACGGCGCGTTCCACGAGACGTTTGGCTCCACCTGCCACGGCGCCGGGCGGAGGCTGAGCCGGCACAAGGCGAAGGAGGTCGCCCGATCCCGCAACGTCCTCAGGGAGCTCGAGCAGCAGGGAATCATCGTGCGGGCCGCCGCGCGCGCGACGGTGGACGAGGAGATCCCGGAGGCGTACAAGGACGTGGCGCGCGTGGTGGACGTCGTGCATGCCGCCGGGATCGGGCGCAAGGTCGCGCAGCTCAAGCCGGTGGGCGTCGTGAAGGGCTAATGCGGTTCTGCGACCTCGCGCTTGATCCGTAGCAGGCGCCACCCCGTGACCATCGCGCCGAGCGCGAGCACGGGCAGCACCTGGAGGGCCTGGAGCGCGAGTCCGGCCGCGACGGCGCGTTCGGGTGCCACGCCGAAGGGCAGGAGCCCGACGACCAGCGCCGCCTGCACCACGCCTACGTTCGCCGGCGTGGGCCGCAGCAACCCGCTCAGATTCACGGCGATCAGCGCGGTGAACGAGGCGGCGAGCGTCACGGACACTTCGGTCGCCCGCAGCACCAGGTGATACGTGGCCAGCTGCGTGCCCCAGTTCCACAACCCGAGCAGCGTCGGCACAACCAGCCGCCCGCGCGAGCCCATGCTGCCGAGCATCGCCGCCCGGGAGCGAAGCGACTGGGGGAGCCGGCCGACCAACCACGCCCAGCCCCGGACCCACGCGAGCACCAGTACCACGACCAGCCCCAGCCCCGCGCCGACTTGCACCACCCGCAGCCACGGCTCGAGCGGGAGCAGGCTCGGCGCCATGACGAGCAGCAGCGCCAGCGCCAGCGCCTCCGCCACCCTCGTCCACATGACGGACGAGACGGCGACGCCGAGCGGCACGCTCGCCCGCTGGGAGATGAGACGAATGCGCGCGGCTTCCCCCGCCACGGCCACGGCCAGGGTGTTCACCGCCGCGCCCACGAGGTTGGCCTCCTGCGCGTCGCGCCAGCGGTGCGGCGCCGCGGACCTGAGTATCAAGTGCCACGCCCAGCCCTTCGCGGCGAGCGAGGAGAGGTTCACCACCAGGGCGACGGCCAGCAACCAGGGGTTTGCGGCGAGCAGTGCGGCGAACGTGATCCGCCACGGGAAGGCCGTGAAAAACCTGAGCGCAACCGCCACGCCCACGAGGGCGAGCAGCCACCACAGCCAGCGCCAGCGACGCGACTTCACGCCACCCATGGTGTAAACAAAGCGAAGCCCCCGGGACGGCGCGATAGGCCGCCCGGGGGCTCCACGCATCGGCTACCCGGAGCCGGGGGATTGCTCCCTCCGTTCTTCATCCTGTCGCCACCGGTTGACTGATACGTCGCTCGGTAGGGCGATCAAGAGCTCCGGCTTCCATCCCCAAGCAGCCTGGCCGGGCCGCAAGGTTCGCCAATGCGGGTGCTACGGGTCAGATCGGGTCGCGGACCGACCTTCCGCACTGCACGTCGAGGCACCAAGTCGACGTGGCTAGGGCGCGCGACTGGCCCCAACTATCCGAGCTGGAGAGCTTGCTCTCGGATCGACGACCGCCTGAGCCCTTGTTTGCATCGGCGGCCTCCCCGAAATTCCCGCTCGGACCCGTCTTGGAGGCGTAGTGGGACACAAGGTCCCGACCCTTCCCTCCAAGCCGCACGTGCCAATATAGGGGCGCCGCGAAAGCGCGCAAGTGCCGATGTTTCTTCGGGTTAGCTGATGCCAGTGTGCATCGCCTGTGGAGAGTAACCGGCGCCCCTGTCAGCCGTTGCACTCGCCGTCCACAGGATGTGGAGTTGTGGATCAACACGCCCACAGTCTCAAGCCGTGAGCCGCAGGCGGCTCGTAGACGACAGTCGCCAGGAAGAGAGGACTTCCTGACCACTCGCTCTTGAAACTGCCAACCGCTTGCGGCTTACGGCCTACGGCTTGCGACTGAGATTAGATGTCGATGCCGACTTCGTGGTAAGTATACGGCTCGCCTGGATGGGGAGGGATGAACAGGACGCCAGCACCGCCGGTCGCGAACCAGCCGGCGAGGAGTTGCGTCGAGGGCCCCTCCACGGGCTCGCTGAACAGCGCCTGCAACCAGCGGCGGATGTGACGCAGCTCGGGCGCGCGTCGGCCGAGCATGGCGATCACTGCGCCGATGCCGTGTGTGGCCCGGAGGAAGTGGGCAATGGCGTGGACACGCTGCGCGAAGATGTAGGCGCGCACGCCTGGCTCGTCGTACAGCAGCGTGCCCTCGTAGGGGTCGGCGGGCGGAGCGTCCATCCGGGGCCCGAAGTAGATGAAGACGCGCTGGTCCCCGTCCCTGCGCTCCACGACCGCGGCTGCGGCCTCGACGCCCAGGCGCCCCGCGTGGATCAGGTCGTCCATGGCGAGGATGCCGACGGCCGCGGTCCACTCGATCGCGGCGAGCGCCTGGTCCAGCGGGCACCCGACGGAGTCGTCGTAGGCGACGAGCCGCGGCGCCTCACCCGCGCGGAGGAAGAAATGCGCCAGCGCGTCGGCCCGATCTTCGAACGTGCGCGTCTGGCGCGATGTTGCGGGAACCGTCATTGTGACATTATAACCCAGGCCCCAACCGTCAGACCAGAGGACCACTCATGCGCTGCCTGGCCGTTGTCTATTGCGTCGCCGCGACATCCCTCGACGCGCAGCAACCCGCTCCGGCGCCGGCGGAGTCGGCGCAGGTGGAATCCACCGCTCGGCCCGCAGAGCCCACGCTCGAGCAGAGGCACTTTTTCGACGCTCACCGCACCGCGGCGCGGGGCGTCGCCCAGCTGAAAGACGGCGTGAACCGCGTGACCCGCACGCAAGCGACGGGCGACGCCGCTGCCCAGCGCCGGGCCGGGCGGCTGCTCGCCGGGCTGTGCGGCAGCGCGCGGGGCTTCATGGCGCGAGGGCGACCCCGCATGGACGCCACGGCGTACGCCGACTCCAGCCGCCTGATGGCGCGCCGCCTCGCCGCGCAGATCGACTCGCTCATCGCGTACGCACCCACCTGCGAGCAGAACGCCGCCGCTACCCCCGCCGCGGCTGCCGCCGAGTTGGGCAAGCGGATCAAGGCCTACGACACGGCCCTCAACAGATTCCGGGCGTCGGTTGGGCTGCCGGTCAGGAGTGATAGTACCCAGACCTCGAGACGACCGTAGCGTGCCAAGGCTACGGAACCGGCTGCGGTCTCGGCTCCAGCCTGAGCACCCACAACCCGCTGTTGATGTCGGGCACGAAGATGCTGCCGTCGCGCACCACCGCGCCCCACGCGAACGGCGTGTGCGGCTGGACGCCGGTCGAGTCGGCGGTGAGGATCCAGCTGATCTCGCGTCCCTGGCGGAGCAGGTCGCCCTTCAGCTCGCCGGAGACGTCAAGCACCCGGGCGCCGCCCTGGTAGTTGCCGAGGTACAGGGTGTCGCCCACCACCCACACGTTGTGCACGCCGCCGTCGGTCGGCTCGTACCACGCGACCTCCTTCGGGTGCTCGATGTCGGAGACGTCCACCACGTGCAGCCGCCCGAACGTGAGGCCGTTGCCGCCGGACAGCCCCTTGTAGGGCCGCGCCGCGTACACCTCGTCGCCCGCAAAGACGTACTTCCCCTGGCGCCACGCGGTGTGGGTGCCGCGCACGAAGCCTGGGCCCCACAGCTGCTCCACCCGCGCATAGGTCGCGTCGAGGTCGTACTTCAGCTGCGAAACCAACTGCGGGCTCTCCGGGCTTCCGCCCTTCATCCCGTTGCCGACGTCGAGGACGATGAGCCCGTCGTTCCAGTAGGCGAGGTAGGCGAGCCCGTCCACGACCATCACGTCGTGCAGGTACCGGCCCGCGTCGGTCTGCTGGGCCTCCCAGCGCGCGACCTCCTTCGGATGGAGCGGGTCGCGGATGTCGATCACCCGCATCGATCCCGTGGCGTCGTCGGTGATGTAGGCCCGACCCTGGTACACATAGGAGCTGTGCACGCCGCCCGAGACGGTTTCCGTGTACTCGGCGATCGGCTTGGGGTGGCAGGGATCGCCCGCGTCGAACACGACGATCCCGTTCTTCCTGTTCGACGCCCCCTCGCGCGAGAACACGCCATACTTGCCGTCCTCGGTGGTCATCACGTCGTTCACGATCCGGGCGTCGGTCATCATCGAGTCGACGACGCGCGGGCTCCCGGGGTCGGTGATGTCCACCGCATAGACACGGTCCGCGATCGTTGACATGTAGAGGCACTTTCCCGACGGGTGCACCCACACCTCCGCCGCCCGGTACTTGACCGGCAGGTGCGCCACCACCTCGATGCCGCGCGTGACGCGACGCTGCTCCACCCGCACGACCGCGTCGGCGGTCCGCGCCCCGATCGCGGCGGTGACGGTGTACACGCCGGGCGTCTCCGCCACGAAAGCGCCCGCGGGATCGATCGCGGCGACGCCGGCGCCGCTCGCGGCCGCCACCGCCCACTCGACCGGGACGCCCTGGATGGCCCGGCCGGCGGCGTCCTTCCCGCTCACGCTGAAGCGGACGACGTCACCCGTGCGGACCGAGACCGTGGCCGGCTCGATCGCGAGCCGGGCGACGGTGTTGGGGACAACCTGCAGGGAGAGCTGGGCGGCGGCGGAGCCCGCCTTGGCCGTGACGGTGGCACGCCCCGGGGAGAGCGCGTGCAGCCGGCCGTCCCCGGTGACGCTCGCGACGCGCGGGTTGCTCGAGCTGAACGACACGAGGTCGGGCCGGCGGTCGCCGTGCCGGCTGTAGGCCGTCCCCGTGAGGGTGAGCCGCGTGCCCGCCGCGATTCTGGAAGGGGCCGGCACGATGTCGATCCGTGCCGCCGCCTCGGGCAGCACGTGGATGAGCGCGGTCCCGAACGTCTGTCCCTTCTGGCCCGGGATGTACGCGACGGCCGTCACCCGCACGTGGCCGTTGTAGCCGCCCTTCACGAGTCCGGTCGAGTCCACACTGCCCTCGGTCCCCCCGCTGTACCACTCGATTTTGGCGTCCGTGACGGGCTCGCCGCGCGCGTCCAGCGCGCGGGCGCTGAGCCGCACGGTCTGGCCCACCTCGATCTCCGGAGCGGGAGGAGTGACCTCGACTTTTGCGACCGGAAAAGGCGGCGGGGGGGCGGGGGGGGCGGGGGCGGCCGGCTGTTGTAGCAGCGTCGCCAGCAGGACTGCAAGATGCATGGCCACTCCTTATGGAATAGCGGGTTGTGGCGGCTCGACCTTCACCACCCACAGTCCACTGTTGATGTCCGGGACGTACACCAGACCGTCGCGATAGATCGCGCCCCAGGCATTCGCCCCGTTGGGGACGTACCCGCTCGCGTCCCCGGTATGCACGTGCGCGTATTCCCGCCCCTGGGCCAGCAGGTCACCCCGCAAGTCGCCGGAGATGTCGAGCACCCGCAGCCCGCCCTGGTAGTCGCCCAGGTAGAGCGTGTCTCCCGCGACCCACACGTTGTGCGCTCCGCCGTCCTCCGGCTCGAACCAGGCCACCTCGCGCGGGTCGCTCAGGTCCGAGATGTCGATCACGTGCAGCCTGCCGTACGCCCGCCCCAGCCCGATCACGCCCGGGCCGCCCCCCTGCTGGCGCGCGGGGAAGACCTCGTCCCCGACGAACACATAGTTGCGGCTGCGCCAGCTCGTGTGGGTGCCGCGGATGAAGCCCGGTCCGCCCGCGAGCTCGACCTTTCTGTACAGCTCGTTCAGGTCGTACTTGTACTGCAGCACGAGCCGCGGGGCCTCGGGGCTGCCGCCTTTGATGCCGTTGCCGACGTCGAGGATCACGAGCCCGTCGTTCCAGTACGATAGGGTCGCGAGTCCGTCACGCACGTCGACGTCGTGCAGCGTGCGCCCCGCTTCGGGACGCTCCACCTGCCAGCGGGCCACCTGCTTGGGGTGGTAGGGATCGCGGATGTCGATCACCCGCATGGAGCCGGTGGCGTCGTCCGTCAGGTAGACGTAGCCCTTGTACACGTAGGTGCTGTGCACGCCACCCGTGACCGTCTCCGTAAATTCGGCGATGGACTTCGGGTGGGCGGGATCCTCGAAGGAGAGGATCACGATGCCGTTCTTGCGGGTCGACGCACCCTCGCGGGTCATCACGCCGAACCTGCCGTCCTCGGTGGTCATCACGTCGTTCACGACGCGAGCGTCCACGAGCAGCGAGTCGGTAATGAAGGGCTTCGACGGGTCGGCGATGTCGATCGCGTAGACGCGGTCGGCGAGCGTGGACAGGTAGGCGTGCTTTCCGTCCGGATGAAGCCACAGCTCGGCGGCGGAGAATCCCTTGAGGGGCAGGCGGCCGACGATCGTGACGGGCCGCGTGATGTTGCGGCGCGCGACCCGCACGAACGCCTCGGCGGTGCGGGCGCCCAGCGTCGCGACCACGCGGTAGGTGCCCGGCTGGTCCGCCACGAACACGCCCGCGCGGTCGATGCTGGCGTACCCCTGCCCCACCGGCGCCACGGCCCATTCCGCGGGCGCGTCGGCTACCGGCAGGCGCGCCACGTCGGTCGCGAGGAAGGCGAACCGCAATACGTCGCCGGCGCGCACCGACGCCTCCGCCGGGGCAACCGCCACGCGGGCGACCGGGTTGGGAACCACGGTGATGGTCCAGCTCTCGCGCACCTTGCCGACCGTCGCGGCGACCACCGCCTTCCCGACGGCGCGCGCGCTGACACGCCCGAATGCATTCACCTCGACTACCGCCGGCCGGCTGGAAGTCCAGGCGACGCGGTCGTAGCGCCGGTCGTCGTTGGGCGCGTAGGGGACGGCATCCAGCACGAGCGACGTGCCGGCGAGCAGCCGCTCGGGTCTGGGTGTCACGGCGATCCTGGCGGGCGGCAGGGGAAGCACGGTGACGCGCGCGAACCCGATGGTTGCCTTGACCTCCCGACCCGGAACCGTGCCCGCGGCAGCCACGTTCAGTGTCCCCGTCGCCCCCGCGCTCAAGAGGCCGGTCGAATCGACGCGGCCCTCGAAGCGGCCGCCCGCCGTGAACCACCGGAACACGGCCTCGGGCATCGGCCGACCGGCCGAGTCGAACGCGGTCGCGCCGAGCCGCAGGGTATCCCCGACCTGCAGGGCGAAGTCCGCCGGCTTCACCTCGACGCGGGCGATGGGCTGCGGGAGGGTGGGGGCGGTGGAGTCCCGGGCAGGTTGCTGCCAGGCCAAGAGTGCGCACAGGACATGGGGAGCCATCACACCCTCGCGAAGCTGTAGAAGGCTGGGAAGCGGCGGCGGCTTAGCACGTTACCCGCCGCGCCGGCCCGGGGGAAGTGGGCGGGGAGCCAAGGCCCCGGTGGCGTCATGGCGTCGAAAGACCGCGCCAGGGGGTTCCAACCGCCGGAAAGACTGGCGTTTAGTTCTATTGACAGGCGTCAGCGCCAGCCCTAGCTTTTGCCCCGGTTCAAGCAATACGTGGCACCGTCAACCGGTCTGTCTGCGCTCCGCGAGGACCACTTGTCTCGCGGTTTTTGTTTGAGCCCGTCTCTGGTCGCGGTGACCAGGGCCGAACCTGTCCGGGGCGGTAGCCCCTCAGTGCAGAGGTTAGAACGGTATGGCAAAGGGTAAGGTGAAGTGGTTCAACGACGCGAAGGGCTTCGGCTTCATCGCGCAGGAGTCGGGTCCGGATGTGTTCGTCCACTTCACGGCGATCCAGGCCGATGGCTTCCGCAGCCTCGCCGAGGGCGACACGGTGGAGTTCGAAGTTGCCCAGGGTCCCAAGGGCTTGCAGGCGCAGAACGTCCGCAAGGTCTAACTGACGGTGTACGTCGATGACGGGCTCGGGGTGCTGCCCCGGGCCCGTGCGCTTTCTGAACCGTATATTGGAGCCATGATCGCGATCCGCATGGGGCTGCTCGCCCTGCTGGTGCCGGCTGCCGGCCTGGGTCAGGCAGCGGCGCCGGCAGCACCGACGTACCGCGGGTTCGCGCCCGGCGCCGACTATCGAGAATTCGCCGGGCGCGCGCAGTCGCTGGCGCGACGCGACCCCCTGCGCTGCAATACGTCCCGCAACACCGCCCAACTCATGGAGTGCGGTGTGGTCATCCAGGACTCCACGGACGGCGCCGACTTCTACCTCAGCGCCTACGTGCTCGAAGGGAAGGTCGCGATGGTCGCGCTGTACGACTCGGCGGGGTTCGGCGACGCCCGCGGGGTTCCGCTCGTGGACCGCACCAAGCGGGACCTGACCCGCGCGTTCGGGCGCCCGCGACCGATCGGGAGAAGCGGCTGGGAGTGGAAGTACGGGCGCAAGGTGGTGCGGTTCAACTGGCGCGGCCGTGGGACTGCGCGCTGGGTCTCCATCACGCTGACCGACAACGACGTGATGGACCGGATCGGCCGGTACGCGAGAACAGCCGCAAGCCGAAAGCCCTAAACAGCCGAAAGCCGTAAGCCGCAAGTGGTTCACAGACAAACGTGGCCAGTGACGGTTGCGTTGGTGGCCACTTTTCTCGCCACTGGAAACCGCTTGCGGCTTACGGCTTTCGGCTTACGGCTGTTGGGGGCTTGCGGCCAGCAGTAAGCGCTCCGCCAGCGCGGATATCTCTTTCGCGGCACCCAGCTGATCGAGCCAGCGGCGCGGAATGGCCGCCTCCCCGTCGCGCGCACCGAGCAGCGCCCCCGCCACGGCCGCGTTCGTGTCGGTGTCCCCGCCCGCCTCGACCAGAAAGATCAGGGCCTCTTCGAGCGACCGCCGGTGCAGGGCGCACCAGAAGGCGATCTCGACGCAGTGGACCACGTAGCCGTACTCGCCCGGAGCGGCGATCGGCAGTGCGTCCTCCTGCTCCCCGGAGACGCGGGCGATGGCGTCGATGAGCGCCCGCGGCGCCACGCTCTCCAGCCGGTGCAGCACCTCCTCCACGAAGGAGGTGTTGCCGTGCAGTAGCTCCCGCGCGGCGACGTTCACCGCTGCCGCACCCCAGGTGCAACGCTCGTCGGCGTGCGTGACGGCGGCCTGTTGGGCGGAGACGCGGATCAGCCGGTCGACGTCGTCGTAGTAGCGGAGCGCGACCGGGAGGCACCGCATCACGGCGCCGTTCCCGGCCGCCGCTCCGGCGTCGCGCGCCATCCGGCCCGCCTCGAACGGCTCGATCCCCCGTTCGATGAGGTGCAGGGCGTGGCGCGTGGTGAGACCGATCCCGCGCCCGTCCCGCTGCATCCATCTCACCCAGCGCCGCGCCACGTCGGGGACGTCGAAGTCACCGCGCTCCACGAGCGACTCCGCGAGCTCGAGCGCCATCGCCGCGTCGTCGTCGAAGGGGGAGCCTGCGGGGCGCGGCGCGAGGTCGCGCACCCCGCCGGGAAACGCCTCGCGGATCGCCCCGGCCGTGCCGCAGTGCTCGGTGGGGACGCCGAGCTGGTTGCCGATCACGAGCCCGAGCAGGGCGCCGCGAGCCCGGGTCAGGAGTTGGGGATCCACCGGCGGTCGGGATGTGAGGGGGGCGGGGGCGCGCTCTAGAACGTGAGCACCACGGCTCCGCTCTGCGGGTGCACGCGCCGCGCGAAGCCCTCGCGATCGACGTGGGGACCGGTGTAGGGGTGCGCGCTGTTGTAGGCGGCGACGCTGGAGTTCGCGTAGAGGCGGTAGTAACCGATGTGGGCGCGCTCGGCGCCCTTCGACACGAGGCAGTCGCAGCGCACCACGGCTCCCGTCCCGGGGTTGACCTCGACGGTGATGTCCGACGGGCTGGCATTGGTGATGAGCGGCGCGAAGTAGCTCTGCCCGCCGACCAGGGAGGTGATGGGGGAAACCGGGCGGCCGCGCCGCCGGTGGAACTCGGGCAACGGTCCTTCCATCGGCTCACCGATCGGCGGCTTCCCCGGCCGGATGAGCCGCCAGCGGAGCGTGGCGCGCGTGCCGGACCCGAGCGAGAGGCGCGCCATGCCCGCGGGCCGCACCGTGTCGATGGGCGCGCCGTTCCGGAGGATCTCCACCGGCTCCACCAGCCCATTGTGGACGAACGCGACCCCGGCGCCCACGAATCCCGCGCGACGGGCGAACAACAGGCCTGCGGCCACGACCGCGAGCCCGGCCGCGATCGACCAGCCGAGCCTGCCCGAGCGCGCCTCGCCCGACCGCCGCACCCGGCGCGCCATGCTCGCGACCTCGACCATCTTGGCGGAGCCCGACGCGCGGCCCGCGCGCAGGGCCGCCAGCACGTCGTCCGCCGTCTGGAAGCGCTCGTCGGCCGTCTTGGCGAGGCACTTCACGAGGACGTCCGACAGCCACCGCGGGATCTTTGCGTTCCGTTCGCTGGCCACGGGGATGGGATCGGCGATGTGCTTGCCGACGATCTCGGCGCTCGAGTCGCCGTCGTAGGGCGGCGCGCCGGTGACCATGTGGAAGAGCATGGCGCCGAACGCGTACAGGTCGCTGCGCCCGTCGAGCCGGACGTCGCCGAGCGCCTGCTCGGGGCTCATGTAGTGCACCGTGCCCACGGTGACGCCGGTCGCCGTCGCCGCAGCGCGGTCGCCGGCGCGGCCGAGCAGCTTCGCGATCCCGAAATCGAGCAGCAGGATGCGGCCGGTCTTGGCCTCGAGCATCACGTTGTCGGGCTTGATGTCCCGGTGCACGAGGCCCTGGGCGTGCGCGTGGGACAGCGCCTGCAGGACCGGTGCGGCGATCTCGCACGCGGCTTCCGGCGGGTACGACCCCCGGCGCCGCAACGCGTCGGCGAGCGACTCCCCCTCGATGAACGGCATCACGTAGAAGACGAGGCCTTCGCCATCGCCCGCGAAATGGATCGGCAGGATCGCCGGGTGCTGGAGCCGGGCGAGGGTCTTCGTCTCCTGGCGGAACCGCGCCAGCATCCCCGGCGTCCAGGCGATTTCCGGGTGCAGCACCTTGCAGGCGAGGCGCCGGTCCAGCTCCACGTCCCACAGCTCGTAGACCTCCGCGAACCCACCTCGCCCGACGAGCCGCTTCACCTGATACGTGGGGCCGAGCGCGCGGGCCAACCGCTCGGGGGTGGTCCTCACCCCCTGTCCCCCTCTCCCTTCGGGAGAGGGGGCACGAGAGTCACCCGTCGTCCCCCCTCTCCGCATGGCGGAGAGGGGGTCAGGGGGTGAGGTTCCCGCACGAGGCTCGCCCGTGATCACGGTGGGCGACGCCTTGCCGCAGGCGGGGCAGTAGGCCGAGCCCGCGGGAATCTCGGTCCGGCAGCCGGGACACATGTGCGTCGTGCTCACGGCCAGTAAGATTCGTTGCCCGGGGGCGCCGGTGCAACAGGATGCGCACCGACGCACCTACATTGTCTATCTTGGCCCGATGTTCCTGCTCCGCATCCTATTCGGCGTTACCCTCGCCTATGTCGCGCTCGTCCTCCTCGCGTGGCTGGTCCAGGAGCGGCTGGCCTTTCCCGCTCCGCGCGCTCCACTGCCCGATCCCAAGCGGCTCGGGATCGCGCACGGGGAGAGGATCGAGCTCGTGATGGAAGACGGGACGAAGCTCGCGGGGTGGTACCTGGCACCGACGCTGCACCGCCCTCCACCGCCCTCGCCCGCCCTGCTGTGGTTCTACGGCAACGGCGAGAACATCGCGAGCATCTGGCAGATCCTGCGCGACTTCCAGCCGCCGGGAGCGGCGCTCCTTGTGGTCGACTACCCCGGCTACGGCGGCAGCGAAGGCCGGGCGACGGAAGCGGGCATGTACGCCGCCGCCGACGCCGCGTACGCTGCGCTCGTGGCACGTCCGGAAGTCGATCCCAAGCGGATCTACGTCTATGGGCGATCGCTCGGCAGCGCGCCGGCGACCTACTCCGTCACCCGGCATCCGGCCGCCGGCCTGATCCTCGAGTCGCCGTTCACGAACGCCGCCGAGATGGCGCGGGAGGCCTATCGGATCCTGCCGCGGTTCATCCTGCGCCTCTCGCTCGACAACCTTTCTCGGATCAAGCAGGTGCGCTGCCCGGTGCTGCTGTTCCACGGCACCGCCGACCGGCTCGTCCCGACGGCGATGGGAATGAAGCTCGCGGCGGCCGCGCCCGGTCCGGTCGAGGTCGTGCTGATCCACGGGGCGGGACACAACGACACCTATGACGTGGGAGGGAGGGAATACCGCGACAAGGTGTGGGGATTCGTGACGGGGACACCGGCGGTCATGGAAGGGCGGACAGGCGGACGGGCGGACCGGCGGACTGGCGGAGAGTCAGGGGCTTCCGTCCGCCCGACCGCCCGACCGCCTGACCGCCCTTAGATGAGGACCACCGGCGCGATCCGGTCTCGCTCCTCGGCAAACCGCCGTTCCGCGTCGTCGATGATGCGCTGCACGGTCGCTTCGTCGACGCCGGCGAACTTCGAGCTCGGCGCGAGGCGACCGGTCAGCTTCCGCACTGCCACCAGCGCGCGCGTCACCTCACAGCGGCCGGCGTCGGAGGCGGTGTGGCCGCTGACGAGCAGCTCCTCGAACAGCGGCAGCGTCCGCTCGTCGCGCAGGACATCGAGGGAGTCGAGGATCTTCGGCCCGAGGAACTGCCGCAGCATCTCGTTCCCCCGGATCCGTGCGAACAGCGCGACGAGCACGTCGGCGTGGCCAGGGTAGTACCGCGCCGCCTCTACGGCAGCGCCCACGAACGCGTGGTGCG
>WNFU01001341.1_pt1 | contig 34463 bp, 37 predicted proteins | sample 5400121 | NCBI WGS metagenome assembly WNFU01 (sample SAMN13153360, study PRJNA577476) | soil metagenome | isolation source: 100 cm soil or saprolite under grassland replicate 1 | place: USA:California | collected 2016-06-15
GCATGGTAGAAGGCGAAGAACTGGGTGACGAAGATCTGGATCAGCACCGCGCGTTGGAACATGAGGTACGCCGAGAGCCACGAGCGTCCCAGCTGGAAGATCCCGGCAAGCACGACCGCTCCGGGCGCCGCAGACGAGAACATCTCGCCCCACTGGAAGAACGAGAGCTCGGGAAGCGCCACGCGGCCAAGCGACGCGGCGCCCCCGACGCCGAGGAGGGTGATCGCGACCGCCGCGAGAACCGCGGTGTAGGCGTGCTTTCCGAGGCGGTGGGCGCGCGCGGCGCCAACGCCGAGCAGCAGCGCAACCACCAGCACGGCCGTCGCCAGCGCCAGCTGGTGGACGATGACCGCGGACTTCATCAGGGTGACGACGGCCTGAACGACGAAGAACGCGATCACGGCGCCGGCGAACCAGCGCTGCTCGAGCACGCGCCGGTAGCTCGCCCGCAGCCGCGCCCTGGCTCGTGCGGAGAGCCCGGTGCGGGGCGTCTCCAGGGCGTGAATGCGCTGGAACGCCTCCTCCAGAGCCGCCACCACGGGGGCCGCTCGGTCTCCGCGCCGCAGCAGCTCCAGGGCCCGTGCCTTCTCGTCGGGGTCGAGGTCGTGCCGGATCGCCTCCACGAGCAGCTCCAGCGCGTTGGCCACCGACTCGTCCCGCGTGAGCGGCCACCGGCGGGTGGTCCGGAACGCGAGGTAGATGGCCACGAGAATCAGGTAGATGAGCGCCGCCGTCGGTTTGAAGAAGTAGTCGTTGTCGCGGGTGATGAACTTGCCCAGCTCGTCGATGAAGGTGCCGAAGCCGACGCCACCCACAATCGCCGCCACGCGCTTCACGCCCGCCCCCAGGTAGCCGAACAGCAGCAGGAGGGCCACGAGCATCAGCAGCCCGCCGGGCAACATATGCCCGATGTGGATGGCCTCGCCGCCCAGGCTCGGATACCCCGTGAGGTGCAGAACCACACGGAAGAGCAGGATGGAGGCGACGGCGGAGATGAGGAAGTCCTCGACGAACTCGTCCGCGTCCACGTTGCGCAGCAAGGTGCGTTGGCGCACGCGAGGTTCCTCGCCGATCAGCCGCCGTCCTCCGCGGGGACTACGGCTGCCGGCCCGCGAGGGCCGCCTGCAGCTGGCGCAGCACCTCGCCCAACCGGGAAAGCGCTTCGCCGTAGCGCGCCCAGTCGCCGCTGCGCTGCGCCCCGACGGCGCGCTGGTACAGGTCAGCCGCCTCACGGGCGAGATCGGCGGCGCGCCCGTCGCCCACCCGGGCGGCGGCACCCGGCGCCGCCGCGACCGCGGCGGGCTCGAGCGCGCCGCCGAACAGCCGCCCCAAGCCGGCTTCGAGCGTCTCCTCCATCACCACCCGGTTCTGGTAGGCGACCACGACGCGTTTCAGCTCGGGGATGCGCCCGCCCTCGGCCCGCAGGTAGAGCGGCTGCACGTAGATGAGCGATTCCTCGATCGGGATGACCAGGAGGTTGCCGCGGACCACCTCGGAGCCGCGCTGGTCCCACAGCGAGACCTGACGGGAGATCTCGGTGTCCTGGTTGATCCGGTTGACGATCTGACTCGGCCCGAAGATCAGGCTCTGCTTGGGGAAGCGGTACACCACCAGCTGGCCGTAGTGCTCGCCGTCGTTGCGCGCCACCATCCACGAGGCCAGGTTGTCCTTGCCGCGCGGCGTGAAGGGCACCATGAGGATGAACTCCGCCTGCCGCTCCTCGGGCAGCCGCATCACCATGTGGCGCAGGAAGGGATCCCGCCGCTCGGGCGTGCGCGACAACTCGGGCTTCTGCCACTGGTCCTCCCGGTGGTAGAAGATCTCCGGCTCGGCCATGTGGTAGGCGGCGTACATGTCGGTCTGCACGCGAAACAGGTCCTCGGGGTAGCGCAGGTGCGCGCGCAGATCCGCAGGCATGGTCTCGAGCGGCCGGAAGATCCCGGGGAACACCTTCGCCAGCGTCAGGACGAGCGGGTCGCGCGGGTCGGCGAGGTAGGCGGTGACGTTCCCGTCGAACGCGTCGATCACGACCTTCACGCTGTTGCGCAGGTAGTTGGTGCCGTCGCCGAGCCGCTGCGCGTAGGGGTAGCGGCTGGTAGCGGTGTAGGCGTCGAGAATCCAGCGGAGGCGGCCCGAATCGCTGACGACGAGGTACGGATCGCCGTCGAACAACAAAAACGGCAGGGCCGTGCGCGCACGCTGCCGGATGTTCCGGACGTACATCGCGCGGCTGTCGCTGGTGATGTCACTCGACAAGAGCACCTTCAGGGAGCGGAAGTACGCCGCGAGCACCAGCCGGCGCAGCAACGAGCCCACCCGGACTCCTCCGGTGCCTTCGTAGGAGCCGAAGATGTTCTGGTCGCCCGACGGGTAGTCGAACTCCCGCTGGCGGGTTCGGGCGAACACCCACGCGTCGGTCAGCTCCCCGAAATAGATCTCCGGGCGCGTGACCCGCAGCGACACGCTGGAAACGGGCGGCAGGTCCTTGATGAACAGGACCGGCAGTCCCTCCTCGGTCACCTGGTTCACCGGCCCGAGCGTGAGTCCCATCCCGTGAGTGAAGGTGAGCCGTTCGTTGATGAAGGTCCGCGTCGGGAGCGACGCCGAGTTCAGCTCGCGCGGCGAGAGCAGCACCTGGCGGTACTGCCCGTCGATCCAGTAGCGGTCGTCGTCGACCGAGACGAAGTCGTAGTAGGTGCGGATCTCCTGCAGCTGGCCGAACGTCTGGAGCAGCGGGTCGCGGTCCCACAACCGGACGTTGTCGATGGTCGCTCGGTTGGCGCGGATGTCCCGCTCCGTGAGCCGCGCCTCGCCGGTCAGATCCCGGGTCACGACGCTGTCCAACGCCCAGGCGCGCCGCGTCGCCGCGATGTGGTAGGCGAGCTGCGGGGTCTCCTTGACCAGCTCGTTCGGCGCCACGACGAGTTTCTGGACGATCGCCGGGTAGAGGCCGACGCTGAGCAGCGACACGCCAAAGTAGAGGCCGAGCGCGAGGAGGGTGTTGCGGGCCAGCCGCTGGCTCTGGGCTCCCCAGAGGACCAGCGCGCCACCCGCCAGCGCCGCGAATCCGGCGAGCCGCAGGCCCGTGAGCTTGGCGTGGAGATCGGAGTAACTCGCCCCCGCCAGCGGGCCAGTAGTCGAGTACAACAGGCCCGGCAGCTGGACGAAGTACACGCGCAACGCCGCCAACAAGAACATCAAGGCGGCCAGCACCGCGAGATGCAACCGGGCGGACGGCTCCACCGTGACGCGCCGCTGGAATACGACGACGTCACGGCGCACCACGTACAGCAGGATCACCGCCGTCAGCGTGAGCAGCGTGACGGTCGTCAGGAGGCCGATCGCCCCCTCGAAGACCGGCACGGCGAACACGTAGTAGCCGACGTCGCGCCCGAACACCGGATCCCTCACGCCGAACGCCGTCCGGTGCAGGAGCTGCAGCACGCTCAGCCAGCCACCCGCGGCACCCAGGCCCACGAGCAGCGCCAGCCCGAGCGCGGCCGGCAGGGCGAGGCGGCGCAGCAGCCGCGTCACGTCCACCGCCGAAGCCCCCGCGTCGAATCGGACGACCAGCGGGTCCGGGACGAGGCCGCGCTGGGCGAGCCGCAGGTTGACATAGAGGAACGCGAACGCGACTACCCCGACCCCCAGGCCCAGCAGCGCCTGGGCCAGCAGTCGGGTCGCGAACACGCGCTCGTAGCCGAGGGAGCTGAACCATGGCCATTCTGCGGCAAGCCGCACCAGCGCCGGCACCAGCAGGAAGAAGACGAAGAGGAGGGCCAGCGCCACCACACCTAGGCGACGCGGGCGCCGTGACGCCGGGCGGAGTCGGACCGGGGCAGCCGTCATGGCGCCTAAGCTAACGTGACTTTGGCAACTTGACACCCGTTCGGGCGGAGACGCTATTTGCGATACGGCGCGGGTCGCGGGCTCGGAGGATGCCATGTTCAGCCGGGTGGTCCCATTATTACTGTGCGTCGCGCTCCTCCCGCATGTCACGGGTTGCAGCGGTTACAAGACCGAGAAGCTCGCACCCGCGAGCTTCGATCCCGCGAGAGGGACCCTCGTCGGGATCACCACGTCCGGAGGGCAGGAGATCCGCTTCGACGAGGCCGCGGAGGTCCGCCGCGACACCGTGTACGCGACGGTGCACGGGGCGCCCTTCGTGATCCCGGTGGGTGAGGTGCAGCGGGCGTGGGTCAGGGAGCCGGACGAGGGCCGAACGGCGGTGAGGAGTTTCGGGCTCCTCGCCGGCATGGTGATCGTGGCGCTCGGCGTCGGAGCGATACTGGGGGCGCTGTACTAGGACGGACCGCGAGACAGCCCGCTGACCCACGGCGCGTTGGAATTCGGCTAGCGCGACAAGGCAGCGATGTGCCTGCGCCAAAGCCCATCAAGGTTCGCTGGCGAGACGCTCAAAAGCTGTGCGGCGGTGCTCAACACGAGGCGGGGTTCGCTTCCCGCATTCGCGAGGCTACGAATCGCCGCGATTCCACCCGCATCGTACACCATCTGACAGAGCACCGCGAGGCCATCGTAACCCACGTCCAGCGTTCCTTCTCGCGGCGGCGGGTTGGTCATGATGCTCTCGAGCGTCAGATCACGATGCGCATCGAGATAGTGTTTGAGACCGGGGATGAGATCCTTGAAATCGAGACCGGCGGAGCCACCCGCCCAGGTCATCAACCCCTCCTGAACGAGCCCTGCGGTCTTGAGTTGCGCCAAAAATGACCAGAGGACGAGATGGGCCAGTTCGTGCCGATAGCCCTCGCCGTTGCTCGAGGAGCCGACGAAAACAAGCTGGTTGGGAACCTGCGACCTGCCCCCGACGGTGTCGGAACCAAGAGGAAAGAATTCAAGACCAGCTGCGCGTAGGGTCTCGCTGAGGTCATCGGTAAAGTAGTAACGGATGCCTGTCGGGGGGTGCACGTCAAAAGCGTGGGCGAGGGAGTCGACAAACGCAGCAGTGTTCTCGGCGCGGGAACGTGCCAAGGCCAGAGTCGGGGGAAACACGAACGTGATGCGGCCGATCGTCTCGTGATTCCATCGGCGCGTCATTCGCGGGAGGGCATTGGCAAGGACCCACTGCCCGCCTTCACGCGTCGCATACACGCGGTAGAGGGCCAACGGCTTCACGTCTTGAGAAGAATCGGCGACGCTGGCGACGAGCGTGCGGATCAGGTAAGTGCTGTCCAGGCCAATCGCAGGGGCAAGGTGTACGACGGTGAACTTCGTGAACCCTTGGTACACGTAAGGGCAGAGTAGATCGACAGAAGGCCACTGTTGTTGTTCCGAGCGAGACCAAGGGGCGTTCGGTCGCCCGCAATCTCGGCGAGCGGAGACATAGGCGCGCCAAAGCGCGAAGATCTCGTGGTTCACGACTCCGCTGGTATCGACCCCGAATCCGACACCAACGCGCACGGTCGGGTTTGGGAGCTGCGCCCGTATCGATCCCAAAGGAGCGAGTATGGCAGCGACGAGGACGGAGGCAGCGCGTGAGCGCTTCATTTCGAGAGAATAGTGGTGCCAGTACCAGCGTGGCCTAGGACATCTGCTTCTTCAGATGTTCGAAGCCCGATTCGCTGCTCAGAATCTGCTCGTCCAACCACTGATCGATGATGCTCTTCCGAAAGCGCCACTCCTTCCCGAGCTTCGCCGCGGGAATCCGCTTCTCCTGCGCCCACTTGTAGATGGTCTGCGGCGTGAGCCTGAGGTAGCGCGCCACCTCTTCGATGGTGAGAATCTCATTGTCGAGCAACGGCTCGCGCGGCGCGTGACCACCCCGTCTCATGGGCGCTCGCGCCGGGTCGTCGTGTCGGTGAGCGTGTCGGGCGGAGGGATCTCGAGACCGCGAAACCGAGGGAGGTCCCGCTTGCCTGGTGGAGCCGGCGGCTGACCGTCTCCCTGCATCAGCTGGTTCACGGCGTAGATGACCGCCGCGTAGAAATTGCCCTGGTACTTTCCGAACACGCGGAAGGGCTGATTGCGATCGCCGAGGAAGGGACGAAGGCTCCAGGCCAGCTGAATGCCCACGAAGGCGAACAACACTGCCCACGCCCGCATGATCGTGAGCGCCTTCCTCGGGTACACGCCGCGCGTGTCGCAGACCACACTGAGCCCTTCGTGCAGGGCGTACATGCCGAACAGTCCGGCAACGCTTGCCAGCGTGATGTTCAGCAGATGCTGAAAGTAGTAATTGGCGCCGGTAACGAGAAAGAACGCCGTGATCGGCACGAACGCTGCCAGCAGCACGGACGTCAGCGCGAGAGCGCCGAACACCAACACGACGACCTGCAGCAGGCGCAGGCGAGAGCCAACCAGCACCTGCACCACGAAGAACGCCGGAAAGCAGACCGCGAACGTGGCGAAGAACAGGAAGGGGAGCTTGACACCCGCGGACACGGCCTGCGCCGGACCAGAATAAGCGCCCGCGACCAGCCCGAAGAACGCGGAGAAGGCGACGACCGTACCGACCGCGTATCGGAGCTTGCTAAGGAGGGCGGCGCCGGCGACGACCTCCTCGAAGAACCGCTCGCGGTCGCTCAGCAGCGACGTCAGGAACTCCTGATAGCTGGCCATCGGCGGCCTCGGGACGGTGTCGTCCGGGCGTGCGACCATGGTTCGGGCCTCCCCCGATTTGAGGCCAAGCTATCATAATACTACTGTTATGTCAATTTTGATAATGTTTAACGTTGTTTACTGGTGCATCTTAGCTCTGTGCGCGAGGATTGCCCTTTGACTTCACTCGTACCTCCGATTAACCTTCAGTGCTGGCACGCCCACGGCGTGCCGGCACCAGCAAGAGTCAAGGCGGGACTTGGCCGATGCGCCGGTCCCGCTTTCGTTTGTGCGAAGTCCCCCTCTCGACCTCGAGGCAGAGTGATGGCCAAGGAAGAAGCGATACAGATCGACGGCATCGTGGAGGCCGTGCTGCCCAATACCACCTTTCGCGTCCATTTGCCGAACGGGCACTACGTGCTCGCCACCATCGCGGGCAAGATGCGGCGCTTTCGCATCCGCGTGCTCGCCGGCGACCGGGTGACTCTCGCCGTGTCGCCATATGACCTCACCCGCGGGCGCATCACCTACCGGCACAAGTAAACGGGCCGCACGCATCCGCAGTAGGTTCCCTCTCCATGCGATGGCTCGCCGGGGGCGCCGGAGCCGTCCTGCTCGCGACTGTGTTGTGGGATGCGTTCGAGACGATCATCCTGCCGCGGCGCGTGAGCGGCCGGTTCCGGCTCACGAAGTTCTTCTACCGGGTCACCTGGTATCCGTGGCGCGCCGTCGCGCCGCTCCTGCCGCGGCGACCCCGCGACGCGTTCCTCGGCTTCTACGGCCCGCTGTCGCTGCTCCTGCTGCTCGCCCTGTGGGCGACCGGCATCGTCCTCGCGTTCGGCATGCTGCAATGGGCGGCCGGCTCGGCCCTCTCCATGTCGGAGGGCGGCCCCGGCTTCGGAGCCGACGTGTACCTCAGCGGGACGACGTTCTTCACACTCGGCCTGGGGGACGTCGTGCCCCGAACGGCCCTCGCGAAGACGCTCACCGTGATCGAGGCGGGGACGGGCTTCGCGTTTCTCGCGCTGGTGATCGGCTACTTCCCGGTCATCTATCAAGCCTTCTCCCGCCGAGAAGTGGCGATCGCGCTGCTCGATGCGCGCGCCGGCTCGCCGCCCACGGCGGGGGAGCTCTTGTCGCGATACCGCTGGGATGAGACTGGCGACGCGCTCGGCGCGTTGCTGCAGGAATGGGAGCGCTGGGCGGCCGACGTGCTCGAGAGCCACCTCTCCTATCCGCCGCTCGCGTACTTCCGGTCGCAGCATTACAACCAGTCGTGGCTCGGCGCGCTCACGACGATCCTCGACGCGAGCGCCCTCGTATCGGTGGGCCTCGAGGGCTGGTGCGTCCGGCAGGCGGCGCTGACGTTCGCGATGGCCCGGCACGCCGTCGTCGATCTCGCGCAGGTCTTCAACACGCCGCCGCGCGAGCCGCCAGAGCGGCTGACGGACGCGCAATTCGCGCGGCTACGGGCGCGGTTGGCCGAGGACGGCGTGCGGCTCCGCGACGAGGCGGGCGACGGCTCCGCGGCAACGCGGCTCGCGGAGCTGCGACGGATGTACGAGCCGTACGTCGCCGCGCTGGCGGGCTACCTCTCGGTGACGCTCCCGCCCTGGGTGCGGGAGGCGAGGCATCCCGACAACTGGCAGACGAGCGCGTGGGAACGGCCGGTCACGCTCCCCCGTCCAGACCCGCCCCACGTGGAGGACGATCACTTCTGAGCTGCCCAGACGTTCGTCAGTCGCGTTCCTGCGTGCGGATCGCCGCCGCCCCCGCCGCGTGGGCCTCCACGAACCAGAGCCACTTGTCGACGCCCCGCGAGATCTCCGTGCAGATGTCCGTCGCGTCGGCGTCCCCGAGCTCGTCCAGCTCGTCGATGGCGCGGCGGATGCGCTCGCCGAAGCTCGCCAGCGCGTTGGACAGCGCCCACACATGCTCCTCGCCGCTCGAGATGTTGAGCGGGTACTGGGGCAGCTCGGAGCGCTCGGCCACGGTCGCGCCGGTCCCCTCCGCGATCCCACCGAGCTGGACCACGCGCTCCGCGAGCAGGTCAACGTACTCCTCCGCCGCCTCGTTGACCTCGTCGAACAGCTTGTGCAGCGCGATGAACTGAGGACCCTTCACGTTCCAGTGCGCCTGTTTCGCCTGCAGCTGGAGGTCGATCGCGTCCGCCAGCCGCTGGTTCAGCAGGTCGATCACCTGGCCACGGGTGGGTTCGGGAAGGTCGTTGAGCGTCGGGTGCGCCGTGCCAGCCATAACACAACTCCGGTCTCGGGTGAATGGTGAATCAGGGTCGATTCTCAATCGGTTCCACAAGCGTCAGGAGCGCCCCGGTTGTTCCCGGGGGTCTTCTCTTCCCCTCCGGTCACGGCACCACCGGCAGCACCAGGTGCGACGGCAGCGACGCGGAGCAGTAGACGCGCTGCGTGGCCTTGACGAAATCGGCCGCCGTCGCCCCGTAAATGCTGGGCACGAACTTCTGCGGATTACGGTCGATCAGGGGAAACCAGGTCGATTGCACCTGGACCATCAGGCGGTGCCCCTTGAGAAAGACGTGGTCGCGGTCGCGCAGCGGGATCTTCCACTCGATGGGTGTGTTCGGCGCGAGCGGCCGCGGGTGCTCGTAGCTCGTGAGGTAGCGGCCGCGGCGCACCTCCATCGCGACCGGCAGCTCATAGCCGTTCACCGAGCGCCCGTACTCGCCCGGCCGGGGGCCGGCCTCCGGGTCCCACGCGTTCGCCTGCGCGTCCTCCGGGTACACGTCGATCAGCTTGACGACGACGTCGGCGTCGCTGCCGGAAGTGGAGGCGAACAGATCGGCCGCCACCTCGCCGGTGATCGTGAGGTCGTGCTCGAGTGGCGCGCTCACGAACGTCAGGACGTCCGGCCGCTGATCCACGAAGCGCTGGTCTGCCACTTCCCACGTACGCCAATCGCCCGCCGGGTAGGTCGGCGAGATGGGGCGCTGCCGGTACGGAACGGGGTTCGCCGGGTCCGAGACGTACTCGCGGTACCCGCTTCCCCGCTGCTCCGCTCGAGGGCGGTCGAAGGACAGCCTGCCGTCGGCGTGGAGATACAGGCTCGTGGGCTTGGCCTCCGTGGGCGGCCAGACGGCATAGCTCCGCCAGCGGTTCGCCCCCGACTGGAAGGTGGTCACCTGCCAGCTCGGCTTCTCGCCCCGCCCATGGAGGTAATAGCGGAAGAACGGCGCCTCGATCGTCTCGCGGAACTCACGCGCCGTCTCGTGGCCGCCGAGGGCGATCAGCCCGATGCTGTCCGCTTTGGGTGCCCGCCACTGGCCGTGATACCAGGGGCCCGCGACCATGAAGTTCGTGTGATCCGGGTCGTGCTCCGCGGCGTGGCGAAAGATCTGCCACGGCCCCCACGGATCCTCCTGATCCCAGAAGCCTGCGACGTTCAAGCTAGGGACCGTCGACGCGTGCAGCTGGCTGATCCACGCTTCCCGCTTCCAGAACCCGTCGTAGTCCGGGTGGGCGACGACCTCGTTCCAGTAGGGAATGGAGCCGTGGAGGTACCGGGTGTTGATGCCGGACAGGGGCCCCAGCGCGAGGTACCACGAATAGGTGTCGTACGTCTCGAACGCGAAGTGCGTGTTCTTGTACTTGTCCGCCTGCTCCAACACGGCGTACTCGAAGGCGTAGCTCTCGCGCAGCGCGCCGTACCGGTGGTCGTCGTCGTTCATCCATTGATCGACCGGGGCCGCCTGCTCGCTGATCGCCTTGAGTGCCGGGTGGGGGTGCAACAGCGCCAGCGCCGTCGTCAGCCCGTCGTACGAGACGCCGAACATGCCGACCCTGCCGGTGTTGTTCGGCACGTGCTGCACGAGCCATTCGATGCTGTCGTAGGCGTCGGTCGTCTCGTTCGTGGCGGTCGAGTCCGCGAGATCGACCTGCGAGGTCAGCTTGAAGACTCCTTCCGATTTGAACCGCCCCCGCAGGTTCTGGATCACGAGGATGTAGCCGTCCTGCGCCAGCTCCTTGATGCTCGGCGGCACCTGCGCGACGGGCCCGTCGGGTACGCCGTAGGGCGTGCGGCGGAACAGGATGGGCAGCGGCCCGGTCTGGTCGACCGGCGTCAGGACCACGGTTTGCAGGCGCGCGCCATCGCGCATCGGGATCATCACTTCCTGGAAGCTGAAGACGGGCGACGGCGGCTGCTGCGCCCGAGCGCTGGCCGCGAAGAGCAGCGTGGCCACGACCCAGAGACGGTGGCGCATTGGACCCTCCGAGGCGGGAAAGGCGAGCATCAAACGGTAGCGATGGGCGGCCTCAGGGTCAGACCTCCATGTCCTCCACAAAGCAGTACCGCCAGCGCGGCTTCACGTCGCGGATCTGATCAAGGTGCCGGCATATGGGAGGCATGATCTTCACCTCGCGACCTGACAAGGCCGTGACTGCCCCTCGTAGCGGGCGCGGAGCCGGTCCGAGGACGCCGCCGTCAGCCGCTGTCGCGGCGGACGCCGGCCTCGAGTCCTGTTCATCTCGATAAACTACGTGTAGTTCGTGACTCGCGCACGGTGACTGAACGCGCCTCACAACACCGTCGCGCATTCGGGAGTTCCGGCGCTGCCCAAGAGGGGGACCCCGCGTACAGGAGGTAGACGAAGTGAGAACGAAGTGAGAACATGGATTGCAGCGGTGGCCCTGGCGTGTGCCGCGGCTCTGTTGCCGCGGGTTGCGCGGGCCCAGGCTGGGAAGACGGTGACCGTGAAGATCACGTCGCCGAAGAACGGGGACACGCTGAGCGGGCCCGGTGAAGATCACGCTACAGGCGACCGGCGTGCGAATCGTCCCGGCGAGCGTCGAGCGGCCCGGCACGGGACACCATCACCTGTTCGTGGATCATGACCTGACATGGGTCAGTGACACGATCCCGAAAGGCGCACCGGGCATCATTCACCTCGGCAGGGGGCAGAGCGAGTGAGCGTGGCTCGATGTCCACACGAATGGCGCGCCGCTTCCGCCGCGGAACCGCAGCACACTCGGGGCGCCCGTCGCGTGCCCGCGCGTCCCGGAGATCGGGCTTGACGTTGACGCGCGCGCCCGGCGGCCACGGCGACGTGCTGCCGCAAATCGACAAGGACGGCGCCAATCGCGGGCGCGTGGGTTTGGCCAAGGAGGCGCCCGCGCGAGCGCGGGACACGGGGCGGTCAACGTGATCTTCGTTAACAACATCTGTCAAGTAGATCACCAATGTTGCTAAATGGCTGCCGCGTGGTTAACTTGTCATTGTCAAGGAACAAGGTTCGCCCTAGAAGGTTCGCCCTATTTCGCCCTAAAAGGTTCGCCCTATAAGGAGAATCCCGTGGACGTGTCGTTCGTCATCCGTCGCCGGCTGGACGAATTCGGGCTGGAGCAGCGAGATCTCGCCCAGGCAGCCCAGGTGACCGAGTCCTACATCTCCCAGTTGCTCACGGGGAAGCGAGCCCCCCCCGCGCCGAACCGCACCGACATCTACGACAAGATGGACAAGTTCTTGAAGCTGCCGAGCGGCGAGCTCGCGCGGCTGGCGGACCACCAGCGCAAGGAGCAACTGAAGCGAGAACTGGGAGACGGGGCCGCGCCATTGTTCGGAGACGTCCGCGCGTTGATCCTCCGCAAGTGCAAACCCGACACCGAGCGACCCGTACGCGCGGTGTTCGAAAAGCAGCCGTTCGGCGAACTCGAACGCCTGGTCACCCAGAAGCTGCTGGATGTGGTCAAGGGGCTGGTCCAACGAGAATTGGAGAACGCATCCTGGCTCCGGACCGTGGCGGAGGTCGGCGGCCGAAGCCATGAAGAGATGCGCGTGCTCGCGCTCGAGTTCCTCGACACGGACATCTTCCATGTGTCCGCCGAGAACTGCGTCTCGTTCTTGGACCCGCTGATTGCATCCTGGGACATCGACCTCGCCACGTTTGCGATGGAAGTCGTCTTGAACGACCGGCTGGTCTCTGGGAACGTGAAGAGATTCGCATTTGTCGAACTGGAATCCGCACAGGACTTCGTCGAGGAGCCCGGACTCAAGGAATTCCTTCGGGACCCGTCTCTCAGCGGCGCAGCGACCGCAGAGGAAGTCGAGTTTCTCACGCGGCTCACGTTCAAGGGCAAGCGACCGACCGCCCTCTACTATTACCGGGAACTACAGAACCTCAGAGACCCGCTCCATTTCGCATCCCGGAGGCCGGAGCATCGCGAGGAGTCCCATGACCATCGAGCGCGGTGACCTTCAGACTCGACTGCGCGTCCTCCTGGGACTGCGTGGCGCGGTCATGACGGACGAGGAGCTGTCCCGCATGGCGGATTGCTACCCATCATGCCGGGGGCACGAGAACTGGGGCGTGCGGCAGTACGTCCGGCAGGGCCAGGGGGGCGGGGGGCGGGAGCACTGGGACGTGCGGCACGACGTCCGGCTCACCGGGGTTGGCGCGCGCGAATACCGGGTGGTGCGCGGCGGCAGCATCCAAGATGTGTACCGCAGCGCCGAGTGGGAGCGCGCGACCGCCGTAGGCGCGGTGCTCAACGAGCTCGAGTCCGAGGAACGGTCCCGCGAGGCCGCCGGAGTCGAGTAGTCCCACCCTTGCTGTGTGAAGTCCTTCACGAACGGAGTGCCGCTATGCGTGTCACGGGCAAGGACAAGTGAACCGGTCGCGGCTGAAACTGGGACGCTCCGGGATGGTGACGGACGGCGGTGCACCACGCTGTCGGGGATGCCAGCGGCCCCTCCAGTTCGGCACCGACCGGCATGGGCGGACCACGGAATCCTGCGTTTGCGGATACCAAGGGTACCTGGAGACGCGGCCTGGGCAGGTGGATCTGCGACGGGACGCGCCCGGGAGCGGGCACGCATCGGGGGAGTCAGCCGCCGTCCCTCCCAGCGCAACCGAGGCACATCTCACCACCTGGGGTGACGACGCAGCAAACGCGGGAAACCCGGAGTAGTCAAGGCTGGGCCGGAAGGCTTCGCGGCCTGATCGTGCGCCGGATCCCGTCACTTTCCCTGCGATCTCAGCAGCTCATCGACTTCCGCGTAGCCTGATGGAAACGCCACGCCGCCACGTGCCTCACTGCGTCGCTTCTCGCGCATGCGGCGATCAGTCGCGTTGTCGCGCCGCAGTGCCTGATGGAGTGCTGTGTGATGCCAACGGGTCATGCGATTGGGGTCGGCGCCGTGCTCGAGCAGGAACTTGATGCCGCCGTAGTCGTGCCAGTCCCGCGCCGTTGTCGTGGGTCTCGGGCGAGTGATGTCGAGCGGAACGCAGGCGGCCTCGATGAAGGCCGCCCGGGGGTCGTCACTGTTGGTCACGTTGGTTGCTTCGCGGGTGCGAGCGGGCCCAGGGATCGCGGCGGCCCGATGCGGCGGGCCTCAATGTGCATGTGGTCTCGTTCCCACGTCTTGCCGCCATCCCTGGAGCGGTCTGCGGTCCAGGAAAAGCGATCCGGCCGGATGTCATAGTAGCGAATCCGCCAGATCGAAGGGTTTGGGCTCATCACGCCGAACTTTTGCTGGATGTGCATTTCCGCACCTACCTTGTGCGCGGTGCCAAGGTTCTGCAATCCCGTTCCCGCTTCCGCCGAGACCAGCTCCCACTGGTCGAGGACGGCATTGTACGAGCGCAGCGTCGACGACGCGTAGTACGTCTGGCCGCTGTCACCAACGACGCGATACTCATCGAGGATCTGTGCGCCTTCGGCGAGGCGCAGGGCGCTCCAGTATCCGCGGCCCGCCCCGAACTCGCGACTCACGGATGTGAACTCCCAATCGCCGAGCAGGTAGTCGAACTCCCGCTGATGCGCGTCGTAGGACGCCTTGATTTGTTCGGGGGTTCGCCGGCCGGTGGCCTGAGCGGACAGCGGTAGTGCGATGGCTACCAACGACGCGAGCAGGGTTCCGGCACACTGGGGGACGAGGGTGTGGTGCATGACGACCTCGCTGCTGGAAGGGGGAACAGCTCGTACTCCTGGGTTCCGCGACCCAACCTGCAGGACGCGACCCGCCCTGGCAACATCCCCGATCAGCGGCACCCAGCGGCGCGCACGGCCTGTGGTCACGCCGGGCGCCGCACCAGCAGCCACACGAACGCCACGAGCCCGATCGCGACGATGGCGTGCCGCACGCGCTGCGGGCCGACCCGCTGTGCCAGGCGGGAGCCGGTGTAGCCGCCCGCGATCCCGCCCGCCGCCATGGTGAGCGCCACCGGCCAGTTCACGATGTCGCCGGCCGCGAACATCGCCACGGCCACCCCGTTGATGCACATGCCGCCCCAGTTCTTGAGTCCGTTCATGCGGTGGATGTTCGTCAGCCCCATGAAGCCCAGCTCGGCAAGCATCAGGATGCCGATCCCGGCGCCGAAATAGCCGCCGTATACGGCCACGAGGAGCTGCGCCGCGAGGAAGGTCCAGCGAGGTCCCCCGGCCGGAGTCTCCGGGTGCGGGCGCATCCGCCGCATGACCGGCCCCTGGACGAGGAACAGCGCGGTCGCGCCGAGCAGGAGGAACGGCACGATGCGGGCGAAGGAGACCGGGGCGGTATGGAGCAGCAGCCAGGCGCCCAGCGCACCGCCGAGCAGGCTCGGCGCGGCGAAGGCAATCACCCAGCGGCGCGCGCCCGTGAGCTCGCCGCGGTAGCCCCACATGCTGCCGAGCGCGCCGGGCCACAGCGCCACGGTACTCGTCGCGTTGGCCACGAGCGGCGGCACGCCGAGCGCGACGATCACGGGGAACGTGAGCAGCGTGCCGCCGCCGGCGACGGAGTTCACGGCGCCGGCCGCCGCCGCGGCGGCGAGCGCGAGAACCAGGCGAGCGATCGTCATTCGAGTAGTGTAACAGCCCGGGCCCGTACGGGAACGACGGTCCGGCCGCCGCGACTCTCGGTCCATTCACGCCGCGCCGAGCACCTTGAGCAGCTGGACCTGTCCGGCATGATAGACCGCGTGACAGGTGATGCCGAGCACGAGGTCGAACCGCTCGCGCTCGGCTAGCGGAGACGGGATCCGGCCGGCGCCGATATCGGCGATGACCGCGGCGAGCCGGCGCTGCTCCTCCTCCACTACGGCTGCGATCTCGGGCCAGCCGAGGCGCTTCCCGTCGGACACTTCGAACCAATCGGCGCCCTCGAGCACGAACGACTCGGGGGTACTCCCGGTGAGCTGGCCGACCACCGAGCGGACGCACCAGGCGTGGTGCAGCGCGATCTCGGCGACGTTGTGGCGGCCGCGGGCTGGACGCCAGAAGGCAGCTTGAGGCGAGATGCCGGCCAAGGCAGCCTTCAAGTCGGGGCCGTGCCAGGCACCCGGTCCGTATCCTTCCTCGAGGATTCGCGCGCTGACGCTCGGATCCAGCCCTGAAGGAGTCGCGGTCTTGCCAGTGGTTGTCGTGCTCATGGTGCCCTCGTTGGTCTAGGTTTCGCCAGGGGTTGCGAGCTTGGCTCCGGCCTTCCGATGTTTGTGCACGTTACCGAGCAGGTGGGCTTCGCGTCTTGGGAAAAATTGCGGCTGACCTCGATCAGGCGTTGGCCCGGCGGGCGTCGAGCGGAGTCCCGGGTCGGACCGCCGGCAGACTCGTGGCGAGGGGCGACGGGTGGTCGGTGGAGGACGTCATCTGCACGCTCGGCCCGGCGGACCGCCCGTTCGAGGAGCGGCACGCGGAGGTGTCGATCGCGGTCGTCGTGGCCGGCAGCTTTCAGTATCGCTCGCCGCTCGGGCGCGACTTGATGACGCCCGGGTCGTTTCTGCTGGGTAACTCCGGCCAGTGTTTCGAATGCGGTCACGAGCACGCGGCGGGCGACCGCTGCGTCGCCTTCCGATATGCTCCCGACTATTTCGAACGTCTCGCCGCGGACGCGGGCGCACCGCGGGGCGAGCGGACCTTTCGATCGTCGCGGTTGCCGCCGGTGCGGGAGTTGTCTCCGCTGGTGGCTCGAGCGTCGACGGGGGTCGTGGCTCCCATGGCCGGATCGTGGGAGGAGCTCGCCATCCGGGTCGCGCACACGGCGATTGGTCTCGCGGGTGGCCTGCCGCATGACCGGGCCAGGGCGCCAGCGGGCGCCGTCACGAGGGTCACGAGAAGCGTGCGATCCATCGAGCGCGACCCTGGCGCTCGATGGACCCTAGATCGACTCGCCGCGGACGCACGCCTGAGTCCGTTCCACTATCTGCGGACGTTCCAGCACCTCACCGGCGTGACGCCGCATCAGTTCATCCTGCGGGCCCGGCTCCGGGAGGCCGCGACCCGGCTGACGCGGGAGAAGACGAAAGTCATCGACATCGCGTTCGCAGCAGGGTTCGGAGACATCTCCAACTTCAACCGGTCGTTCCGGGCAGAATTTGGAGTCGCTCCCGCAGCCTATCGGAGGCAAGTCGGCAAGGGAGATCCGGCGTGGAACCAACCGCACTGTCGCCGTTCGCCGCCTGGGAAAGCTTCTACGTAATCGTCGGCTCGTCGGCCGCGGCGCTGACGGGTCTGCAATTCGTCGTGATCGTCCTCAGTGCCGAGGCGCGCTCAGTGCGGGGCCCGGAGGTGAGCGCCTTCGGCACCCCGACGGTCGTGCACTTCTGCGCCGTGCTGCTCATCTCGGCGATCCTCAGTGCGCCCTGGCAAACGGTCGCGGGTGCCCGACTCGCCCTCGGCACCTGCGGCGCGGCGGGAATCGCATACATGGTGATCATTATCAGGCGCGCTCGCCGGCAAATGGGCTACACGCCGGTGTTGGAGGACTGGCTCTGGCACGGCGCGTTTCCGCTCATTGCGTATCCGGCGCTGCTGGTGGCAGCGCTGGTCCTCCGGCGAGATCCCACGCGGTGCCTGTTCACCATTGCGGCGACGGCGCTGCTGCTCCTGTTCATCGGGATTCACAACGCGTGGGACGCCGTCACCTACATCGCCACGGGGGAACCGCAGCGACCGCACGGTCCTCGGCACCAGAAGTAGGGACGTCCTGCCTCCCTTCCCCTAGAGATAGCGGGCGACGGCCATCGCTCCGGCCGCGAAGACCAGGAGCACGGCCACCACGCGCCCTGCGGCGGCGCCGCGGGCGCGGACCCGCTGAATCTGGGCCGTGTGCGCCGCACGCTCCTGGTCGGTCTTGAGGGATCCCAGGGCGTCCGCAAGCGCCGCGGCCCGCACCATCGCCGGACGCATCAGCGCGATGCCCAGCACGAAGGCGATCAGCGAAGCCGCGCCGCCGAGCGCGAACGCCAAGCCGACGGGTGTGCTCAAGATCGCGATGGGCGCTCCGCCGGAGAAACGCGAGAAGAGCCACATCCCGGAGAAGAGCGTCGCCAGGGCGAGGATGGGCACCACGGTCATGACGCCGCGCCGCTGCAATGCGGCCATCACTTTCGCGCCGTCCGGGCCCGCGTCGCGCAGAGCCGGCGTGAGGAAGACGACGGTAAAGGCCATCATGCCCACCCACAGGGCGCCGGCCACGATGTGCACGAGGCGAAGCGCAACCATCAGCCAATTCATGGGGCAACCTCCGAGCTGGAATTGTCGCTGAGAAGGACCGGGCTCCTACCCGTTTCAGTCCAGCAGCTCGCGCCGCCGTCGCTCGAGAAACCGCCGCTCCGGCTCCTGCCGCGTGAGATCCAGAGCCCGTTCGTAGGCCGCGCGGGCCTCTGCGGTTCTCCCCAGCCGCCGGCACAGCTCGGCCCGCGCCGAGTGCGCCAGATGGTAGTCCGCGAGCTCGCCGCGCGCCAGGATAGCGTCGATGAGGGCCAGACCCGCCAGCGGGCCGTCGCGCATCGCCACCGCCGCGGCGCGGTTCAGCTCGACCACCGGCGACGGCTCCACCCGCGCCAGCACGTCGTACAGTCCGACGATCTGGGCCCAGTCCGTCGCGGCCGCGGTGGGCGCCTCCGCGTGCACCGCCGCGATCGCCGCCTGCAGCGTGTACGGGCCGAACCGACGCGAGGCCAACGCCCGTTCCACCAACGCGCTCCCCTCGGCGATCTGATCCCGGTTCCACAGCGAGCGGTCCTGGTTGTCGAGCAGGACCAGCTCGCCCGCGGCCGTGGTACGCGTCGCGCGCCGCGATTCGTGCAGCAGCATCAGGGCGAGCAGCCCCATGGCCTCGGGCTCCCTCAACAAGGCGACGAGCAGGCGGCCCAGGCGGATCGCCTCGCCCGAGACACCGGGCCGCGTCAGCGACTCACCGGATGACGCCGAGTAGCCCTCGTTGAACACCAGGTAGATGACGCGGAGCACGGCGTCCAGCCGGTCGGGCACGTCGGCCCGCGACGGCACCTCGTACGGGATGCGGGCGTCGCGGATCTTCGCCTTGGCGCGCACGATCCGCTGGGCCACCGTGGGCGCCGCGGTGAGGAAGGCGCGCGCGATCTCCTCCGTCGTGAGGCCGCAGACCTCGCGCAGCGTCAGCGCGATCTGGGCGTCCGGCGGCAGGGCGGGATGGCAGCAGGTGAAGATCAGCCGCAGCCGGTCGTCCTCGATGCCGTCTTGGTCCGGCTCGAACGCGTCGCTCGTGTCAGCATCGAGCTGCTCCGCGATCTTCGCGAGCGACGCATCGAATCGGGCACGGCGGCGCAGGGCGTCGATCGCCTTGAACCGACCGGCCGAAACCAGCCAGGCGCGGGGATTCGCGGGCACGCCATCCCGGGGCCAGCGCTCGACCGCGGCGGCGAACGCGTCGTGCAAAGCCTCCTCGGCGAGGTCGAAATCGCCGAGCAGGCGGATCAGCGTGGCCAGGACGCGGCGCGAGTCGGAGCGGTAGACGGCGTCCACCGTATCGCGCATCCGTTCGGCGCCGTCTTCGTTCATCCGGGCTTGCTGAAATCCACCACCGGCCGCACCTCGACGCTCCCCAGGCGCGCTCCCGGAATCTTCGCAGCCACCTGGATAGCGTCGTTCAAGTCCCTGGCGTTGATGAGGTAGAACCCGCCCAGCTGCTCCTTCGTCTCGGCGAAGGGACCGTCAGTGGTGGACACCTTGCCGTTGCGGACCCGCACGGTCGTGGCCGCCCGAACGGGTTGCAGGGCCTCGGCGGCGAGGTACTGGCCGCTCTGCTTGAGGTCGTCGGTGAGGACGAAGTACTCGCCCACGATGGCCTGCAACTCGCTCTGAGGCACGGTGTCCAGCCTCTTTTCCTCGCGGTAGATCAGGCACAGGTATTTCATGGCCGGTCGAACTCCATGATCGGCCGCACCTCGACGCTCCCCAGGCGCGCCGACGGGATCCTCGAGGCCACCTGAAGGGCGTCGTTCAGGTCTCTCGCGTTGATGAGGTAGAACCCGCCCAGCTGCTCTTTCGTCTCGGCGAAGGGACCGTCGGTGGTGGACAGCTTGCCGTTCCGGACCCGCACGGTGGTGGCCGTCTGAACGGGTTGGAGGGCTTCCCCGCCGACGTGGTGGCCGCTCTTCTTGATCCCTTCGGTGAAGGCGAAGTACTCGCCCATGAACGCCTCCGACTCGCTCTTGGACAGGGCGGCGAGCTTCTTCTCTTCATCGTAGATCAGGCACAGGTACCTCATGGCTCCCTCCGAATGGTGGTGGAACGGCTGGGGACGCCAGATAGTCGCTCGGGGGGCCCAAAATCGACAACCAGCGCACCGACCCGGATGGCGGGCACCCCGACTCGCTCAAGACTCGGCACGCAACCCGATCGCCGCGCGCGCGAGCTGCAGTATCGCCGGGGCGACCTCTTCCAGACTGCGCTTGGGCCCCGCCAGCGTGTCGAACGTCTCGAAGCTGGTGAGCGTGTAGAGGATCTCCTCCAGCTGCGCCCGGTCCTCCGGAGCCGGCCGGCCGTGCCGCTGGGCGAGGCGGTCGATCAGGACCCGCGCGATCTCCCGCCGGCGGGCGTTGCGCGCCTCGAGCGCCTCACCCAGCTCCGGGTCCAGCACCCCGAGAGCACGCACGCGGCGGATGCCTGCCCTGCCCGCCTCCCAAAAGCGCGCGAACGCCAGGATGACGCCGGCCAGGGCGTCGCGGGGATCCGGGCGCTGGAATGCGGCGGCGAGGTGCTCCGGCAGTCGGCCGCTCATGGCGAAAGAATCGAACAGCGCCTCGAGGAGTCCCCGCCGCGATCCGAACTGGTGGTAGACCGTCATCCGGGCGACCCCGGCGCGGCGCGCCACGGCGTCGATGCTGAAGCGATCCGCGCCGCCCCGGCTCGCCAGCAGGTCGCGGGCCGCGCGCAGGAGCCGCCCGCGCGTCTGCTCGATGGCGGCCTTGCGCCGGCCGAGGCGGTAGGCGCGGGGGCTCATGGAACAATTGACATTGATTGTACGTACTGTCTATACAAATATAACAGGGGGGCCCGTCCCCCGGAAATCCGCGATCCAACGCTCGGCAACCACGGAGGACCTCATGTCGCTGTATGCCATTGTCGTGTTCCTGCACATCGTCGGCGCCCTCGGGTTGTTCGCCGCGCTGGCCCTGGAGTGGGCCAGCATCCTCAGTCTTCGCCGCGCGACCATTGCGGACCATGCCCGGGAGTGGGCCAGGCTGCTGGCTTCGCTCCGGTTGGTGGGCGCGCCCGCCCTCCTCACCATCCTCGTCACCGGCATCTATATGATGGCGACCCGCTGGGGCGGCCAGGGATGGATCGGCGTCGGCTTCGGTGGACTGGTCCTGGTGGCCGTGCTCGGTGGGATCCTCACCGGGCGGCGCGCCGGACCCCTGCTCCGCGCCGTCGGCTCGGAAGACGGACCCATCTCGGCGGCACTGGGTGACCGGCTGCGCGATCCCATACTCATGGTCTCGCTGTACCTGCGGACTGCACTGGCCCTCGGCATCGTCTTCGTTATGTCGGTCAAGCCGGACACTGCCGGCGCGCTGACCGCCATGGGCGTGGCCCTGGTTCTCGGATTGGCGACGGGGTTTCCAACCTGGAGCCGCGGCCGCCGCGCGGCGCCGTTGGCGGCCCACCCCACGGGATCCTGAGGCGATGATCCGGCCGTTGCTGCGTCGAGGCGGGTACGGAGGCACAGATGACGAGCACGAACTCGGGCCGTCAGTCGACCGCGATCGTGGGCACGGCGAGCTTCCTGGCCGACGAGCGCGGACCCGGCTTCGTGGTGCGCTTCCCGACGATCCGGTTCTGAGCGCCGGAACGGCCAGGCGGCGATCAATCGCTCGTCATGATGAACAGCGGTGCGCCATCGAACTCGTAAATCGGCCGCAGCCGATTGGTGTTGTAGTACTTCGCGACGTCCACGGTTTTCTTCTCCGATGTCACGCTCGCCAGCGGCACGCTGTCGTAGAACCCGCGGTGGATGCTGACCAGGCGACCGTACTCCTTCTTCACGACCAGATCCAGTGCGAGATTGCCGAAGGCCATCGGGACGATCGAATCGAGCGCGTCCGGATCGCCGGAGCGCACGAGGTAACCGAGCCGCTGGTTGACGACATCGATGCGGCGGCCCTGGTTGTATTTCGGTGACGATTCCTTCAGCGCCGCCCCGATCCGGTCCCCGACCCCGCCGAGCTTCTTGTGTCCGAACATGTCCGCTTCTTCACTTTCGAAGCTCATGCCGTCGTGCGAGGTCAGGCGCGCGCCCTCCGACACCAGCACGACGGAATAGCGGCTGGGGTTCTTGTTGCGGTCGTGCGTGAGCAGCTCCGCCAGCTGCTCGACGTCGACGGGGTGCTCGGGAATGACGCAACGATCCGCCGCGCCCGCCATCGTCGGCAAGAGCGCCGTGAATCCGGCGTACCGCCCGAATACTTCGATGACCAGGAAGCGCTCGTGCGAACCCGCCGAGGTGCGCAGCCGGTGCGTCAACTCGATCGTGCGCGTCACGCAGGTGCTGAAGCCGATGCAGTAGTCGGTGCCGTAGACGTCATTGTCCATCGTCTTCGGCACGGCGACGACGTTCACGCCTTCGTCGTGCAGGCGCTTGCCATAGCTCAGCGTGTCATCCCCACCGATGGGAATCAGGACGTCCACACCGATGTGCTCGAGGTTCTTGAGCACGTCCTTGGTGATGTCGTTGATCGGCTCGTCATACCCGGTCAGATGAGGCGGCACTCGTCCGCGCGGCAAGTGGCTCGGCCGCACGCGCGATGTGTGGAGGAAGGTGCCGCCCGTGCGACCGGCGCGGTTGACGATGGCTTCCGAGAGCAGCTGCACGTTCTCGCTGTTGTCGGCTTTCGCGTCGCGCACATAGTCGACGAGTCCACCCCAGCCGCGTCGAATACCGACGACGAGGTATCCGTCGCGCAGCGCGCGAATCGTGATCGCCCGGATGGCCGGATTCAAACCGGGGACGTCCCCGCCGCCGGTCAGAATGGCTATCGTGCCTTTCCCCATGTGTGCTCTCCTTTTGGGGACCGCGCTCGCGTCTGGCGCACGTCCCCAGAGGGCGGGTGCGCGGCCGCGCGGCCGCAGATAAGATAAGGACCCCGGCAGGGTCCACGCGCCAAGACTGGCAACGAGGGAGGATGACGGCCACGCCGAAGGCGACAGCTTGGAGCCCATTGCGGCGGCGGCTGTTCCGCGCGCTGTGGATCGCCGATGTCGCCTCGAACGTCGGAACGTGGATGCACGACTCCGCCGCGGCCTGGTTGATGGCGCTGCTCGCGCCGTCACCGTTGATGGTGTCGCTGGTGCAAGCCGCAACCACGCTTCCATTGTTCCTCCTCGCTCTTCCCGCCGGCGCGTTGGCCGACGTACTCGACCGACGACGCATTCTCGTCGTCGCTCAGGTGTGGCTGTTCCTGGTGACCGCACTGCTGGGTGTGCTGACGATCACCGGCGTCGTCCAACCGTGGATGCTCCTCGTGATCACGCTCGCCATCGGCGCGGGAAGCGCGATCGACTTGCCCGCCTGGCAGGCGATCATCCCCGAGGCAGTGTCGCGCGAGGAGTTGCCTGCGGCGGTTGGGCTCGGCAGCGTCGCGATCAACATCGCCCGTGCCGTCGGACCGGGGATCGCGGGCGTGATCATCGCCGCAAGCGGACCAGGGCCCGTTTTTCTCATCAATGCGGCGTCGGTGGTGGGCGTCTGCTACGTCCTCTTGAGATGGCGACGCGAATCACACCGTGCAGCGCTCCCCGCAGAGCGCTTGGCGTCCGCCATGCGAGCCGGTGTCCGGTACGTGCGGTACGCGCCGGCGCTCCGCACGGTCGCCGTCCGCACGCCAGCCTTCGTCGGCTTCGCGAGCGCGCTCTGGGCGCTGCTCCCGCTTGTCGTAAAGACATCGCTCGGACGCGGGCCCGTTTCCTATGGAGCCCTCGTCGGGAGCCTCGGCGTGGGCGGGCTGCTCGGCGCGGCGCTGTTGCCAACCTGGCGGAAGCGGTGGTCGACCGACACGATCACGGCGGGGGCAACCGCGGCCTTCGCATTCGGGTGTCTCGCCCTCGCGTGGGTAAGCAACTTCGCCATCCTGATCGGGGCGATGGTCATCGCCGGCGCCGGCTGGCTCACGACGGTGTCGAGCTTCCTTCTGGCGGCGCAGCGTGGGGCGGCCGGCTGGGTACGCGGTCGCGCGCTGGCGATATCAACGCTGACCTTGTTCGGATCGCTCGCGATCGGCGCGGTGCTGTGGGGTGTCGTGGCAAACCGCGTCGGGATCGACTGGGCCCTCGCGGCGGCCGGGGGTGGCATGCTACTCGGGCTCGGCCTGATCCCTCGCTTCCGCCTGGCGGCCGCTGAAGGCATGGATTTGGAGCCGTCGCGCAACTGGCCGGACCCGGTCGTGGCGGGAGACCTGGCCGCCGATGCAGGGCCCGTGCTCGTCACCGTCGACTACACGGTGGAGCCTGCTCAGCGCGCCGCCTTTGCCGCCGCGATGCGCCGCCTGCTCAGACCGATTCGCCGGCGCGATGGCGCCGTGTTTTGGGAGCTGTTTGTGGACGTGGCGAACCCGAAACGGTGTGTGGAGTGTTTCCTGGTCGAATCGTGGGCGGAGCATCTGCGGCAACACGACCGGGCGACCAAATCGGACCGCGAGGTCGAGGATACTATCCGCACGTTCTACACTGGCGATGAACGCACAACGCATTTTGTCGCGTTGTCGGCAGCGAATGTCTCGCCACCTGAGGTGATCCCGTGAGCCGACTCGGCGCACGACGTCCGGGCCGAGGACGATGACCTCGGCGCCTCCTCCAGCGCTCGCAGCGTCGACCGAATGTGACCGATCGGGTGAAGCGAATATTCTTGGATCACGTTTTCCTGGCGCTACGCCGTGTCGATACTGACGACCCAGTTGATACCGAATTTGTCCATCAGATACCCCACCTCACCCCCCCCGGCTTGCGGCCCCAGCGCCCCCTTGATCTTCCCGCCTTCGGCCAGGCCGTGGAAGATCTTCGTCATCCGGTCTCGGTCCGTTCCGCCCAGGGCGACGGCCATGTTCTCGCCGACTTTGGCGGGATAGTTGGGGTGGCCGTCCGTGCCAACGATGCGCCCGCCGTCAGTCTCGAGCCGCAGTGCCTTCACGTCGAGACTGCCGCCCAGCACCTTGTGATAGAATTCCATGGCCTCGCGGGCCCGGCCCCCAAAGTTGATATAGGGGCCTAAGAATTGCCGGCTCATTCTGATCTCCTTGTCACATCGATTGGGGTTGGTTCGTCACCATTATTGACGGAACGTGCTCACGGAATGTGACCGGTGGAAAGAGCCAGGCCAGGGGAGATACGACCGATGAGAACACGAGCGATCCTCTATTGGACGACCACTGCCTTCCTCGCGTTCGCGGTACTGTCAGGCGGTGCGGCGGAGCTGGCACACCGGCGGGACAACGTGGAGGGCCTGGTGCTCCTGGGCTACCCGGTGTACTTCGCTACGATCATCGGGTTCTGGAAGGTGCTCGGGGGCGTAACCGTGCTCGCGCCGCGCCTTCCGCGGCTCAAAGAATGGGCCTATGCGGGCATCTTCTTCAACATGACGGGCGCTGCCGCCTCGCACGCGGCATCCGCCGATGCCGCGTGGCACGTGATCGTGACGGGCTGCTTGGCGGTTCTCGCTGTCGCTTCGTGGGCGCTGCGACCGCCCAACCGCACCCTCGGAGTCCTCCTTCCCCCGAAGAGACGCGCGTAGGTGGAGCGACGGAGGAATGTGACCGTGGACGAGCGCAGCGGCCACGTCTTGAGCGCCTTGCGACCAGCCGACCAGGACGTAGCGCGCCACGCCCAGGGTTTCGAGCGCGTCATGCAAGTCGCTCGCCCGCGTTTCGGGCGTGTTGTCGTCTGCGGTATTCGAAGACAGCGCTTCCCATCATGGAGGGCCGGGGGCGAGCCGTTCAAGTGTGCCCCGATCCGTTATCTAGCGGGCATCGGTTGGACCGCGTTCTCCTGAGCATTGACGGCCTGCCACCGCCCGTTACGACGCACGAAGACATCTGTAAACACGGTGCGATCCTCTCGGCCATCACCGTCAGTCGAGATCACCAAGCCGGTTACCAGCCCCACGTCACCATACCTGCGGATTCGTAGCTGGTCAAAGCGCTGTCGCCGACCGCTCGGGGCCGGATGTCTAACGGCCCAGTCGATGTGCTGGGCCTTCGTCAGAAAGACTCCCGCGGATACCGGGTGAAGGAAGTCCTCTGCGAGAATCCGCTCGAGTGCAGCACCGTCGTGCTCGGATGCGAGCCACTGACGCTCAATCGCTTCCAGGCCGTCGCGGTCGCCCTGTGCGGCGCGTCGCACGGATCCGGAGATTGGAACTGCGATGATCAGTAGCAGTACCGCTGCGTCGATCTGAACACTCATGTCTCGACTCCCCATGTAGCGTTCTACCTGCCTGGTGGTAAGGTCGAGCCGGGAGAGCGGCCGGCTCGGGGCAAAGTGGGACTCCCAGATCACGTAGACCGACGTGCGCGCCCCCTATCCGTGTAGGATCCTTTACCCCTGACACCTTCAAGGAGTTCGTCGAGAAGCCTTGGCATGATGACGCGTCCGGCCGATCCGTTCAAGACAAGGGCCATGCGTACTCGGCAGGGTTCCTCTCATGAAACCACTCACGTTCTGTAAGGATTCTTGGGCCAGCCCCAGATTGATGGTGCTGAGTTTGAGCGCAAAAACCGGATAGAACATCGTCCGCTTCGGCGGCCATATTCTCGTCGAACGCAAGAACCATACACAGAAACGGAGTGAACAATGCGCTCGTTTCAAATGCCTCTGCTAATGCTGGCTCTGGGTTTTGTCCGAACTCCCACGCAGGGGCCGAGCACGCCGCAGGCGTGGAATGCGAAAACGGTTCAATGGCAAAAGGTCGACCCTGACGGAACAAGGTGGGCGGTATTGCAAGGAAGACATGATATCCCGGGGCAGGCATTCACATACGCCGCGTTTATTCCTGCGGGTTACCATGATCGGCATTCGCATGGTTCAGATGCCAGGATCGCGGTTGTTCAGGGATCTCTCAAGGTCGGCTTCGGCGAGGGCGGGCAGAGCGAACTCAAATCATATCCGGTAGGTAGTTTCCTGTTCGTGCCAGCAAATGTAGAACACACGATGGGAGCCGACATCGAGACAATCATCATCGGAACGGCGACGGGCCCGTGGCGGACAACCCATAGCCACTCCCACTAACACCCTTGAATGGCGAGGGGCATTCCGACCGGCGATCTACGCGCGCTCGAAGGCGAAACGGCCGCTACCGGATCGGTGGGGGCCCGTGTGCGCGTGTTGACGCCGCGCAACACATATTGTCAACTCTCTATCCCAGTCCTGCGCGTGCCCACGGCGTCTCGATCGGCGAACCACCGCGCCCGAATCCGTGCGAAGCGATCATCCGCCTTGATCCTTGCGAGCGCGGCATCAACCGCATCGCGAAGCACGCCGTTGCCAGGTCCGAACATCATCGCGTACTGCGCGTCGGTGCTGGCAATGACGTCGACCATCTTCAGGGCCGAGTTCTGCTGCGCGAACCAGCCCGCGATTGGTGAGTCATCCACGGCCGCGTCGATCCTGCCAGTGGCAAGCGCAGCGTACACATCGGTGTTCAAGTCGAAGAGGTCGATCTCGCGTGCGCCGGAGTGGCGCTCGACCCACTCGGCGGCCGTGGTTGCGACACGCACGCCGATGCGGCGGCCGCGAAGATCACCAGACGCGCCGATTGGCCCGCCAGCCTTGGCGACTATCGCTAACCGAATGTCCAAGTACGGCGTACCGAAGGCGAATGCGTGCCGACGCTCGGGGGAGATGGTCGCGGCCGTGCAGACGAGGTCCATGCGTCCCGCGAGGAGCGCCGGAAGCATATCGCGCCACAGGGCAACTTCGTAGCGCACGCCCACGCTGAGCTCGGCCGCAATCGCTTGGACAAGGTCGACCTCGAAGCCCGTGAACCCGGGCGTATCAGGGTCGCCCATGTGCATTGGTGGCGGCGGAGAGGCATCGACCCCGACCGTCAATGTACCGGCGTTCACTAAAGGCAGGGGAGTCATAGGAGCCGAGGGCAAAGCGTCATTCCTCACGCAATGACCGTAGGGGGTCGGTCGATTCGTAATGCTGGACGGTTTCAGGCCGGGTGAGCAGATAGCGATCGTCCTCCGGGAAGTAGCGGGCGCGCTCGACGTCGTCGCCGGCGAACGCCTTGATGGCGGCGCGGTCCGTCCACCAGCTCAAGACGACGATCTCCGACCGATCGTCGTCCAGATCTCGGGTGGCGATGACCGCGCCACGGTTGCCAGCGGTCTGCTGATAAGTGGCGACGCCTGTGGCCATCACGTACTCCACATACTCAGCTCGCAGGGCGCGGCGGATTTCGGCCCGCCACTCGCGAAGCACAGTCATCACAGGCTCCTTGCTCGCAGCACCTTGCGGGTGGCGACAGTAGGTCGTTACTATCTAAAATTACTTTGACAGTAACGCAAGGTGCCGGCGCCGTAGCGGTTCGCCCAATCAACGAGGTGCGGTTGATTGGCGGTCGCACGTGTCTGGATTTCGTCAATACCGTGCACGACCGGTTCGCCAGCCAGCCTGAAGACTATTTGAGCGGCGCGCGCCAGTACCTGGCATGGGCCGTCCGAGCGGGCCTGCTTACGCCGCGTGAGGCGTTGGGGATAAAGCGCCACGGGGTCCGGCGCGGCGTGGTCGCCGAGGCGCGGCGATTCAGAGAGCAACTCTACGCGTTGCTCGTTGCGCGAATCGAAAATGCAGTACCGAGCGGCGAGGCCGTCAACGCGCTCGGGACTTGGATTCACCGAGCGTGGCGCGGTCTCCGATTCGACGGGCAGGCGGGCGGACGCTTGTCCTGGGACGCGTCTGCCCGCGATGCGCGCCTCCCACTCAGGCGCGTCGCCCTGTCGGCGATGGACCTGCTGCAACACGGCGCCGCTGGCCGGTTGAAGCGCTGCGCCGCGGTGGGGGAGTGCGGCTGGCTGTTCTACGACGACACGAAAAACAACAAGCGGCGCTGGTGCTCGATGGATACCTGCGGGGCCATCGCGAAAATGCGTCGCTATCGCCGTCGCCAGCGATGAGCCTCAGGTCACGACCGTATCGATCTCGATCGGTTTCGGGCCGATGACACGGCCCGTCGTCTCGCCGCTCGCACCCGGCACGACGATTGTGGGAGTGAGACTTCGGCCCGGCGCTTGTCTCGCGAGCCTGGGCGTCAGCGCGTGAGAACTTCGTGATGTGAATGTGAGGCTGACGCACGGCGCCCGACGGGCGGCGAATGCACTCATGAATGCCCTGTCTGGGTCGCCACCAGTCGAGCTCAGCGTGGATGCCTTCGAGGCAGCCCTGACTCATTGGCTTGAGGCTGCTCCAGCGCCGGATCGCGTCGTGCTCGCCGCAATAGTTCGATTATTGAGTGATTCACGGGCTGACGTTCGGGACCAGGCGCGATCTGTGGGCGCCAGCGAACGGACGTTTCGTCGCCGCTTCGACACGAGGGTCGGATACGGGCCGAAGATGCTACAGCGCGTGCTGCGGCTGCAGCGCCTCCGCGCCGCGGCGGCGTCGCCGCGCCGACGTCACTTGAGCCTCTCGATGACGGCTGCCGAGCTTGGGTATGCAGATCAGGCACACATGACACGCGACATCGGTCAGCTTGCCGGCATCTCACCCCGTCGACTCGTCGAGCGGGCTCCGTCCTGGCGGATACTGTCGGAGCCGCTCGCAGCAGGAGATCCGCTCTCGCATGACCGATTTCTTCAATACGCCCGCCCCGACGACAACACCTGACGATCAGGGTCCATGTCTCCTACGCGCACGTGGTCATGGAAATCTTCGCGCCCTGGCGGAATACCGGACGAGCCCGCTCTTCACCGATCGGGAGCGCGCGGCGGTGGCCTACGTGGAGGAAGCCACGCGTCGCAAGCGCCCGGTCGTGCGCGGCCTGATCCCTATTCGTCCAGGACAACCAGGTCGAGCTGGCGCAGCCGCTCCGGGTCGGCGACCAGGTCGATGGCGACGATCTTCCCGCTCGTGATCGTGAAGCCGAATACCACACGCGGCCGTCCCCCCGCAGCCCACACGAGTCCCGCGGCGCCATTCACGAGCGCCGGTTGTGCGGCCCGGGCACGCCCCGCGAACGTCTCGGCCACGGCCTTCGCACCGCGAACGTCCGCCGCTGCGCCCATCCGCACGGCTGCGGGGTCGGCTCGGAGCGCGACGTCCGGGTCGAGCACCGCGAGCAGCGCGTCGAAGTCACCGCCACGCGAGGCTGCAAGGAAGGCCTCGACGACTTCTCGCTGCCGGGTAAGATCGGCGTTGGGAACCGTGGCCGCTCCCCGTACCCGGCGGCGCGCGCGACTCGCGAGCTGCCGTGCCGCGGCCGGGGAGCGCCCCACGATGGGCGCGATCTCGTCGAAGGGCAGGTCGAACATGTCGTGCAGCACGAACGCGACCCGCTCCGCGGGAGCCAGGGTTTCGAGTACCACGAGCAGCGCGGGACCGACCGAGTCGGCCAGGAGCGCGTCGTGCTCAGGGTGGGTCCTATCCTCGCGACTCACGATCGGCTCGGGCACGTGCGCGCCCAGGGGCTCCTCGCGCCGCGCCTTGCGCGAGCGCAGGATGTCGAGGCACACCCGCGCGACGACCGTTCTCAGCCATCCGCCCAGGTTCTCGACGCCGCTCGTGCCGGAGCGGCTGAGCCGGAGCCAGGCTTCCTGGACGGCGTCGTCCGCCTCGCTCCGCGAGCCGAGCATCCGGTAGGCCACCGCCCGCAGATGGGTCCGGCTCTCCTCGAATCGCTCCGCCAGCCAGTCGCGCTCGTCCATGTCACATTGGTCCGTGGTTCCGCCTACGCTCGCGTCGTGGCGGGAAAGAGGACTCCCAGGGTACCCCCAACCACCTTCCAGAACCCGATGATCGTGACGAAGTACACCGGGTAGCCGAGGTGTAGCATAGACGTGTCTTAGCTTCGGGCGAACAGCGCGAGCCGGTTGCCCTCGGTGTCCTCGACCGGGAAATACACGAGCGTGCCCGCGCTCGATGGTGTGTAGCCCTCGTTCTTAGTCATTTGCTCCTCCGTTGCTTTGGTCACAGTCTCTCGACCCCTTCCGTCAGATCAATGACGAACCAAACCCGGCCGATGTGACAAGGAGAACGGATGATCAGCATCCCAGACGGGCGCCTACGGAAGTCGTTGCAGGGTTGATTCTTCACTCAGTCGGGACGGCGGGATTTGACGCGTCCGCCGATGATGACGTCAGCGCCAAGCGAGGATTGCACAGCCTCGTACCACTCCAACCCGCCCGTTAGCTCCGTCGCTGCGCACTCGATGTGGATCACCCGTCGATGCACCGGGCTCTTCGCCGCCGATGAGGCGTGAAGCAGTAGCGGCCGCATCACCAAGAGCCCCCCTCTGGGGACAATGCAGCTCACTTCGGCCACTCTCCGGCGCCATGCTTCGATCTCCGCCGCCCGGAGCAGACCGGCGCGGTGTGACCCCGGCAGAACGCGGACGGGGCCGTTGTCATCACAGCAGTCATCCAAGTGAACGCGCACGGCCACCATGCGCTCGAGCACCGGGATCGGGGGCTGCACGTGGGGGACGCCTGCCTTGGAACTCCAGGGGCCATAACCATCGACGTCGCGGCGAGCCCGGACGGCGATCGTGAGATCCTGATGCCACGCGACCTTCCAGTTGGCGGCCTGTGTCTTGTCAAACAGAAGGGCGCGAACGGGGAAGCAGTTGGGGTCGAGCGCGGCCACGGCGGCAGCTCTGACCGCGGGATGCGACGTCAGCGCACGGATTTCAGGCACGACCTGGAACAGGCCACGGGCCCCTCCCCGGCTCGTCGCGCGAACGCGCTCCGTGAGTCCAGAGACGGCCGTTTCAAGCGCGTGGGTCTCGGCACCACTCAGAGCCTGAGGTATGACGACGAACCCGTCATGCTCGATGCCCCCTGTCACCATCGCAGCCGTCACCCGACTGATCCGCCGTTGGTCAAGCCGAGGACGCGCAAATGAACATCCATGAGCAGATCGTTCGCCGCCGCCTCGTCCGGCCTGGGCGGTAAGGGGGACCGGGCGCGCGCCTCCTCAATTCGCCCGAAGAGCACCTCCGCATGAGCCTTTACGTGATCCAACGTCCACCCGCCTCGCTTGATGCGCTTCAATTCGTCGGCATCCGAAGTGCGAAAGACCTGCAATCGGCCGGTCTCAAGAAACTCAATCCCCATCCTGAGCAAACGGATGAGATGGGCAGCATTCTTCACATCGTACTGGTACTTGCGGACCATCGCCTTACGCTTCTCCCCCATGTAGCCGCTGAAATGCTCGTGGTGGAGCTTCCGGAAGCGGTTCAGGGTTTCGAGAGGCACGCTCCAGTGACGGGCGATATGGTCGAGCTTGGCCCTGTCGGCCTCGAGCACCTCGGTCATCGGCCCGCGGGCACGGATCTCGTTGGTCAGCGCCTCGTACTCGGCCATCCGCTCGAGGTCGAACGCCTCCATGCGCTTGAGCTGATCGTACGCGTAGCCCGCGAAAGAGTCCGCGGCCGCATGCGAAGAGAAAATGGCGCGCTGGTCTTGCAGGAGGTCGAACGTCGCGTGCCGGTGGACATACTCGCTTTCCCGGAGCCACAGCAGTCCCACGATGTTCGGGTTGCTCTTGAGCAGGAGGCGCACGGCCTTGTCCAGGCTGTACATCACGACGTCGAGCTCGTCCGCCTGCAGCCGCCAGTGCTCCCAGCGAGGCAGGCCGATGTGATACGGCAGCGGCGGCACGACGAAGCCCATGAGATCCACGTCGTCCACGGCGTCGGGCTCTTCGGGCGGCAAGTATGTCCCGTGGCTGTGCGACCCCATCAACGCAAGAACGATGAGGTGCGGCTCGAGCGGGAATCCGTTCTCCGCCTCGAACGCGCGGGCGATGCGCGGGTCGATGCTCATCAGGCCTACAGCCTCGGATCCACCGGCTCACTCTCCAACGCCAACACTCCGAACACGCACTCGTGCACCCGCCGCAGGGGCTCGCTGCGGACGAAGCGCTCCAGGCCCTCGATCCCAAGCGCGAATTCTCGCAGCGCCAGCGAACGCTTGACCGATAGCCCCCGCTGCCGCAGCCGTTCGAGGTTGTCGGGCTGCGTGTACTCCGGACCGTAGATGATGCGCAGGTACTCGCGCCCGCGCACCTTCACGGCCGGCTGCACGAGCCCGCGGCGCCCCTTGGCCACAAAGGCAAGCGGCTTGACCACCATCCCCTCGCCACCGCTTGCCGTGAGTTCCTCCCACCACCCCGTGGCCTGGGCCTCGCTCGCCGGGTCGGTCAGGTCCACGACCCGGTGCGGTGTGGCGATGAGGAGCCCGCAGTCGGCCGCCGCGACCTCGGCCAACGTCTGCATGTGCCAGAGGTGGTCCTTGTCGGCGTGGACTGTGCCCTCCGTCGCGAGGACGTGGAACGGCGCAAGCTTCAGGTCCTTCACCGATTCGACCGGCCAGCAATAGTGCCGGTACGACTCGACGAAGCGGGTGACGAAGTCACGCCGCTCCTGGTATCGCTCGAGGAGCGCGGTAACGTCGATATCCCGACGGGAGGCAGCCTGGAGCGCCTCCACCGCCTCGGGCAACGCGGCGCTCGCGGCCGCCCCGACCGCCGCGTACTGCTGCCGGATGAGCTCCTGCGCTTTCGCGGACCACGGCATCAGTTCGCAGTCGAGGCAGACCCAATCGGTCTTTAGCTTCTCCCAGAACCCTGCCTGGTCCAGGGCGCCACACACCACGCCGAGCAGCTCGCGCTCTACGGGAGGATCGTCGAAGAAGCGGCGGCCAGTGCGGGTGTAGCAGATGCCGGTGTCTTCGCCGACCACGCCGAAGCGCCGGCGGATCACATTCTCATCCCGACATACGATGACCACCGCTCGCGAGCCCATGTGCTTCTCTTCGCACACGACCTTCGGCACCCCCAGGTGCCGGAAGTACCCGAACGCCTCGGCCGGATGCTCGAGCAGGCCGGGCTGCTTGGTCGTTTCGGGCGGCGACATGGTCGGCGGCAGGTAGATGAGCCACTTCGGGTTCGCCGCGAAGCGGCTCAGCACCTCGAGCGCCGCAATCCCGTGCTCCTCTCGGATCGTGACCGTGTGGTGCAGCCTGGTCGCGATCAACCGCTTCCCGGTGACGTCGGAGATGTCCAACAGGTGGTCGTGGACCTGTTGCGCGGACAGCCCCGGCTCCACCGCCTGTGCGATCACGAGCGGGCGGGCCGGGACGGCGTAGACTCGATGCGCCGGCACAGATACAAGCTCTCCCTCCGGGTAGCGCAGCGCGGTGAGCTTGCCGCCGAACACGCATCCCGTGTCGATGTTGATCGTCCGGTTCAGCCACTCGGGCTCGGGCACCGGGGTGTGACCGTACACCACCATAGCTTGACCACGGTACTCGGCGGCCCAGTTGTAGCGGATCGGGAGTCCGAAATCGTCGGACTCGCCCGTAGTCTCGCCAAATTGGGCAAACGCTCGAACCTTGCCGGAGCCCCGTCCCTGCATCTCCTCCTTCATGCCGGCGTGCGCCACGACGAGCTTGCCGTCGTCGAAGACGTAGTGACTCACGAGGT
>WNFU01001343.1_pt1 | contig 34454 bp, 33 predicted proteins | sample 5400121 | NCBI WGS metagenome assembly WNFU01 (sample SAMN13153360, study PRJNA577476) | soil metagenome | isolation source: 100 cm soil or saprolite under grassland replicate 1 | place: USA:California | collected 2016-06-15
GCGGCGAGGTCGGGGATGGTGCGGATGATGACCTTGTCGAGGATCGACTTCGGGCCCCAGTAGTCGGGGTTGCGCACCAGCACGAGCTTGTCGTTGGCGGCGAACGACTCGAACTTGAGTGCCCCCGTGCCTGTGGGGTGCTGCAGCCCGTAGGTGCCGTCGAACTTGGGCGAGTCGGCGGTGCCCGACACCTTGTCGGCGTCGTACTTCTTCAGCGCCTCCGGGCTCTGGATCGAGAAGGCCGACATCGACAGGGCCGACAGGAAGGAGGCCGACGGCGCGGTCAGGTTGATGACGGCCGTGCTGTCACCCTTGGCCTCGCAGGACTGGTAGAGGCTCGGGGCCTTCTTGTCGCTGAAGCCACCGAAGACGGTCACCCAGTAGTACGAGACCGAGTCGCTCTGCAGCAGGCCCTTGAAGTTGTACCAGCGGTCGAAGTTGGCGCAGACCGCCGCGGCGTTGAAGGGCGTCCCGTCGTGGAACTTGACGCCCTGCTGCAGCTCGAACGTCCAGCTCTTGGCGTCGCCGCTCGAGGTCCAGGACTTGGCGAGGCTCGGCTCGATCTCGGTCGAGCCGGCCTTGGTCTTCACCAGGCCCTCGTAGATCTGGTTCGTGGCCCGGATCGACTCGCCGTCGGAGACGAACGCCGGGTCCAGGCTGACCGGGTCGGCCGAGGCGGCGAACACCACGGTGCCGCCCTGTTTGGCCCCGCCTCCACCTCCGCCGGTGCTCTTCTCCCCACCACAGGCGGTTACGGCCAGCACCAGCACGGCACCGAGCCCGATTACGCGCAGCATCGCGCCGGGTCGTTGCAAGAGTCCCACCTCCCACCACGCGGGTGCCACGCCGGCACCCGGCTTCTGAGATTCGACCGCATCACGCCGGTCCTGCGCAATCCTTCGTAGCCGTCCTCTAACTTGCCGGGTACCCCGTCGAGGTGCTGTGGTCAGACGGCCTTGAATTGCTCGAACGGCTGGCGGCACTGGTTGCACCAGTGGATCGCCCGGCAGAGGGTGGGGCCGAAGGGGTTCTCCAGGAGCGTGTCACGGGAGCCGCAGAACGGGCAGCGGACCAGCGGCCGGGTGGTGATGGTGGGGAACAGGGGCTGGTCCGCCGGCTCGGCGGCGCGCGGCGCCGGGGGGGCGAAGCCGCTCTCGCGTAGCTTGCGGCGCCCCTCCGGGGTGATCCGGTCGCTGGTCCACGGCTCCGCGAAGGTCGCCTCGACCTGGACCTCGGGAGCCATCCCGGCGAGCCGCTCGGCGATCGACGCGCGGATCAGCTCGAGGGCGGGGCAGCCCACGAAGGTGGGCAGCATCTCCACCCGGATGTGGCCGGCGCCGGCCTCGACCGAGCGGATGATGCCGAGCTCCACCACGGAGACGGCCGGGATCTCCGGGTCCTTCACCTCGGCGAGGGCGTCCCAGACCCGCCGCTCCATCCGCGAGCGCCGGTCGGTGGTGGTGGCCATGGACGCCTCCTACCAGGTCGCGCCCGGCTCGGAGCGGTACACCGAGGTGAACTCGCCCCACAGCCAGCGGAAGTCCTCGCCACGGCGGTGCCTTCGCCCGTCCGAGGTCTGCTCGATGGTCGGCTCCAGGCGGCCGCCGACGCGGCGGAACGGGAAGGGCAGCTCCAGCTCGGCGAACAACGGCGCCAGCTCGGCGAGCCACCGCTGCCCGCAACGGTCCAGCGACTCGCCGAGGATGCCGGCGTCGAGCAGCCGCCGCTCGCCGTCCGGCGGCGTCAGCACGGTGAGCGCGTCGGGCCAGAGCCGCTCGCAGGCCTCGGTCAGGCGCCGCCTCGGCTCCGAGCCGGCACCTTCGGCGGGCAGGGCCAGGCGGTGCATCCAGGCGTGCATGTGGGCCAGGTGGTAGGTCTCCTCGCGGCGCATCTTGGCCGCCAGGCCCGCCAGCGGCTGCAACGACGAGCCGGTGAGCGCCGCCAGGCGCACGGCGTCGGCGGTGTCGTAGAAGAAGCGGCGCGCGACGCTGAACGCCCAGTCGCCGCGGGCATGGTCCAGCAGCGCGGCGTGGTGGTACTCGTCGGCCTCGCGGCCGAACGCGAGCTCGTCGGCGCTCGTCCCGGTGAGCTGGGCGAGCAGCTCGAAGAGGGCCTGGGCGTGGCCGATCTCGTCCTGGGCGAGGGAGCTGAAGGCGACGTCCTCCTCGAGCACGGGCGCGACGCCGGTCCACTCAGAGTCCCAGAAACCGAGTACGAACTCGTCGTCCGCCATGGCCAGCAGCAGCTCGGCGAGGGCGGCGGCGACGGGCTCCTCGAGGCCGAGCGCGGCGGCGCCGGGGGTGGCGAGCACGGTCACTGGTCCACCCCCTGCCGGCCGGAGGCGACCACCGGGTCGTCGTCGTCGCCGGCCTCGGCCGCGCCCGCTCGCTCGCGGGCGCCGGCCAGCTTGCGCTTGATCTCGGTCGAGTAGCCGACCGGCTTCTTGAACGAGCGGTCGAACGGCGGCCGCAGCAGGTCGGGGTCGGTGACGTCGGTGATGGCGGCGCGCGGCACCACCCAGAGGCGCACCGACTCCTGGCGCCGGCCGTAGAACTCGCGCGCGTAGTGCGCCGCCAGCTCGGCGTCGGGCGCCTGCAGGTTGCCGCCGTGGGTCATGGGCCCGCCTTCCCTCTCCTGGCGGAACACCTCGTAGATCTCCACCGCCCCACCCGCTCACGCCGCCTGCGGCGCGCGCATGACGGTCTCGCGCACCCAGCGGGTCTGCTCGTAGTTGAGCCGACGGAAGGCGATCCGCTCGGCCGACTTGGGGCCGTGCCCGGTGACCACCGCGTACAGCTCCTTCCAGTCGGGCTCGCTGTAGCGCCACTGGCCGGTCTCCGGGTCCTGGCGCAGCTCGGGGTCGGGCGGCTCCAGCCCGATCTCGCGCAGGCGCGGCACGTAGACGTTGAGGAACTCCTGGCGCAGGGTCTCGTTGTCCTTGTTCTTGATGCGCCAGGCCAGGTCGCGGTCCTTGGCCGGGTCGGTGCGCGGCCCGTGCATCTGCATCAGCGGGCCCCACCAGCGCTCCAGCGCGTCCTGGACGAGCCGCCGCTGGCGCGTGCTGCCGTTCATCATGGTCAGCACCACGTCGCGCCCGTGCATGATGTGGACCGACTCCTCCCAGCAGATCTTCTTCATGGTGCGCCCGTAGGGCGCGTAGGAGGACTCGCGCAGCGCCTGCTGGGCGACGATCGCGGCCGCGTCCACCAGCCAGGCGATGATGCCGACGTCCGCCCAGCTCTCGGTCGGGTAGTGGAAGACGTTGTGGAACTTGGTGCGGCCGGCGAGCAGGTCCTCCAGCATCGCCTCGCGGGACTTGCCGAGGTCCTCGGCCACCCGGTACAGGAGCTGGGCATGGCCGACCTCGTCCTGCACCTTGGCGGTGAGGGCGAGCTTGCGCTTGAGCGTCGGCGCACGCAGGATCCATTCGCGCTCTGGCAGCACGCCCATCAGCTCCGAGTTGGCGTGCATCTCGACGAACCTGCGGACGGCCTCCCGGTACTCCTCGGGCATCCAGTCGCCAGGCTCGACCTTGCCGCCCGAGGCGACGTGGCGGTTGAAGGCCTGGCTCCGCTTGGCGTCGGTCATGAGGTTCTCCTGTGGCTGGGCGGCGGCGCCGGGGGCGCGAGGCCGCGCAGGAACAGGTCGGCGTACTGCTCGGCCACCTCGTCCAGGGAGAGGGGGCCGTCGCCGCGGAACCAGCGCGGCAGGGCGTTGACGGCGGACAGGACGAAGGTGGCCGCGAGCTTCGGGTCGGGGGCCTGGTCGAGCTCGCCCGCGGCCTGGCCCTTCGCGATCACGCGCTCGAACATGGCCTGGTAGGTGTCGCGGGAGCGGGCGATCAGCTCGCGCCGCTCCGGCCCGAGGAAGGTCCACTCGTAGAGGTACACGGAGGCTCGCTCCAGGCCGTCGGCGAGCACGCCGACGTGCGCCGCGACCATCGCCCGCAGCCGCTCCGCCGCGCCGCCCGTGCCGTCGGCGAGCGGGCCCACGGCGGCGTGGAAGCGGGCCGCCGCGTCGTCCACGATCGACCAGAGCAGCGCCTCCTTGGAGGCGACGTGCGCGTAGAGGCTGCCGCCCTGCAGGTCGAGCGCGCCGGCGATGTCGCGCATGCTGGTCGCCGCGTAGCCGCGGCCGGAGAACAGCGCGCTGGCCGCGTCCTCGATCTGCCGGCGGCGGTTGTGCAAGCGAGTGCTCATCGGTGCCCGTTTCCTAACTAACGATTGTTAGGAAATGCTAGCAACCGTACCGCCGGCCCGGCAAGCCAGTTGCTCAGCCCGCCTCCAGCTCGAACCAGAGCACCCGACCCCCGGCGTCGCCGCTCCAGCCCCAGCGGCTGGACAGGGCGTCGACCAGCTCCAGGCCACGACCGGTGAGGGCGTCGAGCTGGTGGACGCGGCGCCGGGGTGACTGGGGGGCGCCGCCGTCGTGGATCTCGACCCGCAGCCGCTCGCGGGCCAGGCGGCAGCGGACCTCGAAGCTGCCGCCCGCCTCGCCGGAGGCGGAGTGCAGCACCGCGTTGGTCGCCGCCTCGCTGACCAGCAGCCGAGCGGTCTCGCCGAGGTCGGACTCCTGCCCCACCATGCCGACCACGAAGCCCGGGCCGCCGCCACCTGGTCACTGCGCCCGGCGAAGCGCTTGCGTGCGTCGGCCGGGCCGCGGGGAAGGGGCTCGGATCGTACGCGGCGGCAAACTGGTTCTTTGTGCCTACTTCAACGTCTGTTCCACGTCCACGCAGGCAACGGGCGCGCGGCGCTACGCTGAGGCGTCGTCACCACCAGGAGGCCCGCGCGTGCTGAACCCGACCCACCGCCTGCGGATCGAGTACTGCGTCCCCTGAAGCTACCTGCCACGTGCCGTCGGTCTGGCGGACGAGCTGCTGGCGGGCTGGGGCCCGCTGATCGCCGAGCTGACCCTGGTTCCGTCCAGCGGCGGCCGTTTCGAGGTCACCCTCGACGGCGAGCCGATCTACTCCAAGGCGGGCACGCGCCGCCACGCGGCGGCGGGCGAGGTCGCCGGCCTCGTCCGAGAGCGCATCGGCCCCGAGCCGCTGGCCTCCTGAGCCGCGTCAGGAACCGGCGCGGGGCCGCCGCGGGCTCCGGGCGGCCCTGGCCGGCCGCCTGGCGGTCGCCTTAGCCGGCTTGGCCGGCTTGGCCCAGCGGCCGACGCGGAACGCCGACGGGCACAGGTCCGCCAGCTCGCAGACGTCGCAGCGGGGGTCCTTCGCGGTGCAGACCTCACGGCCGAACCAGATGAGCCGGTGCGAGAAGACGGTCCACTCCTCCACCGGCAGCAGGCCCATGAGGTCGATCTCGACCTTCTCCGGGTCCTGGTTGCGGGTGAGACCGAGGCGGCGCGAGAGCCGCCCGACGTGGGTGTCGACCACTACGCCGTCGTTGCGGCCGAAGAACGAGCCGAGCACCACGTTGGCGGTCTTGCGGCCGACCCCCGGAAGCAGGACCAGCTCCTCCATGCTGGACGGCACCTCGCCGCCGTGGTGCTCGACCAGGTGGCGGGCGGCGCCCTGAAGCGAGCGCGTCTTGTTGCGGAAGAAGCCGGTCGGCATGATCATCCGCTCCACCTCGGCCGGGTCGGCGGCGGCCAGGTCGGCGGGCGTCGGGTAGCGGGCCAGCAGCCCCGGGGTGATCTTGTTGACGATCTCGTCAGTCGACTGGGCCGACAGGATGGTCGCCACCAGCAGCTCCCAGGCCGAGCCGTGGGTCAGGGCCGTGGTCACGTCGGGGTAGCGGGCCGCCAGCCGCTCCCGGATCTCCGCGCAGCGCCTGGCCCGGGCGGCCTTGGACTCACGCCCCCGGCGCGGTAGGGGCTGCGGCGGGTTCACGTGCGGCGTCATGGAGCGGATGGTATGCGGCCGACCTCCGGCCGGCCAGCCGTGATCCCCGGCGAAGCGGCGGCTCGCGGAAATGGGGCGAAGCGCGCCGAACCCCTCGACAGGCTGGGTACACTTTGAAGCAGGGGAATCTGACTCCCCGTCCAAGCTCACCCTTGCCGGTCAGCGACCGGCCGCGACCAGCAGGAGGGGCCGATGGGCAGCCGGGTCAGGCACGTCGGACAAGGGGCCTTGCTGGCCGCCGGGGCGGTCACCACCACCCTGGCGGCCGAGATGCTGGCGGCGATCCGCCACAAGTTCATCGCCTCGGAGCCGATGCTGCAGATCGGTGGCGAGCTGGGCCCGGAGGACGGCGAGCCGTTCACCGTTGCGGTGCTCGGCGACAGCTCCGTGGCCGGGGTCGGGGCGGAACGGGCCGAGGACACGCTCGCCTACGGCGTGGCCGCGGCGATGGCCGAGCGCCACCGCGTGCTGCTGCACTGCCTCGGGGTCTCCGGCGCCCGCCTCGCCAACGTGGTCAACGAGCAGCTGCCGCAACTCGCCGGGCTCGACGCCGACGCGGTGCTGATCTGCGTCGGCACCAACGACGTCACCCACGGCACCTCCAACCGCGCGCTGCGCCGCGACCTCCGCGCGCTGGCGAGCGGCCTGGCGACCGTCGCCCCGAACGCCGTGGTGGTGGTCTCCGGGCTGCCCCCGGCCGACATCTGCCCGGCGTTCCACCCGCCGCTGCGCCACCTGCTTGGCCTGCGCGCCTGGACGCTCACCCGCATGTACCGCGCCGAGCTGGCCGACAGCGGCATCACCGTGTTCGACATCGCCGGCGAGACCCGTCCGGCCTTCAGGCGCAGGCGCGAGATGTTCAGCGCCGACCTGTTCCACCCGTCCAGCGTCGGCTACGCCTACCTGGGAGTGGTCTACGGCAGGGCCGTCTGGGAGGCGGTCGAGCGGGCACGCGCCGCGGCGGCCGGCCCGGACGCGCTGCCCATGGCCGGTGACCTCGCCGGCTGACCCTGGCGCCTCGCCCGTCCCGGACGCGCGGACGGGCCAGGGCCAGGGACACCCGGAGGTGACGGCGGTGGCGGCCGGCCGGAGTATTGCCAGCATGCCGAGCGCGCCGTACGGTCACGCCATGAGCAACCGGCCGGACCCCGGCGCGCCCTTCGACCTCGACCACTACCTCGACCTGCCCCGGGTCTCCGGGCTCGTGCTCGCCCCCGACGGCGGCCGGCTGGTGGCGTCGGTGGCGACCGTGGCCCCCGACGGCAAGCGGTTCGTCAGCTCCCTCTGGGAGCTGGACCCCGAGGGCCGGCGCGCGCCGCGGCGGCTGACCCGCTCCGCGCCTGGCGAGAGCGGCGCGGCGTTCCTGCCGGACGGGTCGCTGCTGTTCACCTCGGCGCGCGAGAACCCGGCCGGCGAGGCCGAGCGGCGGGACGGCGACGACGAGCGGCCCGCGCTGTGGCTGCTGCCGGCAGGCGGGGGCGAGGCCATGCAGGTCGCCGCCACCCCCGCCGGGATCCACGCCGTGCGGGTGGCCCGCGCCAGCGGCACGGTGGTCTACGCCACCGGCGTCCACCCGGGTGCCGAGACTCTGGAGGAGGACGAGCGCCGCGCGAAGGCCGCCGGCGACGCCGGGGTTGTCGCCCAGCTCATCGAGCACTACCCCATCCGCCACTGGGACCACTGGCTGGGGCCACGCCAGCCACGGCTGCTCAGCGCCTCGCCCCCGGCCGACGGCGAGGACGGCCTGGGACCGCCCAGCGACCTCACCCCGGTGCCCGGCCGCGCCCTGGACGAGGCCTCCTTCGCCGTCACCCCGGACGGCTCCTGTGTCGTCACCACCTGGGAGGCGGATACGCCGAGGCGTCCGCGCACCCTGCTGGTCGCGCTGAACGGGCAGGACGACCGGCGCGTCCTGATCGACCAGCCGGGGGTGTGGCTGCGCGAGGTGGCCTGCTCCCCAGACGGGCGCGCGGTGGTCTGCCAGCGGGCCACCTACGGCTCGCGCGAGGAGGCCCCCGAGGTGACCCTGTGGCTGGTCGACCTGGCCAGCGGCGAAGGCCGTGACCTGCTGCCCGGCTTCGAGGGCTGGCCGGCGGAGGCGGCCTGGGCGCCGGACGGCGCGGCGCTGTACTTCGTGGCCGACGCCGACGGCCGCACCCCGGTGTACCGGGTCGAGCTCGGCGGCGAGCGGGGCGGCCAGGTCACCCGGCTGACCGGCGAAGGGGCGTACTCGGACCTGTGCCCCGCGCCCGACGGGCGCCACCTCTACGCGCTGCGGTCCAGCCTGGCCGGGCCGCCGCAGGCCGTGGCGCTCGAGGTGGACGCGCCCGGCGAGGAGCCGCGCACCCTGCCGACGCCCGGCCTGCCGCTGGCGCTGCCCGGGACGGTCGCCGAGGTGGAGGCGACCGCCGACGACGGCACCCGGGTCCGCTCCTGGCTGGTCCTGCCGCCTGGCGCCGGCCCCGGCAGCCCGGCGCCCCTGCTGGTGTTCATCCACGGCGGCCCGCTGTCGTCCTGGAGCGACTGGAGCTGGCGCTGGAACCCGCAGCTGCTGGCCGCGCGCGGCTACGCGGTGCTGCTGCCCGACCCGGCGCTGTCCACCGGCTACGGCCAGGCGTTCATCGAGCGGGGCCGGGGACGCTGGGGCGAGCGCCCCTACACCGACCTGGTGGCCGCCGTGGACGCGGCGGTGGCGCGGCCGGACGTGGACGGGTCGCGGACCGCCGCGATGGGCGGGTCGTTCGGCGGCTACATGGCCAACTGGGTGGCCGGCCACACCGGACGCTTCCGCTGCATCGTCACCCACGCCAGCATCTGGTCGCTCGGCCAGTTCCGCGGCACCACCGACTACGCCCCGTGGTGGGAGTGCGAGTTCGGGGACCCGGAGCACGAGCGGCCGCGCTACGAGGCGAACTCGCCCGACCGGCACGCCGGCGCCATCCGCACGCCGATGCTGGTGATCCACGGCGAGCGCGACCACCGCGTGCCGATCAGCGAGGCGCTGCGCCTGTGGACCGACCTCAGCCTGCGCGAGGTGGAGGCCAAGTTCCTCTACTTCCCGGACGAGAACCACTGGATCCTCAAGCCGCAGAACGTCCGGGTCTGGTACGAGACCGTCTTCGCCTTCCTCGACCACCACGTCCTCGGCAAGGAGTGGACCAGGCCGCCACTCCTGTGAGCGGCAGCGGCAACGGTGGCGTCACGATTCGGTCGGATCGCGGCACGCGCCCCTAGACTGCGCCCTCCACTCCACGGAGGTGCTCGGGATGCGACGGCTGCTGGTCGCGATGGTGCTGTTGCTCGCGGCGTGCAGTGGCGGAGGCGGGGAGTCCTCGGGCCCGCTCAACGACGCCGACGTCGCCTTCGCGCAGGGCCTGCTGGTCGCAGACGACCACGCCACCGAGGTGGTCGAGCTGATCAGGGACCACACCAGCCGGCCGGAGCTGAGCCAGCTCGCCGACCGGACGCTTGAGCGCCGTGGCGAGGAGATCACCAAGCTGCAGGGATGGCTCGGCCGCTGGGGCAAGCCGGTGGAGCCGGGGGCCGGGCTCGACCCGGAGACCCAGCTCCCCGCCGGGCTGCTCAGCGACGAGCAGCTCAACCAGCTCGGCCAGGCCAAGGACCAGAAGTTCGACCTGGCCTTCGTGGACGCGTTCACCAGCCACCACCGCGGCGTGATCGAGCTGGCCGAGCGGGAGCTGCGCGACGGCTCGCTCGGCGAGGTCAAGAAGTACGCCCGGCAGGTCGCCGACGGCCGACGGGCCGAGATCGACGAGCTGGCCCGCTGGAAACAGGCCTGGTCCTAGGAGCCAGGCCGCTGGAACGGGTCCCTACGCCCCGAAGCGGCCGCGCGCCTCGACGGGGATCAGCGGCTTCTGCGCGCGCACCTTCAGCTCCTGCACGGCCCAGGTGTTGCCGTCCGGGTCCTCGAAGCCGAAGAAGGTGCCGCCGTCCTGCTCGCTGAACGAGGTCAGCTCGCTCGCCTCGACCCCGCGGCTGAGCAGCTCCTCGCGGGCGGCCGCGGCATCCGGGACCACCAGCTGCAGGCCCTTCATCGAACCGGGCTCCATCTGGCGCTGGGCGGGCAGGTCGCCGAAGACGATCGAGCAGCCGGAGCCGCGCGGCGTCAGCTGCACGACGTGCATGTGTTCGGTGCGGGTGTCGTGGTCGAGCTCGAAGCCGACCTTGTCGCGGTAGAAGGCGATCGAGCGGTCGATGTCGCTGACGGGGAGGATGACGACCTCGAGTGTCCAGTCCATGACGTGCCCCTTGTCGTTGGTGGTGGCCGGCGGATGCGGGTGGACCAGTGTGCCGTCACTCGCGTCCTACGGCAGCTCGGTACGGTGCCGCTCGGCCCGCTGGCCGAGGACCGTCCAGTCCCGCTCGCTGACCGGCTCGACCAGGATCTGGCGCTCGTCGAGGAAGGAGCAGCGGTCGCCGGCGATCTCGGGCACGGCGCCGAACGGCACCACCAGCATCTCGCCGCCGTGCTGCCCCCTGGCCATCAGGAACACGTAGTCGACCGGCGTGAACAGGTGGCCGATCCTGCTCGGCGTCCAGACCGCCACCCGCAGCCCACCGCCCGAGTCGACCCGGATCGGTCTGGCCTCGTAGTAGCGCTCCGGGTCGACGTACTGGGTGCGCCGCATGGCGTCGAGCAGCCGCTCGGCGAAGGCCTCCTCGGGGTCGGCCTCCGCCCCGGTCTCCAGCTCGGTGAGCAGGCGCTCGCCGAGATGGAAGTCGCGCACGGGGCCGCGGACGGTCACCAGGCCGCGCTCGCGGGCGAGCCGCGCCATCATGAGGGCGGCGGCGCGCACCTGGTGGGCGGCCCACTCGGCGCCGTAGCGGCCGTCCAGCTCGCCGACGGCCAGCTCGCCGGCGTCCTGCGGACGGACCCGCGAGCCGGCCAGCTCGGCGGCGGCCCGCACGAAGCGCACGGCGAGCTCGTGCTCCTCCGGCGCCGAGCAGGCGAGCAGCCGCACCTTCACGCCGCCGCTCCCGTGGCAGACCTCGATCCCGCGGGTGGAGACGCCGGGCCGGAACAGGTGCACGCACATCGGCGGCCAAGCGGCGCCGGCAGCGACCTCCTCCCCCTCCTCGAAGCGAAGGTCCTTGACGTCGATACGCTCGACGATGCTGGCGAGCGACGGGGGGGTGGCCGTCGCCACGGAGAACGAGAAGCTCACGGGCTACCTCTGGGCGAGGGGGGTCGCCGGCCGCCACGGCCGGCAGGGGAGACCGACCGTAACGGACGGAGCCTATCGCGGACGCGCGGGTGGCCGCCTGGCTTTCCGGCGCTCGCTCGGCAGGCCCCGCAGCGCGACCACCACCAGGGCCGTGCCGAGGCCGACCACGACCGTGACCGAGAGCCGGGTCACCAGCGGGCCGAGGGCCGACGGGAGCTGCGAGTCGGCCAGCACCGGGAGGTCGAGCGCGCCGCCGGCCAGCAGCAGGAACACCGCCGCCAGCAGCAGGTAGGTGCGCGCGGCCAGGTCGCGCCGCGCGGCCAGGCGGGCGACGGCGAGAGCGCCGACCACCCAGGCGGCGATCGAGACGCTCATGCCATAGGTCTTGGTGAGCGTCGAGGCCGTCGAGGCGAGCCACGAGCCGGCGGTGTGGAGCACGTCGGCGGCCACGGCCAGGCCGATGGCGACCATCAGGGCGAGGCGCCAGCGCGGGGTGCGGACCGCCAGCAGCAGCGCCGCCCCGAGGACGACCGCCAGCAGCGCCCATGGTAGCGGCGACGGTCCGGGGACCCAGGTGATCGTGCCGCTGATCAGGATGGTCTGCGTGCCCTGCCGGAGCGGTATCTGCCACCTGGGCACGACCAGGTGGCGCTCGCCGCGGGCGCGGCGCACCTCGGGCGGGTCCTGGGGATTGGTCCAGTGGCTGCGCTGGTCCGGCCAGACCGCCAGCGGCCGGCTGCCGATCCGCTGCCACCGCGGCTCGGCGGCCGGGTCGTACTCGGAGGGTGCCTTCCCCGCCGGCGCGAGCGAGCGGTTGGCCCAGCTCGTCGGTGAGCGCCGGTTCTCGAACACCCCGCCGGGCCCCACCCGCAGGTACGGCTCCTGGCTGTAGCCGAGCACCAGTACCTCGCTGCCGCTGGTGTTCTCCAGCTCGACCTTGTCGCCCGCCTCGCGGATGCGCACCACCAGGCCCTGGACGGTCGGGCTGATGCCGGTGACCTCGGTGTGGTAGTTGGTCGGCCGCAGGCCGACCCCGACCCCGTGGGCCGCGGCCGGGGCGGCCACGGCGACCGGCAGCACGCCGGCGGCCAGCAGCACCAGCCCGAGCCGGAAGACCAGCCGCCGGCCCTTGGCCGGACCACCGTTCATCGCCTGCCTCCCCCGTCCGGCGGCTTCCCGGACGCCTCCGCCCCACCGCCGTCCTCCTGCCCACCGCCGGCGTCCTCCTGGCCGCCGTCGGCCTCGCCCACGCCGTCGGCGTCGAGGCGCTGGTAGGCGTCGCGACGGCGGAAGAAGAACACGGCCGCCAGCAGCAGCAGGACGATCCCGGCGACCACGGGAGCCTGGCGGCGGACGCGGTCGGCGAGGGTCTCGCCGGCGCCGCCGCCGGCTGGGACCGCAGCGATCACGTAGCCCGTCTCGTGGAGCTGGGCGTTGACCTGGTGGGTGCCTGGCACGTCCACGCTGGGCAGCTGTTTCCAGGCGCTGCCGTCGCGCGAGTGCAGCACGACGTGGCCGGCGGGGTCGGCCACCGGGGCGGCGAGCAGGGGGTAGACGAGCCCGAGGCTGAGCTCGCCGTCGACCGTCTCGATCGCCTTCTTGCTGGGCAGGTAGCTAGCCTGGATGCGGTAGGCGTTGCCGGCGAGCAGCATGCCCTCCGGCGCCGGGGCGAGCTTGCCCGGGTCGAGCGGGGCGACGTCCACGGCGACCTGGGTCTGGCCGGGGCTGGCCTGGAAGGCGTTCTCGCCGAGGATCAGGGTCACCTGCGTGTCCTGGGTGGAGAAGGCGCCCACCTGGGAGCCGCCGCTGGCCAGCTTCGCCTCGAAGTGGCCGCTGGTCGGCGACTTGTTGGCGGCGGCCAGCTCCGGCGGCGGCTTGACCCAGCGGTACGGTGCCCGCGGGGCCAGGCCGTCGAGCAGCGGCCGCCGCGCCCACGGGCCGAGCGCCCCGGACGCCAGCGCGCCGCCCAGGTAGGCAACGGTGGCGAGCAGCCCGGCCAGGGCGGCCGCCCGCCGGGCGCGGCCCGCGCCGCGGCGTCGCGCGGGAGCGGTGGTCGCGCTCATCGGCGGATCGGGATGGCGGCCAGCGGGGCGGTGGCGAACGGCGGCGGCCAGGTCACGTCGCGGTGGTTGACCCTGGTCCACTGCCAGATGACGCTGGCCGCCTCCAGGTTGGCGCCGGGGTCGGGGTCGCCCGGACCCCCGAACGCCAGGCCGCTGCCGTTGGGCAGCCCACCGCGGGCCAGGTGCGCGGCCCTCGCCGCGGCGGCCACGTCCGCCGGCCGCATCGACGCAGCCTTCGGCAGCACGTAGTGGAACAGCGCCCAGGCGCCGGAGAAGCCGGCCAGGGCGGGCGCGCTCATGCTCTCCCCGTATGCCTGCTGGTAGGCGGCGTCGGCGCGGGCGAGCAGGGCCCTGGCCGGCTCGGCGAGGCCCTTGGGGTTGATCCCGTGCGTGTCGGGCTTGTCCGAGGCGAACAGCCCGACCGCGTCCTTGCCGAGCTCCGCGCCGAACTGCGGCATGCAGAAGCTGGACGAGGTGCCGATGTTGGCCAGCAGCGGCAGGTGCTGGCGCACGGTCTCGCGGCGGATGGCCACCCCGTCCTCCAGGTAGGCGACCACGAACAGCACGTCCGGGGAGACCGCGGCGATGCGCCGGACCAGCCCGGCGCGGTCGAACGAGCGCGGGTCGTAGGTGAACGAGCCGGCCAGCTTCAGGTCGCGGCGGCGCAGCTCCGTGACGGCGCCGTCGGCGACGGCCGAGCCGTACTCGTCGTCGACCGACGCGACGGCGAAGCGCAGCGAGGCCGGGTCGCGGTGGAGCTTGGCGGCGAACTGGTCGGCGATGAACGCGACCGCCGCGTGGCCGAGCACGCCGCCGGTGGGCGCCACGCGGAAGACCAGCTCCCCGCCGCCGACGCCGGCCATCTTGCCGACCGCGCCGGTCTCCCAGTAGAGCCGGCCACGGCCGACCGCCGCCTGCGCGGCCGGGCTGGAGATGGTGCTGCCGTAGCTGCCGACGAACAGCTCGACGCCCTGGTCGGCCAGGCCCCTGACGGCGCCGGGAGCCGCCTCGGCCTCCGGCACGTCGACCTGGTTCAGCTCGATCCGCCGTCCGTCGACGCCGCCGTCCGCGTTGGCCAGCTCCGCGGCGACCTTGACGCCGCGGAACTCGTCGATGCCGCCGACCGCCTGCGAGCCGGAGAGGGGATAGATCGCGCCGATCCTGACCGGCTTGTCACGCCCGGTGCAGGACGCGAGCGCCAGCACGGCCACGAGGGCCGTCGCGAGCAAGCGGACTCGTCTCATCCGAGTGGGATCACCACCATGAGGTTGGCCGCGGCGTGGGTCGCCGCGGGGACGGTCCAGGAGCCGGATGACCAGCGCTGCCAGCCGAACAGCAGGCCGGCCCCGAGGTCGACCGGGAAGGCCGCCATACCATAGAAGGGGAGGTGGACGAGGGCGAACGCGACCGCCGTGGCGGTCACCGCGAGCACCGCTCCGCCGCGAGCCGCCAGCGTGCGGTACATGGCCTGGCGGAACAGGGCCTCCTCGGCCACCGCGGCCGCCAGGCCGAGGAGCACCGCGCCGGCGTCGGCCGGCACCGCCGGGACCGGCCCGGAGAGCAGCGCCACGCCGGCGACCGCCGCCAGCCCCGTCACGAGCACCAGCGGCCACGGCAACGGCCCCGCCGGGACGGCGGGGCGTGCCGCCGTCCCGCCCGGTGGGCGACGGCGCCGCAGCGCGGCGGGCGCACCCGCCGCCGCGAGGCCCAGGGCGAGGTAGCCCGCGGCGAGCGCGGGCCGGCCCAGTGGCAGGGCCGCGACCTGCGGCCGGAGCAGCAGGAACCCGAGGCCCGCCGCGACCACGGGGAGCGCGCCGGCCGCGGCCGGCGCGGTAGCCACGCCCGCCACGCCGGCCGGCGCCTGATCGGGCTGGGAGCCTCCGACCCGGGCCACCAGCTTCCTCACGGCTTGACCACGAAGGCGGCCTGGGTCAGCACGCGCGGGTCGAATGGCAGGTGGTCGGCGGCGACGAACTCCACCTTGACCACGTGCGTGCCCGGATCCAGCTTGGGCAGCTTGCCGGAGAGCTGGTAGTTCATGGCCACCAGCTGGTCGTCGACGAGCACGTGGATGTGGCCCTCGCTCGGCTTGATGTTGCGCGTGGTCTGGTTGACGATCTTCGCCTTGGCCAGGGTCACCTCCAGCTCGGCGCCGCTGGCCCGGACGGTGGCGCCGTTGCGCGGAGCGACGATCGTCAGCTTGGCCGGGCTGCTCGGACGGGGGCCGAGCGTGTCCGAGCTGGGCGTGGCACCCGCGCCCTTGTCCCCGCCGGAGCATCCGGCGAGCGCGGCCGCGAGCGCCAAGGCTCCGGTCAGGGCGACCATCCGGTGTCTATGGCTGGACATGCTTCGGGTCGTGCCTCCTGGACTAGTTCTCGATGACCTGCTCGAAGCTGGCGTTCGCAACGGCTCCCCCGCGGGGCTCGGCGTCGACCGCGAAGGTCCAGCGGCCGGCGGTCAGGTCGGTGTTGGCGGCGAAGTGGCCGGCGCCGAGGCGCAGCACCTTCAGCCGCACCGGGTCGCCCGACAGCGGCCGCGCCGTCGCCTCGATCTTGCCGACCGGCTGCTCGTTGCCGTCGGCGCCGAAGAAGGTGAAGTGGACCTGGTTGCGCCCGGACCTGCCGGGGTCGGCGTACGACTGCAGGGTGCCGCCGCCGGCCAGGGTGATGGTGTAGACGGTCGGCTGGCCGGGGACCCGGGACACCTGCACCTGCTGCGGCGGGGCGCGCGTCTGCAGCTGCATGGGGACGGTGACCGCGCTGCCCGGCGCCTGCACCAGCGCGGTCACGCTCCACCGGCCCTGGGCCGCCAGGGGACCGCCGCGACCGCTCCAGGCGCCGTCGCCGCCCCGGGTGAGGTCGAGGGTGGACTCGCCCAGGTCCGGCCGGGTCGGCAGCGAGAAACGGAGCTGCACCCGCCGGGCCGGGAACGTCTCGCCCGAGTCGTAGTCGACCACGGTCGCCCTGAAGCCGTTGGGGCCGGGCGTGCCGGGCGTGGCGACCAGCTGCACCCGGACCGTGGTGGCGTAGTCGTTGCCCGACGCCGTCGCCGAGGGCGGCGCGGCCGGGCGCGTCGCGGCCGTCCCGCCCGGCGGCAGCTCGGTGAGCAGCCCGGCGGCGAGCAGCACCAGCGCGGCCAGGCCCAGCTCGACACGGACGTTGCGGCGCAACGCCCCCAGCCTGTCGACCGGGGGGCTACCGCTCGGCTCTGCGTGGCCAACCGCCGCCTGGGTTCCGGCCTCGCTCTTGAGCCCCCCGGACCCCCTGTCGAGCCCGGCCGCGAGCGCCGGCACCAGCCGCTGGCGGTTGACGGCGCCAATCGCGATCAGCCCGGCGAACAGCACCACCTTGAGGTCGACGACGCGACCGAAGCCGGTGTCGAGCAGTCTCCCCCAGCCGCCCACCTCGTCGAGCGCGCGGACGGTCCCGGTCACCGCGATCACCACCACGGTGCACAAGGCAAGGCGCGAGAACCGCTTGACCGCCCCCACCCGGTCTTGCGCTCCACCGGTGCCGGTACCCAGCAAGAGCCAGGCGAGGCCGCCGACCCAGACGCCGACGGCGACCAGGTGGAGCCACTGGGTGAGGAGGTTGAACCAGCGCAGGGAGGACTCGCTGGCGGCGTGGCCGGCGGTGGCGTGGACCAGCATGGCGGCCGCGCCGGCGAGGCCCACCAGGGCGAGCGACCAGCGGGCGCGCGGGCGGGCCACGAACGCGGCGACGGCGAGGCCCGCGACGGCGACCGCGGCGACCTGACGTTCGAGGGCGTGCCCCACGCTCGAGGAGACGAGGGTGCCGAACCCGGTGTCCGCCGAGGCCCACTCGCCGAGGACGACGCCGGCCAGGCCGACCACCGCGAGGCCGAAGGCGGCCAGCAGCACGGGCCGCGGGTCGCCGCCCCCGCCGCGCCAGGGGAGACCGGCGGGCAGGCCGCCGCCGAACACCGCGAAGCCGGTCGCGGCGGCGCCGACGAGCAGGACCAGCCCCCAGTAGAGCAGCCAGCGGCCGACGACCCCGATCGGGCTCGGCGGCGGCGAGGAGCTGGCCGCGCCCGCCTGCGGGCTCGGTACCAGGCCGGGATCGACCCCGACGCCGAAGGAGAACGAGCCGGTGGTGACGTGCCCGTCGGCGCGCGAGAGGACCCGCCAGGCCACGCTGTAGACGCCGTTCGGCAGGCCGTCGCGGAGCGGCACCCGGAGCTGCGAGGGCCGCCCCGGGACGGGCGCGGCCTTGCTCGCCCCGACACCCCGGCCCGACTGGTCGAGCACGCGCACGCTGGACAGGCCGGGGTCGGGCTGCTCCGTGAAGGTGATCACGACGGCGCGCGGCGCCCGGTCGAGCGACGCCCCGCTCGCCGGGTCGGAGTCGCGCAGTTGCGCGTGCGCCCCGGCGGCGTGGCCGCTGGCCAGCAGCCACGCGCCGGCGAGCAGGATCGCCGGGATGACGCGTCGCATGGCCTCTAGGACCGCCCGGTCGCGACCGGGCGGTGCCTCGTTCGGGTCGGCACTTGCTCTCCTGTCGTCAAGCCGGCGGGCACCCATGCAGAGGGCGCCACGCCAGGCTGGCGTGGGCGGACCGTGGTGGTGGTGGCGTCAGCCGTGCCGCGGCCGCGGGGGCGCCCGGATGGCGGCAGGACCGCCGGGCAGGCGCGAGACCCGGACCGGCCGCGCCGGCCGGCGCGCGGGCGCCTTGCCGGGCGAGGCGGTCCTGGCCGCCCGCAGGGCGCGGCCGACCGCCTCGGCCGCCCGGCCGAGGCCGGTGAGGACCGCCGCCACGCCGAGCGCGACCAGGACCTGCACGGCGATGCCGGTGAGCAGCAGCCCGGAGGCGGCGGCCAGGTCGCCGGACGAGCCGCCGGAGGCCAGCCGCTCCACTCCCTCCTGCACCACGAAGATGGCCGACTGGTACATCGCAAGGCGCAGGGCGAGCCGGTCCACCCGGTCCGGCGCCACGGGCGTCTGGGTGCGGCCGTGGCGGAAGTGGCGGATGGCCGTGGAGCCGGCGGCCACCAGGCCGAGCACGATGGCCGCGGCCACCGCGACCGACCAGTAGGCGTGCCCGGTGGCGGCCAGCACGGCGTCCCGGGCCTGGGTGTCCGGGACCTTGACGAGATAGAGCAGGGCGTGCGCGAACGCGGCGCCGGCAACCGCGGCGCCGGCCACCGGCAGGCGGTGGCGCACCCGACGAGCGTCCATCCTGCTCAGCATACGATGCCGCGCGCCCTGCGCGCGCCGCCGGTCAGCAGAGCGCCTGGACCATCGAGTACGGGTTGACCGGGGCGCCGCCGCCGGGGTGGTACTCGAAGTGGAGGTGCGGCGCGCTGGCGGCGGCGTTGCCGGAAGAGCCGTTGTAGGCGATCAGCTCGCCCGCCTTGACGGGCGTGCCCGGATGGATGCCGGCGGCGTACCTCGACAGGTGGGCGTAGTAGTACTCGTCCCCGTCGACGCCCTGGAGGTACAGCGTGATGCCGCCGAGCGAGCTCGAGGAGAAGCGCGAGATCCTCCCGTCGACCACGGCGTGGAGCTTGTTGCCGTAGGCGTTCATGATGTCGGTGCCCTGGTGGGTGCGGCCGCCGGAGCGGGCGAACCCCCAGGAGTCGATGAACGTGTACGGCGCCGACACCGGGCAGGAGTAGAAGCGCCCGCGGTAGAGCAGCGTCTTGTTGAACCCCTCCAGCTTGTCGACGACCTGCTTGGCCGCCTGGAAGGCGCTGGTCAGGCGCGCGACGATCTTGCGGGCGCGCACCTGCAGGTCGGCCGAGCGGGTGGTGGCGACGCGCACCTCGCGCAGGGCGCGCTCGTAGGAGTCGCGCGCGACCTTCGCCTCCCGGAGCGACTGGACCTGCTGGTCGAGCATGATCTCCTCGAACTCGACCCGGTCGACCACGTTGGCGTCGCTGGCCAGGATGCTGGAGATCGGGCTGGTCCCACCGGCCTTGTAGAGGTCGGCCAGGTGCCCGGAGAGCTGCTGCTCGGCACCGAGCAGGTCGGCGCGTGCCAGACCGAGGCGGCCCTGGGCGGCCTTCAGGCTCCTGTCGGACCAGTACTTCTGGTTCTCCAGGTCGGCGAGCTCGAGGGCGGCCTTGTCGAGCTCGGCCTGCAGCTTCTGCTGCCGGGTCCTGGCGTCGGTGAGCTGGTCGGCGTGCGCGCTCAGGCTCGGCGCGACCACCGCAAGGGCCAGGAGTCCGGCCGCGAGCAGGCGGCGAAGCGGCAAGTCTCTCCTCCGTCTGGGGGAAAACGGATGTCGAGCAGGTTGACGGCGCGCGTCCAGCAGGCCTGGGGAGGGACCTCGGACGCTGATCGGCGGAACGTAGCACACCACGTTAGCGCTTCGTAAATCGCCCTCTATTCGATCAAGCCTGACGTATGTCGCGAACACGCCTGGTTGACCTGCGGCGACGCGGGCGCCCTGGTCAGCCCTGGTCAGTTGTGCGCAAACCCGCGGCGGGGAAGGCCCGCCGCCACGCCGTCCCGCTCGGGATAGGCTTGCCCGCGGCGCTCTGCCCTCTGCCGTGGCCGACGAGACGCGAAGGCGTGGTGAGCATGCGGTCGTCACCGCCCGGATACCGGCTTCTCTCCCTGCTGGTGGTGCTGCTCGCGGTCGGCTGCGTGGTCGCCGGGCTGCTGCTGTGGCCGGGGCGGACGCCGGGGCCTTCGGCCAACGCCGGCCAGCGCGACCCGACCAAGCTGGTCGACGCGACCTTGACCAGGGCGGTCACCGTGCCCTGCCAGCCCGACGAGCGGGTCGCCGGCGACGCCGTGTGCAAGGACGTCACCGCTCGGCGGGCCGACGACGGCCGCCAGGTGCGGCTGCGGGCGGTCGACTGGACCGGCGACCTGCTGCACGCCGGCCAGCAGGTGCGCCTGGCCGTGCTCGAGCAGGCGGGGCAGCCGCCCTCCTACACCCTCAGGGACGTGGGCCGAGGGCGGCCGATGCTGCTGCTGGTGGCGCTGTTCGTCGTCGTTGTGGTGGCCTTCGGCCGCTGGCAGGGCGTGCGCTCCCTGGTGGCGCTCGGCATCTCGGCGGCGGTGATCGTCGGCTTCATCGTCCCGGCCATCCTCGCCGGCCGCAGCCCGGTGCCGGTCGCGCTGGTCGGCGCGATGGCGATCATGCTGATCGCGCTCTACCTGTCGCACGGGCCAGGGCCGAAGACCACCGCGGCGGCGGCGGGCACCGCCCTCGCCCTGCTGCTCACCGCGGCCATCTCCGCGGTGTTCGTCTCGCTCACCTCGCTCACCGGCCTGGCCAGCGAGGAGGCCCAGAACGCCAACTTCGAGCTCGGCGGCGTGTCGATGCGCGGGCTCCTGCTCGCCGGCGTGATCGTGGGCGGCCTCGGCGTGCTCGACGACGTCACCGTGTCACAGGCCTCGCTGGTGTTCGAGCTGTTCCGGGCCAACCCGGCGATGCGCGCGGCCGAGCTGGTGGGGGCCGCGCTGCGCGTAGGCCGCGACCACGTCGCCGCCACCGTCAACACGATCTTCCTCGCCTATGCCGGCGCCGCGCTGCCGCTGCTGGTGCTGTTCTTCGTCGTGCAGCAGCCGCTCAGCACGGTGGCGACCTCGGAGGTGGTCGCGGTCGAGGTGGTGCGCAGCCTGTGCGGCTCGGTCGGGCTGATCGCGGCCGTGCCCCTCACCACGCTGCTCGCCGTGGCGCTGGTGCGGGCGGACGGCGCGGGGCTCGCCGAGGCGGCGCTCGGTGGCGACGGCCACGCCCACGGGCCGCGCCCTCCCGCCACCGCGCTCCAGGCCGGCGGGGCGGCCGGCCCGTCCGGGGAGGCGCAGGAGCCGCCGGAGGGCCGGGTCCTCTACCAGCTCGCCGGCGACCTCGGCATGGGCACCGCCCGCGCGGTCTGGTACGTGGCGCTCGAGCAGCTCGGGCCGGCGCTGTCCCACGCCACCGTCCCCGCGCCCGACGCCGCCGTGCACGCGAGCCTCGGCAGCCTCCCACGCGACGTGCAGCAGGCCGTGGCGGAGGTCGCCCGGCTGGCCGGCGCGGACGGGGCGGGTGGCTGGTACCGGCGCGACGAGCGCGACTCGCTCCGGCTCGACCTGCGCGAGCCGACCCACCTGGAACTGCTGCGCCGCTACGGCCCCTATGTCCCTGGCACCCAGGTATTCGCCCACGACCAGGCCGGACCGGTGCTCGGGACGATCGCCGGCGAGGGCGGTGGCGTGCCCCTCGTGCTGCTCCGGCTCGACGCCGGCGAGCTGGAGCGCACCCGCCAGGCCATGGCCAGGCTGGGGATCACCGCGCCGCTGGTGCCGCGCCGTAGCCGGGCGCGGGGGCGCCGCCGCTGAGCACCTGGCGCCCGCCGATGCCGAGCACCTCCGCCGTGACCCTGTTCTTCGCCCTGCTGGCGATGGCCGCCCAGCTCGCCCTGGCCGCCCTCGCCGTGGCGGCCCTGGCCGCACGCCGCTGGCGGGCGGCCGCCCGGCTGCGCGCCGCCCTGGCCGCCGGCCCCTCCCAGGCGCTCGGCCTCGCCTTCCTGGTCGCGCTCGTTGCCACCCTCGGCAGCCTGTACATGTCGGAGGTGGCCGGCTTCGTGCCCTGCACGCTCTGCTGGTACCAGCGGGCCGCCATGTACCCGCTCGCGCTCCTGCTCGGCGTCGCCGCGGTGCGCCGCGACCTGGCCGTGCGTCCCTACGCGATCGCCCTCGCCGGGGCCGGCGCGACCATCTCCGCCTACCACTACCTGTTGGAGCGCTTCCCCGCGATCGACGCCGGCGCCTGCGACCCGGACAACCCCTGCACCCTCGTCTGGGTGTGGCAGCTCCACTACCTCTCCATCCCGCTCATGGCCGGGACGGCCTTCGCCCTGGTCGCCGCCCTGCTGCTGAGTGCCGACCCGGCCGCGGACCGCCCCGCGCGCCCGGGGACGGTGGCGAGTGGGCGCGCCGGCCCGCTCCGGCGCCTGGCCGTGGCCGCCGTCGCCCGGCCCCCTGGCGGCCTGCCGCTGGTGCGGGGGACGCTGGTGGTGCTCGTGGTGGCGGCGCTGGCCGCCGTGGCGCTCACCGGGACCGCCGGGCGCGACGGTGTCGCCGGGGCAGCCACCGACCTGCCCCAGACGCGGCCGCTGCGGGTGGCGGGCGAGCCCCTGCCCGTCCTCGGCGCGGACGGGCCCGACCCGGCCGTCGGCCGCGCCGCGCCCGAGCTGCGCGGCGCCTCCTTCGACGGGCGGCCGCTCGCGATCACCCGCGACGGCACCCCGAAGGCGCTGGTCTTCCTCGCCCACTGGTGCCCGCACTGCCGCGCGGAGCTGCCCGTGCTGGTCCGCTGGCTGGACAACGGCCGCCTGCCCTCCGGGGTGCGGCTGTACGCCGTGTCCACCGCGGTCCGCCCCGGCCTGCCCGGCTACCCGCCCTCCGGCTGGCTGCGCGAGGGCGGCTGGCCCGCGCCGGTGCTGGCCGACGACCCGGCCGGGAGCGCGGCGACCGCGTTCGGCCTCTCCGGCTACCCCTTCTTCGTGCTGCTCGACGGGCGCGGGCGGGTGGTCGCCCGGGCCGGCGGGGAGCACACCCCTCGAGACCTCGACCGCCTGCTCGCCCGCCTTACGGCCGGCGGCGGCTGAGCCACGCCCGCCTGCGGCCGGACCGGCGCGGACGCGCGGGCTGCCCTGCTTCGCCCTGTTTGCGGGAACCATCGGGTGCCCCGCGGGGTTCCTTCTCACAAGAGCCTCAGTCTCGACCAAGGAGCGTTCGATGCGGAGAGCGCATAGCGCGCGCATGGCCGGCCTCGGCGTGCTGGCGGCACTGGTGCTGGCTGCCTGTAGCAGTGGCTCCGGTGGCTCCGCCCAGCAGCCCGCCGAGCAGCAGCAGCCTCCTCCACAGCCGGCGTACACCACCACGCCACCGGCGCAGCAGCCCGCGCAGCCGGGCGCCGGCGGCTTCAAGATCGCCAACTCGCAGTACGGAGCGATCCTCACCAACGCCCAGGGCCGGACGCTCTACGGCTTCGCCAACGACGCGCAGGGCAAGAGCACCTGCTACCAGCAGTGCGCGCAGGCATGGCCCCCGGTCATCGCCCAGAGCCCGCCGCAGGGCGGCCAGGGCCTCAACCCCGCGCTGCTGACCGCGGTCCCGCGCCAGGACGGCAGCATGCAGGTCATGTACGGCAAGTGGCCCCTCTACTACTTCTCCGGCGACCAGCAGGCCGGGCAGACCAACGGCCAGGGCTCCAAGGGCGTCTGGTACGTGGTCGCGGCCACCGGCAAGCTCGTCAAGGCCGCCGGCGGTGCCGCCACCGGTGGCGCGACCCAGACCACCAGCGCCGGCGGCTACGGCAGCAGCGGCGGGTACGGCGGCTAGCCCACACCACCAGTAGCAACGCAGCAGCCCGGGCGGTGGTCACCGCCCGGGCTGCTGTGTTGGCGTCAGGTCGCCGACAGGGAGGTCGGCGCCCCCCACGGCGCCCGGCCGGGTTACTCGGCGTCGCCGAACGTCTTGATCTCCGCGGTCTCCTCGGGGGACAGCTCTCGCGGCTGCTCGCCGCGGTCGGCCTTCTCGCCCTGCACCTGGTGGCGGATGTCGTCGACGATCTCGGGGTTGGCCAGCGTGGTCACGTCGCCGACGTCGGTGAAGTTGGAGATCCCGGCGATCACCCGGCGCATGATCTTGCCCGAGCGCGTCTTGGGCATGTCCTTGACGATCCAGACGTTCTTCGGCCGCGCGATCTTGCCGATCTCGGTCTCGATCGCCTTGGAGACCTTCGTCTCGATCTCCTTGCTCGCTTCGAACCCGGGCTTGAGGGCGATGTACATCTCGACCGCCCGGCCGCGCATCTCGTCCACCACCGGGACCGCGGCGGCCTCGGCGACCTCCTCGACGGTGATACTGGCCGACTCGAGCTCCTTGGTGCCGAGCCGGTGGCCGGCCACGTTGATCACGTCGTCGACGCGGCCGAGGATGCGGAAGTAGCCGTCGGCCGCCTGCACGGCGCCGTCGCCGGCGAAGTAGGGCCAGTCGTGCCAGTCCTTGCTGTCCTTGTCGCGGTTGTACTTCGCGTAGTAGGTCTCCACGAACCGCTCGGGCTGGCCCCAGATCGTCTGGAAGATGCCGGGCCAGGGGTTGCGGATGCAGATGTTGCCGGCCTTGCCGCTGCCGGCCTCGACCTCGTTGCCGTCCTCGTCGTAGATCACCGGGAAGACGCCGATCACCCCGGGGCCGCAGCTACCGGGCTTCATCGGCCGCAGCGCCGGCAGGGTGCTGCCGAGGAAGCCGCCGTTCTCGGTCTGCCACCAGGTGTCGACGATCACCGCCTCGCCCTTGCCGACGACGTCGTGGTACCAGCGCCACACGTCCGGCTCGATCGGCTCGCCCACCGTGGTCATGTGCTTGAAGTGGTAGTCGTACTTGGCCGGCTCGTCCGGGCCGAGCTTGCGCAGCATGCGGATGGTGGTGGGCGCGGTGTGGAAGATCGTCACCCCGAGCCGCTCGGCGATGCGCCAGGGGCGGCCGGGATCGGGATAGGTGGGCACGCCCTCGTACATCACGCTGGTGGTCCCGAGCGACAGCGGGCCGTAGACGATGTAGGAGTGCCCGGTGATCCAGCCGATGTCCGCGAAGCACCAGTAGGTGTCCTCCGGGTGGATGTCCTGGTAGTACTTTGACGTGCCGGCGACGTACGAGAGGTAGCCACCCGTCGAGTGCTGGCACCCCTTGGGCCGGCCGGTCGTGCCGCTGGTGTACATCAGGAACAGCGGCGCCTCGGCGGGCATCGAGACCGGCTCGACCAGCTTCCCGCGGTAGTCCTCCATCACCTCGTCGACGAAGAAGTCGCGCCCTTCGACCATCGGGCTCTTGGAGGCGTACTCGCCGCGGTGGCGCCGCCAGACCAGCACCTTGTCGACCTCGACGCCCCGCTCCTTGGCCCGCGCCACCGCCTCGTCGGCCTTGGCCTTGTGGTCGATCAGCCCGCCGTTGCGGTAGTAGCCGTCCATCGTCACCAGGATGCGGCTCCGCGAGTCGGCGATCCGGTCGCCGCAGGCGGCGCCGCTGAAGCCACCGAACACCTCGGAGTGGACGACGCCGAGCCGGGCGCAGGCGAGCATGGAGACGGGCAGGTCGGGGACCATCGGCAGGTGGAAGGTCACGCGGTCGCCGGTGCTCACGCCGCCGAAGTCGCGCAGGAGCGCGGCGAACTCGTTGACCCGGCGGTGGAGCTCCTGGTAGGTGATCGCCTGGGTCTCCTCGGTCTCCGGCTCCGGCACCCAGATGATCGCCGCCTTGTTGCGGTCCTTCTCCAGGTGGCGGTCGACGCAGTTGTAGGAGGCGTTCAGCCGGCCGCCGACGAACCACTTCCAGAACGGCGGGTTGCTGGTGTCGAGCGTCGTGTGCCAGTAGTGGTCCCAGGTGAGCAGGTCGGCGTACTCCTTGAAGCACTCGGGGAAGCGCTCCTCCGCGAACCGGTCGAAGATGGCCGGGTCGCTCGCGTTCGCCTGGCCGACGAACCTCGCGGGAGGCTGGTAGTACTCCTCTTCGCGCCAGTGAACGGCGATCTGCGCCTCGGAGACCGTCGCCTCCTGTCCTGCCGTCATTGCTCGACCTCCAGCCGGGAGACGTCTTCGTCTTCGGAGCCCTCTGGGCGACGCTCAGCTTACCGTGACGAACCAGGCACAATTACGGGCTGGCGCGCCCGGCGGGCGCGGTGACGGCTTCCCCGCGCCGCAGCAGCCGAAACCGGCTACGCATGCCCATCCTGTAGCCCCCCGGAGAAGCGGCTGGCGCTGTGGTGCGCCTGGGCCAGGCGACGCAGGGCGGACAGGGCCGCCTCGAAGACCACCGTGCCGACCACCACGCGCTCGACCGTCTCCGCCCGCGGCGCCGTGGTCGGGACCGTCTGCAGCTCGTTGGCGGCCAGCTCGCCGGCCACGCGGGCGTAGGGCCGGAACACCTCGGCGTCGACCTCGCGGTCGAGGCGCCACAGCGCCACCAGCGCGTCGGCCAGCGTGCGGCGGGCGGGCGCGTCGCGGGGGACCTGCCAGCCGAGGTCCGCCAGGAAGCGGTCGACCTCGGCACGGGCGCGCATGACGTCCTCGCCGACCGGGCCGGCGTCCGGAGGCGGGCCGAGGGCACGGTGGGCGACGGCGACCACCGCTCCGGTCGGCAGCCGCTCGTCGGCGATGGCGTCCAGGACCGCGCGGACGGCCGCGACGCCGAGGCCTCCCACCTCCATCAGCACCCGCACCAGGCGCAGCCGGTGCAGGTGCGCGTGGCCGTAGTCGGCCTGGTTGGGGGCGGTCGGGGTGCCGGCGGGGAGCAGCCCCTCGCGCAGGTAGAACTTGATCGTGGGCAGCGGGACGCCGCTGGCCCGGCTCAACTCCGAGATGCGCACGACCCCCTCCGATCGCTTGACAAATCTGATGGATAGTAAAACTATCCGTTAGTAGAGAGTGCCACTTACCATTCTGAAGGAAGGAGCACGCCGATGTCAGCGGCGTCCCTGCGCACCGCCGGCGTGATCATGGTGCTCGTCCCCACGATCGCCTACGGGGGCGTCGCGCTGCTGGGCTTCATCAGCCGCCGCACGCCCGGCTACCTCGACAACCCCGTCCGCCAGAACCTCTTCCGGGCGGGCCATGCCCACGCCGGCGTGCTGGTCATCCTCGCCCTCGTCGGCCTGCTCTACGTCGACCAAGCCGACCTGAGCGACGGCCTCAAGCAGATGGTCCGCTCGTTGCTGGTCCTCCCGCCGATCCTGATGCCGATCGGCTTCTTCCTCTCGGTCGTCTCGCCCCGCGCCGAGCGGCCCAACCGCATGATCCTGTTCGTCTACGCGGGCGCCGTCTCGCTCGCGGTGGGCGCGTTGACGCTCGGAATCGGCCTGCTCAGGTAGAGGCAGTAGGATTCGCCCCACTTCGCGGTGGAAAGGCGGACCATGAGCAGCAGCGTCCTGGCGGGCAGGCATGCGCTGGTGACCGGGGCGTCGGGCGGCCTCGGCGCCGACTTCGCCCGCGAGCTCGCCCGGCGCGGCAGCAACCTCACCCTGGTGGCCAGGCGCAAGAACCTGCTAGAAGAGCTCGCGGAGGAGCTCGGCGGCGGCCACGGCGTCGAGGTCACCCCGGTCGGCCTGGACCTCACCGCCCCTGGCGCCCCCGAGGCCCTCGCCGGCCAGGTCCCGAACGTCGACGTGCTGGTCAACAACGCCGGCTACGGCCTGTTCGGAGAGTTCTGGACGATCCCGTGGGAGCGCGAGCAGAACATGCTGCAGCTCGACGTGGTCGTCCCGGTCCACCTGACCAAGCTGCTGCTGCCCGGCATGATCGAGCGCCGCTTCGGCTTCGTCCTCAACCTCTCCTCCATCGGCGCGTACCAGCCCTCGCCGCTGTACGCCAGCTACTCGGCGGCCAAGAGCTTCGTGCTGTTCTTCACCGAGGCGCTCAGCTACGAGCTCCGCGGCACGGGCGTGCGGGCGACGGCGCTGTCGCCCGGCATCACCGCCACCGGCTTCCTCCAGGTGGCCGGCCAGCGCGCCACCAGGTACCAGCGCCGGGCAATGATGCAGAGCCCGGAGGTGGCCCGCATCGGCATCGAGGCCATGCTCGCTGGCAAGCCGAGCGTGGTCGCCGGGCGCCTCAACGCCGCCACCGTGTTCGGCAACCGCCTGATGCCCCGCCGCCTCTCGGCGGCACTGGCGCACCGGCTGATGCGGGAGCAGTAGGCCTCAGGCCGCCAGCACGGCCTGGAGCACGGCCTCGGTGTCCTCGAGGTCGGGAAGGACCACCTCGGCGCCGGCGGTCCTGAGCTCGTCGGGGCCGAACGGCCCGGTCGCTACGGCGACCACACGGGCGCCGCCCTGGCGGCCGGCGGCGACGTCCAGCGGGGTGTCGCCGACCAGCACGGTGCTGTCCGGGCCGAACTCCACGCCGTACTTCTCCATGGCCTTGCGCCTGGCCACCGCCACCAGGTTGGGCCGGTAGGCGTCGTCGGAGCCGTAGCCGCCGACCGCGAAGTCCAGGTAGGCGTCCAGGCCGAAGGCGGCCAGCTTGAGCGCGGCGTTCGGCTCGATGTTGCCGGTCAGCAGGGACTGGACCACTCCGGGCTCGCCGGCCAGGGCGGCAAGGGCTGCCTTCGCTCCCGGCAGGGCGCGGCCCTGCTGACGGATCTCGCGCTCCTTGGCCGCCAGCGCGGCGGCCAGCGCGTCGCTGAAGGCCGACAGGTGGGCGTGGCCGTCCATGTGATGGCGCGCGAGGAACTCCAGGGCGATCTCGTGGTCGGTGCGCCCGGCCATCTCCACCAGCGTCTCGGCGGCCCGGTCGGGCGCGCGGCCCGCCACCACCTCGAACGCCTCGCTGAAGGCGTCCCGCCCGAGCTGGCCGGTGTCGACCAGCGTCCCGTCGATGTCCCACAGCACCAGCCGCCGCAACGAGCCTCCCTCATGCGTGACATGTTTCGGTATCGAGGTTGATACCAACCGGAAGGTTTGGTCCATACCATTGCGCGGCGCCGGTTGGCGACGGCCGCGTGAGGAATCCTCGCAGACGACCTGGAGGTGGCGGTGGCGGAAGGACGGGTGCTCGCGATCGACCTGGGGACCTCCTCGGTACGGGCGCTCGTATTCGAGCAGGTCGGCCACGCCAGGGCTGGCGCGCTTCAGCCGGCCAGCCCCGGCGGCGTCCTCGCGCGGCGGCCGAGCGGCCTGCGCGTCGACGACGACGGCGCCGCCGAGCTCGACCCGGACGGCATGGTCGAGGCGGTGGGCGCGTGCCTGGACGAGCTGGCCGGTGGGGACGAGCTCGACGGGGTGGAGACGGTCGCGCTGTCCTGCGCCTGGCACACCGTGCTCGCGGTCGACCCGCGGGGACGGCCGCTCAGCGCGGTGCTCACCTGGGCCGACACGCGGGCCGCCGCGCTCGTCGGCGAGCTGGCCCGCCGTGCCGACCCGGCGCGCCTGCACGCCGAGACGGGCGCCCCGCTGCACGTGACCTTCTGGACGGTGAAGCTTCCCTGGCTCGCGCGCCAGCTCGGCACCACGCCGGCCCGCTACCTCGGCATCGCCGAGTACCTGGCCGCGAGCCTGCTCGGCGACGCGGGCGCGTCGATCTCGATGGCGTCCGGCACCGGGCTGCTCGACCTCGCCACGACCGGCTGGAACGAGCGCGCCCTGGAGCTCGCCGGGGTCGGCCCGGCGGCCCTGCCCGCCCTGCACGAGCCGGGCTGGAGCGGCCAGCTGACCCCGGCCGCCGCGCGGCGCTGGCCGGCGCTGGCGGCGGCGCGCTGGCACCCGGCATGGGGCGACGGAGCCGCCTCGAACGTCGGCGCCGGCTGCGTCTCGCCGGCGTTCGCCAACGTCAACATCGGCACCTCCGCGGCGGTCAGGACGGTGCACGACGACCCTGGCGCGCCGTTGCCCGGTTCGCTGTGGCGCTACAGGGTGGACGAGGAGCGCGTGATCACCGGGGCCGCCTATTCCGGCGGTGGCAACCTCTGGAAATGGGCCCGCGAGGTGCTCGCCCTGCCGGACGGCGACGCCGCGGACGCCGCCCTGGCGTCGGTCCCGCCCGGTGCCGAGGGGGTCACGGTCCTGCCCTACCACGCCGGCGCCCGCGCTCCCCTGCACGTGCCCGCCGGGTCCGGCGCGGTGCTTGGCCTCTCGCTGGCAACCACCGCCGTCGAGATCGTCGCCGCCAGCCTGGAGTCGGTCTGCTTCGGCCTTGCCGACGGGCTCGACGACCTCGAGGCGACCCTGCCGGGCACGCCCGCCGTGGTCGCCTCCGGCGGCGGCGTGACCGCCTCGCGCTGGTGGCAGCAGACCCTCGCCAACGTGCTCGGCCGGCCCCTCCAGGTCAGCGACGAGCCGGAGGCGTCGGCGCGCGGGGCCGCGCTGCTCGCCCTCGGCGCCACCACCGAGCCCGCCACCAGCCACGTCGTCCAGCCCGACCCGAAGGCGGTCGAGGCGGAGCAGGCCGCCATGGCGGCCTATCACGACCTCGCCACCCGCCTCGGCTACCGCTCCGACCGACCGGTTCCACCGACCGACTGAGCACCTCACCAGGAGGAAGCATGCGCGACCCGGACATGGACCCAGACGAGCCCGACGAGAAGGAGCTGGCGGACCTGCTCCCGGACGACATCGACCCGCACGAGATGGCCGAGACGCTCGAGGACGAGCTGATCGCCGAGGAGGGCGCCGAGCTCGGGCTCGACCCCGACCTGGCGGTCTACGTCGCCGAGGAGGGGGACGAGGAGCCGTTCGCCTGAGGCGGCCGGACGGGCGCACGCCGCCGCCAGGTTGTCCGGGTCTGACGCGCTTCACCTGGTGCTCCCTGCTACGCTCTGCGCATGGAGCGTGTGTTCATCACCGGCATCGGGGCGGTCACCCCGCTCGGGCTGACCGCCCCGGAGACCTGGGCCGCGATGCTCGAAGGGTGCAGCGGCATCGACACCATCGCGGCGTTCGACCCCTCGCCGTTCCCGGTGCGCATCGCCGGCGAGGTCCGTGGCTTCGAGCCCGAGCGGGCCGCCTCCCGCAAGGAGGCCCGCCGCATGGACCGCGGCGTGCTGTTCGCCGTGGCGGCGGCCGACGAGGCGGTGGCCGACGCCGGCCTAGAGGTGACCGACCCGGAGCGCACCGGCGTGGTGGTCGGCTCGGCCATCGGCGGGGTCGCCCTGATCGAGCAGCAGCAGCAGGTCCTGGCCGGGAAGGGGCCCGACCGGGTGTCGCCGACCTTCCTGGCCAACTGCCTGGTGGACACGGCCACCAGCTACATCGCCACCAGGCTCGGGGCGATCGGGCCCAACTTCGCGGTCGTCTCCGCCTGCGCCACCGGCACGCACGCCATCGGCGAGGCGGCCGACCTGATCCGGCGCGGCCGGGCCGACGTGTTCCTGGCCGGCGGGACCGAGGCCTGCGTCACGCCGCTGGTGCTGGCGGGCTTCTGCCAGATGCAGGCGCTCGCCGCCCGCAACGACGAGCCCCAGGCGGCCTCGCGGCCCTACGACCGGGCCCGCTCCGGCTTCGTGATCGCCGAGGGCGCCGCCGTGGTGGTGCTCGAGTCCGAGTCGCGCATGCGCGCCCGCGGCGCGCGGCCCTACGCGGAGGTGCTCGGCTACGGCGCCAGCAACGACGCCTACCATGTGGCCACCCCGCACCCGGAGAGCCGCGGCGTGATCCGCATGTTCCGCGACGCCCTCGAGGCCGCCGGGATCCGCCCGGACGAGGTCGACTACCTGAACACCCACGGCACCGGCACGCCGCTCGGCGACCCCGCCGAGACCCAGGCCATCAAGGTGGCCTTCGGCGAGCACGCCCGCCACATGGCCGCCTCGTCGACCAAGTCGATGACCGGCCACCTGTTCGGCGCGGCCGGGGCGCTCGAGGCGATCGTGGCCGCGCTCGCCCTGCGCGACCAGGTGCTGCCACCGACGATCAACCTCGACGACCCGGACCCCGTCTGCGACCTGGACTGGGTGCCGCTGAAGGCGCGCGAGGCGCGCGTCGAGGTGGCGGTCTCCAACTCCATGGGCCTGGGCGGCCACAACGGCGCCATCGTGCTACGGCGCGCCGGCGTCTGAGCCTCCGCGGGTCAGCACCTCGACCGAGCCGTCGGCGTGGCCGAGCAGGACCTCGTCGGCCTCGTCCAGGAACAGGCCGTGCTCGACCACGCCCAGGATGCCCTTGATCGCGGCGGCGAGGGCGCGCAGGTCGCCGCCGTCCGGGACCTGACCGTCGACGATGTGGTGACCCTCGTCGGTGACCAGCGGGCAGCCGTCCGGGCCGACCCTGAGAGCGGCACCCGGGAGCAGGCGCTCGACGCGGGCCCTGGTCGACGGCCAGCCGAAGCGGACCACCTCCACCGGCAGCGGGCGGGTCTGGCCGAGCCGGGCCACCCGCTTGCTCGCCTCGGCCACGACGGTGACCCGGCGCGCCGCGGCCATCACCAGCTTCTCGCGCAGCAGGGCCGCCCCTCCCCCCTTCACCAGCCCGAGGTGGGCGTCGACCTCGTCGGCGCCGTCGAAGGCGTGGTCCAGGGTCACGCCCTCGTCCAGGCCCATCAGGTCGAACCCGGCGGCGCGGGCGAGCGCCTCGGTGCGGGCGGAGGCGACCACCGCCCGCGGCCGCGGGCCACCCCGCGCCGCCAGCGCCTCGACCAGGCCGAACACGGCCCGTCCCGAGCCGAGCCCGATGGTCGAGCCCGGCTCCACCAGCGCCACCGCGGCGGCCACCGCGGCCGCCCGGGCGGCCTCGTCGGTCATCGCCCCTCCCCTTGTTGACCGGGGGCCTACCGCTTCGCTACTCGAGCCCCCGGACCCCCGGTTGACCGGGGGCCTACCGCTCGGCTCTGCGTGGTCGCCGGTCTCCTGGCTTCCGGCCTCGCTCTTGAGCCCCCCGGACCCCCTGATTCACCGGGGGCTAACGCTCGGCTTTGCTGGGCCACCCGCCTCCTGGCTTCCGGCCTCGCTCTTGAGCCCCCCGGACCCCCCTGATCCTCGTCGCGCCGCATGGCTCTGGATTCTCCCCGCCCGGACGCGGCGGGGGCTACCCGACGGGGCCGGTGCACCCTAGAGTCGGGTCTGACCGGTGCGGCGGTCGGTGGCCGACACGAGGAGGTCCGGCGCGATGATGGACTATCCGCTCACGATCCGGAGCATCTACGAACGGGCGCGGACCCTGTTCCCGGAGAAGCAGATCGTGTCGCGGCGGGGGCCCGACGCGGTCGCCCGGACCACCTACGGTGAGTGGGCCGAGCGTGTCGCCCGGCTCGCCGGCGCCCTGCGCGAGCTGGGCGTGGGCCGGGGCGACCGGGTGGCAACCTTCTGCTGGAACCACGACCGCCACCTGGAGAGCTACTTCGCCGCCGCGCTGATGGGCGCGAGCTACCACACGGTCAACATCCGCCTCGGACCCGACCAGCTCGCCTACATCGTCAACCACGCCCGCGACAAGGTCCTGGTGGTGGACGCGAGCCTGGCCCGCGCGATCGCCCCGATCATCCGCCAGCTCGACAGCGTCGAGCACGTGCTGCTGATCGACGACGGCGGTCAGGCCCCTCAGCTGGACGGCCCCGCGGTGCACGACTACGAGACCGTGGTCGAGGCGGCCAACCCGATGACCGACTGGCCGCGCCTGGACGAGCAGGACACCGCCGGCATCTGCTACACCTCGGCGACCACCGGCAACCCCAAGGGGGTCGCCTACTCCCACCGCGCGATCTTCCTGCACACGCTCATGCTCGGCGGGGTGACCACGATGGCCGTCGGCGAGCGCGACGTGCTGCTGCCGATCGTGCCGATGTTCCACGTCAACGCCTGGGGCATGCCGTTCGCGGCCGCCTGGTACGGGGCCGTCCCCGTGTTCGGCGGCCCGGCGCCGACGCCGGCCGACTACCTCCGGCTGATCCGCGAGGAGGGCGTGACCCTCTCCGCCGGCGTGCCCACCGTCTGGCTCGGCGTGCTGCAGATCCTCGAGCAGGAGGGCGGCGACCTGAAGCCGCTGCAGCGCATCGTCTGCGGCGGATCGGCGGCGCCGGTCTCGATGATCCGGGCCTTCGAGGAGCGCCACGGGGTCGAGTTCTTCCACGCCTACGGCATGACGGAGGCGTCCCCGCTGACCCACTTCTCGCGGCTGAAGGCCAACCTCACCGGCCTGCCGGCCGATGCCCGCTACTCCTACAAGGCCAAGCAGGGCATGCTCGTGCCCGGCTTGGAGCAGCGCATCGTCGACAGCGCCGGCCGGCTGGTGCCCGCCGACGGCAAGTCAATGGGCGAGCTGCAGCTTCGCGGGCCCTGGATCGCGCACGAGTACCTCGACGACGATCGCTCCGCCGAGACCTTCGTCGACGGCTGGTACCACACCGGCGACGTCGCCACCCTCGACGGCGAGGGCTACGTGCAGCTCGTCGACCGGACCAAGGACCTGGTCAAGTCCGGCGGGGAGTGGATCTCCAGCGTGGACCTGGAGAACGCCCTGATGGGCCACCCCGAGGTGGCCGAGGCGGCGGTGATCGCCGTGCCGGACGAGCGCTGGGGCGAGCGCCCGCTGGCCGTGGTGGTGCGCAAGCCTGGAGCCACGGCTACCGAGGCCGAGCTGGCCGCGTCGATCGCCGGCAAGTTCCCCAAGTGGTGGCTGCCCGACCGCTTCGAGTTCATCGACGACATCCCCAAGACCGCCACGGGCAAGTTCTCCAAGCGCACCCTGCGCGAGCGCTTCGCCGCCAGCCTCGCCGACGACGACAGCGACGAGCGCTAGGTGATGAGGCAAGGGAGGAAGGCCGCACCCACTTAGGGCCTGCGCCAGTAGGTGAGGTGGAACAGGGCAGGCACGAGCCGTGATGATCACCGAGCTCTCACCCTTGGTGCTCGGAGGTCTCGTGCCTGCCCTGCCATCGTCGATCGTGGAACCGTTGTGGGTCCAGTTC